>RRYU01017817.1_pt1 | contig 16046 bp, 20 predicted proteins | sample 2162651 | NCBI WGS metagenome assembly RRYU01 (sample SAMN10267283, study PRJNA491782) | microbial mat metagenome | isolation source: biomat in the production well | place: Japan: Minami-Kanto gas field, natural gas well KTG3 | collected 2017-06 | reverse complement strand
CCCCCGCCTCCCCGTTTGGAACAATTTTTTACCGAAGTCAGCGAATACTGTAGTCAGCTACCAGCCAAGCACCATCCTGGTGGCGCAATAAAATGACTTCAGCAGCTTTGTTTTTGTACAAGGTACGCGCTTCAAACTGGACAATCAGATAATCACCATCAGGCAAGCGCGGGTAGGTACCGATCGAACGCAGGGCGGTCAGCTGCCGTTGTTGAACCGGCCCCAACAACAGATGTGCCCGCTCAATACCGGCTGCAAACTCCTGTTCACTCTGGGCCAGCCGCAGCAAGGGTGATGCCTGGCTGTAGGCAGCACTGCTGTTGCTACTGTCGATCATCCGGGCAAAACGTTCGGCCGCAGTGACGGCGTCTGCTGAGAGCAGAACGCTGGAATGACCGATTGCAGCAGATAAAAGGATATAAATACTGGTAATTGCAACCAATGTCCGTATTTTCATGACCCCTCCCTTTCTGGCTTGAAACATGTCGTCAAAATCTTCCTGAACTATTGTTTATCATCCAGCCATTGGTGGATTTCGCTCATGGAGGCCGGTTTTTTGGAAAATTTTGCAGCCAAGTTGTTGGGCCTGATCGTACTCTTCGCTCGACCAGCTTCCGGAAATGACAGCTCTGCGGTGTTTCGGCAATTTGCAGCCGCGATCGTTAATCCACTGGATTAACTCAAGCCCGCTCATCCCCGGCATCTGGTTATCGGTGATCAGGGCATCGGCGCAGACATTGCCACCGCAGTGATCGCAGCGGTTTTTATCGGTCACGTAACTGATCGGATCGGCGAAAGCAGTGACCTTGAAATCCATTTCTGTCAGTATTTCTGCCATCAGATCTCGACACAAGCGGTTGTCCTCAAATAACAATGCAACTTTAGGCGGCATTACAGGCTCCTTTGATGACAGCAGAACAGTGTATGGCCTTCATTGTAACGACGATTTCTGAAAAATTTCTGACTGGGTTGAGATTGCACCGTTTTATTCTGTAAAAAATTGAAAATTTTGAATGGCAAGCTGTGATTTGTTATGGATTTCCTGATAGGATCCTTGTTTGACTTATAAATTGGATAAAGGGCGGCGGCCACCCTGATGCGCAAAGGGAAAACCTTCCATCTCCCCTCGATTATCCAGTCCGGCAGCAGGGATGATATGCAGTTGATGGGCCAGATGTTGCAGAAGTTGATCAATGAGAAGAAGGTTTCGGTCGAAGAAACAGCTCGTTTCCCGCGAATAATGGGCAGTTTACTGCGCATAACATCGCGGCTGGAGGTCAATAATGGACAATCAACGGATTATTGTTGAAACCTGCGAAGTGGAACTGGTGATGGTGAATGGCTTGCGCATCCATGGCGAAACCTTCCTGCAGTTGCAGGGAGTTTACCTGACCGGGCCGCAGCGTGTCGGTGATCTTCTCAATGATGACGAGACCTTCCTGCCGCTACGTCGCGACGGCCAGGTGCAACTGGTCAATCTGGAACAGACGGTTTCAGTCTCACTCTCCGCTGAACTGGAATTTGATCCGTTGCTGACTCTTGGAGAGGAACATCGCGTCCGGGTTGAGCCGGTTGCTGGTGATACTATCGAAGCGAGAATTTTTGTTAATTTGCCGGGCAATAAAAGCCGGGTCAAAGATTTTCTCAATCAAAAAGTACGTTTTCTGCCATTTCTGGACAATGATCGGGTGATCTATATTGCCCGCAAAAAAATATTACGGGTGACTGACTAGGTTTTTCAAAGGACCAGATCGTTTGTCACGAACAAACAGCTCGCGGCAAGGTCTACAACAAAACACAACACAGCCAAAGGTAAAAACAATGATGTTCTGGTTTATTTACGCGTTGACCGGTGCAGTGGTAGGGGTGCTGGCCGGGCTGTTGGGAATTGGTGGCGGGATTGTCATCGTGCCGCTGCTTACCTTCACTTTTGTGGCCCAACAATTCCCTGAAACCTACATTCTTCATCTGGCCCTGGGAACCTCCCTGGCGACCATTATTGTCACCTCTATTTCCAGTTTTCGTGCTCATCATGCCCGTGGTTCAGTTAACTGGGTGGCAGTCAAGGGGTTGGCTCCGGGTATTCTCCTGGGAACCTTTTTGGGGACCTGGGTGGCGGCACAGCTCAGCAGTAAATTTTTAAGCGTGTTTTTTGCTTGTTTTATCTATTATGTGGCTATTCAGATGTTGCTGAATATCGCTCCGAGCCCGTCGCGCAGCCTGCCGGGAAAAGCCGGTATGTTTGGTGTTGGCGGTGTCATCGGCGGTATTTCGAGCCTGGTGGGTATCGGTGGTGGAACCATGACGGTGCCATTTTTGGGATGGTGCAATCAACCTATTCACACGGCAGTGGGTACCTCGGCAGCGGTTGGTCTGCCGATTGCTGTGGCTGGTACCTTGGGCTATTTGCTGAATGGCTTCTTCGTTGCCGGCCTGCCGGGCGGCAGTCTGGGCTTTATCTATTTCCCGGCTCTGCTTGGTGTCGCTGTGGTGAGTTACTTCACTGCCCCCTTTGGCGTCCGGCTTGCCCATGCCCTTCCGGTGGCCCGGCTGAAAAAAATCTTTGCTATTTTTCTGTTGTTGATGGGAACACGCATGTTCCTGAGTTTTTTTTAAAGGGTCGCATATTCCTCAAAAGGTTTGTTAATGGAAAACTTCTGGATTGCGTTTGGTTTGACGATTTTTGCCGGTCTAGCCACCGGTGTCGGTAGTCTGATAGCGTTTTTTGCCAAACGTACTGATTTCCGTTTCCTTTCTATCGCCACTGGTTTTTCGGCCGGTGTCATGCTCTATGTTGCCTTTGTTGAAATATTCTTCAAAGGGGCTGAGGTATTGACCGAGGCTTTTGGTAACTACTGGGGACACTGGATCAATACGGGTGGCTTCTTCGCCGGGATGCTGATGATCGGCTTGATTGATGCCCTGATACCCGCAGCTGAAAACCCGCACGAGATCCATTCCGAAGCTGAAACCCGGGCCATTCGCAAAGAAACAGAGCCGGAAGTATATATCCGCGAACATGGCCTGGAAAACAAAAAACTGATGCGGATGGGACTGTTCACAGCCCTGGCGATCACGATTCATAACTTTCCCGAAGGGATTGCGACCTTTCTTGCGGCCCTTGAAGACCCTGCTCTGGGTATCGCTATTGCGATAGCTGTTGCCTTGCATAATATTCCGGAAGGGATCAGTGTCTCGGTTCCCATCTATTATGCGACCGGCAGCCGCCTGAAGGCCTTCTGGTATTCGGTTCTCAGTGGTCTGGCGGAGCCCGTTGGGGCGATTATTGCTTATTTTGGCATTTTGATGTTTTTTGGTGGTCGAGATGGGGTTGTCCCACAGGAAGTCATGGGTTTTCTTTTCAGTGGCGTGGCCGGCACCATGGTGTATATCAGTCTTGACGAACTGCTACCGGCCAGCAGGGCTTACGGCAAAGGGCATGACAGCCTGATCGGGCTGGTCGCCGGAATGGTGGTCATGGCGCTGAGCTTATTGTTGATGATGTAGTTCATGAGTCTGATGGGTATATGCCGACAATGACAATAATACGAGAACCGAGACCCTTGCGCATGACTGCCCGGGAACATGGGTGGCCAATGTGGTTCCTTGCCGCCTCTTTTTGTTTGACGTTGGCTGGTTGTGCTGAAATCAACTACTATCGTCAGGCCGCTCTCGGCCAATGGCACCTGCTGGCTCAACGGCATGATATTAAAGAACTGATCGCTGCTGATCAGACGTCAGCTGACCTGAAACAGCGTCTGGAAGTGGTGCAGGCCATCCGAGATTTTGCCAGCACCGATTTGTTTTTACCTGACAATCGCAGCTACCGTACCTACGCTGACCTCGAGCGCCCTTATGCGGTCTGGAATGTTGTTGCCGCACCCTCCCTGTCAGTTGATCCGCTCACCTGGTGTTTTCCGGTAGCCGGCTGCGTCCCCTATCGCGGTTATTTTGACGAGGCCGCAGCGCACCGTTTCGCCCAGGAACTGGAAGACAAGGGGTACGATGTTCATGTCTATGGAGTGCCAGCCTATTCGACCCTGAACTGGTTCGATGATCCTGTTCTCAACACCTTTATTCACTACCCGGAGGGCCATCTGGCCGGGTTGATTTTCCATGAGCTGGCGCATCAGCAGCTGTACATCAAGGACGATAGTACCTTTAACGAATCATTTGCCCGGGCGGTGGAACTGGTTGGGGTAGAGCGCTGGCTCACATTTCGTCAGCAACATGACCAGATCAGTACCTATCGGCAGTATCGGTCGCGCCAGCAGGAATTTATTGATCTGGTATTGCAGACTCGCCGGGAGCTGGAGGCTCTGTATCGCCACGATGTTGCGGAATTCGTCCAGTTTGCTAGCAAGGAGCAGTTGTTAGACGAATTTCACCAGCGCTACGCAGTCTTAAAACAGCAATGGGGCGGAGATGGACGTTTTGATGCCTGGGTCAATCGCCCTCTAAATAACTCACACTTTGCCCTGGTAGCAACCTATCATGATTATTTATCGGCATTTTTTGCCCTCCTTGAGCAAACTGACGGTGATCTGCGTTCTTTTTTCCGGAAGGTGGCAGAGCTTGCTGATCTGCCCTCACAGCAGCGTGATGCGGCACTATGGGGCTTAGGTTCTGTTGTGACAGAAGGTGCAGTCAGTACCTCCATCTCATTGACCCATTGATGTCAAAAATCCAGCGCCTCTTCCCCTCAGGCTTGAAGGCTTCCATAAAGATGTGTCTAAATATTGACACATTATCGAAAAATCATTATATTCGACTACTGCTAAGCCTCAGGTAAGTGCTCAGCAGCTCATACTGATTGTTGCAAAAAAGCTGTACCCCTTTGCGAATTGGATACCCTTCTATGGCAATAAATGATGATTATTGTGGAATGATCGGCAATTCGCCGCAGATGCTGGAATTGTTTGATCTGATTGCCTGTGTTGCCGAAGAAGGTAGCAGTACGGTCCTCATTCAGGGAGAGAGTGGTACTGGGAAAGAGCTGATTGCCCGCGCGGTTCATGATAACAGTCCTCGCAAGGCGGGGCACTTTGTGCCGGTGAACTGTGCGGCTATCCCTGATGAGCTGCTGGAAAGTGAGCTGTTTGGATATGTCAAAGGGGCTTTTACCGGAGCCATGCAGTCAAAAATCGGTCGGATTCAGCATGCTGATGGGGGCACGCTGTTTCTCGATGAGATCGGCGATATGAAATCGACCCTGCAGGCCAAGCTGTTGCGGGTATTGCAGGAGCGCGAAGTAGAGCAGGTCGGGGGAGTGCGACCGACCAAGGTCGATGTGCGGGTCATCGCTGCTACCCATCAAAATCTTGATCATCTGGTCGCGTCGGGTCGTTTCCGTGAGGATCTTTATTACCGCCTGGCCGTCATTCCGATTATTGCCCCACCATTGCGAGAACGGCGCACTGATATCGCTCTGTTGATCGAGCGCTTTATTGATCGTTTTACCCGTCGCAAAACTGATCGACGTACCACCCTGGATCCGCAGGCACTGCAGAGCTTGATGGCCTTTGACTGGCCCGGTAACGTGCGCGAGCTGGAAAACCTGATTCAGCGCCTGGTGATCCTTCATCGCGGCAAGCGGATCAGTATGAATGAACTACCGGAAAAATATTGTTGTGAGCAAGCTGTAGCGATGATGGACGTTCATGCAGGCAGCCCTGGGACAGGTGTAGAAACGACGACGGTAGCACCGCATCCTCACCCTGCACCACCAGTCGGCATTCAATGGGGAGATAATGGAATTGATTTTAACTCGCTGATCAGTGATTTTGAGGATCGACTGATCCTCGAGGCGATTTCCCGCAGTGGGGGCAACAAGAAGGAAGCGGCACGGTTGCTGAACCTTAAGCGCACAACGTTGATTGAGAAAATCAAGAAGAAGAATTTACCTGTCTAGCTTGCTTTCTTGAAATGTTGTGTCACCTTATCCTGAATTTCGTCGGTACTGGCCGGGATCACCAGAATATCCCTGGCGCCATATTTAACCGCCCGTAGTACCGCAGAACGGGTCCACTCCTCGCCGGCAAAAATCAGCGGTGGCAGGGCACGGCCGGCCGACTGCAGTTTGATCGCTGCGGCAAATCCTTTTTCTCCCACCTGGGCCATGACCAGAAAAATTCCCAGAACCTGATGCTGTTGCAGCAGTCCCTTGATATCATCCTGAAAACTTAGCAACCGGCAGTCGTAGGATGCGTCGGTGAGAATGTCAACAAAGGGCTGAGCTGCACTGTGCTGATCGCTTATAATCAGAACAATTGGCGCCCCGCCGTCACTCGCCGTCTCTGTTTTTTTAGCGGCAACTGAGCTGACCGGGGTGTCTGGTGGTGGTCCGCCCCACTCGCCTGCAGCTGGTCGATGCGCATCAGGTTGAACTGCTGTCGGCCGGGCTGGTTCAACAGCGGCAGCTTGACCCTCGACGGTCGCTGCGACCGGAGCATCCAGATCAAAAAGGTCAGCCGGAAAGATCAGGTGCAAGCGATGGAGTTCGTAGTCGTCCATGGCGATGGCAAAAGAAGCCAGATAATAGCTGCCTTCGCCAAACGGCTGATCAGAAGAGGGATCAACCTTGCTTGGCGCAACGGTCTGGCTTTCGGTGCGGACAAAACGCAGCGGCTTGGGGTAGCGATCGAGAAAAACCTGGGTTAAGCTGCCGGCCAGAATATTGGCGATCTCACCATAGGCATCGGAAACTTCTCCCTCGAATTCCCCTTTCCCCATCTGTTCGGCAATCTGGTCATCCGGAAGCATGATCAGGGTGCCGCCCATGGCAATAGCATCAGGAACCTGGGTGAGTAAATAGCCGATCCCCTTTTTGTCACCGCTGACCTTCATCTGGGTCAGGATCGACTTTTCCTGACAATGAGTGGAAAAGAAGTCCTCTTTGGTGGTCATGACCAGCTGGGTATCGCTGCATTTGAGGGTCTGTCCGAGCAGGGCACCGATTTCTTCGCCGATCTGGCCGATGGTGGTGTTAAAGGCAACATCGACAAGTTTTTTGGCATCGGCGAATTTCGGTTTTTGGTCAGCAGGAGGTGTTTGTGCTGCAGCTTGTGCAGCTGGTGCGGGCGGCTCTGAGGCAGGGGGTGCTTCCGTCGCCGCAACGGGCGTTGTTGGGGTGGTTACTTTTTCTTGTGTAGCTGCTGTCGGGGTGGTTGGTGATGTCGCAGCAGGCGTGGCTTCTTCCAGATCAAAGATCGGCAGAGGAACGACAAATTCAAAGACTCCCAGATCGGTTTCATCGATGGTCAGCTCACAGCTGGCAACATAATACTCTCCCGGGGGAAAGGGAGAGTCGCTTTCCATGTTGATTTTGGTGGGGATCAGCTCTTCCACCGTTTTTTTAACAAAACGCAAGGTTTTCGGATATTTGTCGACAAACGCCTGGGTCATGACGCCGGCGATAATATTGGCTACTTCACCAAAAGCATCGGCCAATTCACCATCGAGGTTGCCGGATTGAACATTTTCTTCGATGATATCCTGAGGGAGCATGATCAGGGTGCCGGCCAGAACGGCGGCAGCAGAAATGCGATTGAGCAGATAGCAGTTGCCCTCACGCTCGCCGCTGACCGTCATGCGCGTGAGGGCAGTTTTCTGGCGCGCCGGATTGCTGAACAGCTGTTCTTTGGAGCAGGTGCGAAGCTTGATGTCGGAACAGCTCAGCATTTGTCCCAACAGGGCGCCGATCTCACCAGCCAGGGTTTGCAGGCCGGCTTTACATATTACGTCTATGAGAGCCCTTTGCTTCAAAATTACCTCGCGTTGCGAAGATGAGAGCAGGGCTAGTTGAGCTGATATTTGATCTCAACAAAAAACTGACCCTGGCTGATGGTAAAGGGTACGACAACCCGCTGACTGCCTTTAGGGGCAGAGATAACGTAGGACTGCCCGGCAACTGCCGTCGGGATGGCTAATTCCAGGTCGATATTCTCTGTACTTACGCGTTCCTTGATACCGCCGGCCAGCATATTGGCAATTTCTCCGAGGGCATCCTTGACGTCGGCATCCACCTCTTCCAGTTCCATGCCAAGCATCGCCCCGGTCACTGCCAGCCCGACAGCACGGGGGCAGTGGATGCCGAGCATGGCAGAAAGACCACCGGTCAGACCGATCATGGCGGAGACATGACAGCCAATCGCCTGTTTGCCTGCTGCAAGCGGAGGCGAAGCAGCAATATCGATAAAGATCATGCAGTTGAAGATCTCTTCGGTTGTTTCCGTGATTATTTTAGCAAAATCCACATGGACGTCCCTGATGATGGTGATTTCTCTGGTGATTTAGTCTGATCAGCTGTCTTTACGCAGCTGCAGTTCGACCACAAAACCCAGCCCGTCAAACGCAAACGGAACAGTAACGGCCTCGGCACCGGCCAGACAATCAACTGAATAATCCTCCCCGTAGATTGCTGACGGCATCGACAGCTTGATGTCGCTACCACTGGGATCCAGGATTGATTTTATACTGCCGGCCAGCATGTTGGCCAGTTCGCCGATAGCATCACGGACATCGTCGTCAATTTCTTCTACATCCATCCCTAAAAACGCCGTCGTTACAGCCAGGGCGGCAGCATTGGTCATGTGGATGGCAAGCATTCCCTTGGTGGCGCCAGCCAGACCGACAATCCCGGAAATGCTGTTGATCAGTTTGTCGTTATTGCGGATAAAGGGCTCGCCGGGGGTAACGTCCAGCATGATCATGCTGGAAAAAATCTCCTGGGTGGAATTGATAATATCCTGTGCGTGCTCCACTCGCTTCTCCTATGTGCTGTAGCGGTTTATCTCTCTCGCGGGAGAAAGCAACCAAAAGGGTGGGTGCCGTTAGAGCAGGGCACCCAGGGTTTCGTTGATCAATTCCGGAGTAAAGGGCTTTTTGATAGCTCCCTTGGCCCCGTAAGACTTGGCTTCATTAATAATATCCGCGCCGGTTTCGGTAGAAATCATGACCACCGGAATGTCCTTGATGGCGGCAATTTCCGCTTTGGCTTTAAGAAATTCGAGGCCGTTCATATTGGGCATATTGATATCGCTGAGAATCACATCGACGTCGTTGGCGCTCAACACGTCGAGAGCCTCCTGGCCGTCACCTGCTTCAAGGATGGTACTGAAATCGATGCCGGCCTGGCGTAACGCCCGTGAAACAATCTTACGCATGGTGTTTGAATCGTCGACAATCAGGACAGTTTTCCCCATTGTTAAGCTCCTTGAGAATGAAATAGTTGTTTGGAGAGAATATATTATTCAACGTTCTGGTGCAGAGCAGCCAGCGACTCCCCGCCGACATAAATTTTTATCGGCTCCTCGTCACTATTAATCAGATGCCAGACCACCGTATGTTCATCCACCTCCGGCAGCTTTCCGGCTTCCAGGGTGGGCAGGCCGATCTGATATTCCTGGTTGGGAAACAGGTTGGTCATAAACAGGCCGCCAATCGTATTAAGCAATTCGTTCAGAATGTCATAAGCTTGTGATGTGGTGACTTCCTCCTCATCAATGCCGAAAACATTGCCGGAAATTTGTTTCAATAACCCTGCGGGCATGGCCAGGCGAATTTCCCCTTGAACCGGATCATTGATCAACATGCTGCTCCAGGTCAGTTCCGCCGCCGGAATCTCGGTCGGTGTGCCGCGTTCTTCGATCACCTCCATGAAAACCATGTTTTCCAGGGTTTGCCGGACAGCTTTAATCATTGCCGGGTAAAATTGATGGTACTGAGTCATGCTGGTCTCCTCAATAGGGTCAGGTTAATCCAGAAAATCCTGCAGGGCGTCCATCATCATCGGCGGTGAAACCGGTTTGTTGAGGACCCGATAAGCGCCGAGTTTCAGTAACTGCTCTTCTTTGGCCGGATTGCCGGCGCTGGTGATGACAATAATCGGCATGTCTCCAAGCTTTGGACTGGCCTTTACCCACTTGACCAGGGTCAGTCCATCCATCACCGGCATGTTCAGGTCGGTCAATAACAGATCCGCCGGTTGTTCCTTGGCGGCATCAAGAGCCTGTTTTCCGTCTTCAGCTTCAATAAATTCGGCATCCCCAAGGCCGATAATTTGCAGGCAACGTTTAATGAACATCCGTGCGGTAGCGGAGTCATCTGCAATAATTATTCGCTTCATCAGCTTTTTTCTCCTGTGTCGGATAAGCACTCCGACAGTTTGTTAAACTCTGTGTCTGCCACCAACATAACATTTGCCAGAATTTTTGCATTTATTTGGATAAAGTCGGCGTAGTGTGGATCCAGTTTGTAGCGCATGCTGTCCGAGCCGGTACCAAAACCACCCATCATGGCAATATTGTCACCGAGGTGGACAGCGTAGACCAGCGGTCGCCAGGCTTCCTCCGCCAGGGAGGGCTGGTGATGGTGACGAATCACTGCAACCAGTTCCGGTGGCAGTTTCCAGGCGATGGCGAGGGCTTCGCCGGCAATGGTATGGTCAACCCCAACCAGGTGTTCCTCAGCGGCGAGATAATCCAGGCTATCGTGACTGCCGATCAGCTCAACCGCCTCCGGTGCGCTGCCGCGAAGATAATCAGAGATCAGGGCTTTGCCGATATCGTGCAGCAAGCCGGCGGTAAAGGCCAGATCCGGGCTAAGATCTGCCCCCGACTGAATCACCACTTCGCGTGCAGCAATAGCGGCGCGCAGGTCGTGTTTCCACAAATCACCACCTACGGCCTCATAGCCTGAAAGCTCTTTAGCAAAAAGTTCACCGGCACAGCTTTCAATGGCAATACTGACAATCACCTGTTGCCCCAGATAGGAAACTGCGCGATCGACAGAGGTGATTTTGTTGACCAGGCCATAGGCGGCGGAATTGACCACTTTAAGAACCCGGGCGGTCAGATTGGCATCGGTTTTCACCAGGTTGACCACGTCCATCACTTCATGATCAGGTTGCGAGGTGATCTGCAGAAGACGGCTGGCGCTGGCAGAGATCATGGGAACCGATGAAACAATTTTCTGCAGCTCAGCCGGATTGATTTTGTTGACCATAGTGTTCCTCCTAAAGCTGCCAATTCGGCTTGCCGGGTGAGCTTAATATGACCTGCCCTGCGGCAACAGAGATGGATACGGTACGGCTGTAGTTGCCACCGAGATCTTCAGCGATGGCTCCCATGCCGTAAGACCAGAGGATCTTCTTGATTGACAGCGCATTGCGTTTGCCGATCTGGAAGGTGTCATTGGTATCCATGACGTTGGCGCCACCGCAGAGTTTGACGATGATCCCTTTGCCACGCTTGTCGCAACCCTTCTCTGCCATTTGCGCAAGCAGCGCCGGAATCGCCGTATCGGCAAAGTAGCCAGGTTTTTCTGCGGCCTTTGCCTGGTTGATAGTGGAGTCCGGCAAAGCGATATGGGCCATGCCGACGCAGCGAGTTTTCGGATCAAGAAAAATCACCGAGACACAGGAACCCAGCGCAAAGGTTTTGATGGTGTCTTCCGGGATATTCGATGCGCCGTAGTCGCCGACGCCCAGTATAATTTGCCCCATCTTATTTTTTCTCCACCAGCAGCTTCAACAAGGAAGGTGCAATGTGATCGAGGGGCACCAGGCTTTGTGCCCCTCCTTTTTCATAAGCCACTCTGGGCATGCCGAAAACAACAGATGAAGCCTCATCCTGTGCGATACAGCGGGCACCTGCCTGATGCATGGCCAGCATCCCCTCGGCGCCGTCCGATCCCATGCCGGTGAGCATGGCACCGATGGCATTGGCGCCGGCATGTTTGGCCACTGAATGCATCATGACATCGACAGAGGGGCAGTGACCACTGACTTTTTCCGGACCCCCCAGGCGTACCACGTAAAAACCGCCGCTGCGAACCACCTCGAATTGTACTCCACCGGGCGCAATCAGTACCAGGCCGGTACGTACGCGATCGCCATGTTCGGCCTCTTTAACCTGCATCGGACAGAGCTGATTGAGACGATCGGCAAACATTTTGGTAAAACCACCCGGCATATGCTGAACAATAACCGTCCCCGGGGTGGTCGCAGGAAGGCCCTCCAACACCCGCCGAATCGCTTCGGTTCCACCGGTTGAGGCCCCGATAGCGATGACCTTGTCAGTCGATTCGGCCAGGGCCGTGGATTTGCCGATTGTGCCGGTTGCCGAAGGGTCGATATGTTTACCTTTCCAGTGGGAAACATTGGCCCCGCTGGCAATCTTGACCTTGGTGCGCAGTTCCATCAGCATGGAACTGAGTCCGGCAGTGACGTTGCTGGTCGGTTTGGCAACAAAATCGACCGCACCGGCCTCCAGCGCCTCCATGGTGATTTGTTTGCCACGTTGGGTCAGGGAGCTGACCATCACTACAGGGAGAGGGTATTGCGGCATCAGTTTGCGCAGAAACGCGACCCCATCCATGCGCGGCATTTCGACATCGAGGGTCAGTACATCAGGTTCAAGCTCAAGGATGCGATCACGGGCGATATAAGGATCAGAAGCGGTTCCTACCACCTCAATGGCTGGATCGAGAGCTAGCCCCTGGCTGAGAATATTGCGAACCAGTGCAGAATCATCCACAATCAGCACCCGAATTTTGCGTTTCATTTACAGGGTCCCCTTCTGGTAGAGCGCCGGTTTCAGATAATTGTAAAGGGTCTGACTGCGTCCCAGGGTTTCCGAGTGACCAATAAAAAGATATCCGCCCGGTTCAGTAAACTGATGGTAGCGCCGGATCAAAGCTTCACGGGTTGGTTGGTCAAAATAGATCATGACATTGCGGCAGAAGATCATGTGAAAAGGCTTCTTGAAAGGAAAGCTGGTATTCATCAGGTTGAAGCGTCTGAAGGTCGCTTCTTTTTTGACCTTGTCGATCACCGCCATATTGTCGGCACCGGCCGGGGTGAAATATTTGCGTTGCAGGTTTTCCGGCAGTTGCCTGACCCGCTCAGTAGCGTAAACGCCACGACGAGCAATGGTTAATGCCCGATCAGAAATGTCGGTTGCCAGAATACCCGCGTCCCATGTGCCGTAGTCGCTACCAAAAAACTCCATCATCAGCATCAGCAGGGTGTAAGGCTCCTCACCACTGGAGCAACCGGCACACCAGATCCGTAATTCCTTACCATTCTGCTGTCTGAGCTTGTTCATCGTGGCCGGCAATGCGGTTTCGGCAAAATAGTCGAAGTGATCTTTTTCCCGGTTGAAATAGGTGTGGTTGGTCGAAATCAGATCGACCAGTTCACCCAGGGATTTTTCCGTTTTGTCGCCGGCCAGATAGTCAAAATACGCCGAAAAGGTCAACATCCCGAGGTTGCGCATCAGCTTTTGCAGGCGGCCGACAAGTAGCGAACGTTTCTGGTCGGTCAGGTTGATGCCGAAACGCTGATGAATCAGATTACGCAATTGGGCAAACTCCTTGTCAGAAATCGACATGGTGTTGGTGTACTGTTGTGGAGCCTGCACGGTGTTGTTGTCCATTAGGGTTATCCGTTGCTTATTCTTCGTCGCCGTCACTCTGAAGCAGACGTTGCATCTCGTTACTGAACAACAGTTTGTGAACATCAAGCAGAATGATGACGCGCTTGTTCATCTTTCCCATCCCCTGGATATAGCTGTTGTCACTGTTTTTGCTGGTGCGTGGTGCCGGTTCCACGTGGTTTTCAGGAATGTCGGCAACCTCGCTGACCTCGTCTACCACCAGGCCGACCTCGGTGGAATCTACATTGATCACAATAATGCAGGTACGGTCATCGTAGTCACGGGCCGGCAGTTTGAAGCGGGCGCGGACATCCATGACCGGAATGACCTTGCCGCGCAGGTTAATCACGCCGCGGATAAAGGCGGGCATGTCGGGGACTTCGGTAATCGACTGGATGCCAATAATTTCAATAACATAACAGATTTCAATGCCATAGTTTTCACCAGCCAGGTGAAAGGTGAGATATTTGTCCTTCTGGGTGTCTTCGTTATCCACGCCATTGAGGGAGAGATCTTCTGCCATTTATTTGTCTCCTTTGCTGATTGCTGCGGCATCAGCCAGTTCTTTTTTGCTGTCAAATGATTCAACCAGGGTACCGACATCGAGAATCAGGCTGACGCCGCCATCGCCGAGAATGGTACAGCCGGAAACACCGGGGACATTGCCGATAAAATCAGACAGCCCTTTGATGACGGTCTGCTGCTGGCCGAGAATTTCATCAATGAACAGGCAAAAACGACTCTCCTGGTATTCAAGAACGATCAGGATGCCATTGCAGAGTTGTTCTGAGTCAGGCTTTTTATTAAGAATCTGATGCAGGCGGACAACCGGAAAAAAGTGCTCCCTGACCCGCGCCAATTCATCGCCGTCAGGGGTGACGGTAATCTGCTCCATCTCGGGGCGATAGGCCTCGAGGATCGACAGGGTTGGAACGATACAGGTGGTGGTGCCAACCCGTACCATCATGCCGTCAATGATCGCCAGGGTCAGGGGGATGCGCAGGTTGATGCGGGTGCCCTGACCAAGCTTGCTGGTGATGTCGATTTTGCCCTTGATTTTTTCAAGGTTTCTTTTCACGACATCCATGCCGACGCCCCGGCCGGAGATATCAGTGACCTGGGCGGCGGTGGAGAAGCCCGGGGCAAAGATCAGATTATTAATCTGTTTCTCCGTCAAGTCGGAGCCATCCCCTTCAATCAGCCCCTTGCTGATGGCCTTTTCCAGAATTTTGTCGCGGTTTAAGCCGCGGCCGTCGTCTTCAATGGTGACCCAGACTTCACCTTCCTCGTGGCGAGCCGAGAGCTTGATCGTCCCTTTTTCCGATTTGCCGTTGGCAATCCGTTCTGCGGGAGGCTCAAGGCCGTGATCAAGGGAGTTGCGCAACAGATGAACAAGGGGGTCAGTAATGGTTTCGATGACGGTTTTATCTATTTCTGTTTCTTCGCCGATCAGTTGTAGATCCACCTTTTTGCCGGCTTTCACCGAGATATCATGAACCAGCCGGATCATGCGCCGGAACAACCCGGATACCGGGATCATCCGGATGGACATGGCCATCTCCTGCAGTTCGCGCACCAGTTTCGACATATGCTGCGCCGCCTTGCCGAAGTTTTCCAGCTCCAGTCCTTTGAGATCGGGATTATGGATCAGCATGTTCTCAGCAATAACCATCTCGCCGATCAGGTTGATCAGGTTATCGAGTTTTCCCAGTTCGACGCGGATATCCTGCCGTTAGCCGGTACCTTGGAACGGGTCACCGGCTTGGCTTTGGCTTTGGCCTCCTCACTTGATTCCTGCTGGCGTTTAAGAGCCTTGGCGATCTGCTCCGGGGTAGCGCTCCCCTGTTGCATGAGGATTTCACCGACCGGTTTTTTCTGGATTTCCACTGCCGAAGAGATCGCCAGTTGATCGACCCCTTCTTCGGCCAGCAGATCACCAAGCAGGGGGGTCATGAGGTTTTTCAGGTCGTCGAGGTGGGAATCAAGATCCTCGATGAAATCCTCTTTGCCGTCGGCAATGTTGTTCAGCCCCTGCTGCAGCAGATCCAGGCTTGCCAGAAGCTGTTCGGTCGGGTTGTCCACCGCCAGTCTGGAGCCGGACTTGACTCGATCCAGGACGTTTTCCATCTGATGACTGAGTTTTTCCAGATGGCCAAAGCCAAAAAAACCGCAGTTACCCTTGAAACTATGGATATTGCGGAAAATATCGCCGATGGAATCAGCATCTTCAGGATGCTCTCCCCAGGCGAGCAGACCCAGTTCAGCATTTTGCAGCAACTCACCACTTTCCTGCACAAAGCTGTTGCGCATCTCCTCGGTGATTTCCATTTCTGGGAAAACCAGTTCCGGCTCACTCGCAGCAGGGGCTGGAGTAGTCTTGGAAATATCATCTTTTGCACTGCTGGCAGGGCCTTCGATCGCCTGATGGAGTTGTGCAGAAATCGTATCGGCAGCAGCGCTCATCGCGTCATCGCTGAAACTGGCATCAACCGCATCGAGGGCATCTTTAGAAAAATCGCAGGCAGCACAAAAGAGCGTGACATGCTCGGGAAGAAGGTCAATTTCGTTATTACGGACCAGATCAAGCAGGCTTTCGGCGGCATGAGCGAC
>RRYU01016587.1_pt1 | contig 16048 bp, 9 predicted proteins | sample 2162651 | NCBI WGS metagenome assembly RRYU01 (sample SAMN10267283, study PRJNA491782) | microbial mat metagenome | isolation source: biomat in the production well | place: Japan: Minami-Kanto gas field, natural gas well KTG3 | collected 2017-06 | reverse complement strand
CCATGGCCACTTACACAGTTAGATTTACACTCTCCTCGACAACCGCGAAACTCTTAGCACCATATCCAAATCCGTTCAATCCGAAGTGTACAATTAGTTTCCTCCTCCCGGACACGGGCCAACCTACGACAGCTGCAATCTATGACATAAGTGGGCGTCTTGTTCGGACTCTCTACAACAGCATCTCGGACGGTAAGATACATGAGATCGATTGGTCTGGAGAGTGTGACTCTGGTGCAACTGCAACTTCTGGAGTCTATTTAGTCCGACTACGATCTGGAAATGTGGATGAAACCTCGAAACTCATTCTCATGAAATAGGAGTGCGAACATGAAAACGATCTTTGTGCTATTGATGTGTTCCGTTCCCATGTTCGCATATGGGGACGAGGCTCAGATCATGATCTCAATTGAAAATGTATCCGAGGTTGAATTCGGAAACGAATCCCATCCTGGATTCACTTTGAACATTCCGCAGGAGTTGAATGAGGGGGATCTCATATCCGCTTACCTCAAAGTTAATGCAAAAGCTGGAGATGATTGTGAATCCAATCATTTTGAGATCCAAGTAGCTCAAATTGTGAACGGAGAGATCCTCGTTCCTTCAGGAAAGACTCGTCCCGCTTCAGAGGTTGCAGATTATGAGGACTATGAGGCCCTCTACATTGATATTGAGCCTATCCTCGCAGACTGCCTTTCGGCTAGTGAGTACTCACCCATAGTTGTTGTTGGTGGGATCTCAGAGGACTCCATTAGCTGCGGGGATCTCTCAATACTTGATAGTGACAACAATCTCTGGGGAGAAATCATCATATACTATAGGTAGCTATAGAGAAGATCAGTAGCTATAGAGAAAGCAAGCCCCCAGGACGATTTCCTTGGGGCTTGTCTATTCCAGGTCGGGGATGCTAGCTCATCCTATTTCTAGTGTGGTATAATCCTTGAAACTGAATCGATAGGAACCAATCTTATGGATTACCATTTTATAAGGCCTGGGCGTATAATCTTAGTGATTCTAGGTGTATGGGTAGCCCAGTCCAATTGTGATACGATTACCCTTTCTCCACAAGGATCTCCTGAGTATGCAGGGATTCAGGATGCGGTTAATGCTGCAGCTAGCGGCGATACCATTCTACTATTGCCTGGAACTTACACAGGTGCAGAGAATCGACGAATTGACTTCGCAGGTAAATCGCTGGTTCTTCGAGGTTTTGGAGAGGCTGAGGACGTAACTATTGACTGCGAGTATCAAGATTGCGGATTCTATTTTCAAAGCAATGAGGACTCCACGGCAATTGTCGAGAGCATTACGATCAAACGCGGGCGAGATGTGAGTGACCGTGGAGGGGGTGTTAAGTGCCTCAATGCTAGCCCGAAGCTCGTCAATGTTTCAATTAGGAATTGTGACAACATATACTACTCAGCGATAGAGCTCAAGTATTCGAATGCCATTGTGTCAGCATCAAGGATTGAGTCGAACGTAGCGTCAGATGCCGGTGGGGCACTCCTCGTTAGTAATTCTTCACCGATTTTTAGAGATGTCCAGTTTATTGACAACCATAGCTATTACCAGGCGGGCGCTATCGTTGTGTCTCAGAACAGCGGAGGAGAGTTCATTAACTGCTTGATTCAGGGCTCATCAACGAATTGGGAAGGTGGTGCTGTCTATATCATTGGTGACGCTAGTCCCAAGTTCACGAACTGCAATTTCGATGGGAACAGTGCCAACAGGGGAGGTGCTATCTACAGTTCAGCCGCTCCAGAATTCTATGGCTGCGTATTTCAGGAGAACTATGCGAATGTGTCGGGTGGCGGGATTTACATCCACAACGAATCTCAGGTAGGGGAGGCCATTTTCGACTCTTGTTTCGTGATTGCGAATGATGCGGGATCTGGCGGTGGTGGAATCGTCGTAACCAGCGGTGGGACTCCCACTCTATCAAGACTGACTGTTGTCGGCAATATCGGCAACAACTCGAATGGTGCCGGGATTTCCAGTTTCATCACTGCAAATCCGATCATTCAAGACTGCATCGTTGCATTCAATGAGGGCCCAGGAATACTCACGGGAATCTACGGATCGGTGGAGATGAGTTGCAACGATGTGTATGGGAATACAGGCGGAAATTATGACGGGTTCGTATCAGACCAAACCGGAATCAACGGAAACATTTCCGAAGACCCCCTCTTCTGCAACTACGACAATTGGGTTCTATCGCTCGCAGAACAATCTCCCTGCCTGCCCGAAAACAACGACTGCGGCCTGCTCATGGGCGCTCTCGGCATGGATTGCACACTGACCGGTGCTGAGGAAACTCCGATACTCGACCTTCGACTTCTGTCCTGCTACCCCAACCCTTTCAATCCGCATACGACAATCCCGCTACAGCTCGAAAATCGCGCTGAGATCCATGTTTCAATCCACGATGTCCTGGGGCGCAAAGTCAAAACTCTTCAGGAGGGCTGTCTCGAAGCAGGCCGCCACGAATTCCATTGGCGTGGTTTTAATGAAGCTGGCGTCGAGGCAGCGAGCGGAGTCTATTTCGTCGTATTGGATTGGCCGAGTGGGCGCGTTTCCCAGAAGATTGCACTACTCCGATGAGTCTTCCGAGTCCTGATCTTTCCCATGATTCCTCATAATGCCCTTGCCGTCCTGGCAGGGGAGTTGCATGCTTGAGAAGCCGCCGGCTGCCGGCCACCGGCTGTCGGCCAGAGAAACCCATTGCCACTGTGTGAGTTATGAGCCAGAAGCCTACAAATCGCCAGGAGAGCGGACCGGTACCCATCCACCGGTATGAGCAGTACATCTCCCATGAGAGCCGGATTTTCGTGAACCGGAATCTCAAGATGGACTCCATTCACTGGATCGGCTTCGACATGGACCACACCCTGGCCCTCTATAATCGCAACTTCATCGAGGCTCTGGCCTTCGATCTGGCGCGCGAGGCGCTCATTCGCGAGTGCGGTTACACCGAGGCTCTGCGCGATGCGCGCTACGATCCGGCCTTCGGCATTCGCGGCCTGGTGGTGGACAAGACCCGCGGCAACATCCTCAAGATGGATCAGTTCAGTTACGTGGCGCAGGCCTATCACGGCAAGAAGGTGATGGACCGCGAGAAGCGCAAAAGCATCTATAGCCCGCGCACCCTGACTCTGTCGGACGAGCGCTACTGGACCAGCGACACGCTCTTCGGCCTGCCCGAAGTTTCGCTTTACGCCAGTGCCGTGGAAGTGATGGAAAACGCCAAGGTAGAGTTCGACACCTGGAAGCTCTTCGACGACATTCGCCACTCGGTGGATCTGGTTCATCGCGACGGTTCGCTCAAGCGCATCATTCTCGAACGTCTGAGCGAATGCTTCCTGGTGGATCCTTCTCTACCCGGAACCCTCGAGCGATTCCGCCGGGCCGGGCAGAAACTCTTCCTGCTCACCAATTCCGATTATGCCTACACCGACAAGGTGCTTAGCTATGTGCTCGGCAGCATGGGCTCGAAGAAGTGGTGGGAGTATTTCGAGCTGATTGTGGTGGACTCCCACAAGCCCGACTTCTTCCATCGTCGCCTGCGTTGGAAAACCTTGGAGCCCAAGGAACACGAGGTGCCCACTTTTTCCGGCGGCAACTTCCGCATTTTGGAGCAGCAGATTGGCGCCCTGGGCGATCGCATCCTCTATATTGGCGATCATATTTTCGGCGACATCCTGCGCTCGAAGAAGGCCAGCGGCTGGCGCACCTGCCTGATCGTGGAAGAGCTGGATCACGAGATTCGCGCCACCAGCGCCAATGAGGAGATCCGCAAGAAGCTCGACGGGCTTCAAGACGCCAACGGCAGCCTGCTGCAAAAGCTGGATGTGGTGAGGCGGCGGCATCAGGATTTGCGCGATCGGAAGCTATCGCAGTATCGCGTGCTCAACGGGGACCAGCTGACGGATCTGGATCGGCAGATCGAACTGAGCAATCGGGAGGAGCGCGAGCTGGAGGAACAGCTCACGGGCAACCTACTGCTCATCAAGAGCGCCGAGGAACGCGCCATCGCACGCTTCAACGAGTACTGGGGATCGCTCTGCAAGGTGGACAATGAAATCAGTCTCTTCGCCGCGCAGATTCGCGACTACGCCTGCGTCTACACATCGCGGGTGAGCAACTTTCTGCACTATCCCCCGGACCGCTACTTCCGCAGTCCCATGGAATTCATGCCCCACGAAATCTAGGCCATCAACTCATCCACAGAGGAAGCTCCAGCTTCGCGGCGAGCTTGAGCGCCTGTTGGAACCATCGGAATTGAAGATAGGTGGAACTGCTGCGTGAGAAGCTGGAGATCTTTTCATCCGCCAAGGATCCATAGAGCAGGCCACCCAAAAACTCCTGATACACCGGCACCATCTCGCGGGGTATCTCGCGACCATAGGTGGTGTCTTTGCGTGTGTGGGGAAGGCCCATGAGCGCGTGGATAACCGCGTCGGTACTCAAGCCGTCGCCTATGCGATGGAAGGCTACCGCCTCATCCCGCTCGAGCACCTTGCCGCGACCGGCCGAAGCCAGGAGTCGAAGTCGCGCCACGGGCTTGCCGTCGAAGGGGCTGTCCCGCCGCATGATGAGGGCCAGCAACACGGGCCACTCCTCGGCCTCGAGACGATCCATGATCTTCTGAAGCGAGTCGGCCACGAATTCTTCAAAGCGCGACTGAATGGGATAGTTGATCCGGCCCACGCAGCCGAACTCGTCGGCCTTGGGGTCGAGGTTGGCGGGGCAGTCCGCACAACGATTGATGAGCGCGCCGATCTGACTGCCCACCTTTTCCACATCGGCCCGCCCAAACTCCTGACGCTCCTGCGACAGGCCGCGGGTGACGGGCATCTTCCAGCGCTCGCTTACGGCGCCGGGCATGTCGGGATTGGCACGTAGATACTTGTGGACCATGTAAAGGAAGGTCCAGCGGCGCAGCCCATCTTCACCCAATTCCTCGCGATTCTCGCAAGGGTGCGGTAGCACGTAGTCGATGCCCAAGGGTAATCCTTATCGATTGTGTTATCAGCATCCGCTTAGGAATCCCGGATCGCCTCCACCGGATCCAGCCGGGCAGCCTCCCAGCCGGGATATAGTGTCGCTGCCAAGGTTACCAGCAGCGTGATGGCCGCCACCCACGCGAAGTCGGCGGGGATCATCAGCACCGGAATCTTCTCCACGATGAACAGATCCCAGGGGATGGTCAAGGGATGTCGCGCCAGAAGCGCACCGAGACCCCATCCCGCAAGCAAACCCAGGGCCACACCGCCGAGCCCCACGACCCAGCCTTCGAGCACCACCATGCTCATCACCGAGCGCCGGCTCATGCCCAGGGTGCGCAGGATGCCGATCTCGCCGCGCTTTTCGCTGACCATGAGGGTCATGGATCCCACAATGCCCAAGCTGGCCACGGTGACCGTGAGCAGCAGGAAGAGATACATGAGCAGTTTCTCGCGGGCCATGGCTTCGAAGAGCAGGCGGTTGCGTTCCTGCCAGGTTTCCGCGCGGAAGTCCTGGAAACGGTCCAGGGCCAGAGCTGCCTCGGCCACCTCTGCCGCGTTTTCGGGAATGTGGCAGGAGAGCGCCAGAGCCGCGGCGTCCCCATCTACTTTGAGGAAGCGGGCCGTGGCCGGCAATCCACCCAGAGCCAAGGTGGCGTTGATTTCGTAGAGACCCGAATCGAATAGATCGAGCACCACGCGGGCTTCCTCGCGGCCGCCGATGTCTTTACCGTCCTGAGTCGAGCTCACATCGGGAACCACCACCCGAACAATGTCGCCGCGACCCACGCCCAGGTTGTGGGCCAGTTCAACACCGAGCACCAATCCCTCGCGCAGTTCCTCGCCATCGGGCAGCACCCATTCCACATCGGGCTGGAAGTTTTCGAAATCCGCGTTAAGCAGTCCGCTGAGCGCGCGTTCGCGCTGGGGATCCACACCGCGAAGGGACGCCGTCTGCATGCGAGTGGATGCTCCCGCCACGCGACGGACCAGCAACACTTCCGATTCCGCGTAGGGAGCCACGGCCGCAACACCCGGCAGAGCTTCGAGATCGGCCATGAGGGTGGGAAGATCCTGCAGGCCGCTCGGACCCTTGGGCTCAAGGCGCAGGTGTGCCTCGCCGTCGTGGAGCAGGGAAGCCAGCTCGGCCTCCATGCCGTTCATCACCGAGAGAATGAGAGTGAGGGCCATCACACCTGTGAAAATGCCCCCGGCAGCAACCAGGGCCGTCATAGCGAGGGCCCGGCTCCTCCGGGGGCTGATTAGATGGCGCAATGCCAGATAGAAGCTCAGACGCAAGGCGTCCTCCGGGGATTACTGACCGGCGGCCTGCCTCGCCATGAGCTGTTCCTGACGTTCGGCCTGCTGACGCGCGTAACTGCCCCACTTTTTGTTGGACATGACCGAGTCGAAAAGATCCAAGGCATCTTCAAACTTACCCTGATCTTCAAGCGCCTTTGCCTTGCTGCAAATGAGACCGGCCTTGGTGTCTTCATCTTTGGTAATTCGCAGACCGGCATCCACCGTCTTGATGGCCTTACGCGGATCACCGTTTGCACGATAGAGATCGGCCAGATGCTTGTGAGGCAGGTTCTTGTCCGGTCGCTCCTCCGGCTTCATGAGTTTGACCAGGTTGACGGCCTTCTGGAGATAGGTCATGGCCTCGTCTTCCGAGTTGCCCTTCTCCAGATAGCAGAGACCCAGCATGAGGTTCACGTTGAAGTCGTTTCCCTTGGATGCGTAGGCGACGTTCAGGTGCTCCAGGGCCTTGTCGAAATTCTGCTTGTTGAAATAGAGCACGCCCAGATCGTAGCGACCGTTGGTCTGCTCAGGCTGCAGGGTGAAGGCTTTCTCTAAAAACTCGATGGCGCTGTCGTAGCTCTTGCGCTGTTTGTAGAGCCGGCCCTGGTAGTAGTTCGCCTGGAAGAGAATGTTGTTGTCCTTCTCTTCGGAGTTGAGGATCCGATTGAAAAGCTGGATGGCGCGATCCTTGTCGTCCTCGGAACTACCATTGGAATAGATGGTGGCCAGCTGCATGCGCGAGTAGTTGTCGTTGGGATTGCAACCCGTGGAGCCGACGACTTCTTCATACAAATCACGCGCACGCGCGCGATGATTCAGGCGCATCTCGGCGTAGGCGAGCTTGGCCTTCACGGTGCAGTTTTCAGGCTGGGCCTTGTGAGCAACTTCAAAACCCTTCTTGGCGCGAGGCCAGTCTTGCAACTGCAGGGCTGCTTCGCCCAATCCTTCACCCGCGCCGAAGCTGGATGGATCAAACCCCAGAGCCTTCTCGAATTCCGAGGCTGCATCGGCGAACTGCCCGTTTCGGAGGAACTCCCATCCGGTTGAGGTCCTGAGTTCAGCCTGCTGTGTGTCCTGGGCGAAGCTCGCCGGCGCGAGAATAAAAAGGGTGATCAGTGCCGACAGGAGCAATGCACTACGTTTCATGGTAAATCTCCCGAAAAAGTGTTTGAGAAGATCCTCTCGGATTCAGCTTCGGCAATATACCCGAGCCCATTTGTCCGTTCAAGGCATCCCATGCACAGGAAAGACGCAAATCGTTTTGCCTAGGGAATTTCGCGGGGTTATATTCAAAGTGCTGTCCCCAAAACATGAAGAAATGATGAAATCTACAATACCTCTGCTGCTACTTGCAGCCCTGGCTCTACTGGCCGGCTGTGAGAATACTACCACTATGCCTGAGGATCCCGATCCTCTGGAAATCCTCTATACCAGCCCGAATGTGGACAGCCTCGTCTTTGCCGAGGGTGACTCCACCACCTTTGTCCTCCGCGCTCAGGGAGCTGGCGGCGTGAATGCCGAAGTCTACCTTGAAGACGTGTATCTCTGTGCCATGGATAGCTTTACCTTCCGCGCATGGGAGCATGTGGATCTTCAAGCTGCCCAGCCAGATGATTATCTGACCCTGGAAATCGCCCTTGAGGACAGTCTCGAAACCATGAGCCATACCTGGGAAGTGAAGATTCTCTGGGGCTTCTCGTTTTTTCCCGAGAGCAGCGAATTGGTCAACGTCATCGGGCAAACCCTGATGTTCCAGCTTGGGCTGGAGGCGGGGGGTTTGGAAGCAACTTACGAGTTTTTTGTGGACGGCGAAGCTGTGGAATCCAGTGGAGAGTTTTTCTATTTCCACGCCTTAACCATTGGCGATTATGAAGTTACCGGCCGGGTCAGCGCCGGGGAACACCAATGGACTCGCCATTGGACGGTGGAAGTTCACCCGGATGATCCAGTAGATCCGCCCGAAACTGTTACGGGACTTAGAGTTGGCCCCGGCGATGGGCCTGGGCGAATGACCGTGGCATTTAATCCTCCTGAAGAGGGCCTGCGCGAACCCGTACATAGTTTCGAGATTCGGGCATTTCCCTATCTGATCGATGATGAACAGTGGGAATCGGCCTATTTGGTAGGTTTCGAGGAAGCGACACCCGGAGCCGAGGAAGAACGATTCGATCTGGAGGGACCCGAGGCCGGCATGACTCTTTACGTGCGGGTCCGTAGTGTGGGAGTCAGCGGCAATACCTCCGATTGGTGTGAGCCGATTCTTGGAACTGTGGCGGGCTACACCGTTCAGGGTACGGTCATCAACTATGAAACGGGAGAGCCACTGGAAGGGCTAAATGTCAGCTATGGTGACGTTGTTTCGGTGACCGACACCGAGGGCCATTTCTATTGCGACGATGTTCCCCTATTCGAAGAGGGCGGAGCTTGGGATTTCCCGGGGAGCTACTACGACGAGGAAGGCGGCGATATCGGCCAGTGGTTCGATCTCATCGATTCCCGCGCGGTGAACGATTCGCTTGTCTATCAGATGGGCACCTTTCCCACTCAGCCTTTCCTGTCCACCTGGTATAGCGATTTTCTGGAGTACTTCATTCATGTGCTCAGGCCACCGCCGGCCACCTTCCATCTGATCCGGCCCTTGTATCCCATTACGACTTACATTCCCGAGCACGTGAACGAGGGGCTGGATTATCCGACGGTTATTTTAGAGGGAATGGATATTTGGGAAACGGAAACGGATCTCGACTTCTTTGTGAGAGTCGAAGAACCTGAGGATGCGGTTCTGGTTTTTGTCTACGACGACACCACTTCCATTACGGGTATTACGAAAATCCTTGAGTGGGATTTCACAACGTACACGCCCATCAAAATGGAGATCACAATCAAGAGTACGGCCACGCCCGATTTCGCCCACGACCTGTATCAGGTGGTTTTTCACGAAGTCGGCCACGCCATTGGCTTTTGGGTGCACAGTCATGACCCAAATCATTGCATGAACAAAACTAATCTCCAGGATGCTCCGAGCCCCGATGAGGTGCGATTGGCAAGGATTATCTACCACATGGAGCCCTTTGCAGATTTAAGTTACTTGCTGCACGATTGATTCCCCTCACCATCTTTGATTCACGTCTAGCCATGTGATATAATTACGCCTTCAATCAGGCGTGAAAGGAATACCTGTGAGGAGATTCGGTACTCGGGCCCTTCCGATTCTCGTCCTCTTTCTAACTCTCGTGGCGGGAGCCGGACAGGGCGAGGTGCTGCTAGATTTTGAGCAGCCTTACTACCTAGAGCGAGACTCTGTCTTCGTGAAGGATCACGCTGTGGTCAAGCACGAGGGTATCTATCACGTCTTCTTCATTCAAAGTCTACCCCAAGAATACGGCGAGTACGAACGCACCGAACGTTGGTTGGGCCATATCACCAGTTCGGATCTTCGCCACTGGACCGCCCAGGATAGCATCCTGCCCGTGGTTCCCGGAACCTGGGAAGGCAAGTTCATCTGGGCGCCGAAAATCATCGAAAGCCCCGTGGGCGCTGGTTGGTGGATGTACTACACCGGTGCTGATGAAGACGTTTGCCAGCAGATCGGTGTGGCCTTCAGTTCCGATCTCTACACCTGGGTACGCAATCCGGTGAATCCCATCTACAAGCCGGGACGCTGGTCCGATTGGGAACTGGGCGAGTGGTCCAACTGTCGCGATCCCGAGATCTATTTCGACGAGGGCAACTCCACCTACTACATGCTCAGCACCGCCACGACGAGTTTTAACCAGGGTGCTTTGGGCCTCGGGACTAGTGCGGATGCCCTGGAGTGGGAAGATTCCGGATTACCCTTCCTGACCAACGACGACAGCCTGCAAGTCGAAAGCTCGCACATGGTGGTGGATGAGTCGGGTCTCTTCCATCTCTTCTATCATGAGGAAGGTACCGACGGCACTTATCACCAGACCAGCACATCCTTCCTGGATGGCTGGGACATGGCGAACGGTACCTACGTCACCAAGCGCCGCGGGGTAGAGCTTACCCGCATCGATGATGAGTGGCTGTTCAGTGGTTTCAACACGGTACCTATGATGGATGGGCCTCAGTCCTACCTGCGCTTTGACAATGTCGACATCGATACCGACGACAACGAGCCCGACATTCTCAGCCTTCAAGGTCTCCAGGATCACTGGCACAAGGTCTTCGGCACGGCCTTCGATTTTCAGCCCACATGGGGGGACAACTCCTATGAGCGCGGTAGTGTGAAGAGCCGCATGGAGGGCAACAGTTACATCGCCACCTACGAACGCTTCCCCTGGCCCGGCTACAACGTACCCGGGTGGATTCAGGGCAATGGCCCGGTGGGAATGATCAAAACCGACTACTTCAACATCGAGATGGATCGCTTCAGCATGTTGGTGGGCGGCGGTGCGCACGCGGATACTTGTTTCGTTGCCATGGTTGATGCGAACACTCATCAGCTCCTTTTCAGCCAGACAGGCAACAACAGTGACATGATGATCAGCCACATCTGGAAGACCGAAACGCTCATCGGCGCGCAGGTCTACATTGTCATTGCCGATCTCTTTGATGGTCCCTGGGGATCCATCGCCGTGGATAGCATCAAGGAATACATGTTCACCGGCCACGAACCCGGAACGCCCGTCGATCCCATGGTGGATGGTCCCACCATTTGGGAGGTTCTTGAGAACGCAGGCTTCGGCGGAACGGCCATCGACAATTTGCCGCGTCCTGTGAATGGGAAGCTGCTCAACCCGCATCCCAATCCCTTCAATCCTTCGACTCATCTGAGCTTCGTACTCGATGAGCCCGGCATTTTGAGCTTGAGCATCCACGATGCATCGGGCCGCAAACTGCGCACTCTCTGGAACGCTCATCGCGGTCGCGGTGAAGGCGCGCTGCTTTGGGATGGCCGGGATGATGCGGGTAGGCCTCTGCCCAGCGGACTCTACTTCGCGAACATGGGATTGGACGGCCGGCACTTGGAAAGTCGAAAACTGGTCTTGCTGAAGTAGACACAGAATTGTTCTTCGCGGTCAGCGGAAAGGAGAGCCTATGAAAAATCATCGCATGTTCCTGGCGGCTCTCCTGCTCGTCATGGCCGTGATTGCCTCTGCGGAGATCTTCTACGATTTCGAGCAGGCTTTCTTCGTGGAAGACTATGGCGTGAAGTGCAAAGACCACACCTTGATTTACCACGAGGGCCTCTATCATCTCTATTTCATTCAGGGCTATCCCGATGGTCCCGTGGAGCCCCTTGGGCTAGAACAGTGGCTGGGTCATGCAACCAGTCCTGACCTCAGTCATTGGACGCGGCTGGACAGCATCCTCCCCGTGGTGCCGGGCACTTGGGAGAATGGATTCATCTGGGCGCCGCATGTGGTGGAAGATCCCACCGGTGGATGGCTCATGTTTTACACGGGCGCCGATACCACTTCTCAAGTGCGCCAGCGCACCGGTTTGGCCTGGAGCGACGACCTCTATAACTGGACACGCTTAGAGGAAAGTCCCATCTACGAGCCGGGATCTTGGACCGACTGGGCCGACCCCCTCTATGAGTACGCCAACTGCCGCGACCCCTATGTGTTTCAGGTTCCAGCTGACACGCTTTACTACATGCTCAACACGGTTAGGACTGCCGATGGATCAGGTGCGGTGGACTTGGCCGTGAGCGAAGATCTCCACAGCTGGGCACACCTGGACACCTTTTCACACCACAGCAGTGCCAACATGCTCGAAAGTGCCACCCTTTGGGAAGACGAGGCTAACAAGTGGCACTTCTTCTTCACCGAGCAAAACTACCCGGGCACATATCATACGGTGGCATTGGATCCCTTCGGTTATTTCTCACCCGGTGCGGCAGCTCTTTTTGACCCCGGTTTCGGCGCCGAAGTTTCTTTTGCCAACGAGGAAAACGTATTTAGTCGCTACGCGCGCGCGGCGCTTCTCAACGGTGACCGTTACTTCATTCGCTTCGATGAATTGCTGACGCCGGCCTGGGGTGGCGATTGGCCCATCGTGGATAGCATGCAGGGCTTTCGCGACTGGTGGACACCTCAGTTTGGTACGGCCTTCGATCATCAGCCCACATGGGGTGACAATCCTTTAGAGCGCGGTGAGGAAAGCAGCAACATGGATGGGAACAGTTACCTGTCCACCTTGGAGCTCTTCCCTTACCCGGGTTTTGCAAATCCAGGTCGCAGTCGCGGCAACGGGCCCACCGGTCTGGTGAAAAGCGATGCCTTCGTGCTTGAGCGCGATCGACTCAGTCTCTTGGTGGGGGGCGGCGATCAGGACTCCACCTGCTTCGTGGCCATGGTGCGCGACTCCGACTTCCGAATCCTCTTTCGAGAGACCGGTGCCAACGCTGTGGGTATGGATCTTCGGCTATGGAACACGGAAAGCCTCATCGGCGAAACGGTCTTCATGGTGGTGGCCGATCTCAGCAGTATTCCTTTTGGTTGGATAAGCACGGATCTCATTCAAGAGTATGATCGAGTCGGTGATGATCCCTTCCCGCCAAGCGATCCCATGGTCGAGGAAATCTTCCTGGGCGATGTGCTAACTAGCGCCGGCGTTGTGTGGAATTGCGACTTCTATGGGCACAACCTATACGGCCCCGCTCCGCACTACGTCATTTTCACCGATACTACCGAAGGCCTTGCCGAAACCTATGAGTGGGATTTCGAGAACGATGGCATCTACGACAAGTTCACACAGAACACGGCGCACTCCTTCCAAAGCCCGGGTCTGTATTCTGTGAAGTTGCGGGTAGTCAACGATCTGGGTATGGAGGCCGTGGAGCTGAAAGAGAACTACATCATGGTTCTCGAAGAGGAGAGTAACTGCCTGGTGTTTCCCACAAAGATCAGTTCCGGGCTCCCCACGCCGGTGTCTTTCGCGTACTCAGGAGCGGAAAGTCTCTTCGAGTATCACGCCGTGGTCAACTTCGACAGTACGATCATTCGCTATGAGGGTTTATCCAATTGGCAGCCGGGAAAAACCTTCACCGACAGCATCTCTGATCAGAGCATCTTTATTGATTGGGTGGATGAAAGTGGAATCGATCCCATTCTTCCCAGCGATGACCCCACCTTCATTTTCGGGCTGACCTTCACCGCCCTTACCGCAATCGATACGACCCAACTGAGTTTTGTGGATAGTCTTTGTGCTGTGGTCGATGCTTCGGGCGACACGCTTCAAAACATCGGCTGGGTGGATATTCCGCCCTTCGGTGAGGTTATCCTGGATGTGAATTGCTTGCTGACAGGAATTGTCGAGTATTACACGGGTGAATCTCCCCTGCCGGATGTTGTCTTTTCCATGGGGCCACCCAACGATGATGCCGTTTCCAACATGGGCGGCGAGTGGGAGTTTGAACCCTATCCCATGGGCGACTACACGCTCCAGATTCACAAAGATGGAGATCTCTACGCGAGCAATTCCCTGGATGCCATGAAGGTGCTGCGCCACGAAGCGGGTTTGGAACTTCTTGAGGGTGATCTCACTTTGCGCTGCGGCGATGTGAACCTGGACGAGGTTGTAGACACCCTCGATGCCGTGGCCATCGCCGAAGCGGCAGCCCTCATTACACCTCTACCTTCGGGTGACTGGGCTTTCGAGCCCGACAGCGTTGTCTTCGAGCCTCTCAACAAGGACGAAAATGTCTATCTCGTCGGCATGCGCATGGGCGATGTGAACGGCGACTGGTTCCCCAGTTTTTCGATACGTGATGCCGGTGAATCGGGTGGGCGCCAGGCCATCACCCTTTCGGTGCCTGATACGACCATTAGCTCCGGCAGCGGCGAATTCCTGATTCCTGTTTTTGCCGAAGGCGTCGATAGCATTGGCGCACTATCTCTTCGCTTGAGTTTCGCCGACAGCATCCTCACTTACAATGGCGCGAGCACGAATCAAGCCGGGCTCAATCTGCTGGCGGGTGGCCTCGGCAGTGATATCCACTTGGAGTGGTTCGACGGGCACGGAGGCGACAGTCTCTTCAGTCAGCAGGGTGACACCCTACTCTTTCTGCACTTCACTTCCATCACAACCGAGTGGGCTATTTCGCACCTGGATTTCCTGGCCGTCAGCGCTCTGGGCGATTCTATTGGCGATCCCATCGAAGGTGTGATTTTGGTGGATGGTTCCATCACCGTTCCCGGCTTTGGAGTGGATGCCGATACGCCTCCGCCGCCAACATTCGGGCTGCACCAGAACTTCCCCAATCCCTTTAATCCCTCCACGGAGATTCGCTTCTCCCTGGCCGAGGATGCTCTGGTGAGTCTGCGCATCTATGACCTGGAAGGGCGACTGGTGGATCAGCTTCTGCCGGGCGTGCAGTTCGAAGCGGGACGTCACACGGTGGTTTGGAATGGAACGGATCGACGCGGGCGGCAGGTGGCTTCAGGGATGTACTTCTATCGGCTCGACACCAAGGACTTCAGCGATAGACGGAAGATGCTATTGTTAAAATAGGGAGGGGATGTGATCCCTCCCCTCGTTCCAGCTTCACATGTCACTCGGGAAGGGATCACATCCCTTCCCGTTTTCAGTTACCCAATAAGAGAACCGACTGTTCCCGGGCACAGCCGGCGTGCATTGTTTGATTAATCACCTTCATGCTATACTAGGTGGCAGTATAGGAGGATGATAGTGGTGTCCAGCTATGGGCTTGCTGGGAGGTAATGGTGCGAACACCGATCCTAGTTTTGCTTGCAGTAACACTCCTTACCCCGGCGGTATCCCTCACTCAGGTTAATGGAATCAATGAGGGTAAGCCTGCAGGCGATGAGTATTGGACCTACGAGTTTACCGACTCCGATATTGTTTCAAGTGTTTATGCAATTACGAGCTATGGAAGTGGTTTGGTCATTACTGGAACAGCTCTTCTTTCCGATGTTCCAGGATATACTAGAGTCGCCTATTGGGAAGATGGAGTCTGGACGGCACTTGAGGAAAACACAAACAATCGTCCATTTGCAGCGATAGAATATGGTGGTCAACTAATTATAGGAGGGGACTTTACCGAAATTGACGGCCAACAGATCAATAGACTCGCTTGCTGGGATGGCTACTCATGGTATTCAATAGGTTCCTTTAACGCTGGTGTACAATGTCTCTTTGAACACAATGGCGACCTGTATGTCGGTGGAGGCTTTACCCATATAAGTGGCCAACCAGTAGGTAAGGTTGCTCGTTGGGATGGTATCAATTGGCACTCAATGGATGCTTGGTTCAGCCAAGGCTCTGTACATGATTTGGTTGTTTTCAATGACGTACTTATCGCTGGAGGGACGTTTGGAAATGGAGGTGTGTGTGGTTATTACGATGGTGAGTGGATTACGTTGGGCGCAGGGGTAGATGGGTATGTGTTTGCTCTTCATAAGCAAGGGGGAAGCCTATACGTTGGAGGTTATTTTCATTGGGCTGGTGGATTGAGCTGCCACTTAGTCGCAGGCTGGACAGGGAGTAGTTGGTTTCCTCTTGCCGGAGGTATTCAGGAGTCTGGCCTTATGGATGTTCAGACAATTTGCTCTCTTGATGACAAGCAGTTGTTTGTGGCTGGACAGTTTGAGTATGCCGACGGAACACCTGCTTCTTGCATCGCGAGTTGGGATGGAGTTGCTTGGAGTGCACTTGGCTCAGGAACAACTGGAACTAGCACTGGGAGGATTCGCGCGCTCCATCCTTGGAATAGTGGTATTGCTGTCGGTGGTCAATTTGATATGGCCGGGGGG
>RRYU01004066.1_pt1 | contig 16077 bp, 10 predicted proteins | sample 2162651 | NCBI WGS metagenome assembly RRYU01 (sample SAMN10267283, study PRJNA491782) | microbial mat metagenome | isolation source: biomat in the production well | place: Japan: Minami-Kanto gas field, natural gas well KTG3 | collected 2017-06 | reverse complement strand
TTCGGACTGAGCTTGGAGCAGTTTGTAGATGAGATCCTGCTTTTTAAGCCCGCTGAAACCACTAATATCAAGTTTGCGGGCCATTTCGCGCAGGTCGCTGAGAGTCTTGGACTCCAATTCTGCGACATTCACGACGGGTTTCTCCTTGCGGTCACATAGTATGCTGAGGATGTGGTGGGTGCAGGTGGATGCCAGTGGAAGATCCTGGCGAGGGATGCTCGTATTCGCAGATCGATTCGTCTAGTATTAAGGATTCGGGTGACAAGTGGATAGGACACGCCGTGTTGCTTGCGCTACACAAAACCGATGAAAGCCTCTTACGATTGGCCTTCACACGCGCCACGCCTTTGCTTACTGCGTGACGTGAATGAGATGGGTGCAATGGAACACAGAAGAATGGGGAGTGATGGTCAATGTGCTGGTTGCGACATTGACACAACCCGAAGAGGTTTGCAAGGATATTCCCTGCTCCTTGGCGGCAGTATAGCATAGATGTGAATGTTGTGCAACATACGAAAAATTCCTTTTGACACGCGGCTATACGGTTGCTATACTCATGACGCAGTGTGTAAAAAACCGAACAGTATCGCGAAGGAGGCCACGACGATGGAGTACGAGCACACCGATGAGATCAAGATGCTGCGCCAGACCATCCGCGACTTTGTGGACAAGGAGATCCGCCCGATTGCCCACGATCTTGACGAGGAAGAGCGTGTACCGTTCGAGGTAGTGAAGAAGGCAGGTGAATTGGGGCTGCTCGGTATACCCTTCCCGGAGAAGTATGGCGGTTTGGACATGGGTATCACCGGTTACTGCGTGTTGATGGAAGAGATGAACCGCGCATGTGCCAGTACAGCGACGATCATTGGTGCGCACACCCAACTTGCGGCGATGAGTCTCCATCTTGGTGCTACGGCAGCACAAAAAGAGAAGTACCTCAAGCCGATGATCAGTGGCGAGATGATCGGGGCTTGGGCGCTCACCGAACCCAATGCTGGCTCCGATGCGGCCCATTTGCAGACCACTGCCGAGCATCAGGGTGATGAGTGGGTGTTAAATGGCCAGAAGATGTGGATCACCAATGGCAGTTTCGCCGATGTGATCATTGTCCATGCGGTCAATGATCGCCACAAAGGGGCACGCGGCGGGATTACGGCCTTTATTGTGGAGAAGGACACCCCTGGCTTCCGGGTCGGGAAGGTGGAGCACAAGATGGGCCTCAAGGCGTCGCACACGGCCAGCCTCTTCTTTGAGGATTGCCGTGTCCCGGCGGAGAATGTGATTGGTGGGGCGCATGGAGTCGGTCATGGCTTCCCGTTAGCCATGAAGACGCTCGATATTGGTCGGGTGGGCTTGGGTGGTAGTAGTGTTGGTGGGGCCAAAGAGGCGTTTGAACTGAGTCGTAAGTATGCGATTGAGCGCCATCAGTTCGGGCGTGCCCTGGCCGATTTCCAGGCTATTCAGTTCAAACTGGCCGAAATGGTGGTCAAGATCTATACCATGGAGCAGATCGTCTATGACTGCGCCCGCTTGGTTGATGCTGGGAAACCAGCTACGCTGGAGAGTAGTATTGTCAAGCTCTACTGTACCGAGATGGCGAGCCAGGTGATTGATGAGGCTATCCAGATCTATGGTGGGATGGGCTTCTCGCGTGAGGTGCCGCTGGAGCGGATGTATCGCGATGCGCGTGTCACCCGTATCTTTGAGGGAACCAACGAGATCCAGAAGAATGTGATTGCCCGTGAACTCCTGAAGGAGGTTGGGCATAAGATGAAGATGTAGGTTGTGGGTGTTTTGGTATGGTTTGGCGGCAGAGCCACCAAACCATACCCAGGGCATGTGCAAAGTCACCTCTGGTGGGGGTTCGGGGGTGGCGAAGCCACCCCCGAAGATTTTTTTGTTGTTGTTTGGCGGCGAAGCCGCCAAACAACAACAAAAAGTGGGGCTTGGGGCGCAGCCCCAAGGACTTTGCACATGCCCTGAAACCATACCAGAGATGGTTGCTTGAATGTATCTTGATCTGATAAAATAGGTAACGTGTGTATGGATATGTATACATTTAATGGTTGATGTAAACCAAGATCATGAGGAGTACTCAATGAAGGCAGCGGACTTCAACATGCAGCAGGAGTTGAAGTTTCAGCCCCAGGATGGGTTACTGAAACTTGGTGACAGCCGGGTGATTGTGATGGGAATCGAGGCGATTGGTTCGCTCTACCAGGAGTTGTTTAATGTCGGTGACATTATTGCGGCTCAGGTGGTGATGCGTCGCTTTGGTGAGACCAATGGCCACGAACGCGCTCGCATGGTGAAGGATGTCTTTAAGCCAGAGAACCAGATGGAGTGGCTGGCTTTTGGCCCGACGATCCATGCGTGGGAAGGTGTGGGGTTGCCGAAGTTGGCCGTTTTTGAGCATGATGCTGCTGCCCAGAAGTTTCGCTTGTTGGTTGAGTTTAAGGATAGCTACTTGGCCGAACAGTATATGCGGGTGATGGGGCCAGCCACGGAGCCGGTCTGCTGGCAGTTGGCGGGCTATATCGCCGGGTATTGCAGCGAGGTCTTTGGGATGGATCTGCATTGCCGCGAGACGAAGTGTGTCGCCAAGGGCGATCCGTATTGTGAGTTCGATACTCGCCCACGGGGTGAGTGGCTCTAGTTGTGGCTCGTCAAGCACCTGAGTGCGTCGCATCCTCCACCTGAAGGGTCGCAGCACCACCGCTGCTCTGCTATAACCAGAGCAGCGGTGGTCTTTTTCTAACCTTTGGGAGTGCTGCGATGATGACGCTTCAACGCCCTTGGATCATGCTCACGCTGATTCTCGGGTGACGTAGTGTGGCGGATATTTTCTTCTATGGGCGGCGCTTGGATGGTGTTGCAACCCCGATCTTCTCTGTATTGGTGCTGCTCGCTCTGGTGGGGATGAGTTGGGTTGAACAACGCCCCGCTGGTTCCAATCGTTGGATGCTGCTGTTGGTGGTCAATTTTGCGCTTTGGCCTGCGCTGCGTACCGAGCCGCTCTTGGTCTTGCTCGATCTGCTCGCTCTGGCCGGGGTCTGGTTGGCGCTGGCGGTTGGTTTCCGCAGTGATGCGCTCTATCTCTTGCCGTTGCAGCGGGTCGTGAAGCGGGCGGTGGCGACGCTCTTTGAACTGGTGCTGAATCCCCTTACGCTGGTGGCGCGGCAGTTGGTTCAGATCTCCTGGCCGGGCCTGCGCCTCCAGCGTATCTTCCCCGTGCTGCGCGGGATGTTGCTGGCGCTGCCGGTGCTGCTCGTCTTTGCCGCGCTGTTGGGGTCTGCTGATCAGATCTTTGCCACCTATATTCACCAGATTTTGACTCTGCAATTGCCGTTTGATCCGGCGGTTATGCTCAGTCATACTTTCTTTCTGCTCGTTGTTGCCTGTCTGGTGGCTGGTCTTATCATTACGGCTCTCGCGGATGGGATGTTGGCAACGCCAACCCTCCCGGCGGAGGGCGATACCGAGCGTCTTGATCGCACTGGGCTGATGCAGTTGCGCTTTTTGGGCAATACCGAGGCGTTGACGATCCTCTTCTTGGTGAATCTGCTCTTTGCGGTCTTTATGCTGGTGCAGGCGGCCTATCTGTTTGGCGGCTTGGATACGCTGGCGCATAGTGGTTTGACCTATGCTGGATATGCACGGCGCGGCTTCTTTGAGTTGTTGCTGGTCGCCTTCCTGACGTTGGGGTTGCTCTGTGTGTTGGCCGTCATTACCCGCGATGAGTCGCATATGCGGCGTATGCTCTTCCGCTTGGCAAACGTGATGATGGTCTTTTTGGTGTTGGGGATTCTAGCTTCAGCGTTCCAGCGGATGTGGCTCTACGAGTTGGCGTATGGGTTTACCCGTCTGCGTATCTATACCCACAGCTTTATGATCCTGTTGGCGGTAATCTTCTTGCTCTTTACCGTGGCACTGGTGTTGATCCGCCCACGTATCTTTGTTCTCGGTACGGTTGCGGCGATGCTGCTCTACTTGACGCTGCTCAATGTGGTCAGCCCCGATGCCATTATTGTTCGGGAGAATATTGCCCGCTACCAGGCTGATCCGTCTTCCCTAACACTGCACGGGGCTGGTTCGGTGGCTGTGCGCTCCACGCCAATGGTGGATCTGGACTACTTGCTCTCGCTCTCGCCCGATGCGATACCGGCATTGGTGCAGGCGTTGCCGACCTTTGCCGCCGCTGAGCAGGTGCAGTTGGCTGAGGAACTGACGGAGTATGAGCAGCGTTTGGAGCAGGAGTATCGTGTGTTGGGTTGGCAGGGCTGGAATGTTGGTCGTCTGCGGGCGTTGATGGCGCTGCGGGCGCTCGATCTTGCGCCCTAGGTGGGTGTGGCGCATAATAGCCGCGCTGCTCTTCTGCCATCACAGGATCGCCTATGCGTACCGCTCTGCGCGGCCTCCAGATCATCCTGGCGCTGCTCTTGCTGGCCTACCTGCTCTACTTCGCCGATCATGTTCGGCTCTTGTTCGGCTTTGCCTTCCCGCTCGATTATGGCGAGGGGCCGCTGTTGGCTCAGGTGGAGCGGCTGCGCATGGGGGTTCCGATCTGGAACCTCTATGCAGATCCGAGTCTTCCGCCCTTCCTCATTATTAACTATCCGCCGCTCTACCTCCTGCTGGCAACCGCGCTCTCCTACCTCACCGGTTCGGTGTTGTTGGCTGGGCGGCTGATCTCGTTGTTCTCCGCGCTGGCGGTGGTGCTGGCACTGGCGCGGCTCGCCCGCCCGACGCCTGCGTCTCCCCAACGTGAGGCATCGTTGCTCGCGCTGGGTCTGAGTCTGCTGTTGCTGAGTGTGCCGGTCATCCGTGAGTGGGCCGCGTTGATGCGCGTGGATATGCTGGGTTTGGCGTTGGGGTTGTGGGCGGTGGTGGCGCTCGGTACACCCACTACCCCACGTCGCCCGCTGCTGGCCGGGGTGCTGCTGCTCGCCAGCCTCTTCACCAAGCCCTCGCTACTGGCCGCGCCCGTGGCGGTGCTGGGCTGGCTGCTCTGGGATCTCGTGCAGAGACGCGGGCGGTCTTGGCGCTCGTTACTCCTGGTTCTGGCTCCGCTGCTGCTTGGCGGGGGGCTGCTCTTTGGGCTGTTGCAGTGGGCCAGTGGCGGTTGGTTCGCGCTGCATGTGGTGGCTGCGAATGCCAACCAGTGGCAACCCGATCTAGCATGGGGGTTCTGGCAACAGCAGATGCGTCTGCGCTGGCCGTTGGGGCTGGCGGCACTCGTGTTGCTGCTGTTTACCCCGGCACTGCGCACTGCTCCCGCGCCGCTACTCTACTGCCTGGGGGCGCTGGTGAGTGCGGTGGGGGTGGGGAAGGTGGGGGCGTATAGTAACTACTTCTTCGAGTTGTATGCCGGGCTGATCTGGATTGTTGCTCGTGGTTTGGTTGCGGCGCACCTCGTATCTGGGAGCGAGGGTGTCTCGCATAGGCATTCGGTTGCGGAGGGCATAGGTGGTACACCATATCAACCGCAGAGGACACAGAGGTACGCAGAGGGATGGGTTTTGCGCTCCCTGTGGGTACAACCTCTGGTTCTTCCTCTGCGTTCCTCTGCGTCCTCTGTGGTTAAAAACCGGGGCGGGATGCCCTCTGCATGGATACGCGGGCAAGATGCCCGCGCTCCCAGGCACTTGTTGGCTCCGGCCACCTATCTGCTACTCATCCTTTCCTTGCTCTACTACCCCCCACTGTGGGACCCGCTGCTGCCCCGGCAGGCTGGATTGCTCAACCCTAGCCCGCCGCGCCTGATTGTGGGACGCTACGGGTTGTGGGATGATGCGCGCCGCGAGGCGGATCTGCTGGCCACGTTTGCGCGGGTGGATGCGGCGTTGGGGGAGGAGGTACGTGCGGCGGGACGAATCTTTACCGATATGCCGGGGATGGCCTCTGCCTTCGGGGTCGAATCGCGGATGCAGGTCTTTGAGACGCGCCAATTGCTCGATCAGGGCTTGGCCGAGCAGTCGTCGCTCCTCGCCGAACTGGCAGTCGGTAGCCCGCCACTGGCAGTAATAGACTACTTGGGGAACTGGCTCACCCCGCAGATCGTAGATCTTTTGCGCCACCGCTACGCCCAGGATGGTGCGCGGGGCACCTTCGATCTCTACCGCCCGGTGGATGCCGGGGCGTTCCAACCGCTCGATCCTCCTGTTCTGCTGGCCGATCTGCGTTTGCTGCGCTATGCCCTGGCTGCCCCGCTGAGTGCCGCCTATGAGCCGGGGGAACTGCTGATCCTCAACCTGGTGTGGCAGCGCGACACCACGATCCCCCCCGCTGATCTGCGGGTGCGCCTCTTTCTCACTACGCCCGACGGGACGCCGCTGCTGGAGAGTAGTTTACCGCTGCTCTACGGAGCCTTCCCGCCTGCGCAGTGGCCATCCGACGTGGAGGTGCAGCACCTTCAGACGCTCGCGCTGCCCCCAGAACTGCCGCCGGGGCGGTACGGGTTGGCGCTGGCGCTGGGGTCAGAGCCAGCGCAGCCGCTAACCACAATTGAAGTTCAGGTGGCGGGCGGGCACTATTTTGAGGCCACCGACTATTTTGTGCCTGCACCGATGATGCAGGCGTGGGCCGAATTGGGCGCGTTGGAGCGGCTGGGGTTGCCGCTCACCCCGGCAGTGCCGTTTGCATGGGGGCGCTTGCAGTGCTTTGAGTTGGGCTGTTTAGAGTGGCGGGCGGGAACGATCAGCCTGCGCCCGTTGGGGCAGCAGCTCTATCTCGGCGAGACGATGCGCGCCACGGGTTGCCCTGCGGCCAGTATGGATGACGGGATCTGCACGGGGTTTGCCGGGTTGGTGGAGCAGTATGGGGCTAGTTTGGGGGCGGGGGTGAGTGGGGAGTTCGAGCGTTATGGCTGGACGGTGCAGTGGAGTGAGTATGCGCGCCTGGAACGTTGGGAGGCGCGTAACGCCCAGGGGTTAGGCCGCTTAGGCGAGGAGAGCCTGCGCCTCGCGCCGGGGATGCGTTACCGTTGGCCGGTGGGTGGGGAGGAGTAGGTGGGTGTGGTGGTGGAGAGACGCGGCATGTAGTCGCGTCTCTCGTGTCTTTCGCTCCACACCCTACCGATACACTAAGGGGATATAGACCGTGAAGGTCGGCGTTGGGGCGGTGGTATCCACCACACTGCGCAATGCGGAGCCGGAATTCACGCGGCTGAAGGGGGAAGCCTTGTCTATGCTAGGGAAGACAGAGGCATCTGAAGTATGCTTTCGTCACGCTGCTACCGTAGCCCACACCCAGTCTGCCAGGATCTGGGAACTACGTGCAGTGATGAGCCTGGTTCGCTTGTGTCAAGCCGCAGATCTACAGGAAGTGTATGCGGCTGCCCACACGCAATTGTCCGAGGTCTATGCCTGGTTCACCGAGGGTTCAGACACTCTCGATCTCCAGGAAGCAGCAACGCTGTTGGGTGGGGTAGAGATGCAAAATGTTGCGTCTCTACCCCACCCCTAGACTCTGTGTATGGGTAGGGTACATGCGTCGTAGAGATGATCCAGTGGTGATTTTGGGGCGCAGCATGCTGCGCCCCCTCCATACGCACGTATACCTACGCCGCCTTGTTCTCAGCCAGAAGCTGACGCAACACGTACTGTAAGATACCGCCGTGGATGTAGTACTGGATCTCCTGCGGCGTATCAATGCGCACCCGCACCGTGAATTCCTTCACCCCGGCATCGCTGCTGGCGCGCACGGTCAGTTCGCGCCCGTTGGCGAAGCCGGAGGCGATGGCGTCGGCGAGGCCAACCACATCAAAGACCTCGGTGCCACTCAGGCCCAGGCTCTCCACGTTCTCGCCCGCCATGAATTGGAGAGGCAGGATGCCCATACCAACCAGATTGGAACGGTGGATGCGCTCGAAGCTCTCGGCGATCACCACCTTAACCCCCTGGAGGTACGGCCCCTTGGCGGCCCAGTCACGCGAGGAGCCGTTGCCGTAGGCGTTGCCCGCCAGGATGATCAGCGGGGTGCCGTCGGCCTTGTACTTCATCGCCGCGTCGTAGAGCGACATGACCTCGCCGGTGGGTAGGTAGGGCGCGAAGCCGCCTTCGGTGCCGGGGGCCAGCTTGTTGCGCAGGCGGATGTTGGCGAAGGTGCCACGCACCATCACCTCGTCGTTGCCGCGCCGCGAGCCGTAGCTGTTGAAGTCCTTGGTCTCGACATTGCGCTCGATCAGGTACTTGCCTGCCGGGGCACTGGCCTTGATGCTACCCGCCGGGCTGATGTGGTCGGTGGTGATGTTGTCGCCCAGCACCGCCAGCGCACGAGCGCCGGTGATCTCGGCCACCCGCTCCGGCGGCTGCACGGCCATCGCATCGAAGTAGGGCGGACGGCGCACGTAGGTGCTCTGCGCATCCCAGGCGAAGCGATCCCCGGTGGGTACGTCAATCCCCTGCCATAGCTCGTCACCATCAAAGACGGTGGCGTAGCTGCGCTGGTACATGTCGGACTGAATGGCGGCGCTGATCGTCGCGGTCACCTCGGCCTGGGTGGGCCAAATGTCGCGCAGATAGACCGGGTTGCCACTCTCATCTGTCCCTAGCGGCTCGGTAGTCAGATCAATATCAATCCGACCCGCCAGGGCGTAGGCGACGACCAGCGGTGGCGACATCAGGTAGTTGGCCTTGACATCCTGCTGCACGCGGCCCTCGAAGTTGCGGTTGCCGGAGAGCACCGAGGTTGCCACCAGATTGCCCTGCTCAATCGCGGCGCTAATCTCGGTGGGCAGCGGGCCGGAGTTGCCGATACAGGTGGTGCAGCCATAGCCCACCGTGTTGAAGCGCAGCGCATCCAGGTAGGGGGTCAGACCGGCCTTATTGAAGTACTCCGTTACCACCTTGGAGCCAGGAGCCAGGCTGGGCTTGACCCAGGGCTTGGTATTCAGCCCCTTCTCGACCGCCTTCTTGGCCAGCAGGCCAGCGGCGAGCATGACCGAGGGGTTAGAGGTGTTGGTACAACTGGTGATCGCGGCGATCACCACCGAGCCGTGCTGGAGGGTGTAGTCGCTCTCGGCGACCGCGACCGCACTGGTGGCGAGATCGGCCAGCGGCTGCGGGTCGCTGGGGTTGATGATCTGTGGCAGCACATCGCGGAAATTCTGGCTCACATTGGTGAGCGCCACGCGGCCCTCTGGGCGCTTGGGGCCTGCCACACTCGGCTCGACCGTCGAGAGATCGAGTTCGAGGGTATCGGTATACTCCGCCACGGGCGTCTGCTCATCGTGGAAGAGACCCTGGGCCTTCATATAGGCTTCGACCAGCGCGACGCGCTCCGGCGAACGCCCGGAGAATTCGAGGTAGCGCAGTGTCTCGGCATCCACCGGGAAGATGCCACAGGTAGCACCATACTCCGGGGCCATATTGGCAATCGTGGCGCGGTCGGCGAGCGGCAACTGGGCCAGACCGGGGCCGAAGAACTCAACGAACTTCCCGACCACACCCTTCTTGCGCAGCATCTGGGTGACGGTCAGCACCAGATCGGTGGCCGTGGCTCCCTCTGGTAGCTCGCCGGTCAGCTTGAAGCCGATCACCTGAGGAATAAGCATCGAGACCGGCTGGCCGAGCATGGCCGCCTCGGCCTCAATACCACCCACACCCCAACCGAGCACACCCAGACCATTGATCATGGTCGTGTGGCTATCGGTGCCCACGAGCGTATCGGGGTAGGCTTGCACCGGGCCAGTGGCACGCGGGTTCTCGTCCGAGGTGAAGACGAGGCGCGCCAGGTACTCCAGATTGACCTGGTGGACAATCCCATTACCGGGGGGCACAACCTTAAAGTTCTGGAAGGCGGTCTGGCCCCAGCGCAGGAAGGCATAACGCTCCTGGTTGCGCTCAAATTCGAGGTCGCGGTTGATGAGCAGCGCAGCCTCGGAGCCGAAGGCATCCACCTGTACCGAGTGGTCAATCACCAACTCCACCGGCTGGAGCGGGTTGATCAGGCCGGGATCGCCACCCATTGCGGCCATAGCATCGCGCATCGCGGCCAAGTCTACCACACACGGAACGCCGGTAAAATCCTGAAGAATGACACGTGCGGGGGTAAATGCCACTTCCTTATCGGGTTCAGCCTTGGGCTGCCAGTTAGCCAGCGCAAGCACATCATCAGCCGTAACAGTACGGCCATTCTCGGTACGCAGCAGATTTTCAAGCAGAATGCGTAGTGAAAAAGGCAGACGGCTGAGGTTCACACCGTGCTGCTCAAGCGCGTCGAGGCGATAGATCTCATATTCATGCTCACCGACACGGAGGGTAGATCGGGCACCGAAACTATTGGTCATTGCCAAAGGCTCCTCTACGTACAACGACAAGATATGCAAACACCGTGACCACCCAAGGCAGTAACAGGGCATGTGCAAAGTCCTTGGGGCTGCGCCCCAATACCCACTTTTTGTTGTTGTTTTGCGGCGAAGCCGCAAAGCAACAACAACAAAGATCTTCGGGGGTGGCGAAGCCACCCCCGAACCCCCACCGGAGGTGACTTTGTACATGCCCTGAAGGCAGTAACGGTGCGGTTCGTGAATAACCGCACTGATTATACCATGTACGAGTCACAGGGGGGGGAGGAAGCACCGCTGATCGCTTTGTGCTACAATCAGCAGCAATGCGCGAGCCAAGGAACCGACTGTGGACTGAGGTGGTAGAGATTTTATGCCTGCTCCCGATTCACACCAGCGCATGACAGAACTCAGCGCCCTCAACGAGTTCGTCCAGATGCTCAATCAGACGCTCGATCTGCGTGAGGCACTCGATGCGGCATTGGTACAGATTGGCAACCTGATCGGCCTGCATTCGGCGTGGATCTTCTTGCGGGGTGAAGGTGAGACATTCCTCCTTGCTGCGCGCCACGATCTGCCACCGGCTCTCAGTTACCCCGGCTCGGCTTGGGAAGCCGACTGTACATGCCAGACCCAGTGTTTGGCGGGGCAGTTGGACAAAGCCGTTCAGATTCTGCCCTGCTCGCGGTTGCGTACAGCGGTGGGAGATAAGTGGAAGTTGGGGCAACATGCATCATTACCGCTACGCAGCGGTGATGAAGTACTAGGCATTCTCAATGTGGCAACGAGCCAGTGGGGGCGAATCGGAGCGCCCGAACTTCAACTCCTGGCAACGCTGGGTTGGTTACTCGGCATGGCCATTGCGCGCATCCAACTCTACGAGCATGTCAAGGTGCGGCGGGTACAGGAGCAACGAACGCTCTTATCACTCTCGCAAGATCTCTTGGTGAGCGAGGAGCTTGAATCTGCCCTGCAACGCCTCGTCCGTGTCGGGGCGCGGCTGTTGGATGCCGATGCCTGCGCCTTTGTCGAGGCTGATGAGGTGGGTGGACGGGCTATCTTACGCGCCGCGTTTGGTTGGAAGTTGCCGACCAATCTGGCATGGCCCCAGATCCTTGATCCGGCTAGCCCACACCTCTGGTATCTACCGGAGTGTGCGAGTCTTCTGGCCGATGAATCGCTTGCCCCCCTGCCATCGTTATTGGCCACGCAGGGTTTCCATGGCCACCTCGGTATTGTGGTTGATCTGGGTGGTGCCCCAGTGGGGACTCTCATGGTGAATAGCCATGTGTCGCGCCAGTTTGTTGATGCAGAGGCTCAGTTGTTGGGGTTGCTTGCCACCCAGTTGGCCCAAACGCTAGAGCGTGAGCGGTTACAGCAGGAGGCATTGGCCCACCAACGCTTGGAGCAGGAACTCGATCTGGCACGTGAGATCCAGGCCAGCTTTTTGCCCCATTGCTGCCCGACGCTCCCCGGCTACCAGATCGCGGCCTACTACCGCGCTGCTCGGCAGGTCGGCGGGGATTTCTACGACTTCATAGAGTTACCGCCGCCCCCCGGTAGTGCTCCGACACCAACGGGAAGCCCGCACCGCCGTGGGGAGACGGTCTTTCGCGCTGGGCGGCTGGTCTCCCCCGATCCGCAGGATCTCTCGGCGGCGCAACGCATGGGTGTGGTGATTGCCGATGTCACCGACAAGGGCGTACCGGCCGCCCTCTTTATGGCGCTCTCGCGCACCCTGCTGCGTGCCACCGCCATTGATGGCCGTCAACCCGCTGAGGTGCTGCAACGTGCCAACCGCCTCATTCTGGCCGACTCGCGCTCTGGCCTCTTTGTCACCTGTTTCTACTTGACCCTGGAGGTGGCGAGTGGCCATATGACCTACGCCAACGGTGGGCATAACTACCCGTTACACTACGCGCATGCCATCGGCCAGGTGCAACAGATGCGCGCCCGTGGGATTGTCTTGGGGATTGTGCCCGATCCGCAGTTTGATCAGCATGAACTGACTCTCCAACCCGGCGATGTGGTGGTACTCTATACTGATGGTGTCACCGAGGCGATGAATCCGGATCGCGAACTGTTTGGTGACGAGCGCCTCCACGCGCTGCTCCACGCCCATGCCCAGCGTTCACCCCACGAGATCATCAATGCGGTCTTGACGGCGGTTACGGAGTTTGCCGCTGGTCAGGCTCAATCGGATGATATTACGCTGGTGGTGTTGAAACGCAATCCGCTTGTTTGAAGGAAACCCGTCCGTGAAACGTCCCGTCCTGCCCTTCATCGTGCTCTTTATCGGTGTCCTGATCGCTTCAACCTCGGCCATCCTGATTACGGCTGCGATCAATCTGGGGGTTACGCCCCTGAGTGTGGCCGCTGGGCGTATTACCCTCGCTTCGCTGATCATTACTCCCTTCGTCCTGCTGGGCTCACGCGAGGAGTTACTGCGCATGAGCCAACGCGATCTCATCCTCGCCACCCTCTCCGGCCTCTCACTGGCCGCCCACTTTGCCACCTGGATCAGCTCCCTCGCCTACACCTCGGTCGCCTCGTCTACTGCGCTCGTCACCACCAACCCGGTCTTTGTCGCGCTGGTGACGTGGCTCGTCTTCCGTCAACGGTTAGCATGGGGGACATGGCTAGGTATCCTGATCACCGTCATGGGTTCGGGCTTGATCGCCTTTAGTGATCGTTCAGGGAGCGGCACTAATCCGCTCTTGGGTGATCTCCTGGCTCTCATGGGGGCGATGAGTGTCTCTGGCTATTTTCTGCTAGGGCGACATCTGCGCAGCCGTATCAGCCTGCTCCCCTATATCTGGATCGTCTATAGTACATCGGCACTGGCCTTGCTCCTCCTGATGCTGCTGATGGGGCATACGCTGATCGGCTTGCCTCCGCTCGGCTACCTGCTCATCCTGGGTTTGGCGCTAGGGCCGCAACTGCTCGGCCATACCGCCTTCAACTGGGTGATCAAGTACCTCTCACCCACTCTCGTTACGGTGGCCATCCTGGGTGAACCGATTGGTTCGGCATTGATGGCGATCTTCTTCTTCAACCAACCCCTGATGCCACTCCAAATCACTGGCGGTCTGATTCTGCTGGTTGGGATTGGTGTGACAATACTGGCGGAACGCCCCGCCAAACCTACCAAGAAAGGGAGTCTGAACCCATGAGTTTCGATTTTGATACGATCATCCCTCGGCGCGGCACAGATAGCATGAAGTGGGCGGCATACCCTGAAGACGTGCTGCCCATGTGGGTGGCCGATATGGATTTTCGTGCTCCGGAGCCGGTGATTCGCGCCCTGCACGAGCGTGCCGAACATGGCATCTTTGGCTATGCGGTTCCGCCCCAGGAGTTAGCCCCGACCATCTGCGAGCGCATGCAGCACCTCTACGGGTGGCACGTTGCCCCTGATGAGGTACTCTTCCTCCCCGGTCTGGTCACGGCGATCAATCTGCTCTGCCGCGCTATTGGCGAACCGGGCGACCATGTGGCGACGCTTACTCCGGCCTATATGCCCTTCCTCAGTGCCCCGATCAACCAGGGGCGGGTGTGCGACACCTTCGATATGACTCAGATTGATCACGGTGATGGAACCCTCAGCTACCGCCTCGATCTGGATGGCTTCGCGGCCAGCTTGCACCCCCAAACCCGCCTGCTGCTGATGAGTAACCCCCACAATCCCATCGGCATGGCCTATGACCGCGAGACCCTCACCGGCCTCGCCCAGATCTGTCTGGAGCGCGGGATTGTCTTCTGTTCCGATGAGATCCATTGCGATCTGATGCTCGATGGGACGCCCCATATCCCCACTGCTGCGCTCTCACCAGAGATCGCCGCTAACACGATTACCCTATTGGCACCCAGTAAGAGTTTCAACATCCCCGGTCTGGGCTGTGGCATCGCAATCATCCAGAACCCCGAACTGCGCCAACAGATCGTGCGTGCCGCGATGGGTATCGTGCCCCACGTCACTGCCTTCGGCTATGCCGGTGCGCTCGCAGCCTACCGCGAGGGTGGCTCGTGGCTAGAGGCGGTGCTGGCCTACCTGAGCGAGAACCGCAACACCCTGCGGCGCTACCTCGCCGAGCACCTGCCCCAGTTGCGCAGCACTGTTCCCGATTCGACCTACCTGGCCTGGATTGATTGTGGTCAGGCGGGGATTGCGGGTAGCCCGGCCAAGTTCTTCCTAGAACATGGAAACGTCGCGCTTTCGGATGGTGTCACCTTCGGGGCTAACTGGGGCAACTTCGTGCGGCTCAACTTTGCCTGCCCGCGCCCGGTGTTGCTCGATGGGCTAGATCGGATGCGCAAGGCGCTGGGTTGATGTCACCTACAATGCGTTATGCCCCTCTCCCGCGTGCGGGAGAGGGCGATTGCATCTTCCGTCGGTAGCGCCCTGCCGTCGGGCTGAAGCCCCCGGCTACGGGTGCAAAGACCGCCTACGCGGGCTGAACAGGCCACGCAGGTGGCCTTTGCAAAGCATAGCCGAGGCGTTTACGCCCACGGAAGTGAAGATGCAATCGCCCAACAATATCTATACCGGGAACATGCCGCTGATCGACTCGTGGGTGTAGATACGTTTGATGGCCTCGGCTAGGAGCGAAGAGACCGAGACCACCTCCATCTTGGGGGAGAGTTCCACCGGATGGGTCTCGATAGTGTCGGTGAAGAAGAGCTTCTTGAGCGGGCTGGCCTCAATCTTCTCGACCGAACCGGGCGTAAAGACGCCGTGTGTCACCATCGCATAGACCTCAACTGCCCCGGCTTCGATCAGACGGCGCGCTACTTCGGCTAGTGTCCCCCCGGAGATGGTGAAGTCATCCACGATCAGCGCGGTCTTTCCTTCTACATTGCCGATGATCTCCAACACCTCTGCATTCTCGGTATGGTCAGGGCGCTCCTTGTTGGCAATCGCCAACGAGGCTCCAAGGTAGGAGGAGTAGCGGCGGGCGGCCTTGACGAAGCCCGCATCGGGCGAGACGACCACGAGATTGGGGAGGTTGAGGCTGCGGATGTGGTCACACAGGATTGGCAGGGCGTAGAGGTTATCCACGGGGATACGGAAAAACCCCTGGATCTGTGGTGCATGCAGATCCATCGTCACCACCCGATCCGCACCAGCGGCCTCAATACAATCAGCACACACACGGGCGCGGATACTCACCCGTGGCTCGTCCTTCTTATCTCCCTTGGCGTAACTGAAATAGGGGATGACTGCTGTCACCGATGCGGCACTGGCGCGCTTCAGGGCGTCAATCCAGAAGAGCAACTCCATAAAGCTATCATTGGTGGGGAAGACGGTGCTCTGGACAATAAATGCCTCACGGCCACGCACATTTTCTAACACCCGCACAAAGGTGTTGCCCTCCGAAAAGATCTTGGTCTCGTTTCGGCCTGGTAAGGTATTCAGATGAACACAGATCCGATCTGTGAGGGTACGACTGCTGCTGCCTGCAAAGATGACCACATCCTCAAAGCCCATGACGTTCCTCCGGTTTGGGGCGGCGTTTCGTTTCCGGCGGTTAGTATAGCATGGTGGGCGGAGGTGTTAGATCGGTTGGGTCTCACCCTCCCATGTTCAAACTGGCATAGATGAGCAGCATCGCCATACCGTTCTGGAACATGTGGTAGAGCACCCCCGGCCAGATCGAGCCGCTGCGCTCGCGCAGGAAGGCCAGGATCAGGCCAACCACGAAGAGGCTGGGCAGGAGGATCGGGACGAGGTGGATGGCGGAGAAGATCGCGGCGTTGAGGATGACGGCCACCAGCATGGGGAGGCGCTGGCG
>RRYU01003696.1_pt1 | contig 16092 bp, 13 predicted proteins | sample 2162651 | NCBI WGS metagenome assembly RRYU01 (sample SAMN10267283, study PRJNA491782) | microbial mat metagenome | isolation source: biomat in the production well | place: Japan: Minami-Kanto gas field, natural gas well KTG3 | collected 2017-06 | reverse complement strand
CCCCCCGGGGGGCTCAGGCTGCTTCTGCAGGCGCTCTTCTGACGCTTGCATCTCATGTCGCAGCTATGTCTCCCGGTACGGAGATAGGAGCGGCACATCCTGTCGGTATCGGGGGTAGTGAAAAGGATGGCGTCATGAGCGAAAAAGCTGTGAATGACCTCGCTGCATTTGCCAGGAGCCTTGCCGAGGAGAGGGGCCGAAGTCGTGAGTGGAGCGAAAAAGCGGTAAGGGAAAGCATCGCATCAACGGCAACGGAAGCCTTTAAGGAAGGGGTTATCGATGTTGTTGCCGATGATCGTACGGCGCTGTTCAAGGCGCTTGAAGGTCGTGTCGTTCAGACTGCCGGCGGCCCCGTCACATTGTCTTTTGTATCTGCGGAAGTGCGGGAACTTTCCCCGACGTTGCAGGAGCATGTGCTGATGAGGCTTGCCGATCCTAATCTGGCTTATATTTTTATAATGGTCGGGCTTGTCGGGCTGTATTTCGAGCTTGCCAACCCCGGATCAATTTTTCCCGGAGTTGCAGGAGCGATTTCGTTGCTGCTTGGCTTGTTTGCGCTTCAGGCCCTGCCGGTCAATATTGTCGGATTGCTGCTCCTTGCCCTGGCCGTAATTTTTCTCGGTCTTGAGGTTTTCGTGACCAGTGGCGGCGTATTAGCTATTTCCGGTCTGATCTCTCTTCTTGTCGGTTCATTGATGCTGTTCAATACCCCTGAGACAGGCATAGCGCTCTCGTTTTTTGTTTTTCTTCCGGTCTTCATCGGTTTTTCCATCGTTACCCTTCTGATTGTCTGGCTGATAGCCCGATCATCGATGAGCGGTCCTGTTTCCGGTCCCGAGCAGCTTATCGGCAGCGAGGGCAGGGTAGTGCGTGCTATCGGGTCCGGCAGGAGGGGTAAGGTTTTTGTCCACGGGGAGCTCTGGGATGCCGATAGCGCTGAATCGCTTCCGGAGAATACTCCTGTGACGGTCATTGATCTCAAAGGAATGATTCTGCAGGTAATTTCAAAACAGGAGGGTGTCTGATGTTCAGTCTCAATCTGATTCCGTTACTTTTTCTTCTTGTGGCGTTTCTTGTTTCGGCAGTCAAGATTCTCAGGGAATACGAACGGGCCGTCGTGTTTCGTCTTGGCCGGATTATCGGCGCCAAAGGACCCGGTATGATCATTCTCATTCCAGGGATTGACAAGATGGTGCGTATCGATATGCGAACGGTGACACTTGATGTGCCTCCGCAGGATATCATTACCAAGGATAACGTCACGGTGAAAGTGAGTGCTGTTGTGTATTTCAGGGTTATTGATTCGATTAAGGCAATTGTCGATGTGGAGGATTTCTATTTTGCGACCTCCCAGCTTGCTCAGACGACGCTTCGCAGTACCTGCGGTCAGGGAGAACTCGATCACCTGCTTTCCGAACGGGATGAGATCAATGAGCAGATTCAGAGCATTCTCGATAAAGATACCGAACCGTGGGGAGTCAAGGTCAGCAAGGTAGAGATCAAAGAGATCGATCTTCCGATAGAGATGCAGCGGGCAATGGCCAAACAGGCTGAGGCGGAAAGGGAGCGCCGGTCGAAAATTATCAACGCCGAGGGTGAGTTTCAGGCTGCTCAGCGGCTCAGCGAGGCTGCTGAAATTATTTCCCATAATCCGGGGGCTCTTCAGCTTCGCTATCTCCAGACGCTGCAGGATATTGCAGCCGAGAATAATTCGACGACGATTTTCCCGATTCCTATCGATCTGTTCCGGCCGTTTATCGATAACATGAAAACCGACAAGTGATGATTAAAATCCTGAAAATTCTCTGCCCGGTTGATTTTTCCGATGCATCGAAAAAGTCGATTCGCTATGCTCATGAATTTGCGCGCGCAATGGGGGCCAGTCTGCATCTGCTCAATGTCGTCGAGCCACGGCCGATGGCTGTTGACATGTCGCTTTCCTATGTGCCCCTTGAAGAAGATCTTGAAAAGGTCGCGCGGGAGGATCTCGAGCTGATTGTAGCTGCTGAGCGTGAGAAGGGGATTACGGTAGAGGCTGATGTCGAGATCGGTACTCCTTCTGAAATTATTCTTGAAAAAGCCCGGGAGCTTGGAGTGAATCTGATTATACTCGGTTCTCACGGTAAAACCGGTTTAAGCCGTCTCCTGATGGGCAGCGTGGCTGAATCTGTTGTAAGGAAGGCGACCTGCCCTGTGCTGATTGTCAAGGCTGAAGAGACTGAGTTTATTGAGGAAGAGGAAGAAGCTTCCTGACAAGGTGTTGCGCGCCGCTGAAGGGGCTGATGAGGTTTTCCTCAACTTTGGCGGCCAGTTCCTGCAGCGAGAATTCTATTTCCGGGTGGTTGTAAAAAGCCTGTCTCAACTGCTCGTCGACCATTGCGGTAAAAAGCCTGTTGAGCTGTTTTTTCCGGTGTTGCTGGAATAGTCCTTCCGCAGTCAGTATGGTTGTAAAGTCCTGTATGTTTTTCCAGATTTCTTCAATACCCTGACCGGTGACTGCTGAAGAGAGGATGACCTCAGGGGTCCAGCAAGGGTATTTTTTCGGCAGCAGTCTCATCGCTGCCTCACAGGATGAGCGGGATCGCAACAACACGCCCCTCTCCGCTTCGTCGATTTTGGTCACGGTCACGGCATCGGCGATTTCCATGATGCCCCGTTTAATGCCCTGGAGCTCGTCTCCCGAGCCGGGAAGCATGAGCAGGAGGATGAAGTCAACCATTGATTCGACCGTTATTTCCGATTGCCCTACCCCGACTGTTTCAACGATGATGACATTGAATCCCGCAGCTTCGGCAAGCAGGATGACCTCATGGGTTTTAGGCGAAGTGCCCCCGAGATGTCCTGATGATGGAGATGGGCGGATATAGACTTCTTTTTTTCCTGTGAGTCTCTCCATCCGGGCCTTGTCGCCGAGGATGCTTCCTCCGGATTGCTGACTGCTCGGATCTATTGTCAGGATGGCCAGGCGGTTTGCCTGGTTTTTTATGATTTCATTGCCGAGTGATTCGATCAGTGTGCTTTTGCCGACGCCTGGAGGACCTGTGATTCCTATGCGCAGAGAGTTTGTTCTATGTTGCAGGCACAGGTCGAGAATCTCATGGGCTTTTTTCTGGTGGTCCGGGCGGCTTGATTCTATAAGTGTGATTGCCCTGCTGAGCGCGCTGCGGTTGCCGCCGGTTATTTCACGGACAAATGCTTCCGGAGTCATGTCCCTGTTCTGGATCGATGATCGATGACCATGTTTTCCGTTCATGATTCTAATCCGTCGATCATGGTTTCAAGAATGTCCCTCGCAGCTTCGGCAATAATGGTTCCGGGTCCGAATACCTTGCTGATGCCGGCCTTGTAGAGCTCATCGTAGTCTTTGTGAGGAATGACGCCCCCTGCGATAACGAGGATGTCTTCCCGGCCGGCATCAGCGAGGCCTTTGACGACAGCGGGGATAAGGGTTTTATGGCCTCCTGCGAGGCTCGATATCCCGATGATATGCACATCGTTGTCGAGCGCCTGACGAACCACTTCTTCAGGGGTCTGGAACAGGGGACTGATATCGACATCGAATCCGATATCGGCAAAACCGGCGGCAATAACCTTCGCTCCGCGGTCATGACCGTCCTGACCTATTTTGGCCACAAGGATTCTGGGGCGTCGGCCTTCCTGCCGGGCGAAAGTGTCGGCGAGTTGTTGCGCTTGTTTGAAGGAGGTGTTGTCATGCATATGAGAAAGGTAGACATTTGCATTGAGCTGGACGGCAGAACGGTACCGTCCGAAGGCATCTTCCAGGGCGTTGGAGATTTCTCCAAGAGTAGCCCTGGATCGTGCTGCGTCGACAGCAAGTTCCAGCAGGTTTCCTGTTCCTTGTATCGCGGCCTGATGCAATGCGTCGAGCCTATCATCCGTCTGCTGCTGATCCCGCTCTTTTTTTACTTTTTCAAGTTTGGCAAGCTGCTGATGCAGAACCTCCGAATTGTCAATTTCAAGAGTTTCCAGTTCGGTCTGGTTTGTTGCTCTATAGCGGTTTATGCCGACAATGATATCTTCGCCGTTATCGATGCGCGCCTGTTTGCCGGTTGCCGCTTTTTCGATATGCATTTTCGGCCAGCCCTGTTCTATCGCTTTCACCATGCCGCCCATCTCTTCGATTTCTTCAATGATTGTCCAGGCTCTTTCAGCGAGTTTGGTGGTGAGTGATTCAACATACCAGGAGCCTCCCCATGGGTCGATAGCCCGTGTGATATCGGTTTCTTCCTGAAGGTAGATCTGGGTATTGCGTGCGATTCGGGCAGAAAAGACAGACGGCAGGGCAATGGCTTCGTCCAGGGCGTTGGTGTGCAGTGACTGGGTATGGCCTTGCACTGCGGCAAGTGCTTCGACGCAGGTTCGTGTAATGTTGTTGAACGGGTCCTGCTCAGTCAGGCTCCAGCCGGATGTCTGGCAGTGTGATCGGAGCATCAGCGATTTCGGATTTTTCGGGTTGAAGCGCTTGACGATCTTTGCCCAGAGCATTCTTGCTGCCCGGAGTTTGGCGATTTCCATAAAGAAGTTCATGCCGATACCCCAGAAGAAGGATAGTCGGGGGGCAAAGTCATCGATAGCAAGTCCTGCATCAAGCCCGGTGCGGATATATTCAAGCCCGTCAGCAAGAGTATAGGCAAGTTCAAGGTCAGCCGTTGCGCCCGCTTCCTGCATATGGTAGCCGGATATGCTGATGGAGTTGAACTTCGGCATGTGCTTCGACGTGTAGCGGAAGATGTCAGCAATGATTCTCATCGAGGGTTCCGGAGGATAGATATAGGTGTTGCGCACCATGAACTCTTTGAGAATATCGTTCTGAATAGTACCGCTGAGCTGTTCAGGTCGGACGCCCTGTTCTTCTGCTGCAACGATGTAGAACGCCATGATCGGCAGAACGGCCCCGTTCATGGTCATCGAGACTGACATGCTGTCGAGCGGTATGGTATCGAAAAGAATTTTCATGTCCTCAACGCTGTCGATTGCCACTCCTGCCTTCCCTACGTCGCCGATGACTCTCGGATGATCGGAGTCGTAGCCTCTGTGGGTAGGCAGATCGAAGGCTACCGAGAGGCCTTTCTGGCCGGCTGCGAGGTTCTGACGGTAAAATTCATTTGATTTTTCTGCGGTCGAGAACCCCGCGTACTGCCGGATTGTCCATGGCCTGACGGTGTACATCGAGCTGTAGGGTCCGGCATTGAAAGGAGGGAAACCCGGAGCAAACCGCAGTTGTTCACTATGACGGCTATCATCGACGCTGTAGCAGTTTTTGATTGCAATTCCCTCGGGTGCCATCCATTCCACTGGCTCAGAGCATCGGGGCGATGCTTGATCGTCATGAGGCTCTTGCGACTGAATGGAGATTTTTTCCGATACTGCGGAATGGGGTTTTTCCCATGCCTTGCCATAAAGCCGCATGGCTTCTTGGGCAATGTTTGCTGTCAGGACTTCAATATAAGCGGATCCTCCGGCAGGATCCAGAACACGATCAAGCATGCATTCATGGCGCAGCATGTGGTGGATATTGACAGAAAGGTGCCCTGTCGGATCCGGCGATATGCCTTGGGTGTCGGGGAGCGGTGGTATGACCAGTGTGTCGCAGCCGCCGATAACTGCCGAGACCGCCTGGGTGGCGAGGATCACCAGTGCGTTATTCTCATCGTCACGGTAGGTCGTTCCTGTATCGAGACGGACGGTGACATGTGGCTTTCGCTGCTCATCGGGAGCAAGTCCATGGGTTTCAAGGAGTTCGCTCCATAAGGAGCGCAGGGCCCGCAATTTTGCAATATCCATGAAAAACGATCGCCCGGCTTGTATCGTGATGCCTGATCCGGCAGCGATGTCCCGGAGGATCTTTCTGTCGCCTTTCGCATTGTCAAGCAGGCGGTCGAAGGCAGCGAGGGTGATCGCTATCTCTCTGGCAGGAGTAAGGTCCTTGTTGCAGGTGCCGCTGATATCGACGCCGAATGCGCGAAAATCCGGCAGTTTTTTGCTCAGGTCGCAGAGCTGCCGGGTAAAGACAGTGTTGTCCTGCAAGCCTCCGCTGTTGCAGCTGAAATTTTCATAGGCGGTCGCCAGGGAAAGCAAGGCTTCAGGGTTCGTGATTCCCCGGAAAGAAACCCTTGCTGCCGAGAGGTCGATTCCTTCGAGAATCCGGTGCAGAAAGTCTGTGTCGGGAGTTTGTGCTGCAGGGATGCTGAAGATGATGGTTTCAGCTCCGTTCATGAGCTGTTGAAGCGCTTTACTGTTTGCTTCAGCAGGATTTCCGGTATCGATCTGAACCCCGATGCTCCATGTCTGTTTTTCGGCTGAGGGCCTCATGGCGCTGCCTGCATCGCCTGTTTCGGCAGGGCTGTACCATGGTTCCTGAAGGAAGCCGTCCGGTGTGTTCCAGACAATGGTGTCATAATCGCAGCCTTTGAGCTCTTGTATAAGCTGCTCTTTCCACTGTTCTTTGCTGACCGCTCTGAATTCCTCAAACATACGATGTGACGGGATAAGGGTTAATTGCGATAGAAATCGTTGATTATCTTTTCAATATCGTTGTGCATCGACATCGGATTGACGATGTGACTGGCGTAACCTTTTTCCTTGAGCCATCCTGTCGACTGGAAGTCATGCGATGTTTTATTTCCGGTGTATTGTTCGATGACGCGTTTGCCGGAAAAACCTATGTTTCCTGCGTTTTTTTCGAATAACTGAAGTCCTCTGGAGCCGATGCCGATGGCGACGCCGCCAAGGGTCGGGTCGGTGATGATGGTGATGACCGGGAGGCCTGCTTGTTCAACGCGTGAGAGGGCGACATGAATTTTGGGAATGCTTACCATAGAAGAGCACCCTTCATGCATGCGTGCGCCGCCACCTGCAGCCTGGAGAATGACCGGGTAGTTCCTGTCAAGCGCGATCTGGCATGCCCGCCAGATTTTTTCACCTGTTGACATGCAGAATGAGCCGCCGAGGAAGCCGAAATCCGTTGCACAGAACACGACAGGCAGGCCGCTCACGGTGCCGTTGCCGGTGAGAAATGCAGAGGCGATGCCGGTTTTCTTTCGCTCCTCCTCTATTTTCTGGCGATAGCCCGGGAAGTTCAGAATATCAAGGTCTGCAAGGTAGCGCGTTTCATTGTGCTCGCGAAAGGAACCACGGTCAAGCACCAGATCGATATAGTCGTGAGCAGACAGCCGGGTATAGCGGCAGCCGCAATCCCTGCATACATAATTGTCTGCAATGAGCTGGGAGTAGAGGACCGGATCGTATATTCTCTGTCCATTTGTCCCTCTGCATCCGTTATGGCGTTTGATAAAAAGGTTTTTTTCAGGTTTGGGAATCCTTCGTGAACATTTTTTTTCAAACGATGCAATCTGCTCTTCGGTGATTGTATCCCACCTGCCGATCAGGCTCCATCTCCTCACCCGGGCATCGAAGATCCTGTCTTCAGGAATGCCGGTCAGCTTTTCGATATGGCTGCAGAGTGAAGCGCGAAATGATGCAAGTGCAGAGGCGGGAAACCGGTGTGCCGGACCTTCCGGTTCAGGGATCAGGGCATCGATGATATTGTGGTGAAGCGCTTCCCTTGAGGTGATCTGCGATATTTCTGCTGCAAGGTTTGCTTTGTCTCTTGTCCTGAAAAGAATTGATGAGCATGCTTCAGGAGAAATAACCAGATAGGTTGAGTACTCCATGGCCAGAACGATGTCGCATCCTGTCAGGGCGATAGCCCCTCCGCTGCAGCCACGGTTCATGATGACCGAAATTGTGGGGACCGATGCTTCTGCGAGGGCCTGCATGCAGCGTCCGATTTTCCATGCGATGCCCCCGGATTCGGCTTCCTCAGTCGGGTCCGCTCCAGGAGTGTCGATCATGGTGATAATGAGGCGCCTCTCCGTTTCGGCGAGCGCGATAGCTTTGAGAGCGCGTTCATAGGATGCAGGTGTTGGCATACCCTGGTTCCATTGTTGCGCGGTGCCATTGTTGCGCATCAGATGCTGGAGCTTTTCAAAGTCGGAGGTCGGCGAGGACTGCTGTCCTACAAGCATGACCTTGACAGGCCCCGATGCGGTTTCAAGAACGGCGCGATGAGTCTGGATAAGGTTTGCTCCATGCAGGCTGCTTTCAAAGCAGGGTTCGACGTCAGTGAAAACCTGGAGATAATCAAGGTATTTCGGCCGTTCGGGATGGAACGAGAGCTGATACTTTTCATATTCGTTCAGCTGTTCGATTGATGCTGCCGAATAGTCGAACTCCTGTTTTTTTTCAAAGGGTAGATAAAAATGCTTCACGATGGATGGGTGACGGTTACATCTTCTGGACAAACTCTATAAGGACCCTGTTGGTGTCTTTAGGGTTGAAAAATACGATTTTTTTCTTCCCTGCACCGGCAGCAGGTGGCCAAAGCGGCAGCAGACCTTCTTTGTGTGTTCGCTCTGTTTCTTTATCGAGATCCTTTGTTTCCAGTGCGATATGATGCAGTCCCTCGCCTCGTTTTTCAAGAAATGCCGCTACCGGGCCTGACGTATCCAGTGGCTCGAGGAGCTCGATTTTTGATGATCCCAGCGGAATAAACGCGACCCGGACTTTCTCGGAAGGAACCTCCTCGATCCGGACCGATTCCGGATCGATTCCTGTCAGGGCGGTAAATCGTTGAACGGCACTCTTGAGATCATTGACCGCTATGGCAATATGGTCGATGTTGGATATCATGGGAGAAGGTTGAGTGTGTTGATTTGTTGAATTGATGCGTTTCCGGGGCGGATTCGATCCGCCCCGGAATACAGCTTATTTCGGATAACCGAGCGACTGGAGTGCTTCGCGGATCTCATCGAGGATTGCCGGATCGTCGATGGTTGCAGGCATACTGTATTCCTGGCCGTTAGCGATTTTTCGCATGGTCCCTCTGAGGATTTTTCCTGACCGGGTCTTGGGCAGGCGTTCGACGATAATGGCTTGTTTGAAGGATGCGACAGGGCCGATATTTTCGCGGACATATTCGATCACATGTCTGATGATCTGGCTGTGGGGCGTGTCGACACCAGACTTCAGGACCAGGAATCCAACAGGGACTTCCCCTTTCAGATCGTCGGCAACGCCGATGACTGCACTTTCGGCCACATCCGGATGGGCGCTGAGTTCCGCCTCGATCGCTCCTGTTGAGAGCCTGTGGCCGGCGACATTGATGATGTCGTCTGTTCTTGACATGATATAGATATAGCCGTCCTCGTCGATGTATCCGGCGTCGCTGGTCTGGTAGTATCCGGGATAGGCGGACATGTAGCTCTGGATGAAATGGTTGTCTGCCTTCCAGAGGGTCATCATCGTGCCCGGCGGCAGGGGGTGACGGATGACGATATCTCCCATTTCTCCCGGCTTGAGTTCTTCCATCTCATGGTTGACGACCTGGACATTGTAGCCGGGAACAGCTTTCGATGCTGAACCGTATTTGACGGGGCCCGGTTCGATTCCCTGGCAGTTTGCCGCAATTGCCCAGCCGGTTTCCGTCTGCCACCAGTGATCGATGACAGGGACCTGCAAGTGCGTTTCGGCCCATTTTACGGTGTCCGGATCGGCGCGTTCGCCGGCAAGAAAAAGCGTTCTGAAGTTCGACAGGTCATACTTTTTGATAAAGTGTCCTTTCGGGTCTTCTTTTTTGATTGCCCGGAACGCCGTCGGCGCGGTGAAAAATACCGAGACGTTGTATTCCTCGATGATGCGCCAGAAAACGCCGGGATCGGGCGTTCCGACCGGTTTGCCTTCGAAGATGATCGTTGTGTTGCCGTTGAGCAGGGGGGCGTAGACGATATAGGAATGCCCGACAACCCAGCCCACATCGCTGGCAGCCCAATAGGTTTCGCCCGGTTTGATGCCGTAGACATGCTCCATGCTCCAGTGCATGGCAACCATGTGCCCGCCGTTGTCGCGGACCACGCCTTTAGGTTTTCCTGTGGTTCCTGAGGTGTAGAGAATGTAGAGAGGGTCTGACGACTCGACAGGAACGCACGGTGCGGGTTCTGCTCCGAGCAGTGTCTGCTTCCAGGTCAGATCACGTTCCTCATTGAGTTGTGCTTTCAGCTGTTCGCGTTGCCGGATGATACAGATTTCAGGCTTGAAGTGGGCCAGTTCTATAGCGAAATCAAGCAGGCGTTTGTAGTCGATGATTTTGTCCCGCTCGATGCCGCAGGATGCGGAAATAATCACTTTGGGTTTGCAGTCATCGATTCTGACGGCCAGTTCATGTGACGCGAAACCACCGAAGACGACGGAGTGAATTGCTCCGATTCTTGCGCAGGCGAGCATCGCGATCAGTGCCTCGGGAATCATTGGCATGTAAATGATGACCCTGTCGCCTTTGCGTACGCCTCTGGATTGCAATGCCCCGGCAAAAAGGGCGACCTTGTCGCGAAATTCCCTGAAGGTAAATCGTTCTTTTGTCCCTGTTACCGGACTGTCATATATGATGGCGGTGTCGTTGCCGCGCCCTTCATCGACATGACGGTCCAGCGCATTGTAGCAGGTATTTGTTTTGCCGCCGGCAAACCACCGGTAGAATGGAGGGTTGGCACTGTCGAGCACTTTGTCCCATTTTTTGTACCAGTGGAGCTTTTCGGCCGCTTCAGCCCAGAACTGTTCCGGGTTGTCGATAGATTCCCTGTAGAGCTTGTCGTAAGAGAGTGACATAGGCATTACCCCTTATTGCGGATTGATGGTTATAACGAGGGATGATATGAGCGACATCAGGTTCATGCAGGCAAATAGTTTATAAAAAATAAAGTTTACAAAATATTTGCCTGCAAAGCCATAAAAGAATGCCGCGGACCTGCGCTTCCCGGAGTTTCATTAACCCGTTATCTCAAAGTGAGATTTCCTGGTATGATCTGTTCCCCTGGTTGTGTCATATAAATACACCATTTGATTGTTTGAGTCCGTTGCCGTATGCTGGTGTTATCTGATTAAGTGTCTGTAGTATAAGGTACTAACAGGATTATATCGTTCTGCTTGCCGTTATGTTTTCAGTTTTGGTTCGGAAATTGCAGACTATAAAATGAATCTGGATTGTCGCAATGCTTGTCGGGCAAGAGGCATTCAGCAGTAACAGCATTCTAACGGAGCCAGAAATGAAAACGACGATTCTAACACCGGTTTTTCTCCTGTGTTCAGCTTTTCTCGGGCTGAATATTTCACAGGCCGCCATGGGAGAAAATTCTTTCCCTTTGAGGGAGAAAGACAGAAATGCGGCATGCCAGGAGCGCGTCCTGAACCCGATAATGGTGATGCATTATGATTTTTCATCCGATGGGGTATTTGAGGTCTATTCCGCTCCCGGAAACCTTACGGATATCGTGCTTGAAGCCGGAGAGAACGTTCTTGATGTCGCTATGGCAGGCAATGAAGCGAACTGGGAACTCCGCAGAGTTTCGGGGACATCAGGGCTTATGGTCCAGGAGCATTTTTTTGTCAAGGCGCTCAATCACGGTTGCAAGGCGGCTTTGATGATCAAAACGGACCGCCGGATCTACCATATCAATCTTTGCTGCAGTAAAGATGCATGGATGGATATGGTTCAATGGAATTATCCCGGGGCTGAACAGCTTCAGAATCTGGCTACCGAATAATCCGTTGTTTGTTCGAATTATTGTCGTGGCTTGATTTGCTGGAAGAGGGTCTCGAATTCTCGAATGTCAAATGATTCGGCCCTTCGCTGCAGGTCGGCATGGAGAACATCTGAAACGTCGTAGTGCTGTTTCAGATTGTTCTGCAGGGTTTTCCTCCGCTGCTGAAAAGCAACCCGCACAAATCTTCTGAAATCCGCTTCGTTGTCATCCAGAGCCGTTTTTTGTGGTACTATCCTGACTACGGCACTGTCTACCTCCGGTCTGGGTTTGAACACCTTTCTTCCGACTTTGAAAAGATACTCTACCTTGCAGAATGTCTGGAGCTGAACGGCAAGAATCCCGTATTCTTTTGTTCCTGGTCCGGCAGTCAGTCGAAGGGCAACCTCATGCTGCATCATCAGGGTTTCGGAGATGATGTGATGACGGTTTTCGAGCAGTTTGAAGAGAATCGGGGTGGTGATGGAATAGGGGATGTTTCCCATTACTTTGACGCGCCCGTCTTGTGTGAGCCTGTCGAAATCCACATCAAGAATGTCTGATTCGATAAGATTGACCGACGGGTATTCTTCACGGATAAACGCTGCAAGCTTCCGGTCTTTTTCAATAGCGGTGAAACGAGGGGTGACTTCAGCAATAGCGCTGGTCAGGGCGCCGAAACCGGGGCCTATTTCAACGATGCGGTCATCGGGTTGAATATCTGCCGACTGTACAATCTTTTTAATGATGTTACGATCGGTCAGAAAGTTTTGGCCCAGTTTTTTTTTTACCGCTATTTCTGTATGCTTATATTCAACTTTTGTCATTGCAATGCTTTTGGCTGAGAAAGATAACTGCAGGGAAGTACTTTTTAAAATTTAAGTTATTCTGGGATTAATGGGAGAACAAAACACTGTTGCCGGAACCGCAGGGTACGTATCGCGAGGAAATAAAGCTACCCGCCAGGGATTTGGCGAGGCTTTGCAGGAAATAGGTCATATGGATCCGTCTGTGGTGGCACTGTGTTCCGATCTGACCGGATCGTTGCACATGCAGCATTTTCAGCGCGATTTCCCGGAACGGTTTCTGCAGGTCGGTATCGCTGAGGCAAATATGATTTCAATGGCTGCCGGACTGGCAACGACAGGTAAAAAGCCTTTTGCCGGAACATTTGCGGTGTTTGCTACCGGAAGGGTCTACGATCAGATCCGTCAGTCGATCTGTTATTCGAACCTGAATGTGAAGATCTGTGCGTCACATGCCGGTCTTACACTTGGTGAGGACGGAGCGACCCATCAGATTCTCGAGGATATCGGCCTGATGAGAGGATTGCCCCGCATGACGGTGATTGTTCCCTGTGATTACAGTGAAACCAAAAGGGCTACCCGGGCGTTGCTTGAGCATGAGGGACCGGCCTATCTCCGGTTCGGCAGACCGAATGTGCCTGATTTCACTCTCGATGAGGATGGTTTCGAGATTGGTAAGTCTATCGAACTTCATCCTGGAAAAGATGTTACCGTGATTGCCTGCGGTATTATGGTCTGGAGAGCGCTGGAGGCGGCCAGAATGCTGGAGAACGAGGGTGTGACGGTAAGGGTTATCAATATGCATACCATCAAACCGATCGATAAGCTCGCCATCGTCAGGGCAGCCAATGATACCGGAGCGATCGTTACTGCTGAAGAGCATCAGATCTACAACGGACTGGGCGATGCCGTCGCTCATGTCTGCGCTGAAACGATTCCGGTTCCGATCGAGATGGTCGGGGTTGAAGATACATTCGGTGAATCGGGAAAACCCGATGAACTGATGGCGAAATACAAATTGACAACTGAAGATATTCTTGAAAAGATCTATCTGGCATTGCGCAGGAAAAATTAATCCTGTGTTTTGTTACGATTTCAATGAGAAAGGGAGTGTGTGTATGGGAATGCCGAATTTAAACGATATGATGAAGCAGCTGAAGCAGGCCGGCGAAAAAATGCAGGACGTGCAGAAGCAGCTTGAGAAAATAACCGCAGAAGGCGATGCCGGCGGCGGAATGGTCAGGGCAGTTGTCAACGGCAAGCAGAGAGTCCTTTCCGTGACAATTGATCCGGATAGTATCGATGATGTCGAAATGGTCCAGGATCTGGTTGTCGCTGCAGTCAACAATGCGCTTGAGAAAGTCACCAGCCTGGCGCAGGAGGAGATGAGCAAGGTTGCCGGTGGTATGATCGGCAATCAGGATTTTATGAAAAACTTCAACTTTGGACAGTAGGCTTTTTCATGCGCTATACTTCTGCGGCAATTGAAGCACTGATCGAAGAATTTGCGAAATTGCCGGGAATCGGCAGGAAAACAGCCCAGCGTCTTGCCATGCATATCCTGCAGCAGCATCCCGATGAGGTTGAGAAGTTTGCTTCGGCACTGGTCGATGTGAAGCAGAACGTGATTCACTGTTCGGTGTGCCAGAATGTGACCGATCGCGGCGCCGATCCATGCTCTATCTGCCGTGCACGAGGGCGCGACAGATCAGCAATCTGTGTCGTCGAATCTCCTTCGGACGTGCTGGCATTTGAAAAGACAGGTCACTACAGGGGTTTGTACCATGTTCTGCATGGTGTTATTTCTCCTCTTGACGGAATAGGCCCGGACCATATTCGTATCAGGGAGCTTCTTTCGCGCCTTTCTCCGGAAGACGGTCCCCCGGTGAGCGAAATCATCATGGCGTTAAATCCTACCGTCGAGGGTGAGACCACGGTTCTTTATATCAGTAAACTGCTTAAGCCTCTTGGTGTCAGGGTGACAAAGATTGCAAGAGGTATTCCGGTTGGAGCGGAACTTGAGTTTGTTGACGAAGCGACGCTTTCCCGGGCCCTTGAAGGTCGCTCGCTGTTATAAGTTATTGAATAATTATCATTTATATGTTTGCCAAATGCAGGGAGATAAAAAATCAGTTCTTATTCTCGGGGGTGGGCTTGCGGGTCTTACCGCTTCCAAACGCCTTGTTGACAAGGGTTTCAGTGTCAAACTGCTGGAAAAACGTTCTGTTTACGGCGGCAAGGTGTCGTCATGGAAAGATGATGAAGGGGACTGGATAGAGTCGGGAACACATTGTTTTTTCGGTGCCTACGATGTGCTGTACGATCTGATGCGGGAGATCAATGCCTATCATGCGGTACTCTGGAAAGACCATCAGCTTACCTATACGCTTTCCAAAGGCGATAGCTTTACCTTCAATACATGGGATCTTCCAAGTCCGTTGCATCTTATGCCGGCGATTATCAACAACGGATATTTTTCATTTGGCGAAATGTTCTCTTTTGCCCGATCCCTGGTGCCTCTGGCCCTGAAAAAAGACAAATATCCTCCAACGCAGGACCATCTGACATTTGCCCAGTGGGCCCGTCAGCATAAGTTCGGTGACCGTCTGCTCGACAAAATGTTCCGACCGATGGCTCTTGCTTTGAAATTTATCCCTCCCGAGGAAATTTCTGCAAAGATTATTCTGGATGTCACCGAGGTGTTCTATCGTATTCCGGATGCATCGAGAATGGGTTTCCTCAAAGGCGCCCCTCAGGAGTACCTCATTCATCCGCTCCAGGAATATTCCCGGGCTAAAGGGACGGAGTTTTTCGACAGGACCTCAGCAGAAGAGCTGCTTTTTGACGGGACCCGGATTCAGGGAGTCAAGCTTGCAAACGGCGAGGTGCTGACGGCGGATTATTACCTTTCGGCCCTTCCTGTACACAATCTCCGCAAGGTTATTCCCGATTCTCTTCGCAGGAAAGATGCCTTTTTCAGTATGATGGACAACCTTGACGGAGTGCCGGTTATCTCTGTCCAGATATGGTATGACCGCCAGATTATTCCGATCGACAACGTCCTGTTCAGCCCGGACGGCATTATTCCCGTCTACGCCGATCTGGCCAATACAACGCCGGATTATCGTATGCTGCGAGGCAAGCCGCATATGAATAAGTCCAGATTCGAGTTTTGTGTCGCTCCGGCAAAGGAGTTGATGGGTCTCAGCAAAGAGGAGATTGTCAGCAGGGTCGATCAAAGTATTCGGGATTGTTTCCCTGTGCAGGCTCGTGATGCAAAAATTCTCAAATCAACCCTTGTAAAAATACCTCATTCAGTCTATGCTCCTTTGCCCGATATGGAGCAGTACCGGCCGACACAGAAAACCCCGGTTTCCAACCTTTTCCTCGCAGGCGGGTTTACAAGGCAGCTATATTATGACTCTATGGGAGGGGCTGTAATGAGCGCCAATCTGGCAGCAGACGAACTGGTTCGCGCTTCGGGAACCTGCTAAGAGGATTTTCATCGCAGAGTAGTTGATTTTGCGATGGAAATATCAGGGGAATTTGTATTTTCCCTCTCCTGAAGGTATCAGGTTTTCTTCTGCCCGGGCGTACAGAGCAGAATGATTGGTCAATGCCCTTGTAGCTCAGTGGATAGAGCAGTAGTTTCCGGAACTAAAGGTCGGCAGTTCGAGTCTGTCCAAGGGCAC
>RRYU01013495.1_pt1 | contig 16099 bp, 14 predicted proteins | sample 2162651 | NCBI WGS metagenome assembly RRYU01 (sample SAMN10267283, study PRJNA491782) | microbial mat metagenome | isolation source: biomat in the production well | place: Japan: Minami-Kanto gas field, natural gas well KTG3 | collected 2017-06 | reverse complement strand
TTTCTCTGCGGCTGCTTTCTCTGCGGCTGCTTTCTCTGCGGCGGCTTGCTCTGCGGCTGCTTGCTCTGCGGCAGCTTTCTCTGCGGCTGCTTTCTCTGCGGCAGCTTTCTCTGCGGCAGCTTTCTCTGCGGCAGCTTTCTCTGCGGCTGCTTGCTCTGCGGCTGCTTGCTCTGCGGCAGCTTTCTCTGCGGCTGCTTTCTCTGCGGCAGCTTGCTCTGCGGCGGCTTTCTCTGCTGCGGCCTTATTAGTAGCTTCATTTTTCTTTGCAGGCGGATAGCCTAACTCTGTAACTGATTTTTCAGCTACTTCTAGAGCTGATGAAGGATGGACACGACTTTGTACAAAAGCTTCGAGATAGTATTCGATACTCATCATCGCATCAGCTAAAGTATCCAGTACATCATCTGATGGTCTTGCTTTATCTTCACCTAGATTTTCTTTAATAAATCTGTCAAAAGCATTAACTACATCAGCAATACGTGTGTATGAGAGCATTTGCAGGCTACCTGAGATTTGTTCAAGCAATCCGGAAACGCTACTTAGATTATTGTTGTCCCTTTTATCAAGAAACAGATTAATCGACTCTCTAACTTTGATTAATTCATCTCTCGATGTTTTCATTACCTGACGTACTACACGCGCATGCTCAGCTTCTGCCAAAGGAGAAGAAGAGTCACTGTGTAACTGTTCATCTGCTGCTTCAATATGGGCGAAACTACCCCAATCTCTAAGGGTCAACTCAACTGTCAGGAATGCAGCGGCAATTTCCATCATCACATCATCTGATGGTTCAATGTCACCTGAGACAATACTGGTGATAACCTGATTTTGTTTATTTAAAAGCTCAGCCAGTGAATTTTTCTGGATGACCTTTAATGTTTCTGTGAGATAAGAGAGTTTGAGAGTGATAGGTGCAAGCGCATTGATTTCACGCTCTTCACTTCTGACAAATATATCAACAATGTCTTTTACATTTGATAGCTCTTCAAGGATCCCTGCAGACATGGTTTGCTTTAAGTCTGCATTTACTCCAGCAACCAGGCCATGAGACGATTTACTGACTTTCTCAGGATCGTTTAACTCAAATGCGTCATAAACTTGTGTATATATCTCACCTTCAGGGTCTCCATGCATTAGATTCCACAGCATGATGCGTATAAGACGCTCTGCAACCCCGTGTCCTAATGTCCGTTCACTACTTTGTTCAATCTGAATTAATACCGATTCCAGATCTTTTAGTATTGCGACATTATCTTTGGTGATTTTTTTCTGACTTTGTAACAACTCTATATAGGCGATACTTACCCAGAATAGTTGTCTTCCTGTCTCTGTTTCTGCATATTTTGCACATCTGTGTAAAAAGGACTTTATAGCATTAAGGCTGGTTTTCTTATCCCGTTTCTTAATCAGGGTCACCATCCCGGCTTTATAAAAACGATGGACCTTACTTACAATGGCCGCCAGATCTGATTTGGTTTCGATGTCAGGTAACGCAAACGAGGCAGGTGGTAGCTTTTTCAAGTCTGGATTAAAAACTGGCTCGATATTGATCTCAGACTGATTACGTACCCCGCGCATATCATTAAGAAGGGGTGCAAGGTTTGAAATATCATCTGGCTCACCGCCTAACAGGTTTTCCAGATAATCAGGAAGTTGCAGAATAGAACGCATTAACAGCTCATATCCCTGCTCAAGATCTGTAACCTGGCCTTCAGCTATATCGTTAGCGAGATCGAGTCCTTCCTGGGTAAAAAGAGCCGCATTATTTAAGTTCACCATTTTTAAGGTGCCAACTATCTGATGTAGATAATTGGAGCATGTGGTTAACTGTCCTGAATCGGACTCATCCTCGACATAGGCCTCTAATGCAATACGTGATTGCTTTACAGTCTCATCAATCTCACCTTTAACCCAGGCAAGAGTATTGATATCAATCTGTTCAGGCTGTAATAACATCTTAGGATGCAACCCCATGCATTGCTGTTAATCGTTGTTTCAGCAAGAGTCTTTCAGCTCGTGGCAATAAGTATCTCATCATCAAAAGTTTCTTGAGAATTACTGAGGTAACTTAAAGCCAGAAACTGAATTCTTCATCTCATTCGCCAGCTCAGCAAGGGTTCCAATTGAGTTTGCCGCCTCTGTGGTTCCATGGGATGTTTGTGTTGTGATCTCCTGAATTGAGTTCATGGTGTCAGAAATATTTGCTGCCGCAGACACCTGATCTTTGGTCGCATTACTGATACTTAGAATCAGATCTGCAAGGTTGCTGGAAACATGCTCGATTTCTACAAGAGCAGAACCCGCATCTTCAGCAAGTTTGGCTCCGGCTACTACCTCAGAAGTACTTTGTTCCATAGAGATAACCGCTTCGTTGGTGTCGGTCTGGATAGTTTTTACCAGTGCTTCAATCTGTTTGGTTGCATCAGCTGAGCGTTCTGCAAGTCGCTGCACCTCATCCGCAACGACCGCAAATCCTCGACCAGCTTCACCAGCCATTGCCGCCTGTATTGCTGCATTTAGTGCGAGGATATTTGTCTGCTCTGCGATATCATTAATCAGCTCAACAATATCTCCGATCTCCTGTGAGCTTTCACCGAGACGTTTAATACGCTTTGAAGTTTCCTGGATCTGTTCACGAATGGTATCCATACCTTTAATGGATTTTTGTACGGTATCTGTACCTTTCTTTGCGATTGCAACTGAACGCTCTGACTCTTCTGACAACTGTACCGCATTGTTTGATACACCTTCAATTGAAGATACAATATCACTTACAGCCGCACTTGCTGAGCTAATTTTCTCGGCCTGAGCAACAGATGCTGCTGCAAGATTTTGTGTGGTTTGCTGTGTTGCTTCTGCAGAGTTAAGTACTTCATCCGCAGTATTTGTGATTGAGGTAACCAGGGTACGAAGGGCTTCGATAGTAAAGTTCATTGAGTCCGCAATTGCGCCTGTAATGTCTTCTGTTACCGTTGCATTTACCGTCAAATCACCATCAGCGAGATCACCCATCTCATCAAGCAAACGCATAATCGCCTGCTGACTTCTGCGGTTCATCTCCTCTGTGCGCTGACGTTGGCTTTCTGTCTCAACAATACGACGCTCACCATCACGCTTTAATCTGACACCCAGGAATATCAACATACCTAAAGCAACCAAAGCAAAAAGGTTACCCGTCATATAGTTCAAGAGTCTCGAAGCGATATAGTTTTGATACGATCCCTCAAGTACTGTAATACTTTTCAACAACTCTTCAGATAAACCAATTACATCCTGAACTGATTCCGAAACCTGAAACATTTCTGGACTTCTGGTTAAAACTTCACCAACCTGTTGATTGATAATGCCAAACTCATCTGAAAGGTTCTGCAGTTTCACCACAACGTCTTTGTCTTTTACAGCACGGATCCCAAGTTCGCGATCACCCTCAAGCAGAGCACGAACTATCTGACCAAAACGCGATGCGTTACGTGCGAATCTATCAGCTGACGTGACAGACTGAACTCCGCCTTCTAGAATTCGGTTTGCATTATTGACAATACGCTGAGTGAGCATTAATAACTGGGTCACTTCATACACTTGTTCCTGTGGTAATTTGTTACTCACCATCAGGGCAGCCGCTTCATTGGTCATAGCATCCAGAGTAGGTGCATTTTCGTTGATCAGTTTCACGATTTGACCCAGTTCGACGATGATGTTCTGTGTATCGATAATCGAATCAAGCGAAGTATTATATTCATCCCATATATCAAGGGTATTCTTCATTTCGATAACAACTTCAGCCGGTGAGCCCGGGAACCCTGTATCCTGATCACCTTCCTGTAGCTTTTTCATGAGCGCGGTAAATCTGGCTTTTTCCCGTTTCAGGGCATCGAAGGTCACTGTATCACCCCTATTAGCCAGACCAGCTAGTTTGGTAATTTGCTGTGACATTACCCGCTGTTCACCAAGAATTGATATGTACTCTTTGTCATATCCATCCTGTAAAGCGACCTGGGTATAAACAAAAGCCATTGCCACCATTGAGAGGACTAGCAATACAATAGTAAAGACAATCTCGCCTCCCGACGATCCGTCTGCAACCTTCTTTCCTGATCTAATCTTCATTTACAATGTCCCCTCTGGAAAACATTAGGCACTAACAATCTAAAACGGATTAGTGCTCATAATTAAACACTAGTTTGCAACCTGTCTAAATTCTGGCAAATCAACTATCGAATGAATATCGATAATTGGCCAAATATCATTTCCTTGTTGGTAACTTCCTTTTACAAACTTTTGAAAACTCTCTTCTGTCATTGTATGTTCAGGTGAGAAGTTTTCTTCATAAAAGTGACGTAACCCATAGACTTCATCAACAATGAGTCCCGCCTGAATATCTTTAAACTGTACAATGAGTATCTGACTTTTCTGGTTATAACGCGCAACACTGCCAGTTACAAACCCGGCAAAATCTGAAACAGCCAGTAAATTACCTCTAACATTAGCGATTCCTTTCACCCATTTTTTTGCACCAGGCACTTCAGTGATGATGGTGTATGTCAAAATCTCATTTATCTGCTCAAGTGGCGCAACAAACCTCAATCCACTGACACTAAAACCAATACCATCAAATGTCTTTTTAATTTCACTCTTTTGTGGCAGCGGTAGCGCATGCAGAATACTTTTCTGCTGGATACCCTGCAATAATTCAAAAGCTGACATGTTCTGGCTATTCATTCCCATCACGACTCGTTAAGAAAGACACTCTTTGATAATGGCCACCATCACCTGCTCATCAACTGGTTTGGTAACATAGTCACGTGCTCCCTGACGCAAACCCCACATCTTATCAGTTTCCTGATCTTTGGTTGTAACCAGAATAATTGGGATATGAGCCGTTTGCGGATCTTTGGAAATCTGCCGTGTAGCCTGAAAACCATTCATACCGGGCATGACAACATCCATTAATATCAAATCCGGCATTATCGCTTTTGCAGCTTCCACACCCTCCTCGCCATTTCCAGCAGTTGCTACGGTGTGTCCTAGTCGGTCTAAAATCCCGCTTAGTATATGTATTTCTGTAGGCGAATCATCAACAATTAATACATTTGCCATAACTTTGGCTCCTACCACTGTTGTAACTAACTAACTTCCGAAAACCATTATGTAACATTACTTGATATGCCTTTTTATCGCATCAACCAGCTCTTCTTTTGTAAATGGCTTGGTTAAATATTGCTCAGAGCCAACTATTCTTCCACGGGCTCGATCAAAAAGACCATCTTTGCTTGATAGCATAATGACGGGCGTATTTTTGTATTTGGCATTGTGCTTGATTAAAGCACAGGTTTGATAGCCATCCAGACGAGGCATCATGATATCTACGAAGATAATTTGGGGATTCTGGTCGGCAATTTTTGATAGCGCTTCAAAACCATCATTAGCCGTTATCACATCACAGCCCTCTTTTTTAAGAAGTGTTTCTGCTGTTCTGCGAATTGTTTTACTATCATCAATTACCATGACCTTGAGGCCATCCAGACTTGATGCGTTACTCACTCTACCTCCCCAAAAAAATTTGATCATGTATTGCTTATATACATAACTTGCATTCAATTTTTCTTAATACATGCTAGCTGCGTTTGTGTGAACAGTGAAGTACTAATTTAATAAAATAGTAGTGAAACCTTACATATCGCTCTATTTTCATGTCAGTTGGCATCAGAATCCTATCGATCCTGACCAATGCATTTTAGTACCATCTCTGAAATACCCTAAATAGATAAAAATTAAACCTGAAAATCTCATTATTTCTTATCTTGATTTTATTCTCTAAACCAAATATCAGCACCGATAATAGTCCGGTTCAATGATCGGTTGCGTTTCTAGTATCAGATTAGATGCTAATTTTGCAGATGCAAGTCCCATTACCACTCCATTTCGAAAATGACCACTATTTATGTATAAATTTTCATATCCATGAACCTCACTAATCCATGGAACACCCTCAGGCGAGCCAGGCCTAAGACCGGCCCAACTCATCTCTAGTGGAGCCTTACTCAAACCTGGAAGTGTATCTTTTACAAAGACTCTTAATTCTGCGATTGCCTCTTCTGTATTGGATTTATCATACCCAACATACTCCATGGTACTACCAACTAACACTCTCCCATCCTGACGTGGAACGACATAATGACCCTCTTTAAGTACAATGGTCTTAACTAAATCGGGATCAGCCTTAAACAACAGCATCTGTCCCCTGACAGGTTTCTGATTGATTGAAATACCATACTTGCTTAATAATAGATGACTCCATGCACCTGCACACAAAATCACTTTATCGGATCTTATAACCTTCTGTTCTTCTAAATTTACGCCACATATTCTGGAGTACTCTGATAAAAGAGTTGTGACTTTCATCTTTTCATAAAAGATAACGCCATGACTCTCAAGCCATTTACGTAACGACTGCAATAGTCTTGGATTACGAACCTGTCCCACAGAACTCATCCATAGTGACTTACCCTCTCCTGCTATTAGATCTTTTTGAATTTGTGTAACGTCTGAAGCTGCTATCCGCTCTATCTGGTAGTGAAATTTTTCTGCCCATTGTTGAGCCTGCTGACTCTCTTGTGCCGAAAGGTTGGTCATTAATAAGCCGCTTTTTACATATTGCGGATCAATACCCGTATCTGCATGAAGCATTTCTAATAGTGACGGGTAGTGTTTTTGTCCCCACTGCGCCAGATAGGTGATTCGATCGTCATATCGCCATGGATAAAGTGGTGACAGGATACCTCCACCAGCCCAAGATGATTCACGCCCAACATACCCTTGATCACAAATGATGACTTCAGCACCTGCTACAACCAATTCTCTGGCAGTTAACATGCCGATTAAACCAGCGCCTATGACTACAACTTTCAAATAAACTCCCGGTGGATTTTAAACTGTGTAAAACTTAGCACATAAAATCTTGCCTTTGGTTTAATGATCACATCAGGCAGACTACTGCTACTTGTGCCGATTATCGGTTAAAAACTACCATCGATACAGAACTATATTGTCACACACAAGGACATTATCTATATGTTAGGCATGAAAATGAATAACGGTTTCACATTGACAGAATTAATGGTGACATTGGCAATTATTGCCATTGTCGCTACCGTTAGTGGCCCGAGCTTCTCTGATATGATTAAAAATAATCGACTTACAACCCAGGCAAACGAGTTTATTTCTGATCTTAATGTAACTCGTAGTGAAGCGGTAAAACGTGGTACCAGCGTGATCATGTGTCGCTCTACAGATAGTGCAACCTGTGACACCGATGGTACAAGAGCAAAACAGTGGGAGCATGGATGGCTGGTCTATGCAGATATGAATGGAAATGGCAGTCTGGATAGTACTGAAATTCTTCGTGTTCACAACAAATTAACCGGCAATAACTCCCTGAGAAGTAACGGCCTGATTCAACATCAAATTACCTACCAGCCAACTGGTCGGGTTAGTCAAGCTGGTTCGCTGGCATTATGCGATGATCGTAACGGTGATGGTGACAAGCTTGATGCCGAAGATTTCAACGCTGGCCGGGGCATCGTTATCGCTACCACAGGAAGAGCGCGCGTGGTGAAAGACCCGGGTACAAACACCACAACACTTTCAAGCTGTGAGCCCTAAGCCATGAACTCACACCAGACCCCATTAAAGCAAAAAGGCATGACTCTCATTGAAGTGCTGGTCACGCTGGTTATTTTAAGTATCGGTATTTTAGGTTTAGCCGGCCTGCAAATTGTTGGTTTAAGAACTACTACCAATGCAGCCTTTACCTCTCAGGCAACCAATTTTGCCAATGATATTGTCGAGGTCATGCGCACCAACGAAGTAGCTCTGGATGCTGGTCTTTTCAGTGGAGTTGATTCTGCATCCACAATCAACTGTGCCGCTTTACCGGCACCTTTTTGTAGTGATTACCACAATGGCGCTTCTGTTGCTGCAACGAGCTGTACCCCTGCACAACTGGCGACATTTGATATAAATGTCTGGTACTGCGGGGTACCTACCAGTGGTGGAAGAGTGGGAGGTATAGCTAATATATTACCATCACCTTCAGCCACCATTACATGTACCGACAGCGATGCCTCGGATGCAAACCCATGTTCGATTAATTCCAGTAGAACAGTCACCATCAACTGGACTGAAATCAATCCGGATCGTTATGAAGGTGCTGCAGCCACTCTCAATCGAAGCATAACCGTGTCGATGATGCCATGAATACTCAATCACACTTTTTAGTTAATACAATCAAAAGACAGGCTGGAATGAGTCTGGTCGAAGTCATGGTTGCAGTTGCTATCAGCCTGATGCTGATGGCTGGCATTATTCAGCTCTTTGTCAGTAATCAAGTCTCCTATTCCACCCAAACCGGATTAAGCCGCATACAGGAAAACAGCCGCTTTGCACTGGAAATACTCGAACAGAACATCATGATGGCTGGCTATACACTGGCTGACACGCCAATCACACCTTTCGTTGCAGCAGGTACTCTCAATAATCGGGATGCTAATTCTGTTATTGGCACGACAACCACGATAGGAAATGCCAGTGATCGCATTCAAATAGCATCCGTCACTGGTAATGACTGTTTGAGTGTTGCAGTAGCCGGTGGAGAAACAAGTCAATTTTACCTTGCTGCCAGCAATAACATTAGCAACTTGATGTGTCTGGGTAGCGGTAGTGCAACGCCCCAACCATTAATCGAAGGCATTGAAAGTATGCAATTCCTGTATGGCGAGGATACCGATAATGATGATGTGCCAAATTTTTATCGTAATGCTGCAAATGTGACTAACTGGAACAATATTAAAACCGTACGTATAACTCTTTTGGTATCAACTTTTGATGACTCTGCTGAGCAGGACACTGCCACTCATGTATTACTTGATGCACCGCCAATAGGCCCTGTTAACGATCAGGCAATACGTAAAGTCTTTACCAAAACGGTAAAGGTACGCAATTAAGAGATGAATACGATGAATATGAATATCATCAATCAACATGCTCAAAAAGGTGCGCTTCTCATTGTAAGCATGATGTTGTTGTTTGTTTTAACTCTGCTTGGAGTCACATCTGTTAGCACATCGAGTCTTGAAGGGCGTATGGCAACCAATTTTCAACACAAAACCATACTTTTTCAGATCGTCGAAAGCGCTTTATCCGATGCGTTAATAATGGGTGATCCGGATATAACCACCAATCCAAACTATGATGCCGCAAATGACTTAATGATTACCGCATTATCCAAGGGTGTTGGTGATCTCACTACTGCACTTACAGATAATAGCCAGAAGTTTAATACCATAAGAAATACAACTGTAAATACCAATACGCTGATCGTACTCATGGCACAATCACCTTGTGGTGGTGCTTCTTTTTCCAGTGGCGGCAGTGGTGGCATCATCTGTTATGCCTACGAATTTCGCTCTACGGCAACACACAATTCAACCAATACCAATGAAACCCATATTCAGGGTGTTGAAAGAACAGGTCCAGGTTATTAGGCAGATTTACGGACATTAGGTTTGAGGATATTAAAATGATTAAACAATATTTGGCATTGATACTCCTGGGTGGTTTGATGATCACATCGGCACACGCTCAAACGAAACAGAAAAACTCATACAAAATACTGCCCTCAACCACTTATGCAGTTGAGGCAACAAATATCAGAATGCTGTTTTCTGCTAATCAGCAGACAGGGACGGTGTTTGTATCAGGTTGTACTCAATGTCCTCTTAACCTGAAGATTATTCCACAAACTCATTTAAGCTATGGTGGAAAAACCATTACCAGAAAGAAAGCAACACGTTACTCAGGTAGAGGTGGCACCGTCATTTACAAAGATAACAATGAAGTTTCTGAAATAGACATATTTAAATCTGGCAACTAAGCGCTCAACATCACGAGGTGCATCATGAACACTTTTAACAAACCGGCACGATACCTGTTGTTGATACTACTTACAGTTTGCTTCAATTTGTTGCATGCTGATGACACCGAGGTATATCTGGGCTCGAACAGCCTCACTGTAAAAGTCAGACCAAATGTTCTATTCATCATCGATTCATCCGGTAGTATGCGTAACGATGTAAGAATTGAAGAGACATCAACAACGACTACAACAACCATTACCGTCACCGATTATAATACGGGCACAACTACCGATGGAGGAACAACCGAAACAAGTAGTTCTGGCAGTACTGAATATGATCCAAATACCACATATGCTGGAGATTGTGATTCCAAATACATTTACGCAAGCAAGGATGGAACTGCCCCGGATTGTAGCTTGTCAAAAAATGATTTAAGAATTACCCAGCTAAATAAATTTAACTGTAGCCATGCAGAAAATCTGATTGATACTAATGGTCTTGCAGTAGGTATATTTGCCGCACAGTTTAAAAATAGTGACAAAGAGTGGAAAAATATTAGTAAGGATAAAGCGTCCAGAATTGTTGACTGTGAAAACGATGAAGCAAGTGGTTCACCTTATGCTAGAGATGATGACAACGACGGCTATACTAATGACTCCTCGAATAATAAGCGTGTGGATTGGCATGATTTTAATACATATACATTTTATGGTGCCAATTACCTGAACTGGTTAAGACTCGTTGACGGTGGTGGCGGTGATCCGGCACCAGATCCTGTTCCTGATCCGGCTCCAGGCACTCCCCCTCCTGATGGTACCACCACTACAACTACAAGTAGTGGCAATACCACCACCACCACAACGGTTACCAATTCAACTGTCGCTAATGTCACCACCACCACAACCGTAGTAACCGTAACCACAACCCAAACAGTCACCAAAACCCGTTTAGAGGTTGTACAACAGGTTTTTTCCACACTTATGGATAGTGTGAATAATATTAATGTAGGTGTAATGCGCTTTAACGATACAAACAGGGGAGGCAAGGTCATCATTCCGATGCAACAGTTAACAGCAGCAAACCGACCTAATATCAAAACAACGGTCAATAGCATCAGACCTGAAGACTACACACCGCTAGCTGAAACCCTTTATGAAGCTTATCTATATTTCAAAGGTGCCCAGACGGATCAATCATCTGGCAATAATCACGCTGATGCCATTAACAGCAGTATCGCCACAGAAACATTTTTATCTCCTATTGAATACCAATGTCAGAAAAACTTCGTCATTCTACTGACAGATGGGGAACCTACATCTGATACCGATCGCGATACCAAGATAAAGTCACTTCCTGGTTTTAGTACAGTAACGGGGAGTAGTAACTGTAGTGGAAACTGTCTTGATGAACTTGCTGATTATATGCATGCACAGGATTGTCGTGATGATTTAAGTGACAAACAAAATGTCATCACCTATACCATCGGTTTTGCAACCGATCAGACACTACTAAAAAATACGGCACAAAAAGGCGGGGGGAAATACTACACAGCTGATAATATTTCAGGTCTAACAGATGCATTCACCAGTATTATTACTGAGATCCTGTCAATTAATACCACATTTATCGCACCTGCGGTTTCCGTTAATGCTTTCAACCGCTTCACTCATAGAGATGAACTTTACTATGCACTGTTCCGACCGAATGCACAGCCCTACTGGAATGGTAATGTTAAGCGATTCAAGTTAGCCGGTGGTGAGATCGTTGATGTCAATGATACATTAGCTATAGATGTAAACACGGGTTTCTTTAAAACCAGTGCAACCAGTTACTGGACATCAGGAGCAGATATTCCTGATGGTGATGATGTCACACTTGGCGGTGCTGCAAGCAAATTGGCATTCCCACGGAAAATATACACATATACAGGCAGTGCCAGCCCAAATAATGCGGATTTAACCACAGCGGCTAACAAGCTCATCAGTACTAATACCAGTATTACTAAAACCATGCTTGGTGATGCCGGAATGACCGATGATCGTCGTCTTGATTTAATCAAATGGGCCTCGGGTGTCGATCTACTTGATGAAGATGGCGATGATGACACCACAGACATTCGCCGATATATGTCAGATCCACTTCATGCAAAACCAGTATTATTAACCTATGGTGGTACAGAAGCAGCACCAGATATGACTTTGTTTGCGGCAACTAATGAAGGAATTCTACATGCCATTGATACGGATGATGGTACTGAAGTATTCAGCTTCATGCCACCCGAATTATTATCCAATGTTGCCGTACTTCTGGATGATGTCAGCTCCGATGCTCACCCCTATGGACTGGATGGTCCTCTGACTTATTGGTTCAACGACCTGAACAACAATAAAATGATCCTTGATAGCTCAAACTCTCTGGAGACTGGTGAATTTATCTATCTTTATCAGGCCATGCGCCGAGGTGGCAATAACTACTATGCATTGGATGTTTCGAATCGTAGTGCACCCAAATACAAATGGATAATTAAGGGTGGTGCCGGTGGTACATCGGGATTTAACGAGCTAGCCCAAACGTGGTCAGAAGCGACACCTGCCACCATCAAGTTTAATGGACAGATCAAAAAGGTACTGTTCTTTGGGGGTGGATATGACTCGGCACAAGATACAAAAAATACCGCTTCTGATGATACCAAAGGAAGAGCTATCTTTATGGTAGATGCAACCACTGGCGCCAAACTATGGCAAGCAGGCCCAACCGGACTAGGGGCAAACTACGAAGTAGCTACCATGACGAATAGTATTCCAGCCAACCTGACTGTGATTGATGTGAATGGAGATGGTTATCATGATCGTATCTATGCTGCAGATATGCGAGCACAGATATTTCGTTTTGATATTAATCTGTCAAACACCGGTGCGGCCAACTTTGCCACAGGAGGTGTAATAGCCCAGTTAGGTGGAAATACAGTTGCTACCAATCGTCGTTTTTACTATTCACCTGACATATCATTATCACCTAAAGGCAATTATCTGAATATAGCCATCGGCTCTGGTTATCGGGCACATCCACTGAATGCCGTTATTGAAGATGCATTTTTTGTGATTAGAGATTCATTTAATGCTGTCCCTATTGCTGCTGCAGATGTTATTACAATGTCCGATTTATATGATGCAACGGCAAACACAATCGGGCAGGGTACTGCTGCGAATGTCGAGATCGCAATATCTAGCCTGGCAAGCAGTAATGGCTGGTATATATCACTACAAGAATCAAACGGCACATATCTTGGAGAAAAAGTCCTCTCAAAATCATTAACATTGAATAATAACGTGATGTTTACAACATACACACCTGTTATTGCTTCACAAGCATCTGCATGCGCTCCAAGTCAGGGACAGGCGCGTTTTTATCTGGTTAGTGTGGAAGACGCAACGCCTGTTATTGATTCAAACAACTCAGGTGGAGACTTAACAAGAGAAGACCGTGAAAATGGATTAACACGAGGTGGCATTCCTCCAGAAGCGACGCCACTTTTTACAACGGATGGAGTGGTTACGCTGGTAGGTACTGAAAAGGTACCAAGTGACCCACCATCGATATCGAGCGGACGAACATACTGGCAAAGACAAACAGACTAATATTCTCGACAACGGCCAGAAGTCACTCCGGTTACTTCTGGCAAAATTTAAGTCTAGCACTAAATGTTTCTAATCTGATTGATTTCATATCAAAATACAATCTACACTACTGTGTTGTGCATTCAATATTTACCGTTATCCCTTAAGAAAAGGCGCAGAAAATGATCAAAAAAGCCAACGGCTTTACCCTCATCGAACTGATGATTGTCGTCGTAATTATCGGCATACTCGCTGCAGTGGTTTATCCCAGCTATCAGGACAATATAAAGCAAACTCGTCGAAATGACGCCCAGGGTGTACTGACCAGTTTTGCTGCAGCCATGGAACGTCGTTATACCATTGAGAACACCTTTACTGGTGCCGCAGCAGGTGGCGCTAACACAGGCGCCCCAACAATCTTTCCTACCCAGTCTCCACTTGAAGGCAGTACCAAATATTATAACCTTACCATCCAGGCAGCTACTGCTACTACCTTCACTTTACGGGCTACCCCTATAGGTTCTCAAGCAGGTGATGGTTACCTGGAGTTACTATCTTCTGGATTAAAGCGCTGGGATGTGAATGGTGCAGGTACGGTGAAAAACTGCTGGCGTGAAAGCGATTGCTAGTCAGATGACCTGATCAAAAGGCTGCAAATGCAGCCTTTTTTTTGAAAAGATAATCCTCAGTTTGGGTAAATTATCGCTTCAATATCTTTATCATTAGATAAATCACTAACGATCCATTAGCCCATAACGCTCAACTGAGGATTCCAGATTGAAGCATTTTAGGTAGTGGAAAGTAGACTTCTTCTGTTTTTTGTTGATGTCGTGCCTGTGAGTATCCATGCTCTTCCAGAAGATAGCATACCTCCTCCACTAATATTTCAGGTGCCGAAGCGCCTGCAGTCACACCAATCATCTTTGCCTTTGATAATAATTGTGGATCTATCTCCTTAGCCCGGTCAATCAGGTAGGCTTCTACACCATCTCTTTGTGCTACTTCCCGCAGCCGGTTTGAGTTAGAACTATTTGGTGAACCAACAACAAAAATCAAATCGCAAAGTGCTGCCAGTGACTTCACTTCATCCTGGCGGTTCTGGGTTGCGTAGCAGATATCATCTTTTTTCGGCGAATGGATCTGTGGATATTTTAGTTTCAACGCCCCAATAACTGCCTGACTATCGTCCATAGAGAGGGTTGTCTGGGTCACATAGGCACAGCCTTTGGGGTTATTAATAACCAGCGTATCAACATCATTAGCATTTTCGATCAAATGTATTGTACCGTCTCCCATAAAACGTCCCATGGTGCCTTCTACTTCAGGATGTCCTTTGTGACCTATCAGGACTATATCCAGTCCGTTGCGGGAGTGCCGAACTACTTCAAGATGTACCTTGGTGACCAGTGGACAAGTTGCATCAAATATCTGCAGCCCACGCTTTGCAGCTTCTTCTTCCACTTTTCGCGGTACACCATGAGCACTAAAGATCACCGTTGAGCCCTCAGGGATTTCATTAAGCTCATCAACAAAGATTGATCCTTTGTTGCGCAAACCATCTACTACAAACTGATTATGCACAACCTCATGCCGCACATAGATTGGAGCTCCAAACAACTCCAAGGCACGCTCAACAATCGCAATGGCTCTATCAACTCCAGCACAAAACCCACGCGGTGAAGCCAGAATATATTCCTTGTCAGACATGATTGTTCACCTGCAGTATCTCAACCTCAAAGGAGATTTGATGACCCGCAAGGGGGTGATTGAAATCAACAGTTACCACTTCACCTTCAATATCAATAATCATTCCAGGGACTTCATCACCCGCTGGTGTGGTAAACCCAATCACCAGACCTGCTTCCAATGCAATATCATCGCTAAATTCATCTAAGGACATGGTATGAATGTTTTCAGTATCACGATATCCAAATGCCTGTTCCGGTGAAAGAACTATGCTCTCTTTATCACCTTGCCTTAAACCGTTAAGCACATCTTTTAAGCCATCAATTAATACATCATCTTCCATATTAAAATTAATCGGGCTTTGATCTTCTACTGTCGAATCTACTACGGTGCCATCTTCCAGCATGATTGAATAATGCATTTCAACATGGCTGTGATTATTGATGGTATTGTCACTCATGTTATTTTCCTGATGGGGATTTTTTCTGTTCCGAGGAAGAAAGAAACAAACTCTCATAAATCATCATTGCAGCACCGATAAAAATGGCACTATCTGCAATGTTAAAAGCTGGCCAGTGGTAGTTTTGATAATAGAGGTCGATAAAGTCGATTACATAGCCCAATAACAGCCGATCATACAAATTTCCCAGAGCACCACCAAGCACTAGAGATAACGCGATAGCCAACCAGCGTTGCTGTCGAGTTAGGCGCGCAATCCATACAATGAGCACAAAACTGACAAAGATAGCAATAACAGCAAAGAACCAGCGTTGCCATCCACCGGCACTACTTAGAAAGCTAAATGCAGCACCGGTATTGTGTAGTAGTGTTAAATTAAATAGCGGGAGCACCGCGACCGGATCTGCATAATTAAGCTGTGTT
>RRYU01001600.1_pt1 | contig 16099 bp, 29 predicted proteins | sample 2162651 | NCBI WGS metagenome assembly RRYU01 (sample SAMN10267283, study PRJNA491782) | microbial mat metagenome | isolation source: biomat in the production well | place: Japan: Minami-Kanto gas field, natural gas well KTG3 | collected 2017-06 | reverse complement strand
ACCAATTATGCCGCGTTGGCCTGCAGTGAATTCCCCACCTGCCATGGCGGAGATTGGTGGCCGGCCACTGATTTCAGAGACGCCTTCGTGCTGTGGCGCGGCTTGGGAGTTAACTACGAATTCGGTGTGCTGGACAGTGCCGCCCGTACCGCCATCCACTTGAGCCATCGTATCGGTGCCCTGCTAGTCACACTGTATTTGAGCGCGTTGGCACTGATGCTTATATTCAGGACAGGACAGGGATTAGTGCGCATCACAGGTATGGTCATCGCCGCCGTCTTGTTTCTGCAACTGGTCCTGGGCATCAGCAACGTCCTCGGCCACCTGCCTTTGCCAGTAGCGGTAGCGCATAATGGCGGCGCCGCTCTGCTGTTGTTGAGCCTGCTCACGCTCATTCATATATTGACACCGCTGGATGGCGGTGTAACCAATCAACCTATACGTCAGGATATCGACCAGGGATTCTAAAAAGAGCATGAATGTGAAAATGCGTAATATACTGATTTCTTTGCTGGCAACTACAGCACTGACACTGGGGCTATGGGCAGGAATCACTCAGTTCCAAAGTGGTGTCCAAGCACCTGAACAGATCCAGGCTGGCACCCGTTTGCCCCGGCCTCGAGCACTCAAACCCTTCTCTCTGACGGCCGCTGACGGCTCTCCCTTCACCCTGGATGACCTTCAGCAAAACTGGACCTTTCTGGCCATCGGTTACACCCATTGCCCGGATGTCTGTCCGACCACGCTGGCCACTTTTGACGCTATCCACAACCAGACCCTGAAATCTGATCCTACGCCGAGGTTTCTATTCATCTCTGTCGACCCCGAACGCGATACACCGGCTAAACTGGGTGAATATGTGCATTACTTCAACCCGGATTTCCTCGGTGCGACCGGCACACATGAAAGTCTTCAATACCTTAGCAGCCAACTAGGTATAATCTATGCCATTGTAGAAAAGGAAAATACAGCACTTGGATACCTGGTTGATCACTCCGCCAGCATTCTGCTGATTGATCCACAAGGCCGTCTCAGTGCTCTGTTCAGCCCGCCCCATGACCCGACGCTCATGGCAAAAGATTACATAACCATAAGTTCACAAGCCATACGACAGTAAATATAAATCAATAATTCGAGGACTCATTATGACTCAGGCAACGCTATCCACACCGCATCCGCACGGCGGCTTGCCCATCATTAACGAGGTTACACTGGATCATCCCTGGCAATGGTTGGCCAATGGCTGGCGCGACATGATGCAGGCGCCAAAATACAGTTTGGCCTACGGCGCCGTATTTAGCGTCGTCAGCATCCTGCTGACGCTTGGATTGATCTACGAAAACCTGTTTTTCGTCATTCCGCCGCTGGCTGCCGGATTTTTCCTGGTCGCCCCCCTGCTGGGTATCGGCTTGTACAAAATCAGTGACAACCTTGCACAAGGCCAACCGTTGGAATTCTGCCAGGCGCTGCAGGCATGGCGGCGTAATGAAGTACACCTGGCGGGCATGGGCGTGACACTCCTGATGATCCTGCTGGCCTGGATGCTTTCCGCCAACGTCGTGTTCGCCCTGTTGTTCGACAAACCGGTACCAACCTGGGAAAATTTCATTCCACAAGTCTTCTTCTCAGGCGACAGTCCGGTATTCCTGTTTACCGGCATCGCTGTCGGAGGACTGGTCGCGGCCTTCACCTTCAGCATCACCGTTGTTTCCGTCCCTCTGCTGATGGACCGTCAAATCGACCTGGTGAGTGCAATGCAGACCAGCATGCGGGCCGTGCGTATCAACTGGCAAGCCATGATCCTGTGGGCGTCACTGATCGTGATGTTCGTAGGAATAGGGCTGGTTACCTTTTACATCGGGCTGATATTCGCCATGCCATTGATAGGACATGCAACCTGGCATGCCTATAGGGATCTAGTGCAACACGACTGAATCCATTCACCGAACTCCACCCATATATTCACCGAATCGGTGAATATATGGCGCGTTCTTCACCTTCCGGCTGATCCTAATGAGATGTATTGAGGATCTTGCCCGCAACAGAGTCACCTGTCGGGCGGGGATCGCTACGAGTCGGCTTGCACGCTTGCGGCGGCGGCACCACGAAACAGCCATTTCTAGAAATTATGCGTCGTTGCGCCTTGCCCTGAGGCACCGCAAGTTCACACTCCATCCTGTCCAACTGATGTTTAATCAATTTCCAGCGGGTCGCCGACTGCAAGCTCAAGTACCTGATCTGCACGACCTTGATTGACCGCCACTTCCAGCAGTCCCAGTGAATTCTCGTACCAGAACGCCTGCCGTTCCGGTACCTCACTGAATGTACCAGCACGGTTCAGTGCATGGCCTCGCGCCATGATCCTCAGCCCCGTGGTATGTAGTGAACTGACACGCACGCCAGTGCACAGATTCCCATAACTGTCACAATAGACCACCCGGAGCAGGTCATCAGGCCAGTCTGAGCCAATAATTGAGCCGGCCTCTATCGGAGACATTCCGCCCAGTTCACCGCAGGCAATACGTGCAGCCATGGGTGCGAACAGATCACGACCATGGAAACTTCTGGACAAAGTTCGAGGCCGCCAGTCGATACGCCACCAGGCGACATTCGAGGCATGTCTGGCAACAATCGCCAGAAGACCATTATCAGGGCCGAGATACCATTTACCATCCGCCTCCAGTGCAACGGCCGCTCTGCTGCTGCCTACACCAGGATCGACAACACAGACATAGACACAGGGTGCCGGGCATCTGCTGGTGAGCGCGGAAATAAAATAGGCAGACAGGTCAGGACGAAAAGCGGGCAAATCGGATATCAATTCAACGATGGGTGCATTTGAACAGGCAGTGGCGAGTGCCATATGCATTTGTCCGACATAGGGACTGCCGACACCAAAGTCGGTCAGTAACGCAATAGGGGACAATTCAGCGTCTGAACAAACAAAGCCGAGCTAGGCTCGGCTTTGTTTGTTCAGATAAATTTGTGCACACGCGATCAAGTCTACGTGGTTTCCTCGACATCTGTGGAGTCTGTCTCGGGACGATCGACAAGTTCTACATATGCCATTGGTGCTGCATCTCCAGGACGGTATCCGCACTTGAGAATACGCACGTACCCACCAGGGCGCTCCTTATAACGAGGGCCCAACTGCATGAACAGTTTGCCCACCATCTCCTTATCACGCATGCGTGATAAGGCCAGGCGACGCTGGGATACGGAGTCCGTCTTGGAAAGGGTAATCAAAGGTTCCGCCACACGGCGTAATTCCTTTGCTTTCGGCAACGTGGTTTTAATCAGTTCGTGACGGAACAGTGAGTTGGCCATATTGCGAAACATGGCCTGACGATGTGTACTGTTCCGGTTTAACTGGCGGCCGGATTTACGATGACGCATGGTTAGGATTCCAAATATGCAATTCGATTAGATCGGATAATATTCAATGCTACTGTCATCCAGACTTTCTGGAGGCCAGTTTTCAAGACGCATGCCCAAGGACAGGCCTCTGGTTGCGAGTACGTCCTTGATTTCGGTTAGCGATTTCTTGCCAAGATTAGGCGTCTTAAGCAATTCGACCTCGGTACGCTGGATCAAATCACCAATCAGGTAGATATTTTCCGCCTTGAGGCAGTTGGCGGAACGCACCGTCAATTCCAGATCATCCACTGGCCGCACCAGAATCGGATCTACGGGGGGCTTCTGCTCTTCACGCGCCGCAGGCTTTTCAGGCTCGCCTTCGAGATCGACAAAGACGGATAGTTGATCCCGTAGAATACTTGCGGCGCGCCGAATGGCTTCTTCCGGATCAATGGTGCCGTTGGTTTCAAGATCTATAACCAAACGATCCAGATCGGTGCGTTGCTCCACACGTGCAGACTCGACATCGTACGCAACTCGTCTTACCGGACTGTATGAAGCATCCAGGCGTAACTTGCCTATAGGACGCTCATCTCCCTCTTCACGCGCGGTGGCGGGTTGGTAGCCACGCCCACGAGTCACGTTCAGGGTCATGCTCAATTCAGCGTTGCCCGTAATATTCGCGATGACATGATCGCTATTGGCCACTTCAACATCGTGATCCAGCGTAATATCGCCAGCCGTGACCGGACCAGCTCCTTTCTTACTCAGCGTAAGGGTAGTCTCTTCCTTGCTATGCAGCATGATCGCCAGTTCCTTGAGGTTCAGCAGGATTTCCAATACGTCTTCCCGCACCCCCTCAATGGTCGTGTATTCATGCAACACGCCCTGAATCTCCACTTCCGTGACGGCACAGCCGGGCATGGAAGACAGGAGTATACGTCTTAGGGCATTGCCTAATGTATGTCCAAAGCCCCTTTCCAGAGGCTCCAGTGAGATCTTTGCATGCGTGTCGCTACCGTTGATCTGCTCAACCTTGACGACACGCGGCTTTAAAAACTCGGTTACGGAGTCAGCCATTCAATATCCCCTGCGTCGCCGTTACCTGGAGTACAGTTCCACGATGAGATTCTCGTTGATGTCCGAGGGCATGTCGGCTCGTTCAGGAATACGTTTGAACGTACCCGTCATAGCCTTGGCATCGACCTCGATCCACTCTGAAAAGCCGTACTGCTCAGCAGTAGTCAGTGCACTCTGTATGCGCACCTGCTTTTTGGCTTTTTCGCGTACTGTGATTATGTCTTCAGGAGACACACGGTAAGATGGAACATTTACCGCCTTGCCGTTTACCTCGATCGCTTTGTGGCTTACCAACTGCCTTGCCTCGGCTCGTGTGGCGCCAAAACCCATCCGGTAAACTACGTTATCAAGACGTTGTTCCAGCAATTTGAGCAGGTTTTCGCCTGTTGCGCCCTTGGCCAGTGCCGCCGCTTTATAGTAGTTGCGAAATTGTTTTTCCAGAATGCCGTATATGCGGCGAACCTTCTGTTTTTCACGCAACTGCAAACCGTAATCGGACACCCGGCGTCGACGATCAGTGGTCTGACCTGGAACTTTTTCAAGCTTGCACTTGGAATCCAGAGAGCGCACTCGGCTCTTGAGAAAGAGATCCGTGCCCTCGCGTCGGCTCAGTTTGCATGTAGGTCCTGTGTACCGTGCCATCGAGAAACTCCTGTGTTAAACGCGCCGCTTCTTCGGCGGACGGCAACCATTGTGCGGAATAGGGGTCACGTCTGAGATGCTGGAGATCTTGAATCCGGCATTGTTCAGTGCCCTTACTGCCGACTCGCGTCCGGGTCCGGGGCCTTTCACATTGACGTCGAGATTCTTGACCCCGAACTCCTTAGCTATTTCACCTGCACGGTCAGCGGCGACCTGGGCGGCGAAGGGCGTGCTCTTGCGTGATCCTCGAAATCCGGATCCACCCGAGGTGGCCCAGGCCAGGGTATTACCCTGTCTATCGGTGATAGTGATAATGGTATTATTGAAAGAGGCATGTACGTGAGCGACTCCATCGGAGACGTTCTTCTTCACCTTCTTTTTGGTAATGCTGCCTGGTTTAGCCATTGAAATTCCTGCGAGCTACACTTGCACTTGAGTGAGTTCGTTGTTATCGCTTTATCGGACGGCGAGGTCCCTTTCGGGTACGCGCATTGGTCCGGGTACGCTGACCACGCAGTGGAAGACCGCGACGATGGCGTATACCCCGATTACTTCCCAAGTCCATGAGTCGCTTGATATTCATCGATATCTCACGACGAAGGTCGCCCTCAAGCGTGTATTTGGTGACTGCGTTTCGAATCGCGTCAACCTGATCTTCCGTCAGTTCCTGCAGCTTGACGGACGGCTCGATACCAACCGCCTCGCAGATGTCTGCGGCACGTGTAGGCCCTATGCCGTAAATGGCTGTGAGGGCAATTACCGCATGCTTGCGATCAGGTACGTTGACACCTGCTATACGTGCCATCGTTGAGTATCTCCTGGGTAGATCGAGTTTGCCCGTGCCGTGCACGGAAAACGCTCAATATTATCAAAAATTAGCGGATTGTCAAGATGACATCCATAGAGTGCAATTCATTGCAATGCTGCATCCTGCACCAATGACTGCTTCGTCAGTCGGCCAACTGTATATCTTAGCCGTGTACCTTTCTGCAATCCGAGTATGCTGGATCCTCCAACTGCGCGACTATGACAGTGCACAGAGCAACCACCCCGTTGTCGGACATGCAGCAGGTTAGTTTGCAGCAGTCATGAGCATGGACCGACGTTGAGTCTTAACCCTGGCGCTGCTTATGCCTCGGGTCTTTACAGATGATCCGAACCTTTCCATTACGGCGTACAACCTTACAGTTGCGACAGATTTTTTTAACCGATGCACGAACCTTCATTGACTCATACCTCTTAGATTTAATTCTGCATTGCTGCGTGATTATCGCAGCATGCCACCACCAGGCGCTTTGAGATTGGCCTTTTTCATCAAGCCTTCGTACTGGTGCGACATCATATGCGCCTGCATCTGCGCCATGAAGTCCATAACCACGACCACTATGATCAACAGGGATGTGCCGCCAAAATAGAAAGGCACGTTCCAGCCGACAATAAGAAACTCGGGTAACAGGCACACCGCAGTTATGTAGATCGCACCCGCCATGGTCAACCGGGTCATGACCTTATCGATGTAATTGGCTGTCTGTTCGCCTGGTCGAATGCCGGGTATGAAGGCTCCGGACCGTTTCAAATTGTCGGCGGTTTCCTTGGAGTTGAACACCAGAGCGGTATAGAAGAAACAAAAGAATATAATGGCTGCTGCATATGCGCCAACATATATCGGTTCTCCGGGTGACAATTTACTGGTGATATCCAGCATCCAGCGCATCGACTCCGTATTGCCAAACCACTGACCCAGGGTCGCTGGAAACAAAATGATACTGGAAGCGAAAATCGGTGGGATTACGCCAGCCATGTTCAGCTTCAGTGGTAAATGAGTGCTCTGCGCCTGAAACACCTTGCGCCCCTGCTGGCGCTTGGCGTAATTGACGGTTATCCGCCTTTGTCCTCGCTCAACGAACACCACGAATGCGGTTACCGCGATGGCGACGACAAACAGTGCCAGTACGGTGATAGCATTCATTTCCCCGGTTCTCACCAACTCCAGGGTTCCACCGATAGCAGCAGGTAAACCTGCTACGATACCGGCGAATATGATCAGCGATATACCGTTGCCGATGCCGCGTTCCGTTATCTGTTCGCCCAGCCACATGAGAAACATGGTGCCGGTCACCAGGGAAACAGCAGCAGTGAAAACGAAGCCCGGACCCTGCATGGAGACAATGGCCATACCACCTACAGACTGGCTTTGCAGTGCGACAGATATGCCCACCGCCTGGAATGTAGCCAGGGCCACCGTACCGTAGCGGGTGTATTGGGTAATCTTGCGTCGCCCTGACTCGCCTTCCTTTTTCAGCTGCTCAAGTTTTGGTATCACCGCAGTCATCAGCTGCATGATGATAGACGCGGATATGTAGGGCATGACACCGAGAGCGAATAAGGATGCGCGCTCCAGTGCCCCACCGGAGAACATGTTGAACATGTCCAAAATCGAACCCTGTTGCTGGTCGAACAGGGTAGCCAGGGCTTCAGGATTTACACCTGGAACAGGAATGAACGTGCCTATCCTGTAGACCAGCAAGGCCCCCACCACGAACAGGAGACGTTGACGCAGTTCAGTCAACCGTCCCATGCCCCCGAGGGCACCCGACATCGCGTTCGCTTTGGTTGCCATCCACAGACCTCTGATCAGTCTTCTATGCTGCCGCCGGCCGCTTCAATAGCAGCACGCGCACCTTTGGTAACGCCCAGTCCTCGCAGCTTTACCGCTTTCTCGATCTTGCCTGATGCAATTACCTTGGCACGGCTGACCTGGGTGGAAACCAGATCGGCCTTGTGCAGCTCCGCCAAGTCGATGACATCGGCCTCTATCGAAGCCAGTTCATGTAAACGAATTTCACTTGTCAGCGATGCCTTTCTGGAGCGAAAGCCGATTTTAGGCAGGCGCCTCTGTAAAGGCATCTGCCCGCCTTCGAATCCAACCTTGTGGAATCCCCCGGAACGGGACTTTTGGCCCTTGTGGCCGCGCCCACAGGTCTTTCCCGAACCGCTACCAATGCCCCTGCCGACGCGTTTGCTGTCTCGCTTGGATCCAATGGCCGGTTGCAATGTGTTCAATCGCATCTTAGGTGTCCTCTACAACTTTGACCATATAGGAGACTTTATTGACCATACCGCGGGTGGACGGAGTGTCCGCCACCTCCACGACCTGATGCATTCGTCTTAGGCCCAGTCCGCGCACGCATGCCTGGTGTTTTACCAGGCGTCCATTGGTACTACGCACCAGGGTGACTTTCATTGTTTTCTTGTCGCCCATGACTTACCCCAGGATCTCTTCAACCGTTTTCCCGCGTTTTGCGGCAATGTACTCGGGATCGGCCAATTCAGACAGACCGTTCATGGTGGCACGCACAACATTGATCGGGTTGTTCGTGCCGATACACTTAGCAAGCACGTTTTGTACGCCGACCATTTCAAACACGGCGCGCATGGCACCACCGGCGATGATACCGGTACCGTCCGATGCAGGCTGTATGTGAACCTTGGCAGCGCCGTGGCGCCCTACGATGGCATGCTGCAGGGTGCTGCCTTTCAGGCGCACGTCAATCATATTTTTACGGGCGCTTTCCATCGCTTTCTGAATAGCGATTGGAACCTCGCGTGCCTTGCCGGTGCCGAAACCAACCTTACCCTGCCCATCACCAACCACGGTAAGGGCGGAAAAGCCGAATTGACGACCGCCCTTGACAACTTTTGCTACACGGTTGACGGCGACCAGTTTCTCCAGCAGATCGTCGCCATCCGGCTTGGGATTCATGTTAGACATTGATTTTCCCCTTGACTAAAACTGGAGACCGTTTTCACGGGCGGCCTCAGCGAGTGCCTTGACACGACCGTGATAACGAAAACCTGAGCGGTCGAATGCGACCTTCTCTATACCAGCAGTCTTCGCACGTTCGGCGATTGCCTTGCCGACTGCAGCAGCAGCTGCACCATTGCCGGCGTGGCCGTCAATCCCTGAACGCAGTTCTTTCTCCACAGTCGAGGCACTGACCAACACTTGTGCGCCATTCGGAGCGATCAACTGGGCATAGATATGCTGTGAAGTTCGGTGAACACACAAGCGATGCACACCCAACTCCTTAATTTTTGCGCGCGCACGGGTGGCGCGACGAACTCGGGCTTGTTTCTTATCCATCGCTTATACCTATTTCTTCTTAGCTTCTTTACGCAGGACCTGCTCATCGGAATAACGCACACCCTTGCCCTTATAGGGCTCAGGCGGACGATAGGCGCGAATCTCAGCTGCAACCTGTCCTACGCGCTGTTTGTCGACCCCGGAGACGATGATTTCGGTCTGTGACGGAGTGGTGATGCTGATCCCTTCGGGTACGGCGTAGTCGATGGGATGTGAGAAGCCAAGATTCAGATTGAGAACCTTTCCCTTGGCCTGGGCTCGATATCCAACACCGATCAAGGTCAGCTTTTTCTCGAAAGACTGAGTGACACCGAGCACCATGTTATTGACTAGCGCACGGGCGGTTCCCGCCTTGGCCCAATTGATCTTGCTCTCTTCCTTCGGCGCCACCTTCAACTGACCCTCTTCCTGAGTGACGAGTACTTCGGACATTACCATCCAGCCCAATTGCCCCTTAGGGCCTTTGACAGAAATATTCTGGCCTTCAAGCTTGACCTCTACCCCCGACGGCAGGCTTACAGGTGCTTTTGCAATTCGCGACATATCACACCCCCCTTAGGATACGTAAGCCAGGATCTCGCCACCCTGACCAGCGGCACGCGCTGTTCGGTCGGTCATGAGTCCCTTGGACGTGGAGATGACGACTATGCCCAGACCACCCAGCACGGATGGGATGTTCTTCTTGCCTTTGTAGACACGCAGGCCGGGGCGCGATACACGCTTGATGCTGTCTATGACAGGTTTTCCCTGGAAGTACTTGAGCTCAATGACAAGACTCGGCTTGCCATCCTGTTCATCCGTACTTGAACCAGCGATATAGCCTTCTTCCTTGAGGAGATCGGCCATAGCCTGCTTGAGCTTGGAGGAAGGCATCCGTACCTCTTTCTTTCCATTCTGCTGGCCATTTCGGATACGCGTCAACATATCCGCAATGGGATCGGACATACTCATGATCATCTCCTCGGGTCAGCCACCAGACAGTGCGATACCCAACAGGTTTACAAAAACAATCGGTGCGCAGAGCGCACCGTATTGTGCCCGCCTGGTGGCAGGGTGGAAGACGCGGAATTCTAATACAAGTCCACAGTCTTTACCAGCTTGCTTTCACCAATCCGGGGACATGTCCCTGCATCATTGCCTCGCGAAGCATATTGCGGGACAAACCGAATTTACGGTAGTAGCCATGCGGACGGCCGCTTATGCGACAACGATTACGCTGGCGAGTCGGGCTGGCATCCCTCGGCAACCTATGCAACTTGCTCAGTGCATCGTCAACCTGCTCGTTGGAAGCACTGCGGTCATTGATAATCTGCTTGAGTTCAAGGCGCTTTTTGGCATACTTTTCAGCGATACCCTTACGCTTGGCATTTCTTGCCAACATGCTTTTCTTGGCCATTTCGCTATTTGCCTCTGAACGGAAATTTGAAGCCTTCCAACAGCGCGCGCCCTTCTGCATCAGTGCGTGCCGTCGTAGTGATAGTGATGTCCAGGCCCCTAAGCATATCTACCTTGTCGTAGTCGATTTCAGGGAAAATTATCTGTTCCTTGACACCAAGACTATAGTTACCGCGACCATCGAATGACTTGTGGTTCAGACCCCGGAAGTCACGGATGCGTGGTATGGAGATATTTATCAATCGATCAAGGAATTCATACATACGCTCACGGCGCAGGGTGACCTTGCATCCGATAGGCCAATCTTCCCTAACTTTAAAGCCGGCCACCGATTTGCGTGCATAGGTGACGATGGGTTTTTGACCGGCGATGCCAGTCATATCCTTCACGGCGAAGTCCATTACTTTTTTATCCGCGATGGCTTCACCTACACCCATGTTGAGTGTGATCTTGGTGATCTTCGGCACCTGCATCGCGCTGGTGTACTGAAATCGTTCTTTCAGCTGAGGATAGACCTCATCCTGGTAGACTTGCTTTAACCTAGACATGATCATATCCGCCTTCAGACATCCACGACTTCGCCGGTGGACTTGAAAATTCTTACCTTACGCCCGTCTTCGAGAATCTTGAACCCGGCGCGATCGGCCTTCTGTGTTTCAGGATTGAACAGAGCCACATTGGAAATCTGAATGGGCATTTCCTTATCAAGGATCCCACCGGCCTCGCCGGCCTGTGGGTTTGCCTTGGTGTGACGCTTGGTCATATTGATGTTTTCCACCACCACGCGATCATCATCCAGCACGCGCAGGACGGGGGGCAAGCGGCCCCGATCCTTGCCCGTGATGACGATGACTTCGTCGCTTTTCTTGATCTTACGCATCGTCGTTCGCCTCAGAGTACTTCTGGCGCCAGCGAAATGATCTTCATAAAGCGTTCGCTGCGCAGTTCGCGTGTTACCGGCCCAAAAATACGGGTACCGATGGGTTGATTCTGGTTGTTGAGCAAGACGGCTGCATTGGCATCGAAACGGATCAGTGATCCGTCTGTACGACGCACACCTTTCCGGGTACGCACGACAACAGCGTTATATACCTCACCCTTTTTGACCTTACCACGGGGTATGGCGTCTTTTATGCTCACTTTAATGATGTCACCGATCCCAGCGTAACGACGATGAGAACCGCCCAGCACCTTGATACACTGGATTCGTCGGGCCCCACTATTGTCGGCGACACCCAAATTTGTCTGCATCTGAATCATTGCTAATCACCGCCCTTTCTTCCGCTACTCCTGTCGGCCCAGCGGAAAGGAAATATCCGATCATTTGGCTCGTTCGAGAACCTTGACCAAGCGCCAAGTCTTAGATTTGGAGATCGGCCGGCATTGTTCCACCGTTACCATGTCCCCAATCTGACACTGATTGTCTTCATCGTGCACATGCACCTTGGTCGAACGCCGGATGAACTTACCGTAGAGCGGGTGTTGTACCTTGCGCTCGACCCTGATGGTAACGGTCTTGTCCATCTTATTGCTGACCACCAGGCCAGTTAGTATTCGGGAGGAATCCTGCTGATCAGTCATTGTGCGCTACCCACTTTTTTCTCGTGCATCACCATCTTGACGCGGGCGATGTCACGCCGCACCACCTTTATCTGCGAAGGACGCGCCAACTGTCCCGAGCCCTGCTGCATACGCAGGTTGAACTGCTCTTTCAGCAGATCGGTCAGTGTCTGCGTGAGTTCATCCACGCTTTTTTCCCGAAGTTCGCCGGCTTTCATCACATCACCATTCTTTTCACGAATGCGGTCTGAACCGGGAGCTTGGCTGCGGCCAGGCCGAAGGCCTCACGCGCCAGTTCCTCGGTAACACCCTCGATCTCGTACAACACGCGGCCAGGCTGCACCTGAGCCACCCAGTACTCGACATTACCCTTACCTTTTCCCATTCGAACTTCCAGCGGCTTCTTGCTGATGGGCTTGTCCGGGAAAACTCTGATCCATATTTTACCGCCGCGCTTGACGTGCCTGGTTATGGCTCGCCGGGCGGACTCAATCTGTCGGGCGGTGACTCGACCGCGGCCAATGGCCTTGAGACCGAAGTCACCGAAGCTCACCTTGTTGCCAACATTGGCGAGACCCCGATTGCGTCCCTTTTGCTGCTTGCGGAATTTGGTACGATTCGGCTGTAACATCTATCAACCCCTTTTCCCCGAGGATCTCTTTGCTGGCTTCTCTTCGGGCTGTTGCTCGGCATCACCGAATACTTCACCCTTGAATATCCATACCTTGACACCTAACACCCCATAGGTGGTGTTGGCCTCGGCGAATCCGTAATCAATATCTGCACGCAGGGTGTGCAGAGGCACACGACCTTCGCGATACCATTCACTTCGGGCGATTTCCGCACCGTTCAAGCGACCGGCCACATTGATCTTGATGCCCTTTGCGCCGAGCCGCATGGTGTTCTGGACCGCCCTGCGCATGGCTCGGCGAAACATGATGCGCCGCTCCAGCTGCTGGGCGATACTCTCTGCCACCAGGTGTGCATCCAATTCCGGTTTGCGGATTTCCTCGATACTTATGTGTACCGGGATCCCCATCTTTTGGGACACCTCGGCGCGCAATTTATCGATATCCTCACCCTTCTTGCCGATGACCACACCAGGCCGTGCCGTATGCACGGTAATGTGGGCATTTTTGGCAGGACGATCAATCTGGATCCGGCTCACGGAGGCCTGCGACAGTTTATTCTTTAAAAAGTCGCGCACTTCCAGATCCGTATTCAACAGATCGGCGTATTGTTTCGAGTCCGCGTACCACTTGGAGGTCCAGTCTTTAATGATGCCCAAGCGAATACCGGTTGGATGTACTTTCTGACCCATAATGCGTTCTCTGCTTTAATTCTCGGCGACAGTCACACTAATGTGACTGCTACGCTTGAGTATCCGGGAGGCCCGACCCTTGGCCCGTGCACGAATCCGTTTCATGGTCGGTCCCTCGTCGACGAAGATACGTGAAATCTTCAACTCGTCGATATCGGCACCTTCGTTGTTTTCGGCATTCGCTATTGCCGATTCCAACACCTTTTTTATAAGAGCTGCCGCCTTCTTGCTGCTGAAGCTCAGCGTGTTCAAGGCCTGTTCAACCGGCATGCCACGGATCTGATCCGCCACCAGGCGTACTTTCTGGGCGGAGATATGTGCATGCCTTAGCTTAGCTGCTGCTTGCATTTCATCGACTCCGTTTAGCGGCTCACAACTTTTCTATCCGCGGTGTGTCCGCGATAGGTGCGAGTTTGAGAAAATTCGCCGAGCTTATGGCCAACCATATTTTCATTAATCAGCACGGGTATGTGCTGACGACCGTTATGCACGGCGATGGTCAAACCGACCATGTCCGGCAGTATCAATGACCGTCGTGACCAGGTCTTGATTGGCTTTTTGCTATTCTGCGCCACCGCCGCCTCGACCTTTTTTGCAAGGTGTTGGTCAACGAAGGGGCCCTTCCTGATTGATCTTGGCACCTTAATTACCTCTTCGTTTACTTGCGGTTGCTTCTGCGTACGATCATATTATTCGTGCGCTTGTTGGTCCGCGTACGGTGTCCCTTGGTGGGCATGCCCCATGGCGACACGGGATGGCGTCCACCCGATGTACGGCCTTCGCCGCCACCATGAGGATGGTCCACCGGATTCATGACAACACCGCGTACGGTGGGCCTGACACCACGCCAGCGTGTAGCACCGGCCTTGCCGAGTTTGCGTAGATTGTTTGAGGAGTTTCCGGCCTCACCTATCACTGCCCGGCACTCGGAGTGTACCTTGCGAATTTCACCAGAACGCAGTCGCAGAGTGGCGAACGCGCCTTCTCGAGCGATTACCTGCGCTGCAGCTCCCGCAGCTCGCGCCATCTGGGCTCCCTTGCCGGGCTTCATCTCGATACAGTGAACGATCGAACCTACCGGAATATTCCGCAGCGGCAGGCAGTTGCCTACGCTGATCGGCACATCTTCTCCAGACTGCACGATCGCTCCAGCCCGCAATCCCTTTGGCGCGATGATGTAATTGCGCTCACCGTCGGCATACAACAGCAGCGCAATATAAGCGGTACGGTTTGGGTCATACTCCAAGCGTTCCACCTTGGCCGCAACTCCGGTCTTGTTACGCTTGAAATCGACTACCCGGTAACGTTGCTTATGACCACCACCGCGATGACGCGAAGTGATACGACCCTTGTTGTTACGTCCGCCGGATTTGGTCTTTTTCTCGACCAGCGCCTCTTGAGGCCCCCCCTTGTACAAGTCGGGTTCGACGACTTTGACGACAAAGCGTCGTCCGGCGGAAGTCGGTTTGGTCTTTACGATTGGCATTGTTCTACATCCCGATTTTCTTCAGTGGACGACCTGTCAGGCGCCGCCGGCGAAGTCGATGTCATGTCCTTCTTTCAGTCGCACATAGGCCTTACGCGTGTCCTTGCGCTTGCCCTGTCCGGCTGCGAAGCGTTTGCGTTTACCCTTTACGTTAATTACCCGAACACTGTCGACCTCGACTTCAAACAGTTTTTCAACCGCACGGCCGATTTCAGATTTAGTGGCATCCATTACGACACGAAAGGTGAATTGTCGATTTGCATCGGCGATAGATGCACTCTTTTCGGACACAACCGGGCCCAGCAAGACTTCCATCAAGCGTTGTTCGTTCATGCCAGGCGCTCCTCGAGCATTTTCACCGCAGCCTCGGTGATCACGATCTTGCCGAATGCGATGAGGCTTACCGGATCCAGGTCTGTCACATCCACCACATCCACCTTGGGCAGATTGCGCGAAGCGAGAATAAGGTTTTCCTCCAGCCCCGCTGTGACTATGAGTGCATCTTTCAGCCCCAAGTCAAGCAATTGGGTTGCCAGCTGCTTGGTCTTGGGTGCATCCAGCACGAAGTCCTTGACCACCAGCAGGCGCTCGTCTCGCACCAGATCTGACAATATCGCACGAACAGCACCACGGTACATCTTGCGGTTGACCTTCTGGTCATAGTTGCGCGGCTGTGCGGCAAAAGCCCGGCCACCGGAGCGCCAGATCGGGCTGCTCGTTGTACCGGCGCGGGCCCGCCCTGTGCCTTTCTGGCGGAATGGTTTGGCGCCACCCCCATTGACAGCGGCCCGATTTTTCTGCGCCTTGGTTCCCAAGCGCCCACCAGCCAGATAGGCCGTAACGACCTGATGTACGAGTGCGGGCTTGGAGTCGGCAGCAAACACGGCATCCGAAACCTGAATACTTCCCGCATCACTGTGAAGGTTGAGGTCCATTGCGTATTACCCCTTATTCTTCTGCTTGACGCTGGGGACCACGATGAGGTCACCACCGCTGGCACCCGGTACCGCACCCTTGACCAGGATGAGATTACGTTCGGAATCCACCCGAATCACTTCCAGATTCTGCTGTGTGCGATTCGTATTACCGTGCTGACCGGCCATTTTCTTACCTT
>RRYU01021024.1_pt2 | contig 16102 bp, 8 predicted proteins | sample 2162651 | NCBI WGS metagenome assembly RRYU01 (sample SAMN10267283, study PRJNA491782) | microbial mat metagenome | isolation source: biomat in the production well | place: Japan: Minami-Kanto gas field, natural gas well KTG3 | collected 2017-06 | reverse complement strand
TCGGCATGACATGGAGCAGCATGGTTATAGATCAGCGAAAAAACCATGTCATTCCGAGGGCCGCCTCCGGGTTGCCCGTCAATGCCCATCCGCCTGTGGGCGGCCCGAGGAATCTCCAACGAATCACTGCGGGGATTCCTCCCGCCGCCGCAGCGGGGCGGTTGGCGACCAGGGGCAGCGGCGTGGCGGCCGCGGTCGGAATGACATGGGGGATCGTTGTGTGTGCGTTGGAGATTCCTCCCGCCGCCAGGAGTCACCATCCGTCCATACACACCGCATGGGCGGCGGTCGGAATGACATGGAGCGGCGCGGGGAGGAATCTCGATTGTGAGACCGTGGAGATTCCCTGGTCGCCCACAGGTGGGAGGATCACACAAGACGGGCAGGAACGGGCGACGCTCTTCGGATAGGTACACTACTGCCTGCTCCATGCTTCCCATCTCCAGTTCTCTTTTGTATCAAAATTCGTCTGACAGGGCTGTAATGTTCTGGTGGAAAATGCCTCTTCATGGTAATCGTATCGTTATCCACCCCCCACCAGTACAAACGCTGCCCAGTAGTATGGGTCAGCAAAGGGGTATTCGGTATCGGTGGAGGGGGCATCAGCGACGTCGCTGCTGCCTTTCAGATAACTCCCAACCATACGCATCACTGGTTGGGGGACGACAGGTGGTTCGGGCGGGTTACTTATCCGGGTGCTGGCCAGCAGGTCGTTGGCCATGAAGCGCAGCAGCAACTGCTTGACTTCGGGCCGGGTCAGGCGCATCAGGTAGAGCTGGGCACGTTGCAGGGCGGTGGCAAAGTCGGCTCCGTCGTGGGCCTCCTGGTAGAAACGCTCGACCAGAATGCGCGTTGAGCGTTCATCGACGCGCCAGAGTGTGCAGAGTAGCGCAGAGGTACCGGCATACAGAAAGGCGCGTACCAGGCCAATCAGTTCATCGCCCCGGCGCACACGGCTCAGGCCGCTCTCGCAGGCGCTGAGTGTTACCAGGTCGCAGTTCAGGTGCAGGTGTTCCAGGATGTCCAGCGCCGTCAGTGATTCGCCAGGGGCCAGGTGCAGGGCTGATTCGAGTGGCACACGCGGATTGAACTCACCATGACAGGAGAAGTGCAATAGCCGGTACTGGCTGGCCTGCTGGTAGAGAATTACTTTGGTAACCGATGTTCCCACCAGAGCATGTCCGCCAGTTAATCGGGCAATGCTGTGGGCTTCTTCTTCGCCAAAGTGCAGGCGGTTAGACTCATCGCCATTGTAGCCCAGCGCCAGGCAGGCATGCATCGGTCGCTCAGTTCGGGCCGAAGTATGACGCAGGAGAATGGTAGCGCCAGGCGCGTAGGCAATCGCCGGGCCACCCTCGCGCAGCAGGGGTAGATCATCACTGTCTAGCAGTGCCTGGAAGGGAACGTAGTGTAGCGGGCCATGCGGCACCAGGAAGAGGCGCTGGTGGGCACGGATCAGATCTTCGACTGGGGCAAGCAGATGCTGGTAGAGTGTATGTCGAATGCTAGAGTCAAGAAAATGACGATGAACCACATCATTCAGGCTGGCCGGTTGCAGGGCGGCAAGTGGCAGCGCCAGTGTATGCACCTGTATGGTGTGATGGGTGATTGCAAAGAGCAGCAGGCGCTCGGGCGGGAAGCGGTGTCGCCTTACCGTTGCACCTTTGCGCTCGCGCACCTCGACTATACCAGTGATGAAATACTCCAGCAATACGGCTTCTTCTGGCAGCGCTGCCTGCACATCGGCCAGCGTCATCGTGGGTGTGTCAAGCTGCTGCGACAACGTGGGCGACCGTTCCGTCAGCCCGTCCAGGAAGGCGCGCGAACGGGATCGTTCTACGTAATCAAAAGCCAGCGCCACCTGTCCCATCTCCAGGCAGAGCAGCACGGTATTGGCATAGGTATCCACCACGGTCGCAAAAAAGCCAGCGCGGGCTGCTTCCGAGGATGCTCCGGCTCGCAGTGTCTCGATCAGATCGATCGCCTGTGTATAGGAATGCAATGCCTCGACATGATCTCCCAGTTCGTGTTGCAAAAATGCCAGATTTGCCAGCGTCTCAATTTCAAGATACTGGTCATCAAATGTGCGCAGTATCTGCAGCGCCTGCTGATATGTGTGCAGTGCGAGCCCCCAGTGTTCTGCCCCAAGCTGCTGGTACACTTCACCCAGGTTCAGCAACGATATACCAATGCCATGTTCATCCTGCAGTTCCTGGCAGATAGCGATATCCTGCTGGTAACAGCGGATCGCCTCGTCCCAATTTTGCAAGCAGATAGAGATCAGCCCCAGCGCATTCCAGATCGAGCCTTGCAGCCAGGCAATATCAGGCCCAGGTTGCACAATACGCGCAAGGATATTGAGTGCCTGTTGGCACTGGTCAATCGCCGTATGCAGGATGCGCGAATCGGTTTCGGCCTGCATAAACTGGCTGTACTGGCAGAGGGCGATTTGCTTCCAGGCTTTAGCCTGATCAACCGGCTGCTGCATCTCGGTAAAGAGTACAAGGGCTGTTTCGTAGGTCTGGATCGATTCGCGCCAGCGGGCCTGAAACGTATAGGTCAACCCCAGTGCCATCAGTACACGGCCACGCAGCGGTGCGGCAATCACCGGATCATCCAGCAGTGTGCGAAACACCCGTTCGGCCCTGGCCCAGTCGTTGTCACGCTCGTTGGCCAGCACACCTTCGAGGTAGGCACACCAGGATGCGTAAACCGGCTGCCTCTGCGCCAACACCTGGAGTTGATCCAGGGCCGCAGTACATGTTTCCAGATGGCGCAACTCCAGCGCCGTAAAAAACGATTGAATAATATTCTCAGCAATCTGTGCTTCGGACATCGGCTCACCTGATAGGGAGGAACTATGTATTCACAGCCACACACGCCTATTGTACCGTATTCTCAGCGCATCGTATGGCGCTACCGTGCGCTCCTGCTGCTGTTCTGTCTCTTGTCAGGTAGTTTGCCCCGGGCCAGCATGCACCATCAGGCATCTGCCGCCAGCCCGGACAGTGCTACCCTCTCGCCGTTTCTGGATATTGTGCCTGCGTCCGATGGCAAAGGCATTGTAGTCAGCGCCAGAGGCATCGGTGCAGCAGAGACTAACCTCTTTGCCACGGTGGGAATTGGGCCGGGAGGCAAAAAGAATTCCTACACCATGTCCTATGACGATACAGTCGAATCGTATGCGACTTTTGTGGCTGGCTTTGATTCTGGCAACGACATCGCCGGAACAGTCAGCCTCTCAACCACGCAGGGTCTATCGTCACCAACAATCTGGTTTGACCGGCTGCATGTGGATACTGATGCTGAGTCGGCTTTTGTGTCGAGCGATGGGTTGCTGCGCATGACCTGGATCAGTGCTGATGCGCTGCCGGATGATACCTATGTTGCGATCACGCCCGGCCTGGCTCCGCCTGGCCCGATTCCCGCTGGCCATCAGGTGATAGGCAGTGTCTATACTGTACGAGCATCCGGCTCGCTGGTGAACACCAGCAAGCCGCTGCTGCTAGAACTGGCCTATGATCCAACCATCCTGGCAGACAGTGACTCGCGCACGCTGGATCTGTTTACCTGGGATGCTAATCCCGATAACCCACGCTGGGTACGTATGAATGCCCGCCTGGATGACCAGAACCGGCTGCTGTCAGTATCGACATCGCGCCTGGCTAGCTATGCGCTGATGGCCACGCCGTCCTGGCGGGATACATTCGAGAGCAGTAGTGGCCTGGAGGCACGTAACAACGTAGCGATCAATTTTGATGGCGAGCTGACACTGACCAGCACACCGGGCACAGGCATGGCCGTATCGCAGGTCATTACACCACCAGCACCATTTGAGCGCTGGGAGACTCTGAATTTTACCGCAGAGAGTACCCCGCCAGATAGCAGCGTCACGGTTGATATTCTGGATGCCCAGGGCAATGTGCTGCTGGCAGACGTAGCTGATGGTACAGCGCTGCAATCTATCGATCCTGTGCAGAACCCGGCGATCATGCTGCGGGGCACCCTTACTTCGACACAAGAAGATGCCACGCCGACGCTGAATACCTGGCAGATCGCATGGACAGCCGCCCCAACTTCCACTACGCACACCGTCTATCTGCCCGCAGTGATGCGCTAGTATCCCAGGAGATTGTTGTCATGCCACGTAGTTCTAGACATAGATATGCGCGCCCCCTGGTGATCCTTTGCTGTCTGGTGGGTATGTTCGTTCTATCGTCGTCGTGGGCCGCGCATGGACAGTCACCCACCGGGGTGTCTGATATTGAGTTTATAGAATCGACGATGCCCTTTGACCTGGGCAGTCGTCTGGCTCGCCAGCATGCCATTCCGGTTCGCCAGCAAAATAGCCTGCCAGTGACAGATCAAGCTCCAGTTACAACGTCACCAGCACAATTAGCCGCCACCGGCATGGGCTGGCAGAAGCTCATGAGCGAGAACTTTGAACAGCCCATTAATGCCACAGGTGATGGCTGGATCGGCGTTGACGCCAGTTCGGCTGATCTGGGTCTCTATTTGTGGGATCGGCGTACCTGCAGGCCGCATAGCGGATCCTATAGCGCCTGGGCTGGTGGTTGGCGTCAAGACGGCCCCAATCCGGCCTGTGGCAGTACCTACGCCAATAATCTGGAAACCTACCTGTACCGTTACCCGGTTGATTTAAGCCAGGTAACCGCTGCCCAGCTTGTCTTTGGCCTCTGGGCTGATCTGGAAGGGACTTTCCAGAACCAGATCGATACGATTGCCTGGATGGCTTCGCTTGATGATGAGACCTTTGCGGGCTGGATAACATCAGATTACACCAGTGACTGGATTCCACGCTCGCTTGATCTGACCAGCCTGCCCCCGATGGGCGATCTCACCGGTCATCCGGAGGTCTTTATTCGCTGGGATTTCCGCTCGAATGCCAGCAATCCCCAGCCCTACGAGGGGGTCTTTATTGATGATATTACTCTCTGGGGCTACACTGAACCACCGCCAGTTGTTCTACCCGATATTATTTCATTACCGGAATGGCACACCTCGGTACGAGACTTTGGCAGTGGTGGCAGCGATGATGGCACAGTGATGATTACCAGCCAGGGCGATGGTGCGCTTGTGCTTGCGCCGCCGGTCGAGCAGCTTGATACCTGGGATCACCTACCGCCATTGCCCCGCGAGTTGCATAGCGTGGAGATAGAAATTGCCCAAGACCACCTGTTTGTGATCGGCGGCAATGCCAGTGACGACTTTGCTCAGCGGAACGTCTACAGTACACCCCTGCGCAGGGATGGCGTGATTGGGCTATGGCAGGAGCTTGCGCCGCTGCCCCAGGCGCTGATAGGACATGCCAGCGTGGTTGTCGGTGACTATCTGTTTGTGCTTGGAGGCGCAAACACCAATGGCACGCAGTCAAGCGTCTTTCGTGCCCAGATCAGACCCGATGGTACGCTGTCACCGTGGGCGACTCTGCCGTCGTTGCCAGAACCACTCGACAACATGGCGGCCGTTGCCGCGAACGGCTCGATCTATGTTCTTGGTGGCGAGCTTTCTACCGTCGGTGCCGTATCGGACACAATCTATCGGGCGCAGGTCAACGCTGATGGCAGTATCGGTTCGTGGCAAACATTGCCCGATCCGCTGCCGATGCCAACTCGCTACCATGCTGCGGCTGTCGCTTGTAACCAGTTGTTTATGATCGCTGGTGTCGATGAAAGTCGCGAACGCGATGGCGTATTTGTGGCCCCCATTCAGGACGATGGCAGCCTGGGCACCTGGGAATTGACCCATCCATTGCCAAAAACACTGAGTGGTCACGATGCCAGTGCCGTCAATGGCGGCATTGTGGTGCTTGGTGGCTGGGAATCGGGCAACCCCGTGAATGGCCCACAGTCAGCGGTGTATCTGCTGCCATTAGATGCCACATGCTCCCCTGGCCCCTGGCAATCGCTCACCCCGATGCCGTATGGGAGCACCTATGTCAACATGGCTGCCAGCAATACCTTTGTCTACGCGATTGGCGGTATCAACGCCGAAGGTATCACTTTTAACAGCGTATTGATGGCGCCGCTGCAGACAGATAGCCAGCTTAGAGTTCCAGGGCGCTATCGCAATCAGTTTAAACTGGGCGAAGACTATATGATCCAGGCGCTGCAGTGGACAGAAACGGGCACGGGTGACACCGACATCCAGGTGCGCTACCGGATCGCGCCAGCGGCAGGTGGAGAATTCGGCCCCTGGAGTAACCCGACCTCTACCAATCCGATCAGCATTATGGCCTATGGTGGCTATGTTGAGTATGAGATCCAGTTTACGCCCGGATCGACGGCAGATACCCGTGCAGTGAGCGACGTACACTTGACCATAACATCGAATACCCCCCCGCAACTAACGGGGCTTCCAGATCAGACGCTGGTTGCAGGAATATCACCCGCGCCACGCATCGATCTACGCACTTATGCCAGCGACGCCGAGTCGACCAGCGATCGTCTCACATTTGCTCTGCTCCATGTGCTACCGCCAGGAGTGGAAGTACACATCGTAGATCGCTACTATTTGAACATCAGTTCAACAGGTGACTGGACTGGCCAGACAACCATTGCGGTTCAGGTAACCGATCCAGGCGGGCTATCTGCGACTGACCAGTTTATGCTGACGGTGCTGCCCAATGATGATGATCCTGAAGACCCGCAGCAGTACATTTTTCTGCCGCTGGTGAAAAGGTAGGGGAGTTTATAAAGGACGGCAGACTCTGAGGATTTTCGACGATCAAAACCGGTGATAACTGCTCTACGCTATTTTTACATCAGTTCGCCATGCGCCAAGGCGCACACGGTTGGCATGAAAATAGGGATGTCGGGGCGACTGGCCGGTCGCCCCGACCGTCCGTTGGCTATTTTCACGTTAGATGCCCATGCGGGCGAAAGATGTTTCGCCCCTCCTATTTTCATATTAGATGCCCATGCAGGCGAAAGATGTTTCGCCCCTACCGTCCATCGGCTATTGGCACATTAGCCCCCTACCGTCCATCGGCTATTGTCACATTAGGAGGTTTGTATGCGTATATGGCCCTGGCGACCAGGCTGGCTGCTGGTAGTAGCCTTGCTGATCTGCATCGTTACCGGCCCGGCGGATCAGCATGAACCTTCAGTGCTGGCACAGAACAGCAAGCCCCAGGCAACACCGGATCTGCTTCAGCATAGCACAGCCACTGACTGGCAGGCCGGTCAGACTGATGCGGGTTATACCATCACTTGGGCAAAGGACGGGGAGTTGGCCCTGACACCACAGGTGATTGACCTGCTACCCTGGCAGGAACTGGCAGAGACGCCCTTACCAGGCATCCTGCGCGATCATGCGCTGCTGGCAGTCCATGACTCGCTGTACCTGATCGGAGGAGATAGTACAACAGGCATACGCTCGTCGGTGCAGCGGTCGGTTATTGGCGCAGATGGTAGCCTTTCCCCCTGGCAGGCACTGCCGTCCCTGCCAGAGCCACGCCATATGCACAGCGTGGTACAGGCAGGCAATTCCCTGCTGGTCATTGGCGGACTCGCCAGCAACTACTCGGGTGAGGCAGCATCGGTCATCTACCAGGCCATGCTGTCTGACAATGGCGATCTGAGCGACTGGGAAACCTTGCCTGCACCGGTGCTGCCGTCCCAACTTGAAGAAACCGGTGTAATTGTGGTCAACGGGTCATTGTTCGTGATTGGTGGGATCACTGCTGACAGCGGCTTGCTAAAGACGGTCTATCGTGCAGCGTTAGACGTTGATGGTACCCCACATAGCTGGGAAGCTGAGCCAGCACTACCTGTCGGGCTGGCCGATCATGCTGTAGCGGCACAGGGCAACTGTCTCTTTGTGGTGGGTGGCAGCAGCAGCACAGATGTCACTAACCGGGTATACAGCGCCAGCGTCGATGCAACCACAGGCATCACTGCCTGGAATGAACTGGTGCGCAGTCGCCTGCCGATCCAACGCAAAGGCCACACCGCCACGGTTATCGGTGGCTATCTGGTGGTTATCGGTGGCAGCAATGCGCTGCCGCAGAATTATGGCGAGAAAGTGTATCGCGCAGCCATCAATGCTGACTGCACCCTGGAACCATGGGAAGAATGGATCGAACAGACGCTTCCCAGAGCGATTGTGAATCACACTGCGGTAGCCACAGATGGCTTTTTCTTTGTGGCTGGCGGTAATCGCTTCGGCTACAGCGAAGTGTATGATATCATCTATCGGGCGGCGCTTGTTCCTGAACGCCACTCTGGTAACTGGCAACGCTCCACCATGCCTGCTGGCTTATCCGGACATGCAGCAGCAATTGGTGGTGATATGCTGCTTGTGACCGGTGGGCGCAGCAATGGAAACATTCAGGCGCAGGTTTATGCAACTGATGCCTTGACCAGTGGAATACCCAACGAGTGGAGATCTATGCCAGCATTGCCCCGCCCGTTGCATGAGCATGTTACCGTGGCAACCGGGTCACGCTTCTGGACTATTGGCGGCAATGATGGGAAAGCGGATCAACAGACAGTCTATACGGCAGATGTGCAGGCCGACGGGGCTCTCCATGCCTGGGACACGCATGGATGTGGGCTGCCCCAACCACTCAGCAGCCTGGCAGGTGTGGTTCATGATAATGCGATCTATCTAAGTGGCGGGCGTTATGGATACGAGGAACAGGCACAGATCTATCGCCTGCAGGCAGATACTGCCGACACGGAGAATTGCTGGCAGACTATCGGTAGCCTGCCAGTGCCGCTGGCGGAACATGCTATGGCTGTAGCTAATGGTTACCTGTTTGTGAGTGGCGGTGTCACCGGAGCGGGTGGCCAGTTGCTCAGCAAGGTCTACGTCGCGCCTCTGCGTGCCGATGGCTTGCTCGGCACATGGCAAGAACTCACCAGCACACCCTTACCCAGGGGCCTGCGCAGCCATAGCATGCTGGCGATCAACGACTCTCTCTATCTATCGGGCGGTATGGAGGTAGGATTACCATGGGAGCACCATGAGATCTACCGCGCCTCTGTGCAGGCAGATGGCACGCTCACTGCCTGGCAAGAGCTGCGCAGCACCCCCCTCCCGCAGAGCCTCTACAATCATGTTGCGATTGCCAGCGATCTCTCTCTGGCAGTGATCGGTGGTCGCCATAATGAACAGGATAGCGCCGAGGTGCTGGTTGCGCCCCTGTATGAAGCTACACAGCAGGCGTCTTTTCTAGGGCAATTTGACCTGGGCAGTGTGCAGAATCTTGGTACACTGACCTGGCACATGCGCGGGGCGCCCGAGGTCGCAGTCGAGGTGCGCTACCGGGTCGCCGACGAATCGGGCGTGTATGGCCTCTGGTCGTCCGCAGCGTCTGACGGAAATATTCCCATCTATGACCGCGGGCGTTTTGTGCAGTATCTGCTACATACAACCAATCCAACTGGTGGGGTATTTGCGTTTGACGATATCCGCCTGAGCTATGGCAATGTGGGTGACTTTGTACGGGTGATCGATCAGGACGGCGCAAACCTGGCCGGGGCGGCAGTCTATCTGAACGGAACGTCTATTGGCAGCACAAACCAGCAGGGTGTGCTGACACCCGAACATTTTCTTTATAGCCCATCCGCCTCAGACCACCTGGTGGTGCTGAGTCAGGTCGATCAGCGTGACACGGTGCGCGGCGCTCATAGCAGCGACCAGGAGTCTAGCGCAGACTGGGCCTACCGCACCTACCTTACCAACCTGGCATTCAGCCCGAACGGAGATATTGCGGTGATCAATCCGCAATCGGGTGGGCAGATCATCCAGGTTCGACGTAATAGCCCACTCATCCTCTTCAATCTGGTCATATCGATTGAATGGGACGCCAACGAAGCCTATCTGGAACAGATCGCCCGTGCCGTGCAATATGCTGCCGATTATCTCTTTGATGTCACTGATGGCCAGATGGCCTTTGAGCGCGTGGCGATCTATGATAATGCGGCCCATTGGCTCGATGCTGATATCCAGATTTCAACCAAAAATATTGTGCGCCCCCACGCCTATATTGGCGGTATCACCGCAGACGACTCAGCGCACGTTATTCGTCTGGGGCGTCATTGGGACGGACGGACTGGCAGCAATGGAGACTGGGATCAGCCGGAGGGCTACCGCACGCTGGTGCATGAATTTGGCCACTATGCACTTAATCTTTATGATTCATATTTTTACCTGATAGAAGAACCGGGCAAACTGGATACAAGACCCAGCGCCTGTACCAGTCCGAGTCGCTTGAACGAAGACAAGGCGCTATGGGGCAATGACAAAACGAATGCCAGCATCATGGATTATCAGTATCACAGCAGCGAACTGGCCGCCCGGGGTGTGCCGGGAATGTGGGGGGAACACTGTGAGCAAACCGAGCAGTGGCGACTGAATAAAAATTCTGACTGGGAGACGCTGCGAAACGCCTACAGCGACACGCAGACGCCACCGCGCTGGATCATACGCACGCCTATGGATGCCGACCGGGGCGGCGTGATGGCCGGGCCAGAACGGTTTCCCGCCCACTTGCTGCCCTTTCCGGCGGTTGACGTACAGAATAGTGATAACAACGGGCTATCATTTGACCTGACCGTCCTCAATCCGCGCCAGAGTCCACATGCAGGCGCACTGGTGACACTGGTAGCGGGCACACAGCGCCAGCCGATTGACCAGGGCTTAACCAATAAAGATGGGCAGATCGCAATCTATGGTGCTCAACCGGGTGATACGCTACGGGCCAGTTCACTCGACGGTGCATTGAGTTATCAGATATCCGTGCTTGGATCACAACCCCATACCCTGATCATGTCCTCAACCCTAAACACAGCAGGAATGACTCGCCAGATCCCGGCAGATCCACGCGAGATTGCAGCGGCAGCACGCCAGGTCACACAGAACCAGGCCACGGGAGCCTATTTTAGGCTCAGTCCCACCAGCGATGGCAGCGATCTGTATATCAGCCTGCACGGGTTTGAGCCATATGGCACAGTGAATGCGACGATCAGTCAGGCCGGCACAACCATAGCAGCAACCAGTCTGGCCTACAGCAGCACCTCTGGAACGTATGAGGGCACAGCGGCCCTGCCCCTCGGACAGACTGGGGGCACCGGCACGATCCAGGTAATGGGCGTGGGGGCAACGCTGCGCGGAGTCCTGCTCAACAGTACTTTTGCATTGCATCACATTCCTGGTCAGCAGGCGACCGATCTATATGCCGTGGATGGTAACCTGCATATTCACCTGCCGCCGGAAGCATCTGGTGAACCGGCATATGCCACGATCACCCCGCTGGGCATCCTGCCATCTGTGCCACCAGAAGACTGGCACGTGGTTGGCAGCGCCTACAGTGCAGTCTTATCTGGCGCACGTACCAGCGCAGACGCGCCGTTTGTGCTGGCATTCCGCTATGACCAGTACGTGATCGATGATCAGCACCTTGATCCAGCGTCGCTACAGATCTATCGCTGGAAACCAGCGACATTTGATGCGGCTCAGCCGGGCAGTTGGGAACCGCTGCAAAGTTCACTCCTGCGCGATGACCGTTCCGTGTCAACGACCACTAAACACTTTGGTATCTATGCACTGATGGGCACACGCCTGCCAGAGACAATCTATTTGCCCCTGGTTGTGCGGTAGGATAGCCTGGCAAACATACGTCAGCAGGTTCTCACCACCCACACAGGCACAAAGCCTTTATGATCCTTGTGCCTGTGTTGCAAAAATCGATTTGTAAGAAGTTCTAGCTTGTCTCCAGATGCCGGATCAGTTTCTTGAACCGATCTGGTCTTTTTTTGCCATACTTCCTGTAATGTTTGCCCCCGAATCACCTCTTCATATCAACACAGGTATTCAGATCAGGTACATCATAGCGATGTAGTACGTCAGAACGAAAGGAATGTTGGCATGAAAACCGCTGGTATTTTTGCTGGAGAAATTATCCTCTTTCTGGTTGTATTCATTATCCTGCGCGAATTTATCGGCCACTGGCCAGCTTTTATTGTGGCAAGTATTATCGGGAGCACTATCTTTGGGGCTATACAGTCAGCGAACAGTCCGCAAGCTGCAAACCCGGCTACCACAGAGTCTGAAGAGCAGTCTATGTCTTAGCACATCGTACTGCATAGATCAGGATTTCTTATGAGCAACTTCTTCATCATCGGAAGTATTGTCGGCATTATCTTACTTGCAGGTCTGGTTAAACGATTAATGACACCCCGGCCCATTATCTATGTGCAGGTAGTTAAGCGACTACCTGAAACACCACAGGACACGGTTCATACATCAGGCTGTGCGCCAATAATTGTAGCAGGTATAGCGATATTCTTAATGTTCCTTCTACTAAATGGATGATTCGCTTGCACGACCGGATCAGTTGTAGAAACTGATCCGGTCGCTATTTTCCCTTCCATACAAAATACGCCTCATATTTCCTGTAATATTTTCCTTCACATCACCTCTTCATATCAACACAGATATCCAGTGATCAAGTTCACCGGATCGATCATCCCAATTCAGACAGGAGGATTTTTATGATTGCGATTCGCCACACCGTTCGACTCATCACATGTATGCTCGCTATGATTGCATTGCTGATCACCCTGGCTCCGGCGGGGACACAGGCTCAGGGCACGTATGACGGCAACTGGAGCGGGACGACGGCAGAGGGCAGGCCATTTTCATTTACTGTGGTAACTAACGGCATAAAGACGTATGAATACAGAATTACCTTTTCTGGTAGTGGCTTTTGTCCCAGTGTTGCCGGTGCAAAGGCTGAGATGAGCCCTCCTCACCCAATAGAAGGCAATACTTTTTCAATTGAAGGATACCAAATAACTCTTAACGGAACTTTCAACTCCGACACATCGGCTTCAGGGACACTGGAAGTTACCATCAATGATGGTCAGTGTCGCGGCAGTGCCAACACGACCTGGACTGCCACCAAAGAAGGCGCAGCTCAGCCTGAGCCTCAGCCCCAACCCGACACCGAAGAACGCTGCTTCAGCGAAACGGGCTACTGCATCAGCGGGCGTATCCGCGAGTACTGGGAGCAAAACGGCGGCCTGCCCGTCTTTGGCCTGCCGATTGGCCCCCAGCAGGAAGAGACCATCGAAGGTCAGCCCATCCAGGCGCAGTGGTTTGAGCGTAACCGCCTGGAACTCCACCCCGCCAACGCCCGCCCCTACGACGTGCTGCTGGGCCGCCTGGGCGTGGATCGCCTGATCCAGCAGGGACGCGACTGGTTCACCTTCGCCAAAGGTCAGCCCCAGGATGGCTGTCTGTTCTTTGACGAGAGCGGCCACAGCATCTGTGAACCGTTCCTGAGCGCCTGGCGTGCCAGTGGCCTGGAACTCGACGGCGCCGCTGGCAAAACCCAGGCCGAGAACCTGGCCCTATTTGGCCTGCCTATCAGCGAACCACAGACCGAGACGATGAGCGATGGCAAAGAGTACACCGTGCAGTGGTTCGAGCGTGCCCGGTTTGAATCCCACCCGGAGAATCAGCCGCCGTTTAACGTGTTGCTGGGGTTGCTGGGCAGCGAGGTGCGCAATCCGCCGGCAAACCAGGAGCCGGAACCAGAGCCAGAACAACCAATAGGAACAATTAACACTTCAGTGGGCGTATTGCATATTACAGGATACGACATCTCCAACCGATTCCCGCCCAACTGTGACACCTCTTCACCCCCCTGCAGTTTCGCAAAAGATGGCTTTCAGGTACTTATTGTCTGGTTAGATCGTGCTGATGGGGGATCTATTGTGGATCTGGGAAGCACTATTTTCGATGCTTCTGAAGGTGCTTATGTTATTGGTAGTGATGGTTCTCGATCAGACCGTTTTACTGGTGGCATTATGCAGGGACGTGGATTTGTTGGTTTTTCTCCTCTGGTTAACACACAACCTTACCAGTTTATCTGGCCCGGCAATGAGCCTGTCATATTAGGACAATAGATGTAGTCACGCTCCTGCCGTGCATATGCGCGGCAGGAGCACATTGCTCCTATCAGGATATATAAGGAGAACAGCATGCATACAATTTCCCCTGGTACATCGAGACAATCTGAGCCAATATGGAACAAAATGTATTTTGTCGGAGCTTCCTCAGCTACGCGGTACATCTACATTACCCGGGATCTCGTATTCATTCTGTTGCTGGCATTGGGTATGTTACCGGCTACCGCACCATACGCCACCAGCGCGGAGACTGGCCCAGTCATGGTGCGCGACATTAATACAACGACAATACCTGCTTCTTCTATGGACAATATTGTAGACGTGAACGGCACCTTATTTTTTAGTGCCTCTGATCCAATCCATGGTAAGGAACTGTGGAAAAGTGATGGCACTGCGGATGGTAGCAGCCTGGTCAAGGACATCAATCCTGGTGCCAAATCCTCCTATCTCAGACGCTTCGTACATGTAAATGGCACGCTCTTCTTTACTGCAACTGATGGAACTCATGGCATCGAACTATGGAAAAGCGACGGTACTGAGACAGGGACTATCATGGTTAAGGATATGTATCCTGGCAGCAAAGGCTCTGTACCCATCTGGCTCACAAATGTAAACGGCGTGCTCTTCTTTGCTGCATCTGATGGTATCCACAGTCAAGAACTGTGGAAGAGTGACGGCACTGAGGCAGGCACTGTCCTGGTTAAGGATATGTATTCTGGTAGCAAAGGCGCTGAACCCATCTGGCTCACAAATGTGAATGGCACGCTCTTCTTTAGTGCAATTGATGAAACATATGGCGATGAATTGTGGAAGAGTGATGGCACTGAGGCAGGCACTGTCCTGGTTAAGGATATGTATCCTGGCAGCAAAGGCTCTGTACCCACCTGGCTCACACATATGAATGGCACACTCTTCTTTAGTGCAATTGATGAAACATATGGCGTCGAACTGTGGAAGAGTGATGGCACTGAGGCAGGCACTGTCCTGGTTAAGGATATGTATCCTGGCAGCAAAGGCTCTGAGCCTATCTGGCTCACACATATGAATGACACACTTTTCTTTAACTGCAGTGATGGCTCGCAGGGCTATGAATTGTGGCAAAGCAAGGGTACCGAAACTGATACTATCATGGTTAAAGATATTTATCCTGGGAGCAAAAGCTCTGAGCCTCATTGGTTCAAAAGCACAAACGATGTAATTTTCTTTACTGCTAATGATGGAATGCATGGGTATGAAATATGGAAGAGTGATGGTACATCTTCAGGTACTGTATTGGTTAAAGATATCAATCCTGGTAAGGAAAATGGTATATTGCTTTCTAATGAAGTTGAAATAGTAAATATAGAAGACACATTTTTCTTTGCTGCTGACAATACTATTAATGGCGTCGAACTGTGGAAAAGTGATGGCACTGAAGCCGGGACTGTCCTGGTTAAAGATATTTATCCTGAGTTTAGTTCCGATCCATACGAACTCACGAGCGTAAATGGTATGCTCTACTTCAGCGCCAACGATGGGAACGGTCATGGACTATGGAAGAGCGACGGTAGCGAGATTGGTACCCTTCACATCGAGGTTACTCTCCCTGGTAATAAAGGAGCAAACCCCGACTGGTTAACAGAAATGAACGGTACGCTCTATTTTGTTGCTGCCGATGGAAAGCATGGTGAGGCATTATGGAAAAGCGATGGTACAGAAGATGGAACTGTTTCAGTCACGAATATCTCACCCACTGATCTCACAAGCGTATATGGCACGCTCTTTTTTTCCGCCTCTGATGGCACACACGGTCAGGAACTCTGGAAGAGTGATGGCACTGAAGCCGGAACCATCCTGGTCAAGGATATTCGTTCAGACAGCAGTGGTTCTGCGCCTGGCGAACTTACCAATGTGAATGGCACGCTCTTTTTTACGGCCTCTGATGGTGTCCACGGTCAAGAACTCTGGAAGAGTGATGGCACTGAAGCCGGGACTGTTCTGGTCAAGGATATTCGTCCAGACAGCGATAGCTCTCAGCCTGGCGAGTTTACCAACATGAATGGCACGCTCTTTTTTACGGCCTCTGATGGTGTCCACGGTCAAGAACTCTGGAAGAGCGATGGCACTGAAACTGGTACCGTGATGGTTAAGGATATTCATCCAAACTACAGTTCTCACCC
>RRYU01005850.1_pt1 | contig 16109 bp, 15 predicted proteins | sample 2162651 | NCBI WGS metagenome assembly RRYU01 (sample SAMN10267283, study PRJNA491782) | microbial mat metagenome | isolation source: biomat in the production well | place: Japan: Minami-Kanto gas field, natural gas well KTG3 | collected 2017-06 | reverse complement strand
TACTACCCATCCAACCCGAATTCGACACCTGGCGCGGCCATCGCATTGCCACCTACCGCGCCGGACATGGCCAGCCGATGTTGCTGGTTCACAGCATCAACGCGGCAGCATCCGCCTTTGAGATGCGTGGCCCCTTCAACCAATTGAAGTCCGACTATACCATGCATGCCTTCGATCTGTTGGGCTACGGTAACTCAGATCGTCCGGCGCGGGTCTATCAGGCCGAGGACTACATTGATCAGACGGTGGCGCAACTGGAGCGCATCGGTGCGCCCACGGTACTGATCGCCAGTTCGCTCGGCGCGGCCTACGCAATTGCCGCCGCAGCACGGGTTCCCGATCTGGTCAGTGCGCTAGTGCTGGCCTGTCCAGTCGGCATCTCGCAACTCTCCAAGCCACCCAGCGCCTTCAACTGGGGCATCTACCGGCTGCTCCAAGGGCGTTTGGGGCTAGGAGTCTTCCACCAACTCACCAGCAAACGCAGCATGCGCTTCTTCTTGGCGCGCCAAGCCTACAACGACCCGGCCAGCTTTACGCCGGAGACCCTCGAAGGCTTCTATGCTCCGGCCCAGATTCCTGGCAGCCACTATGCTCCGATCTGTTTTGTCAGTGGTCTACTCACCTGCGATATTGCAGTAGTCTACCCCCGGCTACGCATGCCGATTCAGATCATCTGGGGGCGACAAGCCACCACCACCCCATTGCGCAAAGCCGATGAGTTTGTGCAGATGAACCCGCGTGCGCGCCTTGAGGTGATTGATCGCGCCTCAATGCTGGTACAGGACGAACGCCCCGAAGAGTTTGCCCGACTGGTACGCGCCTTCCTCGCCAATGTAGGGTAAGCCATGCCACGTCCCGAACCCACAACCTGTGCGAGTTGTGGCCAACCGCTCGGCGCGGTCTTCTTTAGCCTGATAGACCGCCCGGAGCGATACTGCCCCGACTGTATTGCCAGCCGCCCGCGCTGCGCCACCTGCGGTGCCCCACTCGGCAACCAGCACTGGAGCCTGCACGATGGGCGGCGGCAATGTGGGGCATGCCACGCCACGGCGATCTACGATCCGCACGAGGCCGAGCAGATCTTCCACCAGACCGTGGCGGCGCTGATCAATCAGTTTGGCCTGCGCCTGAATGTGGGAGTCGCCTTCCGGGTGGTAGATGCGCCGACCATGGCCGAGATTCGCGGGCAGGGCGGGCAACCCACTGCCGAGGGTGCGGACATTCTGGGCCTCTACCAACGCGCCGGTCATCTGCGCACCATCTACATGCTCTACGGGCTACCCAAACTCATCTTCCGCACGACCGTAGCCCACGAGTATGCGCATGCATGGCAGACCGAGTTTTGCCCGTTGTTGCAGGATGAAGTTCTACGCGAGGGTTTTGCCGAATGGATCGCGTACCACCACCTCCGCTGGATCGGGTGCGATCTGGCCGCGCAGCGGATGATTAACGCTCCACACCCCTACCGCCCCGCACTCGAACATGTATTAGGGCTAGAATTACGTCTAGGTGCGGCGGGAGTGATCGAGTACCTCAAACGAGCCGAGTAGAGATGTTAGCAACACAAAACGCCGCGTCATGCTGACGCGGCGTAAGTATTTGGTGGGCCCCCAGGGACTCGAACCCTGAACCAATTGATTAAGAGTCAACTGCTCTACCATTGAGCTAGAGGCCCGTTCACGAGGAGTGAGTATAGCCGAGGTTGGCCGATCTGTCAACTGCGTTTGACGCACTATAGGGCGGGACGTAGAATGTGTGAATAGATACCTTCAGCGGCAGCCGATGCTTTGGATTGCGAGAGAACTACTATGCAGATCTCAGTTCGAACTGGGGATATTGAACGTGAAGCGGTTGATTTGGCTATCCTTGCCCAGATCGAGGATCAGCCTCTCCCTGATGCTATAGCGACCCTGTTGGAGCCGGATGATTTTCGTGCCAAAGCGGGGCAAGCCGTCCTTCTCTACCCGCGTGGCGCGCTCGCCGCTCGCCGCCTGCTCCTCCTTGGTATGGGGAAGGCCGAGGCACTCGATGTGGATGCGGTGCGCCGTGTGGCGGCTCTGGCTGCCCAAAAGACCCAAGAACTTAAGCTGGAGAGCTTTACTCTTGCGTTGCCCAACAGTTCCAATCTTCCCCTCGCCCAGATCGGTCAAGCTTTTGCTGAAGGAGCCGAATTGGGGCTGTATCGCTACTTGCGCTACAAGACCGACAATAATGCACCGACAGAGGTAACCAGTGCGACGCTCTTGGTGGCGGATGCACCCGATGTGGTGACTACGGGGGTTGCGGTGGGTCAGGCGGTAGCTGCGGGGGTGGCACTGGCGCGTGATCTAGCCAATGGGCCGGGGAATGCGATCACGCCCACGGTGTTGGGTGAAGTGGCTCTCGATCTGGCGCAACGCTACGGCTTCCAGGCTACTGTCCTCGACAAAGCCCAACTGACAGCGCAGGGTTTCCACGGCATCCTCGCGGTGGGGCAGGGCTCCGCCCAAGAGCCGCGCTTTATCGTTCTGGAGCACGGTCATGCCGCTGAGGGCGTCCCTACGATCTGTCTGGTCGGCAAGGGTATCACCTTCGACACCGGTGGGATTAGTATCAAGCCCGCCGAGAAGATGGATGATATGAAGATGGATATGGGCGGCGCGGCCGCTGTTCTCGGTACTATGCAGGCACTTGGTGAACTCAAGCTGCCGCTGCATGTGATCGGGATCATCTGCTCCGCCGAGAATATGCCCAGCTCCACCGCCTATAAGCCGGGCGACATTATCAAGACGCTCAGCGGCAAGACGATTGAGGTGCTCAATACCGATGCCGAGGGGCGCATCGTTCTGGCTGATGGCCTCTTCTATGCCCAACGCTACCAACCGAGTGCGATTATTGATCTGGCGACGCTTACCGGTGCGATGATGGTTGCGCTTGGCCCCTTTGCGACGGGGATGATGGGGAATAACCAACCGCTGGCCGAGTTACTGGTTGCGGCTGGAGAAGCATCGGGCGAGCGGGTGTGGCAGTTGCCGCTCTGGGATGAGTACCGCGACATGATGAAGAGCGATATTGCCGATCTCAAGAATACCGGCGGGCGCTTCGGCGGAGCCATCACCGCCGGTGGGTTCCTCTCCGCCTTTGTTGGCGAGTGGCCATGGATGCACCTCGATATCGCCGGTACTGCCTGGGTCGAGCGACCTTCCCGCCCCTATATGGCCAAAGGGGCAACCGGGGTGGGGGTGCGGTTGTTGGTTGAACTCTTGCGGAGTTATTCACAGAACTGATCCAGAAGAGGCTCCTGGATGAAGGATGATGATCGCTTTTTAGTGCGTTTCTGGGGTACACGGGGCAGTTTCCCGGTACCCGGCCCAAGTACGCTGCACTTCGGGGGCAATACCACCTGTGTGGAGGTGCAGGCGGGGCCACATACCCTGATCCTGGATGCCGGTACGGGGATCATTAACCTGGGCTACGATCTCATGCGGCGGGCGAAGGAGCAGGGGGGCATGGCGATCCGTGCTACCCTGCTCCTAACCCATATGCACCACGATCATACCCAGGGATTTCCCTACTTTCCTCCTGCTTATTTGGGTACGAGTGTACTCTACATTTTGGGGCCACGTACCTTTGAGCAGGATCTCGAAGAGACCCTCAACCATGCCGTTCTGCCGCCCAGCTTCCCGGTCAGCCTGCACGAGTTACCCTCGTTGAAGATTGTGCGTAGCCTACGCGAGACCGATACGATCCTTCTGGATGGGAACAACGGTGAACCACGCATTCTGAATGTCTACCGCGATGCGCTCAATATCGGCCCCCATACGCTGCGGATACGTATTCTGAAGAGCTATGCCCATCCGCGTAACGGCGTCTACATCTACCGTATCGAATGGCGTGGGCGCTCGGTCGTCTTTGCCAGCGATACCGAAGGATACGTAGATATTGATCAGCGTCTGGTCAATTTTGCCCGCAATACCGATCTGATTATCCATGATGCACAGTATACTGCCGAGGACTACCTAAGTAAGCAGGGTTGGGGGCACAGCACGCCGGACATGGCGTGTGCAGTTGCACGGCTTGCCAATGCGCGGCGGCTAGTACTCTTCCACCACGAGCCACGCTATGATGATGCGCAAGTTGCGCGTTTAGAAGCAGAGGCCCAGCAACTCTTTCCCAACACACAGGCCGCATTTGAGGGGATGGAGATTGGGTTGTAGGAGGGAGCGATGGAGTTCCAGAGCAAAGTAGCGATCATCACTGGTGCGGCTCAGGGGGTTGGGCGAGCCGTATCGCTCGCCTTTGCGCGTGAAGGTGCGGCGGTGGTGGTGGTGGATGCCGATGCTGATGCGGTACAAGCCGTGGCCGAAGGTGTTACCTCGTGGGGTGGGCGGGCGCTCGCCATGCCTGCGGATGTCGCTAATGAGGCCGATGCGGCGCGTGTGGCAGCAGAGACAGTAGCTACGTTTGGGGGGATCGATCTGCTCATCACCAATCCGCCGCTCCACATACCGGGGAGTGTCGAGAGCACCCCCCCGGATCGCTGGAATCGGATCATCAGCACCAACCTCGGTGGTGTCTACCTGATGGCGCGTGCCGTTTTGCCCGAACTGCGCCGCCATGGTGGCGGGGTGATCATCAATGTGGCGGCGCTGCATGCCCTCCGGGGTGAAGCGGGGTGGGCCGCCTATACCGCCAGTACCGGTGGGGTGGTGGCGTTGAGCCGGGAGATGGCGCTCGACTATGCCAGCGAGGGTATTCGGGTCAATTGTGTCTGCCCAGGGATGATTGATACCCCCACCCTGCGTGCCGCTGCTCGCCATGAACGCCGCGCCAACCCCGATGAGCTCCTTCACTCCTGGGCCGCTCGCCACCCGCTGGGCCGCTTGGGAACCCCCGAAGAGATTGCGGATCTCATCCTCTTCCTCGCTAGCCCCCGCGCCAGCTTCATCACTGGTAGTGTCTATACCGCCGATGGTGGTCTCAGTGCAGGCTTCTAAATGATTACTATCCACATTCGCTTCTTTGCCGGCCACCGCGATATTGTCGGCCAGACACAGCAGACCCGCCAGCTTGAGCCAGGAACGACCGTGGGGCAGCTCTGGCAGATGATCGTTGCGTCCTTCCCACTGCTAGAGCCATATATGGGGCGGCTGCTCTATGCGGTCAACCAGGAGTTTGCCGCTCCAGAGCGGGTACTAGCCGATGGTGATGAGGTCGCCTTTATTCCACCAGTGAGTGGTGGGGCACCATTTTCACCCTTTCGGATCAGTATGGAACCGATAGTGCCGGAGCCATTGGTAGCATATGTGCAGACCGCAGAAGATGGGGCGGTGGTAACGTTTGCCGGAGTAGTGCGTAACCATAGTGAAGGTCGGGCGACAGCCTACCTGAACTATGAGGCGTATACGGATATGGCCACTGCCGTGCTCGTGCAACTCGCCGGTGAGGCGCATCAACGCTGGCCCATCGGGCGGGTGGCGATTCACCACCGCATTGGGCGGCTCAACATCGGTGAGACGGCGGTACTGGTGGTGGTGGCTGCTCCCCACCGTGATGCAGCATTTGCCGCCGCTGCCTATCTGATGGATCGGATCAAAGAAGTGACTCCGATCTGGAAGAAGGAGCACTGGGCAGATGGTGAGGCAGAATGGCGTGCGTGAGGTTGTCAGATCATGCCCGAACTACCTGAAGTAGAGATCGTGGCCCGTTCGCTTGCGGCGCAGGTGGTGGGGCGGCAGATCGTGGAGATCGAGAAACTCGACTGGGAACGGATGGTCGAGACGCCCGATCTGCCAGATTTTTGTGCGCTGCTCCCTGGGCGCACGATCTTGGCGGTGGGGCGACGTGCCAAGTGGTTGCTCGTCCATCTCGATGCGGGCTGGACGCTGGCCATCCACCTGCGGATGTCGGGCAACCTGATCGTGTACGGGCCTGCCCAACCTGCGGATCGCCATACCCATCTGGTGTTGGGCTTGGATGATGGGCGGCGTATCTTCTTTACTGATGCGCGGAAGTTTGGCCGGGTGCGCCTGCTCGATGCTGGTGGTATGGCGCATCTCGATGCGGCGTATGGCCCCGAACCACTCGCGGCCACCTTCACTAGCCCGCGCCTTGCTGAGATTCTTGCCCAGCGCCGTACCAAACTCAAGCCCTTCTTGCTCGATCAATCGGCTATTGCGGGCTTAGGCAACATCTATGCCAATGAAGCCCTCTGGATCGCCCAGTTGCACCCGCTCTTGCCCGCAAACCAGACCCCGATAGATCGCATACCTGCCCTGCACGCGGCTATCCAACAGGTGTTGCGCACCGCAATCCAGAACCAGGGTAGCTCACTGCGCGACTACCGTAACAGTTATGGTGAAGCAGGCCACAATCAGGAGCATTTTCACGTTTATGATCGCGCCGATCAGCCCTGCGAACGTTGTCGTAGCCCCATCAGCCGCGTGATGGTGGCCCAACGTAGCACCTTCTACTGTCCGCAATGTCAACGTCTAGGCTAGGTGATGCATGCCAGAACATCTGATGCTGATCGAAGACGATCTTGTACTCCAAGTCTCATTGAGTGCTATGCTGCGCCGTGAGGGCTATACCCTGCTCGTCGCCCGCAGTGTCGCGGAGGCCCATACCCTCTTGCAGCAGGAACACCCGATTGTGGTGTTGCTCGATCTGGGGCTGCCCGATGGCAACGGGTTTGATGTGCTCAACCAGATCAACCAATCCCCCGACCGTCCGTTGGTGATTGTTACGACTGCCAACGACTCGATCAATACGGCGGTGAAGGCGCTGCGGATGGGAGCCTTTGATTTCCTGACCAAGCCGATCAACAACAACCTGCTACGCAACTCCATCCGGCGCGCCGTTGAATACTACATGCTGCGCCAATCAGCACGTGAGATCGAACTCCTGCGGGCGCACGAAGAGGCAATGCGGGCGACGGCACGCGCCGCAGCCCACCACATCAGCCAGCACCTCACGGTCATTATGGGTGAGACGCAGTTGCTCCAGGAGGAACTGAACGACCCGGAGATACGGGAGAGCCTCGAACGCATCCTACGGGCGACCGAGCAGGCAGCCCAGACGCTTGTGGATCTGCGTTCCGCCCGTCACTTTGTCGTCAAAGAGGTGCAGGCAGTAGAGCCGATCCTGGATCTGGATGCGGCATCGAGGCAGAATACAGATCTCCAATGAGTTAGGCTATGCCTGTTGCAGATACTGACGCAGCAGATCGAGAGCCAGCGTACCCACAAACTCCCAGCCCTCCGGTTGGTTCAGATCATAGTGGCGGGTAGTTTGGTGCATCCCGGTGGGGGTACAGAGAGCGACGCTTACCGCCGTAAAGCCACGTTCATCGGTGTTGCTCGACGCCTGCACAGCCAAGCCGAGCGTACTACGCCAACGGTCGGCGGCACTAATCGCACCGGCCAGAGCGAGTGAAGCAGCGGCGTGTTCATCGGTGGGGCGATCCAGGGGGTGTACGAGCACCCCACGTACATGATCGAGACCATTGGGGGTTGCGCTCAACGCCCGATAGATCGGAGCCATCAGGGTGCCCTCATAGATCGTCAGCGTCTGCTGCTGCTCGGTGAGCATGCGCACCACCTGGGCGGCAATCGGCTCATCCCCGATCAGGTTATTGCCCAGCCGTTCGCGGATCGTGGCTTCAGCCTGAGCCACCAGCGCCTCGGCTTCAGTCTGACTCTCAGCGCGGGCACCAATACGCAGCTCGTAGCGCGCCTGCTTAGCCGAGATCCCCAACGTCGGGTTCTCGGCCTGCATCAAGTCGGCCACCATCTCCCCGATCACACTCTCGCCCAACCCCACCGCATGCAGCGTCTTCACCAGAATGACGCTGGTGATACCACGTTCAAGCCGTAAGTAGGGCAAGACCGCATGCTCAAAGAGGTAGCGCATCTCGTGGGGCACACCGGGCAGCACGATGACGGTGCCGCGTGCATCCTCGATCAAAAACGCGGGTGCAGTGCCACGCGGATTCTCAATCGCCCGCGCACCGGCGGGCAAGTAGGCTTGCTGACGGTTGCTAGGACTCATCGTGCGGTTCATGGCCGCAAAACGCGCCGCAATCTGTTCCAGCAACTCCTCATGGAACTCCAACTCGCACCCCAAGGCCAACGCCACCCCTTCACGGGTCACGTCATCCACCGTTGGGCCTAGCCCACCTGTACAGATGACCAGATCCACCCGTTCGAGCGCCTCGCGCACCATGGAGGCAATGCGCTCGGCATTGTCGCCCACCACCGCTTTGCGGTAGAGATTGATACCCGCCGCTGCCAACTGGCGGGCGATGTAGACGCTGTTGGTGTCTACGGTTGTGCCCAACAGCAACTCGGAGCCTATAGCGATGATCTCGGCATTCATGTACTTGGTGCAATCCGCTGGCGGTACTGCGCCCAAAGTTCCTTCTCAGCAGCCGCTGCGGCCTGCTTACCCGCATCAATCGCCGCATGGACGCGCTTCGTCAGATTGCTACGCAGGTCATCGGCTTTGAGCTTGAGGTTAGCGCGGGTCTCTTCACCAGGTTCAGAGACAGCCATGCTCACCACGGCCGCACCGATAGCGGCACCGAGCAACAAGCCCACCACAAACTTGCCGCCGGAGGCACGGGCGTGGCGTTCATTCTCCTTGCGCAGGGCGGCGATGATCTTAATCGCCGCCGCACGCTCGGCTTCTAGGGCAGCAACGGTTGAGGCGCGCTCCGCCGCGATGACCTCACCGAAACGGCGGGCGGCCTCCACCAGAGTATCGGACTCGACGGTCATGCGGTTCTCCTTCGCGACGAGGGGCTTATGAACGGGTCTTGATCTCTTCCAGGGCGCGGGCAATGAAGTCGTCTACCGGGATCGCACCGAGATCTTCGCCCGAACGCAGACGCACGGCAACGGCATCGGCTTCTTGCTCTTTGTTGCCGATTATAAGCATATAGGGGATCTTCTGCAACTGCGCACGCCGAATCTTGCCCTGCATGCGGTCGCGGCTGGTGTCTAGTTCAACCCGTATCCCTACTGCCATCAGGCGTTGGCGCACCGCTTGGGCCGCTTCCATCTGCTTGTCGGTAATCGGGATGATGACGGCCTGTACCGGGGCCAGCCAGAGCGGGAAGGCTCCAGCGTAGTGTTCGATTACGACGCCCAGGAAGCGTTCGGTGGTTCCGGTGACGGCACGGTGCAGCACCACCGGCGTGTGGGGTTGGTTGTCCTCGCCGATATACTCGCAGCCCAACCGCGAGGGCTGGATGAAGTCCACCTGTATCGTGCTGAGTTGCCACTCACGGCCCAGCACATCACGCGCCAGGAAGTCAGCTTTGGGGCCATAGAAGGCCGCTTCGCCCTCTTCTTCGGTATACTCAACCCCGTTGGCATCGAGCGCGGCACGCAGCGCACTGGTGGCCTGTTCCCACTTCTCATCATCGGCCACAAACTTGCCCGTATCGCCACGCAGCGAGAGGCGTACCTTGTAGTCGGTGAAGTGGTAGGTCTCCAATACCTCACGGATCAGGTTGAGCGCAAGGTTGAACTCCTCCTGGATCTGTTCGGGGAGGCAGAAGATGTGGCAATCATCCTGAGTCAGGGCGCGCACGCGGGTTAAGCCATTCAGTGCCCCGCTATCCTCGTAGCGGTAGAGCGTCGCAAACTCGGCAAAACGCATGGGTAGATCGCGGTAGCTGATCACCCCCATCTGGTTGAAGAGCGTCATGTGGCTGGGGCAGTTCATCGGCTTGAGCCGGAAGACCAGATCTTCACTCTCGACCATAGGCGGGAACATGCTATCGCGGTAGTTCTCGTAGTGGCCAGAGCGGTGGTAGAGCTGCTCCTTGACCACATTGCCCGTCCAGACATGCTGGTAGCCATAGCGCGTCTGCACCTCGCGCACATAGCGTTCCATCTCGTAGCGTAGGATCTCGCCCTTGGGCGTAAAGAGGGGCAACCCCGGCCCCACATCCTCGGAGAAGAAGAAGAGACCCAGTTCCTTCCCCAGCTTGCGGTGGTCGCGGCGCTTGGCCTCTTCCAGGTTGTGCAGATACTGCTCAAGCTCCTCCTTGTTATTCCAGGCCGTACCATAGATACGCTGCAACTGCTTCTGCTTCTCATCGCCGCGCCAATAGGCACCGGCAATACTCATCAGCTTGAAGCCATCATTGGGGATCTGGCCGGTATGTTCCAGGTGCGGGCCACGGCAGAGATCCTCAAACGTATCGTGGGTATAGGTCGAGATGACCGTATCGCCATGGTGGGTTTCGCCATTCTCATCAAGCCCTTTGGAGAGGCCATCAATCAACTCCAACTTATAGGGCTGGTTGGCGAAGATCTGGCGTGCCTCATCGGCGCTCACCTCGCGGTAGGTGAAGGGGAAGTTGCCGGCGATGATCGCCTGCATGCGGCGCTCAATGTCGCCCAGATCGTCCGGGTTCAGCGCACGCGGTAGATCGAAGTCATAGTAGAAGCCATGCTCAATGGGTGGCCCAATCGCCACCTTGCCTTCGGGGAAGATCTGCAACACCGCTTCGGCCATCACATGGGCCAAAGAGTGGCGCAGACGGTAGTAGGGATCGTTATCGGGTGAGACGGGCATCGGAGCCTCCTGTTGCTATAAAGAGTGTATTAGCGGGTAATGACAACCACGCGGCCATCCTCAATCTGGATATCCTCAATGACGCGACCCTGCTGAGCCAGTTCCATATTGAGCCGTTCCAGCAGCGGGGTAATCAGATCTTGGCTAGAGACGAGCATACCAAGCGGGCCATCAAGTTGGGGATTGACGAGCATGATCTGGCCGCTCTCCACTGCCACGCCACTCCGGATGCTACCGCGTACCCCAAAGGCTTGCACATCAGCAACGACCTGACCGGGGCGGAATTGGAGTTGGACATCCTCCACTGGCCCATAGCCACCTTGATGATCGCTGAGGAAGGAGTTGACCTGGGCATGCTCGACCACCACTGTCCCAGACGGTAAGGCGGCAACTGCCCCTGGCAGAGCCGATTCGCCCAACGACTCAGCCTGAGAGAGTGGGGCGATGCGTTCGCTGATCTGGGTACCGAGCATGGTACTGAGTGCCGGACGCACGAAGAGGCCGTACAGCCCGATCCCCAACAGCATGATCGTTATCAGTACAACCAACTGGCTCAGACAGCTCCGGCGCGGCGGGCGACGCCTGGTGGGGCGCGCTACCCGGCGGCGTGGTGGGCGTTGCGACATGGATCAACTACTCCTCAACACAAAAAACCCCCGTCCGCATGGGACGAAGGGCTGCTTCGTGGTTCCACCCACATTCGACACACCATGGGTATGGTGCATCCTCAGGGGCGCTGTAACGGGCGCAACCCGTGGCCTCATACTGACCGCATTGGTGTTCCGAGACCCGCTCCGAGGTGGTTTTGGCCAAGCTCCGTACCGAGAGGCGTTTTCAGTCTCTGACGCCCCATCCCTGGCGGTGGTTGCCGGCTACTCGTCCTCGTCATCGCGGTAGCTATTGCATGTACCGCCGTTATGATAGCACCGTGGGGGAGCTACGTCAATGCAATCTTGACATCCCCTGCCCCACCGTCTATACTCGCCCGCCATGAATGCCTCGTCTGCATTGCGCCGCCCGATCATCCGCACTGCCCTCCTGGCGGGCTTGCTGCTCGTTCTGCTCGCGATTCTGGCGCTGGTCGTTTGGCTGGATAATGCCGCCAATCGGGGGATCACCTTCGTTACCACCCATCCGCCTTCACCCCTGAGCGATCACCCCAGTGTGGGCGTGAATCTCTATAACCTCCAGTATGAACCCGACCCGGCGGCGGTTACGCGCACCTTTGCCCTCGCCCGTGAGCTTGATGTCGGCTATGCCCGCATCCAGATGACCTGGGAGGATCTTGAGATTCATGGGCGCGGCGATTTTGAGGATCGCCGCAACCTTGCAACGCTGGGCGCGGTTTCGGCGTGGGACAAGTATGATCGCATTGTTGCGGCAGCCAACGCCGCCGAGATCGAGTTGATCGTGCGCTTAGAGCGCCCCCCGGCCTGGGCGCGCCCGCAGGCGTTGGCGAGTCCTGAATTTCAGGAGGGGTTGTTGCTGGATGGTAACTCCACTGGCCCCCCCGATGATTATGCCGATTTTGGCCATTTTGTGCAGGCAGTGGTTGAACGCTACGACGCGGATGGGCTGGATGATGCCCCTGATGGCCTGCATATTCGTTACTTCCAGATCTGGAATGAGCCGAACCTGCGGGGTGAGTGGAACTGGCAAGATCCAAGCCCGGAGGAGTTCGTGCGCCTGTTGCGCATCGCCGCCGAGGCGGCTCGTAGCGCCAATCCAGATGTGGTCATCCTCTTTCCCGGCCTCTCACCCACCGATGGACTCGATTGGCGTGCGCCGATGAGCGAACTCGCCTACCTGGATCGGGTCTATCAGGCGGGGGGTGCGGACTACTTCGATGTGATGTCGGCGCAGAGCTATGGCCTCGGTCAGCCCCCCGATGAGCATCGTTATGTCTTTCTGCGCGGGCGTGGCAATTGGAGTTGGACGCAGCCGATAGATACGCGCAACGATGTGAGCCGGGTGGTGCTGCTGCGCGAGATTATGCAGCGCCATGGCGATACGCAGACGCCGGTATGGGTGAGTGAGTTTGGCTGGAACAGTGCCCCCGACAGCCTGCCACCAGAACGGCGCAGCACGTGGGGCCAGCCCGTGACCGAGGCGCAGAAGGGGGCGTACCTGATTGGGCAGATCGAACGTGCCCGCCAGGAGTGGCCATGGATGGGGGTGATGAATGTCTGGATGTTGCGATTTGGGGGCTATGCTGAGCCAGATCCGAACGATCCGACGCCCTACTTCGCCCTGGTGAGCCGCGATTGGCAGCCGCTGACCAGCTACACCATGCTCAAGGAGTACCTGGCACGCCCCAGTGTTGCGGGTGTTGGCTCCCATAGATGGGAATCACCGGCGGTGAGGCGCACAGGGACGGGGTGGCAGGTACGCTTCGATGGGGCGCGCATCAGCCTGGTGGGGGAAGGTGTGGCGACCGGGGTACAGATTGATGGTCGGGCCATAACGCTCAGACCGGGAATGGTGGGGGATGTCGAGGCGTTGCAATCGGGGTGGCTGGAGCCTGGTGAGCATGTCCTCGAACTGAGTGGGGAAGCGCCGGTCTGGTTCGGGGTGGATCAGGCTCGCCCGTGGGGCTGGGTCTGGGATTATGGCCCGCTGCTACTCATCGCTGCCTGTGCAGTGGTGGGGGCTCTGTTGGTTGGAGGTACCCCATGGCGCAATCGTCGCAACGCCTGAGTCGGACGGAGATTGGCATCCTGATCGCCATGGGCGTGGGGCTACTGATCGCCTACCGCGTCTCGGCCCAACTCCCCTTCACCGCCCTGGGCTTAGCCATCGTCACCCCACTGGCACTATGGCGGCCCGATCTGCTCTTGGCATACGTGCCCTTCACGGTGGCACTCTACTTTATGCCCAAGGGGCTGTTCGATGCCCGCTTTGGTATCCGCGACAGCGGTATCTACCTGCCGCTGCACGAGGTGGTGCTGTTGCTTACGCTCGCTGGGGCGGGCATTCATTTGCTCATTTCTGGTATTGTTTGGTGGCGCAACCGCCAAACAATACCAGAAACGATCTTCAGCGGCGGCTTTACCACCCCACTCCTCCCGATCATCCTCTTTCTGGTCGCGGGCATATGGGGGGTTGTGATCGCTGAGGCGCGGGGCGTGGCGCTACGCGAGCTACGCTGGCTCATCTTCGAACCGATCATCTTCGTGGGGTTGCTGGTCTTCTACACACGCCAACGCGGCTCTCGCTACCTGCACCTGCTGATCGGCTTCTGGCTGAGCGGGGGGGCACTGGCCGGGTTAGTGGGTATGCTGCAACTGGCCGGGATCAACCTTGCCCCACTGATCGGCATCAAGAGCGGTTATAGTGAAGACCTGATCGCCGTCGAGGGCGTGCGACGCGCCACGGGGCTTTACGGCCACCCCAACAACCTCGGTCTGGCGCTGGGGCGCACCTGGCCAGTGGCGGCGGCGCTGGCGCATGTCGCCTTTTGGAACGGGCCGGGTGGGATGGCGCGTCTGCGCCGCGCATGGCCGCTGCTGCTCGTCATGCTACTCAGCCTGGGCGGGTTGCTGGCCTCCTTCTCACGCGGGGCCTACCTGGGTACACTGGTGGCCGGGGCGATCCTGGCTGCCACGCTCATCCCGGCGCACCTGCGGCCACCCCGGCGTATCCTGCTACCCGTGCTGGGGGGCGTGGGCATCCTGGGTTTCCTCATCCTCGCGCTTACAGTTGAACGCTTCAACCTGATCGGCGGCAGTAGTAGCATTCGCCTGCAAACCTGGGTCTCGGCGCTGGCCATGCTACGCGATCACCCGTTGGGGATTGGGCTGGATCAGTTCGGACTGATCTACCCGCGCTATATTGCCCCCGAACTGGCCAGTACGAACGAGATCCATACCGCACATCCGCACAACCTCGTCTTGGACATCGCGCTGCGTATGGGGCCACTCGGCATGATTGCGGTGGGGTGGTTGCTGCTCCGCTTCTACCGCCAGCCCATTCAACCTACATCTGCACTGATGATCGGGGCTAGTGCGGCGATGAGTGCGGCGCTCGTGCATGGCCTCGTGGACTCCTTCTACTTCTGGCCGGATCTGGCCTTTGCGTTCTGGATGCTGTTGGCGATTCGGCTGGGGTGGGGGCAACATCCTTGAGGCTTCACCTGATATGCGTTCGGTGAAGGAAAACCGCGTAGGGGCGCATCGTGATGTGCCCAGGCCGTATGCTCCACCCACTCCCGTGGCGTCCTACCGTTGGCTTCGACAAGCTCAGCCAACGGCGGGTAGTTGGTGCAAGACGTTACGTCGCGACCGGTTGTGATGTTTGATACCGCTGGCGAATCCGGGAGCGAGGGCATCTTGCCCTCGTATGTACGGCGAGGGCGGGACGCCCTCGCTCCCAGGAAGGTCACAGAGCGATTTCGCAGCAGTATCAACGTTTTGCATGGTACGATCACAAAAGGGGAGTAGCCATCTCCATACCCTCCTCGCGCTGGCTTCGACAGGCTCAGCTTCGACAGGCTCAGCCACCGCCAGCGATGGCATGCAGCATATGGACACCGGTGCTACATTCAGCTACTCTCTCTTGTTAGGTCGCACGTATACGGTATAATACCCGCGCTGGATCAAAGCCAGCACAACGACGTGTCAGCAATCCGTTGAAGGAGTCGCGACGATGAGTGAGCATTCGAAGAGTAGTTGGCAAATCAAAGGTGCGGCGGTACTTGATGAGTTGATCGTTCTGATGGGATTGACCGCCGAAGATGCCCGCCTGCTCGGTGCGCTAGAGGCGACCGCAGCAGCGCGTGGCCCCCAAATGGCCGAGGATTTCTATGGGCGGCTGGGCACGCATGCCAATGCCGTCGAGTTTATTACCGATAAACCCATGGCTGGTCTGCACAAGACGATCATTGAGTGGTTTACCCAGCTCTTCTGTGGCAAGTACGATACGCAGTATGCGGCGCGCCGCCTGCGCATCGGCGAGGTGCATGTGCGCATCGGGTTGCCCGTGCGCTACCCATTGGCGATGCTCGATGTCATTCTGCCCCATGGCGTCGCTATCGCCGAGACCTCGCCTGAACCAGAGGCTGCCCGACGTGCCTTCTTCAAGGTGCTGGCGCTCGATGTCGCGATCTTCAACCAAGCCTACGAAGACAACCAGCTCTCCCACTTGGTCGAGATGGTGGGTGGTGAGATGTTGGCACGGCGCTTGTTGACGGGGCAGGCGTAGGGATATGCTGTTGGGGCGCGTTCGACGCGCCCCTCTATGCTACGCCGTAATGATCGCCAGCACCCCTGCGCAGAAGGTGACACCCAGCGCCAGACGGTAGAAGAAGAGTACGGGGAGGCGGGTACTCAGATAGACACCGATGGTGTTGCCAATAATGGCTACTGGTAGCCAGATGAGACCCTGAGGAAAGAGGGCAGCCGCAAAAGGCGCACCGCGAATGGCCAGAACGGTCAGCGTGATCAGGTTGACTAGGATAAAGAAGAGCGCCAGACTGGCCTGGAACCGCTGCGGTGAGACCCGGTCGCGGGTAAGAAGAAGTACCGCCGGGATACCATTCAGCGAGG
>RRYU01003386.1_pt1 | contig 16115 bp, 13 predicted proteins | sample 2162651 | NCBI WGS metagenome assembly RRYU01 (sample SAMN10267283, study PRJNA491782) | microbial mat metagenome | isolation source: biomat in the production well | place: Japan: Minami-Kanto gas field, natural gas well KTG3 | collected 2017-06 | reverse complement strand
GTTCGCGGATGGCCACCCGGCATGATTAGCTTTTTCTTAACTATGCACGTGTTGCGCCAAAAAAACAAGAGCCGGCCCCAAATAATTGGGCCGGCTCCCGGTCAGTTCAAAACATGGCTGTGAAGGGTTAGTCGCGACGCATCAAGCGCATCTTTTTGCGCAGCCGCCGCTGGGCTTCCTTCTCTTTGCGCTTGCGCTTCACGCTGGGCTTTTCGTAATATTTGCGCTGCTTCATCTCACGAAACAGCCCTTCCTGCTGCAGCTTGCGCTTGAGAACCCGAATAGCCTTCTCGACATTGTTGTCAAGGACCTGGATTTCCAAAAGACTTCACCCCGCTTTCACTTGAAGAATAACCCTCCCAGAGGGAGGAGCGCGTATATATACCCGAAAACCCATGTCAAGGCAAGCGAGAATCGCAAGAAAATTCGCGTAGCTATTCAGCTCCCTTGCTCAGCTCAGCGGCACAGCATGCGGGCCTGACCGTTGTTTGCGGAAAGTTTAATGACAACGCTGGATGCAAACAGTGACTACAGACCACAGGTTTTCGCTTATGTGCAGGAGTTACGCATTGGCGACATAGAGCCCGACCGGCAGACCACCGTTATCCAGTTCGGCGATCTTTGCGAATTTCAGCCCGGTGGCGTGCATCAACTCGGCATCAGGACACAGCAGCGCAATCCGCCATTGCGGGAAGCTGTGGGCCAGATGACCGCCCATGTCCCGATAAAAGCTCTGGAGAGTTGCCGCCGTCTTCAGCCGCCGGCCGTAGGGCGGGTTGCAGACCAGCAGGCCCGGCTGCGGCCTGACCGGCTGATCGGCCAGATCCCCTTGCCGAAACGTCACCCGACCATTGATGTGGAGCCGCTGCAGATTCTGCCGGGCAATCTTCACAGCGGCGGCATCCTGATCGGCGCCCTCCAGAGTGGACGAAACGGGAACCTGCCGCAGTTCTGCCTCTGTACGCAACCGGTCCCAGAGCCCCGCGCGATAGCCCGGCCAAGACATGAAGCCGAACTCGCGGGTCATGCCCGGCGCCCGGTTGGCAGCCAGCATTGCCCCTTCCAGAAGAAAGCTGCCCGTGCCGCACATCGGATCGAACAGGTGCTCACCAGCCTTCCAGTCAAGCAGGAGAAGGATGCCTGCAGCCAGGGTCTCGCGCAACGGCGCCCGGGTTGTGCCGAGGCGATACCCGCGCCGGTGCAGCAACTCACCGGAACTGTCGATTGACAGGGACAGCTCGTCGTCCACCAGGCGCGCCAGTACGAGTTGCCGTGGCCCATCGCCTGACTGCGGGGACCGGCCCAGGGCCTGGTCGATCGCTGCGTCGAGAGTTTCGGCAACACGCGCCGAATGCATCAATCGCGAACGGCGGCAGGTCACCCGGACGTCGACCACCGTCTCCGGGCGGATAAAGCGTCCCCAGGGCAGACGGACGGCCTGGCGGAACAGGTCGGGGAAAGCCCGGCAGCGCCAGCTGGCAAAGCGCACCAGCACGCGACTGGCAGTGCGCAGGTGCAGATTCGCCTGGTAGATGTCGGCCAGCCGCCCGGTGAACTCGACGCCGCCGGCAACGATCTTCGCCTGCGACCGGCCCAGCGTCTTCAGCTCATCGGCGCAGACCCGCTCAAGGCCCGGCGATACAACGGCGAACAGCATTTCAATCGTGCGATGGTCCACGCGCCAACCTTTTTCTCACGGTCCTTGTGTACCAGGGTTTTTCTTCCGGCCGGATTCCACAGCGGCGGGCCGGGGATACCGCCGGTTCAGGGATAAGCCAACGGTTTTCTGGTCATTATGGCGAGAGCTCGCCGGGGAAGGTCACCCGCAGATCGCCGCCGGCATCCGGTGAAACATAGGGTTCGCCCCCGAGATTCTCTCTCAGCCGGGCCAGAAACTCCCGCCGGGGGATATTCCTCGCGCCCATGCTCATCAGGTGCGGATTGGGGACCTGGCAATCAAACAGCGCAAATCCGGCGGCAGCCAGATACCTGGCAAACCAGACCAGGCCAACTTTCGAGGCATCGGTCGCCGCATGGAACATCGATTCACCAAAAAAACAAGCGCCCATGGCGACCCCGTAGAGTCCGCCGACGAGACGGTCGGCCTGCCAAACCTCGACCGAATGAGCGTAGCCCCGCACATGCAGCTTCTGATAAGCCGCCTGCATCTCGGGCAGCAGCCAGGTTTCCTCCCCCTTGTCAAGGCGCACCCGGGCACAAGCCTGAATGACCTCGGCAAACGCTCGATTGGCGGTCACCCGGTATTTCCCCTGTCGCAGCGTCCTCCGCAAGCGCTTGGCGATATGGACGGCTGCAGGATCGAGGATGCAGCGCGGATCTGGCGACCACCAGAGGATCGGGTCATCGGGTCCGTACCAGGGGAAAATTCCTAACCGATAGGCAAGCAGGAGCCGTTCCGGGGAAAGATCACCGCCGACGGCCAGCAGGCCATCGGCAGCGGCCCACTGTGGATCAGGAAAAACCAGTTCATCGGTGAGACGGAATACAGGCATGCAAATCAACAGCACGGCAACTGTGACGAAAACCACAGAAGACCGAAAAACGCGCCCCGGACATCAATCATGACCAACCTGATCTTGTAGGGAAACCGGGCGGAAAGATGACCGTACCGCCTCTTGCAGATTTCAATCAAAGTGGAAATCCAGTTTGCCCGCCTTGAGACCGACCCGCACCGTGCCGCCCCTGACCAGGTTACCGAACAAGACCTCATCGGCCAGCACGTCCCCCAACTCGGTTTCGATCAAGCGACCGAGCGGACGCGCACCAAAAACCGGGTCGTAACCGCGCCGGGCCAGGTCAAGACGAGCCGCCTGGGTCAGGCGCAGGCTGACTTTCCGATCCGCAAGCGAAGCCTGCAGCTGGGCAATGAATTTATCGACCACCTTGACCATCACCGTTTCGTCCAGCGGCCGGAATGCGATCACCGCATCCAGCCGGTTGCGGAACTCGGGGGAAAACGTCTTTTCGACCGCCTGACCGGCGTTGCCGGGAAGCCGTTCCCCAAAGCCGATCGGCGTGCTGCTCATCTCACGGGCGCCGACGTTGCTGGTCAAAATCAGTATGACATTGCGAAAATCAGCCTGGCGGCCATTGTTATCGGTCAAGGTGCCATGGTCCATCACCTGCAGCAGGATATTGAAGATGTCCGGATGGGCCTTCTCAATTTCATCGAGCAGCAGCACCGCGTAAGGGCTGCGGATCACCGCATCAGTGAGCAGCCCGCCCTGATCGAAGCCAACATAGCCGGGCGGAGAACCGATCAGGCGTGAAACCGAATGCTTCTCCATGTATTCACTCATGTCGAAACGCAGGAATTCGACGCCCATCTGCAGGGCAAGTTGCTTGGCGACTTCGGTCTTGCCGACGCCGGTTGGGCCGGTAAACAGAAATGAACCGGTTGGTTTTTCCGGCTGGCCCAGGCCGGCGCGGGCGCGGCGGATTGAACGGCAGAGCAGATCGATCGGTTCATCCTGGCCGAACACCTGGCGCTTGATGGCCAGATCGAGGCTTTTCAGCTTGCGGCGGTCGGTCCGCGACATTTTCTGGATAGGAATGCGCGCGATGCCGGCCACAACGGTTTCAATCTCGGCGACCCCGATGCTGTTACGCTGCTGCGGATACAGACTGCGATAGGCACCCGCTTCGTCAATAACGTCGATCGCCTTGTCGGGTAGCCGCCGGAAGGTGATGTGACGCGCCGAGAGTCGGGCCGCGGCCTCCAGAGCCGCGGCCGTGTAAGTTACGCCATGGTGTTCCTCGTAGTAACTTTTCAGGCCTTTGAGGATATCCACCGTCTCATCAACAGACGGCTCCAGAATGTCAATTTTCTGGAAACGCCGGGACAAGGCCCGATCTTTCTCGAACAGGTTCTTATATTCTTCATAGGTTGTTGAGCCGATACACCGCAAGTCTCCCGTAGCCAGAACCGGCTTGAGAATATTGGCGGCATCCAGGGAACCGCCACTGGTGGCACCGGCGCCGACAATCGTGTGGATTTCGTCGATCACCAGGATGGCCCGGGTCCGTTTCCCCAGAGCATCGACGACCGCCTTGAGTCTTTCCTCGAAATCCCCACGGTACTTGGTCCCGGCCAGCAAAGCGCCCATGTCCAGAGCGAACAATTCGGCGTCTTTAAGCAGTTCGGGAACCTGCTCATTATGAATGCGCAGGGCCAGTCCTTCGGCAATCGCCGTTTTGCCCACCCCGGGCTCACCGACCAGCACCGGGTTGTTTTTACGCCGGCGGCACAGCACCTGAATGCAGCGCTCCAGTTCTGCGGCTCGGCCGACCAGCGGGTCGATCCTGTCTTCCCGGGCGCGCTCAAGCAGATTGATGGTATAAATCTGCAGGGGGTCAACTTTTCTGACCGGCTTCCTGGTCGCAGGCGCCGGCTTCGCATGGGGAACATCCTTTCTCTCCGGCGCAACCGATTCCTGGTGAGGCTGTTTCGTCACGCCGTGCGAGAGATAACTGAGAACGTCGAAACGGCTTATTCCTGCTTCCTGCAGAAGAAAAGCGGCATGACTGTTCTGCTGTTCGAGAATCGCCGCCAGCAGATCTCCCAGGCCGATCTCATGTTTGCCGGACGATTGCATATGCGCTACGGTTCGCTGCAAAACCTGCTGTAACCCGATGGTTTGCTCCGGGACAAAATCGTCCTCGACATCAAGCTTCTCCAGATGCTGATCGAAAAACGCTTCCAGGCTGCTGCGCAAGCGCTCCACTTCAGCCCCGCAGGCCAAAACCACCTCCTGGCCCTGCTCCTCGAACAGGAGGGCATAGAGAACATGTTCGGTGGTCAAAAATTCGTGCCGCCGTCGTTGCGCCTCGCGCACAGCCAGCGAAAAGGCAATCTGAACATCTTGGTTAAACATCGGAACTCCGCTATACCTGGTCCAGGCTGCAACGCAACGGAAAGCCTTCCGCCTGCGCCAGGGCATGAACTTTTGCCGTCTTGGTTTCTGCAATCTCGTACGGGAACACCCCGCAAACCCCGACACCCTTGAAGTGGATATGCAGCATGATACGATTGGCCTCGGTCGGAGACTTATGAAATACCGACATCAACATGGTGACGACAAAGTCCATGGTCGTATAATCGTCATTATGCATAAGCACTTTGAACATCGGCGGCTGCCGCGTTTTTGAATGATTCTGAACCTCGTGCCGGGTCTGGTTGCCAGCAGCGTCACTTGCCACGATATATCCTCTGCTCCCTCTCCCTGAACACCCGAAGCGCCCGGAAACCGCCGGGGCCGCTGATAACACAACTGAAAATTGACACTGTTGAAACTTCCCAAAACAGGAGAACTTCTCCGGCCACCGCCGCTTTCCTGTAGGCTAATTATCCTAGCACAAAGGCGCGACAGTGTCATCGTGGCCTTTGCAATCCACCGGGCGGTTTCAGTTGCGGGGTATTTTTTTCCCTGCCAGGAAATCCCCGACCGCCCCCGGTACGGACAAGACCCTCAAGACAGCCGAGGTCAAGCGCCAGGCACGGTCGTCCAGGTTGAGTTGCTGCAGAGCCTCACCAAAGCCGGTAAAAGCCGCGTCCAGCAAATTCTTCTGAAACAGATTCATCGGAACCGTCTCGACCTCGGCCAGGGGGGCCATGGCCAGGGCGCTTCGGCACAGCGCCGCATCCAGCGAAGTGATCGAACGACAAAGCAATGGACGAACACAGTGAACCAGGCAGGTTCCCTTTGCCGTCAGGAAGGCACACGACTCAGCCAGATCAATCCTTTCGTCATCGTTCAGCCAGCGGGTGCGCACATGCAGTTCCGCCAACCGGTCATGGACCCTGCCAAGCTGCTCATGACTCAGGCTGCTCCATAAAAAGCGGCTGATGGCGATGGCTTCAGGGAAAAGTACCGAGACATTCAGAATGCAGCAGGAACTGCACCCGGCATGGCAGGCAACATGCGCCAGTTCCTCGCCATCGCCGAACCTGAGCAGATCGCGTTCCACGGCAACGGTCAAAAGATGCATGCTGCCGGCAACATCGACGGGTGTTCGTGCCCTCTTCAGCAGTGAACTTGCAGCTCTGCGGAATCGCTGTCCGTAGTCATCCAGCTCGAAATCGCAATCCATCCGACCTCCCGGCCCAACCGTTGTTCTATCCGTGTGCGTTGGCCTTGACATGTGTTCAATATACTGCAGATCGCTCTGGAAGCCAGTCATTTCGACATTCAGGACAAAGGCCAATGACAGACAAGACTAAATATATTATGCTGACAGCCTCTCTCAAACAATCTGCACAAACCGCTTTAGCCAGGGGAAATCAATGTTGCGCTATCGACACCATACGCATCCTGTCGGCATTCGAACTCTGCAAAACTGGAATCTGCCCCATGCCCGGCCCTGAAGGTGTCATTCAGTTTTACCTCGATTTCAACCTGGCGCCGCCACCGCCGGCCGCCGAGCTCTGCGAGCTGAACGCCTGGCGCTGGATTTTCCGGCGGCTTGACCTGCTTGGGCAGGATCCGGACCGCTACGACGGATACGGCTTCGGCAACCTTTCCCGACGCATCAGCCTTGCAGATGGCAGGGACCACGCTTTTATCATCAGCGGCAGCCAGACCGGCGGCTTGCCGGAACTGCACCCCGAACATTACGTCACGGTGCTCGACTGCGATCCGATCCGTAACCGTGTGACCGCCGCCGGGCCGATCAAGCCTTCTTCGGAATCCCTGACCCACGGCCTGCTCTATCAGGCCGATCCGAAAATCACATGGATCATGCATCTGCACAGCCCGGCCATCTATATCCAGCAAGACAATCTGGCCCTTCCGGTTACCGCGGCGTCCGCTCTGTGCGGCACACCGCAGATCGCCATGGAAGTCGGTCGGATCCACGCCGGCCTGCCGGCATCCGACCCCTGTCTGCTCGTCATGGGAGGCCACACCGACGGCATCCTGGCGTTTGGTACCGATCCGACCCGGACCGGCGGTCTGGTTGTCGAAACTTTGGCCAGGGCACTGCAGTTGCAACGTACATAAAACTCTGTTGTATTTTTCCCTTGATTTAAAGGGATGAGTTTGGCATCATTCACGCTCTCAAATGAAAAAATTCCAAAAACCCCATTGACTCACGGAGCGTCCCATGGATCTACAGATTCGCTTTGTCTGCCCCGCGTGCCATCAACCCCAGTCTTTCGGTTTCCATGAGATTGCCCCCGGACGCCGCCAGGTCTGCCGGAACTGTGAGACGTCCCTGCGGCTCACCACAGACAGTCTGGACCTCTTTGCGCATGATCTGCGCCAGTATTGCGACGCCTGACTTTTCAAGCGTTTCCAACGCCTTGTTGACCGGCATTACCGAACGCGGAGCCTCGGGGTTCCGCGTTCGGTAATGACTTCCACAACCAGATCCCGTCTTGCAGACAAAACGCCCGCCTGCTATCGTGTGGCAGTCGTTAAGCCTCTACCTGCCGGGAGACTGTCATGCCTGATCTGTTCATCGTTGCCGGAGCCCTGCTGCTCGGTTTCATCCTCGGCTTATGTCCGGCTCTCTTGCAGATCAGAGCGCGGACCGAAGCGGCCCGACAGAGCGGCCGCCAGGAGACTTCCGCCGAAATCGGCATCCTGCTGGAGCGCTTGACCGGCCGCGAGGAACAGCTGAAACTGCGCGACGAAACGATCAGAACCCAGGCCTTGCGCCTTGAACAACTCACCAGGGAAGGCACCCGGCTCGAACGGGAGAAAGCCGCCCTCGACGCCCGACTCCAGGAAGAAGTAAAGCGGTCCGAAGACAAACTCCAGGTCCTGAATGACGCCAGGGAAGCACTTCAGAACCAGTTCAGGAACCTGGCAAACCAGATTTTTGACGAAAAAACCAGGTTATTTTCCGATCAGAGCCGGGCCAACCTCGATACGATTCTCACCCCCTTCAAAGAGAAGATCACAGATTTCGAAAAAAAAGTCGCCGAAGCCTATGCCAACGAAGGCAAAGAGCGCCACTCGCTGATCAGGGAAGTGCAGAAACTCCAGGAACTGAACCGGAAAATCGGCGAAGATGCGGAGAACCTGACCAAGGCGCTCAAGGGAGACAGCAAAACGCAGGGCACCTGGGGGGAGATCATCCTCGAACGGATTCTCGAAGAATCGGGACTGCGCAAAGGGGTCGAATACGACTCCCAGGGCGGTTTCCGGGATCACTCCGGCAAACTGCTCAAACCGGATGTCATCGTCCACCTGCCCGAAGGCAAGGACATTATCATCGATTCCAAAGTGTCCCTGACCGCCTATGAAAAATACATCCGCAGCGAAACCGACGAGGCTCGCGACAGGGCGGTCAGGGAGCACCTGCTGTCGGTCAACAGTCACCTCAAGGGCCTCGAATCGAAAAAGTACGATCAGTTGCCTGACATCAAAAGTCTCGATTTCGTACTGATGTTCATTCCCGTGGAAAGCGCCTTCATGCTCACGGTTGACAAGGATAACGAGATCTTCAGAAAAGCCTTTGAACAGAACATCATGATCGTCAGCCCATCGACTCTGCTGGTCACCCTGAGAACCATCCAGAACATCTGGCGTTACGAATACCAGAGCAAAAACGCCCAGGAGATCGCTGAAAAAGCGGGCAGCCTGTATGACAAGTTCGTCAGCTTCGTTGCCGACCTGGAAAAGATCGGCGACCAGATCGGCAGCGTGCAGAAGTCTTACGACAGTGCCCATAACAAATTGGTGAGCGGCCGCGGCAGTCTGGTTTCACGCGCGCAGAACCTGATCAGCCTCGGTGTCAAAAGCCGCAAGAACCTGCCGGCAGCAGTCAGCCAGGCCGCTGACACGAACCTGCCCCCCGGCAAACCTCCGGCAGACGATACCGACCTGGAGGCATAGCCTGCGCTGCCTCCCCTCTCCGCCTGAACGCCAGGGCACACCGCGGGTTACCCACTACGGCCCTTCACGCCATCTGACCGGTTCAAAAAAATCCCGGTTGCGATGCCCGTCGCCCGAAGATTTCAGAAGTGCCATGTAAAGACGGGTGGCGCGCAGGTCAAGCTCCAGCATCGCTTGCGCCAGGCGGGTCCGTCGCGCCCCCGCTCCATAAAACTTCCTGAACATGGCATTTGCCCCGGCAGGGTCCATGATGATCGGCAGCGTACGCCTGGCCCGGGCTGCGGCCAGACACTTCCGGCCGTTTTGACTCATGCCGAGCAGGCGCAGATAAAGCGGACCGGCCTCGAGAAAAGCCGCCATGACACTGCCGGACACCTGCAGCATGACATAAGCAAGAATCCGCTGGATACGAGTCTGGGTCCAGTGCCGTGATTTCACGCTGCGAACCAGCCCGGCATAGTCCTTTGCGGTGCTTGCGGCCCCGGTCAGTCGCTGCGCAAGACCATGTTCCACCTGGTAGAGACCCTGCAGGCTGACCGGTTCCTGCAGAAGACTCGCCAGCAACACGCTGAACACCTTGGTCCAGTCGAGCTGCCGCTGTGCCTGCAGGGCGCTTTCGAATCGCGACCAGCAGGCATCAGGCAGGAATTCCTGCACCGACTCGCCCAACTCCAGCCTCTGGCGGATCCCCGTGGCACTGGCAAGCCGGCCCCGGGCGGCCGTATCATGATAACCTGGTCCCCGGCGGCGGATCGTCAAGGGCGTGATCGGGCTGGCATTCTGCTGCAGCGCCCGCAGGTATTCAAGACCGAGAATATTATTCGGTTCGGCAAGGGTCGCAAGCGGCAGCCCCGGGGCCATCCGCTGCACAATCCGGGCCCGGGCGGTCGGATAATTGAGCCCCTGCCGCAACAGATCCGCCGCCTGCCTGTCAATCTCCGCCGCGTGCTGCGCCAACAGCCGGGCAGCGGCCTGCAGATCGGCGAGATCCCCGGCTTCACTGCCGAAACAGAGGGCGTCGACGATCCCCAGTCCATCGAGCGCCTGCACCGCGCCCTGCGCAAAGCAGGGAGCGCTGTTGCAGGCAAACGGCAACGGCAGCTCAAACACCAGATCAAGACCAGCCGCCAGGGCCATCTCGGTGCGAACCCATTTATCGACCAGAGCCGGTTCGCCGCGCTGCAGGAAATGCCCGCTCATAACGGCGACCCCGGCCTCGGCTCCGCTCACTCGGAGGCTCTCCCGGAGATGATGCAGGTGCCCGTTGTGGAAGGGGTTGTATTCCGTGACCAGACCAACGACTTTCATCTACCAGGGTTTCCCGGGGAAATCATGTCAATGCCGTTTTTATTGGGTTGGACAGGTCAATCTTCAAGCCTTCGCCCAGCCTCGTTTCGTCAGGATCGACAACTGTCCGATATGCCAGAACCTCGACGCCGGAGGCTGCCGCCTGACGCAGCAATCGTCCATATTCCGGATCAATCTCATCGGCCGGCGCAAAGACCTGTGCCTCGCCGCGCTGCACCAGAAAGAAGATCACCGACCGGTACCCCTGGCCGACCGCGGACATCAATTCCCGCAAATGTTTTTGGCCACGCAAGGTGACCGCATCCGGGAAGCAGGCCAGGTGCGGTCGGCAGCAGAGGGTCACATTCTTCACCTCGACCAGCACCCGTTCCTTGCGGTTTTCAAGCAGAAAGTCCAGGCGGCTCTCGCCGAAACGGAATTCCGGGAGCACCTCATAGCCGGACAAATCTGCGATCAGATTGCAGTGCAGCCCTTCCTCGACCACCCGGTTGGCGCGATGGGTGTTGATATCCACCCAACGGTCGTTGACCTTGACCAGCTCCCAGCTATACGGCAGCTTGCGCTGCGGGTTGCTACTGGCCGACAGCAGCACCTCGCTACCGGCCAGGGCACACTGCTGCATGCTGCCGGTGTTCGGTGTGTGCGCAGTCACACGCCGGCCGTCGGTCAGTTCGACGTCGGCCAGGAAACGCTTGTAGCGACGGACCAGGCGGCCCGGGATGAGCGGGGTTGGCAGTTTCATTTCTTGATCAATGTCAATTTTGGCCAAGCAAAAATTCTGCGGGTATTGGTGAATGAAGCGTAACTGTTCAGCTCCCTGACTTAACGGCACAGCCGGTGGGCTGCAGCTGTTGCTTGCGGGAAGTTAAGTGGCAACGTTGGACGCAGGCAATGGCTGCCGCCCACCTGCCCTCGCTTATGTTCTGAGTCGTTAAAATAAATCTAGCATTGTTGACAGATGCGTGTAAGGGGAAAAGTCCCCGTCACGCAAAGTGTTTGACAGCCCGACGCGTCTCCCCTAGACTGGCGACCAATTAATCCAAACCGCTGATTTACCAAGGCTTCTAATATTTCATGACAACTTCCGCAACCAACCGAGAGAGCCTCGCGCCTTTACCGCCTGGCACCGTGCGCATCCTGCCCCTCGGCGGCCTGGGCGAAATCGGCCTGAACATGATGACCTTCGAAGCCGATGGCCGGATGCTGGTACTCGACTGCGGGCTGATGTTCCCGGAAGCCTACATGCTGGGCATCGACCTGGTGATCCCCGACATTGCTTCACTGGATGTCAGCCGCACGCCGATCACCGCCCTGATGCTGACCCATGGTCATGAAGACCACATCGGCGCCATCCCCTTCCTGCTCGAAGCCCTCGGCAACCCACCGATCTACGGCACGCCTTTGACCCTCGGCCTGCTGCGCGGCAAACTTGAAGAGCACAGGCTGATCGGCAAGGCCGACCTGCGTCCGATCCAGCCGCGCCAGACGATCGATCTCGGGGTTTTCCAGGTCGAATTCTTCCGGGCCGCCCACTCGATCGTCGACGGCTGCGGCCTGGCGATCCGCACCCCGGCCGGCCTGATTGTGCATACCGGTGATTTCAAGCTGGACCCGACGCCGGTCGACAACCAGCCGACCGACCTCGGCCGACTGGCTAGCTACGGCGAGGAGGGCGTGCTGCTGCTGCTGGCGGACTCCACCAACGTCGAGCAGTCCGGGCGGACCCTCTCGGAACGCACCGTCGGCGAAGCCTTCGATGCCATCCTGCCGGGCTGCACCGGCCGCGTGTTCATCTCCACCTTTTCATCCAACATCCACCGCATCCAGCAGATTGTGGATGCCGCGGCCAAGGTGGGACGCAAGCTGCTGGTCAGCGGCCGCAGCATGGTCGGCAACATCGCCATCGCCCGCCAGCTGGGCTACCTGAACATCCCCGACGATATGCTCATCGATCTCCGCCAGCTACGGGATCTGGCCAGGGACCAGGTGCTGATTGTGACGACCGGCAGCCAGGGGGAACCGCTCAGTGCCCTGTCACGTATTGCTCTCGACGATCACAAGCAGCTGCAGCTGGAAACGGGCGACACAGTCATCCTGTCTTCCAAGTTCATCCCCGGCAATGAAAAGGCGATCAGCGACCTGATCAACCACCTTTACCGCCGCGGCGCGGAAGTTCATTATGAAACGACCAGCGAAGTTCACGTCTCGGGGCATGCCTGCCAGGATGAACTGAAGACCGTTCACAACCTGGTCCGGCCGCGCTACTTCGTCCCTGTTCACGGCGAGTATCGCCACCTGGTGAAACACCGTCAGCTGGCCATGGCCATGGGAATACCCGCCGACCGGGCCCTGCTGCTGGAAAACGGCCAGCCGCTGCTGCTGTCGGCCAACGGCCACACCCTGCAAGAGAAAGTGCAGACCGGCCGCATCTTCGTCGATGGCAAAGGGGTCGGTGATGTCGGGGCCATGGAGCTGCGCGACCGCAGCCATCTGGCCAATCACGGCCTGGTCATCGTCTTTCTGGCGATGAATCAGAATACCGGCGAGATTGTTGCCGGACCGGAAATCATCACGCGCGGCTTCGTGCCGGAAGAAGAAGGCGCCGCACTTATCGAGGAGGCACGGCAACTGGTGCTAACCATGCTCGGCGAGCACAGCCTGGCCGCCCTTTCCGACTGGGAGGAACTGCGAGTCGAAGTCCGCAAAACCCTGCGCCGCTTCTTCAATAAATCGATGCAGCGGCGACCGCTTATCCTGCCGGTGATCATGGAACTGTAGGCCGGAGGCCATCGTAAATTTACGGCAGGTTTTTATTCATTGCGCTCCGCCCTGCTGTTTGGCATCTTTCACAGCTTAAGACCGCTCTTTCGGAACTGACCCATTATGAGTTTTCTCGACGCCATCCTGCTCGGCATCCTGCAGGGCGCTACCGAATTCCTGCCGGTCTCCTCCTCCGGGCACCTGGCCCTGGCGCAGAACCTGATGGACGATTTCGTCCAGCCTGGCCTGCTGTTCGACATCTTGCTGCACGTCGGCACCATGGTTGCAGTTATCGGCTATTTCTGGCGAGACCTGGTCGGCCTGTTGACCTCCCCCTGGCGACAGGATGCAACCGGTCAGATGCAGCGGCGCATGCTCGCCCTGATCCTGCTCGGCTCTGTCCCTACGGCAGTGATCGGTTTGTCCTTCAAAGATCAGTTCGAAAGCCTTTTCCACCAACCGATGATCGTCTGCCTGATGTTGCTGATCACCGGCAGTCTGCTGCTCGTCGCCGAGCGCTTCACCTCAGCCCGGCGAACCCAGGAACAGATGACCTGGCAGGACGCCCTGGTGGTCGGAATCGCCCAGGGGCTGGCGATCATCCCGGGAATCTCCCGCTCCGGATCGACCATCGGCGTCTTGTTACTGCGCGGCATGGATGGTGAAACAGCCGCCCGTTTTTCCTTTTTACTGGCCCTCCCGGCCATTTTCGGTGCGGCACTGCTCTCAATCAAAGACCTCGACCATGTCACCGCCGCAATGGTTCCGATCTACCTGGCCGGCACGGGAGCGGCCCTCCTCACCGGTCTGCTGTGCATTCATTTCCTGATGGGCGTCATCCGCCGTCGCCGCTTGAGCTGGTTCGCCTTCTATTGTTGGGGCATCGGATTTGCGGGCCTGATCTATTTCGCTTCACCCGGCCTTTGACCTCTTGCCGGTTTCGCGCTAACATGGCGCGATTGTAGCGGCACCGCCATCCTCAGTCCTCCGCGGACTGCCTTGGCTGCCGGAGAAAACCACCTGCGACCAAAAGCGTTTTCGGTATTTTAATATTTGGGCTGGCTGGTCGGAACAACCGATCTGCGCGTCCAGACCAATCCATTGCGGAGCATGCCGACCTTGGCTAAAAACACGAAGAAGACAACGCATGAAAAACCGCGCACGGGCTTTCTGCGCGAGCACATCAAGAAAGAGATCGCCGGCCTGGTCTGGCTGGCCGCGGGGATTTTTCTGCTGCTCAGCCTGGTTTCTTTTAACAACAATGACCCTTCTTTCAACAACAACCTCAATCCGGACCACATCCACAACTTCTGCGGCCGGGTCGGGGCTTACGTCGCCGATTTTTTCTACCAGGTCATCGGCCTGCCGGCCCTGCTGATCCCCCTGGCCTGCCTGGCCTTCGCCTGGCGACTGTTGAAATTCCGGGACATCCACCCACGTTTCTACAAGCTGCTCGCATTCGTCGTCATGTTGATCTCGCTGGCCGGCCTGATTGCGCTGCGCATTGAGAAGGTTCTCCTGATGGGGCAGACAATCAACCAGGCCGGAGGGGTGATCGGTTTTTTTGTCGCCGACACCCTGAAAAGCTGGTTTAACCTGACGGGTGCCGCGATTTTCCTGCTGGTGTTTCTTGCGGTCTCGATCATGCTGGTCGCCCGCTTTTCCGTGGTGCTGTTCCTGGAAGGTCTGCTGGCACGCATGGCAGATGCGCTGGAACGCCGCCGGGAAGCCCGGCTGGCGCGCAAAGCCACGAACCCTGCCAGGGTCAAGCCGGAGCGCACCCCGGTGATTCATACGCCCGAACCCCAGCAAACGTCGCCTCCGCCCAGGAAGAAGCCCGGGAAACAGGAACAGAAAGAAACAGCCGTCCAGGAGGCCTTTGCCTTTCTTGAACCCTGCGGAGTGTATCACCAGCCGCCGCTCTCGCTGCTCGATCACGACGGTGTCGCGGCCATACCGGTGGACAAGGACGCGCTCACCATGAATGCGCGCCTGCTTGAAAAGAAGCTGCTGGATTTCAACGTTGAGGGTGAGGTTTCCGACGTCAAGCCGGGACCGGTCATCACCATGTATGAATTCGCGCCGGCCCCCGGCGTTAAAGTCAACAAAATCTCCGGCCTGGCCGATGACCTGAGCATGGCGCTCAAGGCCCTGTCGATCCGGATTGTCGCACCGATCCCGGGGCGCGGCGTAGTCGGCATCGAAATCCCCAACCGCGACCGGGAGATGGTCTATCTCAAGGAAATCTTTGCCAGCCAGGAATACCAGAAGACCGGCGGCCGTCTGCCGCTGGTGCTGGGCAAGGATATCTTCGGCCAGACGGTGGTCGCCGACCTCTCCAAGATGCCGCATCTGCTGGTGGCCGGCGCAACCGGTACCGGCAAGTCGGTTTCGATCAACGCCATGATCCTGTCGCTGCTGTATCGGGCCGACCCGCGCGACGTGCGGATGATCATGGTCGACCCGAAGATGCTGGAACTCTCGATGTACGAAGGGATTCCTCACCTGTTGCTGCCCGTGGTCACCAACCCCAAGAAGGCGGTGATCGCCCTCAACTGGGCGGTCCGCGAAATGGAGCGCCGCTACAAGCTGATGTCCGACAAGGGCGTGCGCAACATCGACGGTTATAATCGCAAACTGGCCAGGGAAGAGAAGGAACTGCAGACCCGGGCGGGAAAATCCCGGGCCCTGGCTGAAGCCGAAGCGGTCGTCGAGGAAGAATTGCCGGAAATCGAAATGGTCGAGGGCGAAGAACTTGAACATGGCCACCTGCCCTACATCGTCGTCATTGTCGATGAACTGGCCGACCTGATGATGGTCGCCGGGCGAGACATTGAGGAATCGATCGCCCGCCTGGCCCAGATGGCACGGGCCGCCGGCATCCACCTGATCCTCGCCACCCAGCGGCCGAGCGTCGATGTGATCACCGGCCTGATCAAGGCCAACTTCCCGACCCGCATTTCCTTCAAGGTGTTCTCGCGCACCGACTCACGCACCATCCTCGACCAGATGGGCGCCGAAACCCTGCTCGGCAACGGCGACATGCTGTTCCTGCCGCCGGGCACCGGCGCCGTGCAGCGCGTGCACGGCGCGTTTGTCTCGGAGATCGAGGTGCAGCGGGTGGTCGCATTCCTGCGCAAGCAGGGCGAACCCGACTACGACAAGTCGATCCTCGACGCCCCCCCC
>RRYU01000395.1_pt1 | contig 16117 bp, 10 predicted proteins | sample 2162651 | NCBI WGS metagenome assembly RRYU01 (sample SAMN10267283, study PRJNA491782) | microbial mat metagenome | isolation source: biomat in the production well | place: Japan: Minami-Kanto gas field, natural gas well KTG3 | collected 2017-06 | reverse complement strand
ACATAGTACGATGTTCTAAAAAGAAGTCAATAGTAAATTTTAATAAAGCTTCTGGTTGTTAAGGCAAAACGCGAGCAAGTGGCTGAAATTCAGTGTGAATCATTTTAAGGGAAAAATTTACCCAGACGATGTTTAGAAAGCTGTTCTACCTTATGTGGGAAAAGAGGCAAGATGGGGTTTGCGGGGTGGGGGAGGTTAGTGCGGAGTATTTAAATAGCAATGCGGCGTTTTTTGCAATAGGCGCGGATGATGATTTCGGCCTGGTGCAGGCGGGACAGTTTCATGTTGCGGGTTTTGAGGGCCAAAATGTCTTCAAGGGGGATTGGGTCCTGGCGCAGTTCGCGGGTGACCAGGGCGAGATTGGCTAAAACCACCTTGATGTCGGACGGGGTGTAGTTGCGGAGATTGGGTGGTGACAGCATGAAGAACCCGTCAGCTATGTCCCGCGCCAGTTTTTTCGGGCTGCCTGATATCGCCAAGGGAAAACTCCTTCGGTTCGGAACCGGGGTGTAAAATCTGGTTCTGCCTCTGCAAAGTTCTGTGATATATACCTGAAACCGTTAGGGAGAAGGGTAAGGAGCGAGGTGAGAAACCAGAGAGCTGGTTTTTTTGTGAAGTTTTACGCTTCACCTGTCGGGATCTGCAAAATTGCCTAAAATCGGCGGAGGCAGATCAAACTCACGGATTGAGAATATAGACTGACCACACGAGTTTCAAGTGAAAGATGCACTGATGACCCGGTATAAAGTTGTAGAACTCTCGGTGGTGACCGACGATACCATCGAGGAAACCCTGAACCTCTGGACTTTACGTGGCTGGCAGTTTGACGGCATTCAGTTCGCAATGCGCGAATCGAGCAAACGCCCGGCCATGGCTTTCATTCTGTTCGTCCGGAATGAGGAGCCTGATCCGGCGGAAGCCTGAAATCACTCGGCCCACTCTTCTTTGTCCTGAAAGCTGACGGTATGGCGGGGATCCGAAGACGGGGTGGCGCCGCAGGATTCACAAGCGGGTTCCGCGGGTTCGTCTTCCAGGGTTTCCACGTATGTCAGCTCCACTGGCTTGCCTGTGCAGGTGCAGTACCATTTTCGGATGACAGTCATGGCGGCCTCCTTGCAGGGACTGAAAAGGACCAGCGTGTTCCGGGGCTACTTTTCAAGTATGGCATGGAACTGCCGACAGGCAACCCAGTCAGGATTTGCCGGGCCAGACTTGCGCTTTCCGGGGAGAGGATCTCCGGACACCCTGCGGGGCCTTCGGATCAGTAGGCAAGGCCGGTTTTCTGGCGAACCTTGCACAAAGTCGTGGCCGCGGCGTGACGCGCTTTATCCGCACCAAGGGCGAGAATTTTTTTTAAGGCGTCAGGGTCTGCCAGCAGCTCATGGCGCTTTTCGTTGTGGGGTGCAAAGTGGTCACGGACTGTTTCAAAGAGCTCCTGCTTGACATGTCCGAACGCCAGTCCGCCGGCCTGGTAGCGCTGCCGCAGAGCTTCATCCTCAACTTTGGTCATGAACAGGCGAAAAATCTTGTAGACATTACAGGCATCGGGATCTTTCGGTTCTTCGACGTCGATCGGCGCCGTCACGATGCGCATGATCTGTTTGCGCAGGGTCTTCTCGTCAGCGAAGAAATCGATGGTGTTGCCGTAGCTCTTGCTCATCTTCTGACCGTCAAGGCCCGGGACGGTCGCCACATCATCATCGATCTCCGGTTCAGGCAAAGTGAAGATGTCACCATACTGATTGTTGAACTTGATGGCGATGTCACGGGCCACTTCGACATGCTGTTTCTGATCCTTGCCGACCGGGACTTTTTCGCTCTGGAACATGAGAATGTCAGCCGTCATCAACACCGGGTAGGCGAACAGACCGTGGTTTGCAGCAATGCCCCTGACGACCTTGTCCTTGTAGCTGTGGCAGCGTTCCAACAGGCCCATGGGAGTGAAGTTGGAGAGAACCCAGGCGAGTTCCTGGACTTCGGGCACGTCCGACTGCACCCAGAAGGTGCTCTTGGCGGGGTCCATGCCGAGGGCCAGGAAGTTGGCGGCGGCCTCCAGGGTGCCGCTCGCCAGTGCCTTGCCGTCGCTGAGCGACGTCTGAGCATGGTAGTTGGCGATAAAGCAGAACAGATCTTCATGCTCCTGGTACTCGATCATCTTCTTCATCATGCCGAAATAGTTGCCGAGGTGCAGGGAGCCCGAAGGTTGGATACCGGAAAGAACGCGCATAGAAGATTCTCCAAACGACTGCAAAGGGCCGATCCGGCCTGGAGTTGATGTCGCCAGTTTTGTCTGTGGGGCTACGGGTGCACAAACTAGCAGAAACGACGACGAAATTCAATTCCGTTGGTCCGGTTTCGGGCATAATGCCGGGGATAATGGCATCCGCTGATTTTTGGTGTGTCCGATCGGCTCTGAAGGCAAGCGCCTTTTTATGCATAACCGGCAAACAACCGGTTGACAGTTTGCTCGTCTGGGGCAACAATCGCCATTGGGTGAATTCGTAACCCTGTGCCCCTTTCGTTCTTATTCTGGCGCGTAACGTTTAAGGGTGTACCCGCTTTTTCAAGAGGCTGGCAGCAGGGATCTTGGCCTGTCATCCCGTGGTCTGCAGAAAGTCGACAGAATGCCAGATAAAATATCCAGAGCAAATGACGTGAGCGCTTTCCTGTCAGAATGTCACAATCTGCTTGGCAAACAGCATGTTTTGACCGAGGAGCTAGCGTCGTATCTGAATAATGTAGGTTGCTTCAAGAGAAGCTTAAGTGCTGTCGTTTTACCCGGAACGAGCGGTGAGGTTGGGAAGGTTGTTGCACTGTCCAATCAATACCTGGTCAAACTCTATCCCATCAGCTGTGGTAAAAACTGGGGTTACGGCTCCTGCCTGCCGGTCAAAGATGATACGGTTGTGGTTGACCTGAGAAGGTTGAACCAAATCAGAGAGATCAATGATGATTTCGGCTATGCGGTCATCGAGCCCGGTGTGACTCAGCAAGCCTTGTCTGACCGGCTTCGCTCGATGGGAAGCCGGTACTTTGTCGATGTAACGGCATCAAGTGCCAGTAGCAGCGTCATTGGCAATGCCTTGGAAAGAGGGGTCGCTCATTGTCAGCTGCGTGTTGAAAGTCTTTCGGCCATGGAAGTGGTGCTTGGCAATGGCCAGACGGTTCGTACCGGGTACTCCCACTTTCAGGAAAAATCTCAGGTCCAACATCTCTATAAATATGGCATCGGCCCCCATCTCGATGGACTTTTCAGTCAATCCAATTACGGGATCGTTACGTTAGCGACCGTCAAACTTTTACCACTCCCCGAATTCAAAAAAACCTGCACTCTGGAGATAAAAGACCCAAAAACAGTCCCTGATGTAGCCAATGCCATCACCAGGCTTGCCGAAAAAGGCATCATCAAGGGGATCCCGCAAATTTTCAATAAGGCCAGGTCATTGCCGGGGCTTGCCGCAATCCTTTTCCAGCAGCTTTCCTCGGAGGATCTGCCTCGCGATCGCATGCTTATCGAGGCTCTTATCCAGCGGGATCTCCACTCGGAATGGACGGCCTCACTGCCGTTATCAGGAACACGGCCCCAGGTGCGCTATGCTGAAAAAATGGCAAAACGCGAGCTGAAAAAGTTTGGCCGGGTGATGGCTCTGTCCGACAAACAATATGCTCTGGCAAAAACGCTTACCCGGCTTTCGGGCCAAAAGGGGCGCTATCGTCTGTTAAAGTCCATGGCTGGTATGAGAGGACTCGCTATCGGCATCCCTTCTGATGAATTTCTGGGCGGTCTTTGTTGGCCGATTACCGCGGACCTTGATAATATAGACCTTCTGAAGCCGGAAGCCGGTCCGGCTGGGACCCTCTATGTAACGCCCTTTGCGCCTGCCTCGGTGGAGGCGCTTGAAAATTTATTGAAATTGGCACAAGAAACCAGTCAAAGACATGGGTTTAATGTGGCGATTTCCCTGAATCTGGTGGCCTCTGGCCTGGTGGAAGGGGTCATTTCCATTGCCTTCCCCAAAAATGACCCTGAAAAGGTGCAAGAGGCTCATCTCTGGCTGAAAGAGCTGACGAGTGCTCTGAAAGCAGCAGGGTTGTTTCCCTACCGCACCGATATCGATTCGATGCCACTGATCGTGGATCCGGATGATACCTTCTGGCAGGTGACCAAAAGTCTTAAAATGGCTCTGGATCCCAACAATATTATCTCACCTGGGCGGTATAGTCTTCTATGAGCCTTGAACAATTGTTCTGAAGACGGAACCGGCATAGAGCTTTTCAATGACTGGACCACGATCGGACAAGAAATGACTTGAGGCAGACCAGGTTGTGTCAGCCTGCTGAAAAAAGCCTGGCCTGATAATTTTTCATAAAGGCCGTTGGCAACTATTCAACAGACAAGCGAGGGCCTGTGAGCTGCAGCTGTGGCCTGCGTCCAACGTTGTTGCTTAATTCCCCGCATGCAGCAGCTCCAGCCCACAGGCTGTGGTATTGAATGGGCAGCTGAATAGTTACGGCCGTTGTTCCATTATGTGAGGCGAGATCTCTCTATCATGAAGCAAACCGACTCCAAGAATAATGCTGTCGAAAAAGTCCTTAAAATCCTCATGGCCTTTACACCCCATAATCAGGCCAGGGGAACTCTTGAAATCAGCCGCAGTCTCGGCTTTCACAGGACGACAGTTTCCAGGATCCTGCAGACTTTGAAAAGGGAGGGTTTCCTGCAGCAGGATCCTCAGACGAAGCAGTTTATGCTGGGTTCTGCGGTCGTAGCCCTTGGCAGAGCAGTCAACCAATCTTTGAAATCGAATTTAATCCCAATTGCCAAGCCTTACATAGACAGCCTGCGCGACGTTCTCGGCTTGACCGTAGTTCTGGAAGTCTTTTCGGGGAACGTCACCCTGACTGCATACGTTGCCGAAGGGCCGCCGCCTGTCCGACTGATCGGCAATGTCGGCGATATTGTCCCAAATCATGCAGCAGCCAGCGCCAAGGCCATTCTGGCATTTTCCACGGCAGAGATGAGAGCCAGACTTATGGATGATGTTGTGCTGACGCCTTTTACGCCGAACACGATCACTAAGCCGGAAAATCTCTGGCGCCATCTGAATGCAATCAGAGCGCAGGGTTTTTCCGTCGATAATGAAGAGACGTGCCTTGGAGTAAGGGCGGTTGGTGCGCCGATTTTCAGCCATGAAGGGGTGCCGGTTGCGGCCATCGTGGCTACCGGTCCGGCGCAAAAGGTCAGTGGCCTGGCGGATTCTCAAGAGGTCCGTCTTTTGCTCGACACCGCCGCCCGAATTTCCAAAGCCCTGCACAGCCCCCTTCCCGTGGAATAAAAAAGTCTCCCTGCTCAAAACTCCCACCCTCTTTGCATCTTTTGACCATCGATGTGGCGATGCCAGGTTCGTCGGGATTGCTGTCGGCAGTCGGAAAGTCCCACGTCACTTCATTGAACGTTCTGGATTGGCGGCGAAAAAAAACTCCTGCGATAAAAAATTCTTGATCAAAAGATGAGCATGGCCTAAGATAGTGTCCCATATAGTGAGATAGTGTCCCATAATATGAACCTAAAAAGAAAGGGAGGAAAACATGGCAAAGAAGGTTGAGCATATCCATTGGCCTGATGCACCTGATGTCTGGATGCCTTATGCTCCTGCAATCAAAGTCAGCGGGGGAACGACCGTCTTTCTCGCCGGGGTAACCGCAGCGCCGGTTTATCACAGTCATCCCCATATTCCGGAAGAATTTGCCAACATGCCGGTTGATATGGAAGGTCAGGCAAGGGCGGCCCTTGAGAACCTGAGGAAAGGGCTCGAGGCGGTTGGTGCGACATTCGCCGACCTGGTGGTCGCAAACCGTTTCCTGACGGATCTTTCTCAACAGGATATCCTGAACAAGGTGTGGAACGAGGTTATGGGCGAGAACAAGCCGACCACCACGACAGTGCAGATTGTGCAGCTGGCGACCGATCCGCGCTGCCTTCTGGAAATCAATGGTATAGCCGTGATTGATTGACACCTTTCCAGATTCTGGCCGCAGCTTGAAATGTTTCATCGTTCCTGGTCTCCCATGGAGTCGGGAGGGAGGGGCTGTCTCTTTTGCAACCCGGCAATGGGTGATGGCTCCTCGCCTATAAATGAAAGCCTGTGTTCCGGCAGATTTCCATGGAGGAAAAAATTTTTGGGGATATTTTAGGGAGGAAGCCAGCTGTGACTCATCAAGATAATCAGGGGATTGTTTCCGGCAGTTTTGTGCTCACCCCGGCTGCAGGGAAAAAGTTGATCGGAAGGGCTGTTGCAGCCCTTCCCGAGGTCAGACGGGCCTATGAAAATGGTCGACTGGCGATCGCCAACGGCACCACAACCAGTTATATCATCGAGGCTCTCACCGGGGAGCCGGTCAAGCGGTTCGAATATTGTGTCGGCATTGTCACAGAAGGCAAGTATGCCGAGAACCCGGAATCGGATCACACGTTAAAGGTCTGGAACAAGGGACAGCAGATCGATCTTCCCTTTGCAGAATTTCTAAATGAGTTCAAGCAGTTTGAGAAGGAAGATGTGTTTATCAAGGGAGCTAATGCTGTCGATCCGCACGGCTTCGCCGGTGGGCTGCAAACAAATTCTGCCGGGGGGTCCTGGGCTGCCGCTTTTGGCATCATAACCGCTCGGGGTCTGCATTGTATTGTGCCGGTAGGCCTTGAAAAAATGATCCCATCCGTGGTCGAGGCCTCCGCTAAAATGGGGCAGCTTCGTCTGGATTACACGCTGGGTGATGCTGCCGGCTTGATTCCGCTTACGTCATTTTCCGTGGTGACAGAACGGGAGGCCCTGAAGATTCTTTCAGGGGTTCAGGCGACCGTTGTTTCAGCCGGTGGCATAGGGGGTAGCGAGGGCGCCAGGGGTTTTGTTGTGGAGGGCACTGAAGAACAGGTCAGGGAAGCTTTTGCTCAGGTCAGGCAGGTTGTGAACGAGCCTCCGGTGAAAGTCACCGGCAACATCACGGCAAAGCCTGATCGCCTGCCGCAAGGGCTGTAGACGGACCGCTGCAGTGCCTGTTTGGTCGGGCAGGAAAGGGTAAGACCAGGGGGGCGGATATTTTTCCGGCCCCCTGATCGTTTGCGCGGCGGGGTGGGAGACCTAGAAGGCCACCTTGTAGACATCTTTGAACGTTTTAACAAAGTGGATGGTTAACCCCTCTTTGAGGTAGTCGGGGATTTCCTCAAAATCCTTGCGGTTGTCTTCCGGAAAGATGAGTGTCGTTAACCCGGCCCGGCGGGCGGCGATGACCTTTTCCTTGAGGCCGCCGATCGGCAGGACCCGGCCGGTAAGGGTCAGTTCGCCGGTCATCCCCAGTTTTTTTCTCACTGTTTTGCCGGTGGCCATGGAAACCAGGGCGGTCGCCATGGTAATCCCGGCCGAAGGGCCATCTTTCGGTGTTGCTCCCGCCGGCACGTGCAGGTGAACGAAGTGTTGTTCGAAAAAACCAGGGTCGCAGCCGAAGTCGGCCAGATGTGCCATGACGAAGGAATAGGCGATCTCGGAACTTTCCACCATCACGTTGCCCAACTGGCCGGTCTGTTTGAAGCCTTTGCTCTTGGCCAGCATGGCAGTGGCTTCGATCTGCAGGGTTGCGCCGCCCATACTGGTCCAGGCCAGCCCGGTCACTACCCCGGAAACGCCTTCAAAGACCTCTTCGGCACTAAACACCGGCTTCTTGAGATAATCTTCGACATCCCGCTTGTTGATGGTCAGTTTATCCAGTGTCTCATTCTCAGCGAAGGCCATGGCAGCGCGTCGCATGATCTTCTTGATCTGGTTCTCCAGGTTGCGGACCCCGGCTTCGCGTGCGTAGCCGTCGATGATCTGGGTCAGCGCCGTCTTGCGGATGACGACCTGGCCGCGTTTCAAGCCGTGGCTTCTGAGCGCTTTGGGAATCAGGTAGCGCTTGGCGATCTCGAGTTTTTCTTCGAGAATATAGCCCGACAGACGAATGATTTCCATGCGGTCGAGCAGGGGGCGCGGAATCGTGTCGAGCTGATTGGCCGTGGCGATGAACATGACGTTGGACAGGTCGAAGGGTACATCGAGGTAATGGTCGCGGAAAGAACTGTTCTGTTCGGGGTCGAGGACTTCAAGCAGGGCCGAGGCCGGATCGCCCTGGAAGGAGGCACCGATCTTGTCGATCTCGTCGAGCATCAGCAAGGGGTTGGCGGTGCCGACGGTCTTCATCGCCTGAATGAATTTGCCCGGCATGGCGCCGATGTAGGTACGACGGTGCCCCTTGATCTCCGCCTCGTCGCGCATGCCGCCCAGTGAAAAGCGGAAAAACTTGCGGCCCAGGGCATCCGCAATACTGTGCCCCACGGAAGTTTTCCCCACGCCGGGTGGGCCGACCAGGCAAATGATCGATCCTGAAATATCCCCTTTCATCTTGCCGACGGCGATGAATTCGAGGATGCGCTCCTTGACATCCTTCAGGCCGTAATGGTCGCGGTCGAGGATCCGCCGCGCCCTGTCCAGATTATAGGAGTCTTTGCTGTGCAGCCCCCAGGGTAGAATGGTTAGCCAGTCCAGGTAGTTGCGGCTGACTGTATATTCCGGGGAGTTCGGTTCGAGCAACTGGAGCTTTTCCATTTCATCGTCGATGACTTTCGCCACCTCATCGTTGAATTTCAGATTTTCCAGGCGCTCCCGGAATTTTTCGATTTCCGTGGTCTTGCCTTCCTTCTCCAGGCCGAGTTCCTTCTTGATCGCCTTCAGCTGTTCATGCAGGAAGAATTCGCGTTGCTGTGCAGAAACTTTCTCTTCGATCTGCATTGAAATCTTGGTCTGCAGTCGGGAGACTTCCAGTTCCTTCTTGAGCAGGACCAGGACCCGGTCGATGCGCTTGCGAACTTCAAAGGTCTCCAGAATGCCCTGGAGCTCTTCACTGTCGGCCGAAGTGAGATTGGCGGCAAAGTCGGCCAGGCGGCCCGGGTCATCCATGCTCGAGCGGTTCAGGAAAAGTTTGATCTCCTCCGAGTAGAGCGGGTTGATCTGAACCAGTTCCTTGAGGGTCGAGATGATGGCCATCGAATATGCCTTGAGTTCCGGGTTGACCGACAGTTCCGGGGCGTATTGATAGCGGACGCGGGCCACCAGGGGGGCCTCGACACTGAGCATTTCAAGGACAGTGAAGCGTTTCAGACAGTTGACCATGACATGCATGGTGTCCTGGTCGCTATGCAGAACTTTCAGGATCCTGGCAGCAACCCCGACGGTACGCAGGTTTTCGGCCGAATCCTCCTGGTCCATATCCTTGACCATGATCAGACCCAGGGCCTGGCCGCCATTTTCCATGGCCTGTTTGACCGCTGCCATCTGCAATGGACCATTGAGGCCCAGCGGAATCAAGAGGCCGGGGAACGAAGGCCGCGGTCGCAGAGGGATGATCGGCAATTGCGCCGGCAGCAGGTCCGAAGCAACGACCAGCCCGTCCTCCCTGATTTCCTTGCTGAATTCTTCAGGATCAATGTCTTCAATCACATCGAAGCCCGTTTCGATAAATTTGGGTTCTTGCTCATCGGTCATGACTCAAGGATCCTCCTGATGTTCTGTGAAATTTCATAATGTTACGGGGGCTCGCAGGCCGCGCATGACTTCCGCAGCACTTAGCAAAAGCTAAGCATGCCGGCCCCTGCTTGTCAACCTTTGAGCCGGCTTTACAGCCGGCCTGTTGACAACTCTTGGACTGTGGCCCGACCTGTGAAATAATGCCGGCCAATAATCTGGACAACAGACATTCAGATGGGAAGAGGGCCAGCCATGTCGAAGACCGCGCATCGCGTCTACCTGATAGACGGATCCTCCTATATTTATCGGGCATATTATGCGATCCGTCATCTTTCGAACTCCAAAGGGATGGCGACGAATGCAATCTATGGCTTTACCAAGATGTTGATGAAAGTCGTCCGTGAGGAGAAGCCGGATCATCTGGCGGTGATTTTCGACAGCAAGGGGCCGACCTTTCGCAAAGACCTCTATCCCGAGTACAAGGCGCAGCGCGCGGCCATGCCTGAAGACCTCGTGCCGCAGATCCCTTATATCAAGGATATCGTCAGGGCGTTCAACATGCCGGCCCTGGAAAAACCCGGCTACGAGGCTGACGACATCATCGCGACGCTGGCTCGCCGGTTCGCCGCGGAAGGGATGGATGTAACGGTGGTAACCGGTGACAAGGATCTGATGCAGATCGTTTCCGATCGAATCCGCTTGCTCGATACGATGAAAGATAAGATTTTCGGACCTGCCGAGGTTGCCGAAAGATTTTGCAGCCCGGCTCAGGTTATTGAAATTCAGGCCCTGGCAGGAGACCCTTCGGACAACATCCCGGGCGTGCCGGGCATCGGCGAAAAGACCGCTAAAGCCCTTATAGAGCAGTTTGGCGATGTCGAAACCCTGTTGGCCAACCTTGACCAGCTGAAGGGCAAGCGGCGCGAAAACCTCAATACCTATGCCGAACAGGCCCGTCTTTCCAGGCAGCTGGTGACTCTGATCGATGATCTGCCTGTCGAAGCTGACTATGACGCTTTTGCGCTGAGTGAACCGAACCCGTCGGCCTTGACCAGGCTGTTCAAGGAGTGCGAGTTTCACGCATTGCTGCAGGAGTTCTCCAGTGATGAGCGCGCCGCCGCGGACAATTATCGCTGTATCCTGTCGCTGGCTGAACTGGAGGATCTGGTAAGCACCCTGCAGCAGGCCGGCCGCTTTGCCTTTGATACCGAGACGACCAGTCTGAATCCGCATGCGGCTGACCTGGTAGGTTTTTCGTTTGCCGTTACTGCCGGTGAGGCCTGGTACCTGCCGGTCGGACATCGCTATCTGGGAGTTCCCGACCAGCTGCCGCGCGCACTGGTTTGCGAGCACCTCAAGCCACTGCTGGAAGATGCCGGCCTGGAAAAGATCGGCCAGAACCTCAAATACGATATTCTGGTGCTGGCCCGGGCCGGCATCCAGGTCCACGGCCTGTTCTGCGACACCATGCTGGCGAGCTACCTTGCCAATCCGGCGGTCCGGACCCATGGCATGGACGGCCTCGCCGCGGAACTGCTCGGCTACCGCACCATCAGCTACAAGGAAGTTGCCGGCAGCGGGCGCAACCAGATCGGCTTTGAAGAGGTCGAGATCGACAAGGCGACCGTTTATGCAGCCGAAGATGCCGATATTACTCTCCGGCTTTACGAAAAGCTCATGCCGATGCTTGCCGAAGCAGAGCAGGAACGTTTGTTCCGGGAGGTTGAGATGCCTCTGCTGTCGGTTCTGGTCGATATGGAGCGGACCGGGGTGCGCATCGATGCGAACTTGCTCGGCGGCCTCTCGGCCGAGATGGCGGAAAAGATGGCCAGGCTGGAAGTCGCAATCCATGCCGCCGCTGGTGGTCCGTTCAATGTCGCGTCGCCGAAACAGTTGGGCGAAGTCCTGTTCGAGCGCCTCAGGCTGCCCAAAGGCAAGAAGACCAAGACCGGCTGGTCGACCGATGTGGAGGTTCTGACCAAACTCGCCGAAGATCACGAAATTGCCGCACTGATCCTCGATTACCGCTCTCTGGCCAAGCTGAAGGGGACCTATACCGACGCCCTGCCCAAGTTGGTGCATCCGCAGACCGGACGCATTCATACTTCATTCAATCAGGCGATCACGGCGACCGGCCGGCTCTCGTCCAGCGATCCTAACCTGCAAAATATCCCGATCCGCAGCGAAGAGGGGCGGCGCATTCGTGAAGGCTTTATCCCCTCACCGGGCAACCTGCTGCTGTCCGCCGACTATTCGCAGGTGGAGCTGCGTGTGCTGGCCCACATGGCCGACGTCGCCGGCCTCAAGGAAAGTTTCCTGCACGGCGAGGACATCCATCGCCGCACCGCCAGCGAAGTGCTCGGCATCTTCCCGGACATGGTCAGCGACGAACAGCGCCGTCAGGCCAAGGCGATCAATTTCGGTGTGATCTACGGTATCAGCGCCTTCGGTCTGGCCAAGCAGCTGGGCATCGCGCGACGTGACGCCCAGGAATTCATTGACCGCTACTTCGAACGCTACCCGGCGATCCGTACTTTCATGGACGCCCGCATTGCCGAAGCCCGTCAGCACCAGTACGTGACTACGCTGCTCGGCCGACGCTGTGCGATTCCCGAAATCAACAGCAAGAACGGCGCGGTGCGCGGCTATGCCGAACGTAACGCGATTAACTACCCGGTGCAGGGCTCGGCGGCCGACATTATCAAAGTGGCCATGGTCAAGATCCACGCGCGACTGGCAGACGAAGATTTGCAGGCGAAGATGGTGCTGCAAGTCCATGACGAACTGGTGTTCGACGTCCCGGAGCATGAAGTCGAAGTTCTCACCGTGCTGGTTCGCGAAGAGATGATGCAGGCGGTGCCGCTCGATGTGCCGCTGGCGGTCGATATCGGCATCGGCAAAACCTGGCGCGAAGCGCATTGAACGACGGCATTTGCTCAAGGTAACTCAAAGGCTTGCTGGTTTCTCCCGGTTGGCTGGTGGCTGCGCCCCTCCCTCAAGAGCGTGCAGCAAATGGTTCATCCCTCTTGCTTTCTGAGCGCATCTGTGTGATAAAAACACGAATTATCCCGCTATTTTCGAAGAGACAGGCATAAAGCGTAGCGATGGTGACAAAAATATAGAACGGCAGGAACTACGCACCCGGCTCTGCTTTTGGGAGGAGAGCGGCTTTTCTTTTAATCGACTCCTTTTGAGTATGTGATATCAGCTATTTATGATTTTTTCTGGTTTTTTTGTGAATCAGGTTTAATGGTTGGCATGTAACCTGCTATACCTCTTTTGGTTTCGTGGGAATGACTATCCAGCAGCTTAGACAGGGAAATCTCGCGGCACAAAGCCCTGCCCGGTTGGACTGAATGGTTGATTTATCCTGCAGAAGTCTGTGGTTTTCAGGTGGAGGGGAGTGGAGTTTCATCATCTCAGGCAGAAATCTTGCCCAGTGGTGGACTGTTTACCGGTTGTCGATGTGGTCTTGCAGTGCAGAAACAGTTTAGGTGTTCGCTTCGCCAATTAAATCGCCTCAAGAAGTGCATATTCGGGTTATTGACTTTTTATAAAATTCAACGTTTGCCAGTGGAGGTACCATGAAGAGGTTTTTCTATGTTGCGTTGTTATTGTTGGCACTCAGTTACATGGCCGGTTGTGGTGCCAGCAGTGGCGGTGGCGGTGACGATGACAATGATGATACGGGTCCTGTGAGTGTCGCTTCCGTCGATATCTCCATAGGGACCTCCAGTGTGGCCGTCAACAGCAATGCCCCGGTTTCGGTACGGGCCACTGTCATTGGCAGTGATAGCCAACCCATGGCGAATGTTTCAGTCGCTTTTTCACAAACTCTCGGAGTTCTGAGTGCAGAAACGGCCACCACGAACAGTTCCGGGGTCGCTGAAGTCAGCTGGACCCCCGGAACCGTGGTCGGCACTGCGCGGATCACGGCTAATGCTGAAGGCTTCAGTCAGAGTTCGACCCTTACGATAACCCCTGGTGTGGCTAGCCGCCTCGTGCTGACCAAAAGCTCCACCACCCTGGCACCCAGAGGCACCACGGCGGTGACCGTCCAGGTGCAGGATGCCTTCAATAATTTTGTCCCTGGCGAAACCGTGATCCTCAGTTTGGTGGGCAGCGCGGAAGGGAATCTCTCCGCAACCAGCGTAACCACGGATGTTACCGGGAAGGCTGTGGTTATCTATACTGCCGGGAATGTCGACAGCAACGATACCGTTCAAGCCTGGTTGACCAATAATACAACAGTGGCCGGCAGTCTGACGATCCCGGTCACGAGCGGCAATGCCCAGGTGGGTGGTTTGAGTCTGACCACGGCCAATAGCAGCGCAGTCGCCGGCAGCGTAACGCCTGTCGCGGTGCGTGCAACGGTCAGGGATACCAGCAGTCAGCCATTGTCGGGTGTGACGGTCACCTTCTCTAAATCACTAGGTGCCTTAAGTGCCGCGACGGCAGTTACGAACAGCAGCGGTGTCGCCGAGGTTTCATGGACGCCGGGGGCCGAGGTCGGTACAGCGATTATCGGTGCGAACACGAGCGGCTTCAGCCAGAGTGCACAAATCAATATCACCTCGGCGATTGCCAACAGTGTCACGCTGAGCAGTGCGAAGGTCGACCTGGCTCCGAACGGCAGCACGGCTGTCACCCTCCTGGTGAAAGATGTCTCCGGCAACCCGGTCAATGGTGAAGTCGTGACCCTGGATCTTTCCGGGACCGCGCAAGGTTCCCTTTCGGCAGTCATTGCGACGAGCGATGTGACCGGCAAGGCTGTCATCGTCTATAACGCCGGCGCCAGCGAAGGGGTCGATACCATTACGGCAAGTTTGAGCAGCAACACCTCCAAAGTCGACACTCTTGACATCACGGTCTCGAGCAGCAACGCCCAAGTGGGCGGGTTGACCCTGACTACTGCCGTTAACAGTACTGTCGCAGGGAGTTCCACTCCCGTTGCAGTGCGGGCCACGGTCACTGATACGGATGGTCAGCCCCTTGCGGGCGTGACAGTGAATTTCTCCAGGTCGCTCGGAACGCTGACTTCCGCTTCGGCAGTCACTAACAGTAACGGTGTCGCTGAAGTTGCCTGGACACCGGGAACAGAGGTTGGTACCGCGATAATCGGAGCGAGCACCAGCGGCTTCAGCCAGAACGCTCTGATCAATGTCACCTCGGCTGTTGCCAGTAGCGTGACTTTGAGCAGCGCGCAGGTTGAACTGGCTCCGAACGGCAGTACCGCCGTCACTATCCTGGTAAAAGATGGCGCGGGGAATCCGGTCAGTGGAGAAGTGGTGAATCTGAGTCTGTCCGGGAGCGCCAATGGCAGCCTCCCTGCCAGCAGTGCCGTAACAGACAATAACGGCTCGGCTGTTGTTATCTATAGTGCCGGTGGCACGGAAGGCATAGACACGATTACGGCGCGTCTGAGCAGCAATATCTCTAAAGTTGATAGCCTGGCCGTCACGGTTTCGAGCAGTAACGCCCAGGTCGGCAGTTTGAGTTTAAGCACTGCCAACAACAGTGCAGTGGCTGGCAGTGGTATGCCCATTGCTGTGCGCGCGACGGTCACCGACACCAATAACCAGCCCCTGCCGGGCGTGGTTGTTAATTTTTCAAAGTCGCTCGGAACTTTGAGTTTTGCCACAGCCACTACAGACAACAGCGGGGTCGCCGAAATCACCTGGACGCCAGGGACGGAGGTCGGAACGGCAATTATCATTGCGAGCACCAGCGGCTTCAGCCAGAGCGGCCTGATCAATATCTCCTCTGCAGCTGCCAACAGTGTCACTTTGAGCAGTGCGAAGGTTGACCTTGCTCCGAATGGCAGTACGGCTGTTACAGTTCAAGTGGCAGACGCCGCCGGCAATCCCGTCAGCGGTGAAGCTGTGACCCTGAGTCTGCCGGGCAACTCAACGGGCAGCCTTTCCACAACGTCGATTACGACTGACGTGAACGGCATGTCTGTAGTTATCTATGTCGCCGGCGCCCTGGAAGGCTCCGACATGATTACTGCGCGGCTGAGCAGTAACAGCTCTATCGTTGACAGTTTGGCTATCACGGTCTCGAATATCAACGCTCAGCTGGGAGGCTTGACCCTGAGCACTGCCAACAACAGTGTGGTGGTCGGCAGTGCCGCCCCTACCGCAATCCGGGCGAGAGTCGTTGACACGAATTTCCAGCCCCTGGCCGGGATAAGCGTGAATTTTTCCCAAACATTGGGAACGCTGAGTAATGCAATTGCGGTTACCAACAGCAACGGTATTGCGGAAGTTTCTTGGACACCTGGAACAGCAGTCGGGACGGCGATTATCAATGCAACGACCAGCGGCTACATCCAGAGTGCCTTGATCAATATCACCACTGGGGCCGCCAGCAAGGTCACTTTGAGCAGCTCGCAGGTTGACCTGGCTCCCAATGGCAGCACCGCTGTCAGCCTGCTGGTGGAAGATGCAACCGGCAACCCGGTCACCGGCGAAGTTGTCAACTTGAGTTTGTCTGGATCCGCTGGCGGAAGCCTGTCAATCAGCAGCGTGACGACGGACAATAACGGGGCGGCTGTGGTTATCTAC
>RRYU01022735.1_pt1 | contig 16126 bp, 14 predicted proteins | sample 2162651 | NCBI WGS metagenome assembly RRYU01 (sample SAMN10267283, study PRJNA491782) | microbial mat metagenome | isolation source: biomat in the production well | place: Japan: Minami-Kanto gas field, natural gas well KTG3 | collected 2017-06 | reverse complement strand
GTCACGGCTATACCATCACAAACCGCCACCTTAACGATCCACCTCCAGCAAGCTGATCTGCGATGAAAATTCTGATTGTATCACTTCATGTCCGTCATTCCGCACAGGCAGTCGCCCTGGCTGCAGGCAACCTCAAGGCATCACTACCTGTCAGACTTCAACAAAAAACACAGCTGCTCGACCTCTATCTGCAACAGCCTGCCACACAGATGCTTGAAATGATTCAAAGAGAAAAAGCAGACCTCGTAGCTTTTTCTCTCTACCTCTGGAACCGACGACAAATTCTCGAGCTGGCAATAAAACTTAAATCGCTGGCCTCTCCCCCCTTCATCCTGGCGGGTGGTCCCGAAGCAAGCGCCGACACGGCCAGACTTCTTGCCAGTGGTGGTTTTGACGTCCTTTTACGCGGTGAAGGGGAAGAGAGCTTTGCCCTTTTAGCCGACAGCGTGTCGCGTGATGCGAGTATCAGGGAGATCGCCGGACTCTGCTTCGACCCAACCCAGCCTCCAGCAGAAGCCTGCTGCTGCGATATCGAGCGGATTGAATCTCCCTGGCTGAGCAATATCCTGCACCCTGTCAACGGCGGGGTCCTCTGGGAGGTCGCTCGAGGCTGTCCCTTTAACTGCAGCTTCTGCTATGACGCCAAAGGGATGGCTGGGGTCAGGCCACTGCCATTTGCCCGACTTGCAGATGAACTGGAACTTTTCAGTCGCAATGGAACAGAGCAAGTCTGGGTACTCGATTCCACCTTCAATGCACCACCGAAGCGTGGTAAACGACTCTTGCAACTGCTGCTTGAGAAAGCACCACACCTTCACTATCACCTGGAAGCGAAAGCAGAGTTCATCGAACATGAAACTATCGAGCTGCTGAGTCAACTCTCCTGCTCCATCCAGCTCGGCCTGCAGACATCGGATACTGAGGTTCTCGCTTCACTCAATCGTAAAATAAACCCTGATAAATTCTGGGCTGGAGTCGATCTTCTCGCTCATTCGGGCCTCACCTTCGGTCTCGACTTGATCTATGGCCTGCCTGGGGACAGTTATGAGGGATTTTGCGCCAGTCTCGAAAAAGCTTTAAGTTATCGCCCCAATCAGGTCGACATTTTCCCCCTCGCGGTACTGCCAGGAACCAGACTCTATGCGCAAAAAGTCGAACTCGGTTTGCAGTCAGATAGTCAGCCCCCTTACCTGTTAAACCAGAGCCCAGATTTCCCCAGCGAACAGATGAAAAACTCAGCGCTTCTCACTGCAGCTGTCAACCTATTTTATAACTTAGGTCGAGCCGTTGCTTTTCTGCTCCCCTGCTGTGATTCACTGCAATGCTCACCATTAGAACTGATGAGAGATTTCAGAGATTGGATGATTGGAACACAGGGGGGAGAAACGGCACTGCTGAACAGTGAGGACTTGAGCCCCCACTATATCTTGCAGCTCCAACAAAGTTTCATACATAAACGTTTCACTGATGCGAACCAGCAGAGGCGCATCCCATTGATAAGCGATGCTCTCGACTACCACTACCACTACGCCGAAACACTTCTGAACGAAGAAACCCTTCCTCCAACGACAGAGATCCTCGAAGAGAGCGTCCTCACTCTGGCAAAAGGCGTCCGTCTTCTCAATTTTCGCTGCGATATTCTAGGGGCATTAGAGGCAGAAGAGATAGATCTGCGGCGGTGGGAGAAATTGATCGAACAGGAACCGACTAGCGGACTCATGATCCGGCGTGGAGGTCAGGTGTTCAGTGAAAACCTCAGTGAAGAGTTCGCCGCACTTCTGCACAGCGCAAAGGAGGGGCTGACATACGAGCAATTGCTCAACAGACAGCCAGGGGAAGAGACTGATGAATTGTTACAGTTTGCCCTGCAGGAGGGACTGCTGGTGCCTACTTAAGCAACAGATCCATAAACCCCTGATAGGTCTGGCGCTTGCGTTCTGAGCGCCCATAAAGGGTTGAAGAGAAGAGTGCTGTCGCGGCATGATCACCCAGCATCGAAAAGAGCTGATAATCGATTGAGGCTAGCTGTTCTTTCTGGATGAACAATCGATAGATAGCCAGGAGACCAAGAAGTTCGCCTTGAATCATCAGCGGAATAGCGACCAGAGGGGCAAGAGGATCGTTCGATTCCTGCCCGACCATCTCTTCAGCAAAATAGTTTTCACTCTTGCTGGCAATTTCACCTAGCAAACCTTCTCCCAGTTTGACTTCAGGCATCTCGCATTCGTCCTCAAAACCTTCGCCAGTTTCAAAGCGCAAGACCTCATCAACGTCATCATAGATAAAGACGGCAAACTTCTCGGCTCCAACAAAGTTAATGACAACTTCCTTGATAATCTCAAGGGTCTCTTTTCGATCGAGTGTTGAATGGAGTCGTGAGGAGGCTATATAGAGATTGGTCAGGTTATTATTGACATCTTCAACCTGAACCAGTTGATTAGCAAAATCGATATTTTCCTGCTCCAGCTCGCTGATTCGCTGCTGGGCACCATCCTGTTCGGTCCGCATTCTGGTACATTCACGCTCGAGCGCCAGTAGTCTTTGATGGGTGTCTTGATCACTTCCTGTTCCGGATCTCAAGCGTTGCAGTCCATCCCGCACCAGCGAGTCGATCTCTTTGCGACCATTTGAATCAGGGTTGACCAGATAAACGCCTAGACCACTATCCCCTTCGCGATCAACGCGTTTTACTTTACCAAAAAGTTGTAATGTTTTGCCTTCTGCCAGCTCGAGAGCCAGCTCGACCGGGCTGTTTTCTGCCAACTCCGATTCAGTCTTTAAATAAAGACCATTATGCGAGATATCACGCGTGCGAGCCTGATGCTGCTGCCCATCCCCCTTTAGCTGAACCGGCATATCGAGCGGCACACGGTCAACTGTTCGACGGTGAACCTGCCCAAGTAATCGACTTACCTTCTCACGCAGCTCCTGCTTATTTACCGGCTTAGTAATATAATCATCACAACCCGAGGCGAGGCAACGCTGAATCTCATCAGGCTTTCCTGCAGCCGTCACCATAATAACCGGCAGATTTTCCCAGCGAGGATTTTTACGTAAAATCGCGCAAACCTCGTCACCGTCAATTCCGGGCATATAAAAATCGAGGAGCAGGATATCTGGCTCTACCCGTTCAATACGCGCGAGGGTCTCTTCTCCAGACGACGCTGTTATCAAATCATACCCCAAGCCTTCAAGATATGAACGCTCCAACTCTAGGAACAGATCAACGTCATCAACCAGTAAAATTTTAGGCATTTTTCAACTTTCCCGGAAGTCGGTTAGGTTGGAAAGATTACCTCAGCAGAGCAGAAATGTAAAGAAACCGGGACCTCACAGTCGAAGGTATAATCTAAAAAAAGGAGCCCTCCTGTGACCAGGAAGGCTCCTTTTTTAAAAGTACTTGGGGGTTAAGTCCTAAGCGACTTCTGAAACTTCTCTAAGATAACGAGGCCGTTCAGCGAGAAATGCGACAATCTCTTCGACCTCCGGTACGCGACCAGCAATTCTGACCTGATCATCAATCAGCAAAGCCGGTACAACGTAAATCCGATTATCTATCAGCTTGCGGCTATCTTGAAACTGATGAACCTCAGCCTCAACTCCCAGCTTGCTCAGTGCCGCACGCACATTACTTAAAGTCCCTTCGCAACGACCATGACTATCGGGCTTGCAGAGAATATCTATACGCATGATAACCTCCTCTCGGAAGATGGCCTTCTTATTTATGACCATTTTGGTCACATTATACCCTTCCGTCAGCGGAAAGCAAGCAAAAACTATAACTGGCCTTTTGCACAACTGATCACCTCTACTTTCAGCTCTCCACCTACGACATCCAGGCGCAACCCACTGTCAGCGGACAACTCATTTGCAATGATACGTCGAGCAATCAAAGTCTCAATCTCTCGCTGTAAAAAACGCTTAAGTGGTCGCGCACCGTAAATCGGATCATACGCAGTCTTAACTGCCAGCTGTTTAGCAGCATCAGTCACCTCAAGGACCAACCCCCGCTCGTTAAGTCGTTCGCACAGCTGCCCCACCAACAGATCAACAATCTGGAGAATCTCCTCCTTCTGTAAGGGGAGGAAAATCAAAGTATCGTCGATCCGATTCAGAAACTCCGGCCGAAAATACTGATGCAGATCAGATTCAATCGATTTGCGTATTTCCGGTTTAAGGATGCCATCCGTATCTATCCCCTCGAGTAGACGTTGCGAACCGATATTGGAGGTCATGATAATTACGGTCTGTTTAAAATTTACCATACGCCCCTTGGCGTCAGTAACCCTCCCGTCATCCAGGATCTGCAACAAGAGATTGAAGACCTCGGGGTGGGCTTTTTCAATCTCGTCAAACAGGATAACAGCATAAGGCTTGCGGCGCACCGCCTCGGTTAGCTGGCCGCCCTCTTCATACCCAACATACCCAGGAGGGGCCCCGATCAGGCGGCTAACGGCATGTTTCTCCATATACTCGGACATATCAATCCGAACAATATTCTCTTCACTATCAAACAACGCCTCTGCCAACGCTTTAGCTAACTCTGTCTTACCGACTCCGGTCGGTCCGAGAAACAAAAATGATCCGATTGGACGCCGCGGGTCCTTAATTCCGGCACGCGCTCGGATCACAGCATCAGCTACACGCTGTACCGCTTCATCCTGCCCGACGACACGTTGGTGTAACAACTGGTCGAGCTGACCGAGCTTCGCTTTTTCACTCTCAACAAGCCGAGTCACTGGAATTCCAGTCCACTGCGCAACAATACTTGCTATCTCCTCCCCAGTAACTTCTTCGCGCAGCAGACGACTGGCTTGCTCATCTGGAGAGAGCTGCTCATCCTGTTGCTGTAATTGGCGCTCAAGCTCCGGCAAGCGGCCATGTTTCAGCTCGGCGGCGCGCTGCAAATCGTAATTGCGCTCAGCCTCTTCGAGCTCACGACGCGCCTGTTCGATCGCCTCACGCAGATGCTGGCTCTGTTGCAAACCACCTTTTTCCTGCTGCCAACGCGCGGAAAGCAGGATCTCCTTCTCCTTCAGGTTCGCCAGTTCAAGTCTCAGAACTGACAATCGTTCACGACTGGCGGAATCGCGTTCTCCCTTAAGTGCCGCCTCCTCAATCTCAAGTTGACGGACCCGACGGGTAATCGCATCCAGTTCGGTTGGCATCGAATCAATTTCGGTGCGGATTGTGGCGCAGGCTTCATCGATCAGGTCGATCGCCTTGTCAGGCAAGAATCGATCGCTGATATAACGATCACTCAACTGGGCAGCCGCAACCAGTGCGCTGTCCTGGATTCTCACTCCGTGAAACAGTTCATAACGCTCTTTCAAACCACGCAGAATACTGATGCTGTCTTCAACCGTCGGTTGCTCGATCATAACGGGCTGAAAGCGCCTTTCAAGGGCAGCATCTTTTTCAATATACTGCCGGTATTCATCAAGGGTCGTTGCCCCGATACAATGCAGCTCACCACGTGCCAGCATCGGTTTGAGCATATTCCCAGCGTCCATGGCACCGTCTATTTTCCCGGCACCGACGATGGTATGTAGCTCGTCGATAAAGAGAAGTATCCGCCCGGAGCTCTGTTGAATCTCCTTAAGCACTGCCTTGAGTCGTTCTTCGAATTCGCCGCGAAACTTGGCGCCGGCAACCAGCGCTCCCAGATCGAGAGAAAAGATGGTCTTATCTTTAAGCCCTTCGGGAACATCTCCCCTCACAATCCGCTGTGCCAGCCCTTCGGCGATCGCGGTCTTACCCACCCCCGGTTCACCTATCAGCACCGGATTATTTTTGGTCTTGCGTGACAGAATACGAATCGTACGTCTGATCTCCTCGTCGCGCCCGATCACCGGATCAACATTACCGGCCTTAACCTCTTCAACAAGGTCGCGACCGTACTTCTGTAACGCCTCATAAGTCGACTCTGGGTCCTGATTATCTACCCGCTGATGTCCGCGAACCTTTGTCAGAGCCTCAAGTAATCGTGCGTGATCGATTTTGTGCTGTCTGAACCAGCGTTGTGCTGGAGCATCACTATTTGCAGCTACGGCAGCCAGCAGCAGATGCTCAACGCTGACATAGTCGTCTTTTAATGCCTGGGCTTCTTTTTCCGCCTGAATCAGCAGCTGTTGCAGACCACGATTGGCATACGCCTGCCCAGATTCTGCGCCGGGCCCCGAAACACGTGATAGGCCCGCCAGATGATTTTCCAATAGTTTTTGCAGGTCACCAGGTGTGGCACCGAGAGTTTGCAACAGCCTGGGCACCAGTCCGTCCGGTGGCAACAATGCCAGGAGTAGATGCTCGACGGCCATTTCGGCATGGCCATACTCCACCGCCAGCTGTTGAGCCGACTGCAATGCCTCCTGGCTTTTTATTGTTAATTTGTCGAGTTTCATCCAAGACTCCTGTAAGTAAAAAAAGGGGAGGAAGCTTCCTCCCCTTGGGGAATTTTAGTGGATCGTCTTGACCTTAATCCGTTTCGGCATAGCCTCCTCAGCTTTTGGCAGCGCGAGGGTCAGTACTCCATCCTTCAGCTGCGCATCAACCTTATTCATATCGAGATGTTCCGGAAGCCGGAACTGACGGTAGTAGCCTGAAGGAGCGAACTCACTGAGAAGCTGATTACCTTTAAGCCCAACCTCTACAACCCCCTCAAGCGTCAGAACTCCTTTGTCAATATCAACTTGCAAATTCTTGCTGGCAACACCGGGCATATCGGCCACCAGTGTCAGCCCGCCACCCTGCTCATAGATATCAACCATCGGAGTGGCATAATTCTGTCTTGTCTCAAGTTTAACATCATTATTTTCATTCGAAACTAAACCCTTGTCATTCATAACAATTCTCCTATATGTATTTGTGATTTCGCTGATTATTTGCTGAGTTTGACACTGATCCGTTTTGGTTTTACCGCTTCGGCTTTTGGTAATACTATCTGCAGCATTCCATCGACATACTCAGCGTTTATTTTTCCTGAATCAACCTCAAGGGGGAGCTCAAGAACACGCATAAACTTACCTCGCCCACGTTCTTGACGCTGCCATCGTGCATTCTCAGGTTCTTCAACCTGCCGTTCACCGCTTATGGTCAAGCTGCTTCCTGTCAGGTTAATGTCGAGTGAATCGGAGTCTACTCCCGGCAATAGGGCTGCGAGATAAAAATTATCAACATCTTCACTTAAATTAATCCGCGGATAACGACGCGTCCCGATTCCTGGTAAAAAAGCCACCGCTGCATCCTGTTCTTGAGACTCTCCACCAAGGATGGCATTCATCTCACGTCTCAGGGTCTCCATCTCACGAAAAAAATTTGTGCTGATCATAGCTTTATCCTCCTTATTGGTTTTCCCCTTAACGGGTTTGTCTGATGCCCAATAAGATATCAACTTGCATGCCAGCCTTAAAAAATAAATATATTTATTAAATTCAAATACTTACAAGGAGAGGGGAGGGGTTGCAAAAAGTCTGCGACGTCGCGCCTGTCGCAGGCAGGAAGGGGGTTGCGACAGGTGCGACGTCGCAGCAGGGTGGAATTATCCTGAGAGGTCTTCGCGACTCAAACCGAGGCGTTTCATATATCGGTAGTAGGTTGCACGATGAACTCCCAAGAGACGTGCGGCCGCTGCAATATTGCCATCAGCTTGACGAAAAGCATTTTGCAATCTGTCGCGATCAATTTCTGCTGCAGAAACCTCGGGAATCATTTCAACATCAATAACGGATTGATCGACATAGGCGTCTCTAAATGGAACCAGAGCAGTTGATCTTGATTGCAGCAACAGGCTATCAGGTTGAAATGCCTGGCGCTCACGAACCCATTCCGCCAGGGCACGCCCACCAATTGCCGGAGCCTGAGTTTCGATCACCAGGCGTTCGATAAGATTGCGCAGCTCTCGTACGTTGCCGGGCCAGAGATAGGCAGAAAGGATCGACATTGCCTCAGGGGTTAAACGTTCAATCTGTTTCTGGTAGCGAATATTAAATTGCTCAAGAAAATGTTCCGCCAGCAAGGGGATATCTTCACTTCTTTCACGCAACGCGGGGAGATGAATGCGTAGCACGGCCAAGCGATGATAGAGGTCTGCTCGAAACTTCCCATCGCTCACCGCTTTTTCCAAAGGGATGTTGGTAGCGGCCACCACTCTGACATTAACCTTGCGGCTACGTTCACTACCGACCGGTTGAATCTGCCCATCCTCTAAGACCCGGAGCAGCTTGCTCTGAGTATGGAATGGCATATCTCCGATTTCATCGAGGAAAAGAGTGCCATCATCGGCCAATTCAAAGTGACCCCGATGGGCACGAACTGCACCGGTAAAAGCCCCCTTTTCGTGACCAAAAAGCTCAGATTCAAGTAATTGTTCGCTGATGGCACTACAGTTGATCGCAGCATATGGGCCCTGCTGTCGACCACTACGCTGATGCAGTGCGCTCGCGACCAGCTCTTTTCCACAACCACTCTCACCAGTGATCACAACTGTAGCTTCGGTGTCAGCATAAAGTTCGATTTTTCGAAACACTTCGCGCATCACCGGGCTCTTACCGATCAGACCAGCAAAACCGATATCAAGCTGACTGGCCAAGCTCTCAGCGCGCAGGAAAATCTGAACTACCGGGCTGGCATAGTCATCAGAAAGTCCATTGAAACGTATGTCGGCCATAAAGTAAGCAGCATCAGGAAACAGCTTGATTTTTAATCCATTTAAATCATGACCGGAATGTACAACTTCATCAAGCAGAGGTGAAAGTAAAGGTGAAGATTCTGCAAAGAGTTGATCGAGAAAACGACCTTTAAGTGATGCTGGAAGAGACTGGCAATGTAATGCGAGGCGGGTTGAAATATCGCGAATCTGCCAATACCCGGAAGTCTTCATAAGGAGAAGATCAGGAATAACGGCAGGCAGATTAGTCGGAAAAACTTCTAATTGCTTCATGATCCGAGGGTATCAGCGTTGCAGACTCGCGACAAATTTCTCATAAGCCTGCTCACCTTGAGTGAAACTGATGATTTTAAGCCCCATCCCCCCCTTACCAACGAGGCGTAACATATTTTGCGGAACGCGCTTGGCCCAGTGAACACGCCCCTTACACAACACCAGAGATTGATCTAGCAGAGTTAATTCAAGATTCAATATGACACCCGGCTTTTCCGGAGAAGCCGTCTTGATGAAGAGCCCATCAAATGAGATATCATCGGTAAATGCCATTTTTTTTGGTTCATCAAGACCAAAACGAACTTTAACCCGTTTTCGCTTTCGCGTAAGATCACGTTTCTCGGCCACTAAACCCTCCAGGCTCAAATATATTCAATTATTTAATGGTGAAAAGAATATGATGCCAAGAACAAAACATCAAGGACTTAATCGTACTGACCACCTTCGAAAAGTCTGTTTAGGGTCCCAAATTGAACTTCAGGGAGGCGGAGTTGACACAGTAACGTTGACCAGTTGGCGGCGGGCCATCATTAAAGACATGTCCCAAGTGTGATTCGCAGCGCGCACAGTGTACTTCGGTACGCCGGGCAAAAAGCTTGTGATCCTCTTCAGTCGCAATGTGGTCAAGCACTATTGGAGTATAAAAACTTGGCCAACCTGTGCCTGAATCATATTTAGCTTCAGAGCGGAACAGTTCAAGATCGCAACCGGCACAATGATAAACACCATCTTGATGCAGATCCCAGAATTCACCTGTAAATGCCTGCTCTGTCCCTTTTTCACGCATGATGCGATATTGCTCACCCGTCAAAACCTGGCGCCACTCAGCCTCACTTCTTGAAATTTTTTCGCTCATCAGTTTCAAGCTTTCATAAATTTCAGACAATTCATCCTGTCATGTCACACCCAAAAAACTCTATAAGCCATGCTATCACGAGCAGACATCCAAGAAACAGGGGGTATGTTTAAACGAAGGTGCTCTGAGCCCACTTAACGGCATTCAGGTAGATTTCAGATAAGGCCTTCTCCTCCAAATCAAGCTCTATCGACAATCGGCCCAACTGCTCCCAGTATCCGCGCTCTAATGCAACACAGAGCGCAAGCAACTGATAGCGGGGGCCGGTATTATCCACCAGCGCCTGGCGCATCTCCTTGGAAACCTGAATTTCTTCAAGCAATTCATCAAGCGGACGATCCAGAATCGCATCAAGCTGTGAAAACAACCCCATCAAAAAAAGCTCAGAACTTTGAGGGGTCTCTTTGATTAAGCCCGCCGCCATTTCACAGAATCGCGCACGAATAAGCGAATTCACTACAAGTTCAGCTGGTTTATCGGACGCCATTGCAGAGACAGAAAGTAATGAGACCCAGGTTCGAATTTCACGCTCACCAAGCAGTGAAAGGGCCTGTATGATATTTGTAACCTTATGACGTAGACCAAAAGCTGCGGAGTTAATCAATTTCAGCAGTTTGAAAGAGAGAGAAACCTCTCCCTGCACAATCTTGGCTATCTTTGGAAAATCGATCTCGGGGCAATGGATTTCTTTAAGGACTCGAAGGTACTGCATTTTGTTAGCGGGGATATCACGTCTAGATAAAATTACCGGCTTACTGAAAAAATACCCTTGGAAGAGTTCATAACCCATCGAAACAGCCTGCTCATAATCTTCACGTGTTTCAACCTTTTCGGCCAGCATCTTGATGCCTCGACGCCTTAACATAGTCGATACTCTCTGCCGTTCCCCCGGCCCGGAAACCAGGAAATCGACTTTGACGATATCAGCCAATTCAAGCAAGGGTTCATATTTCTGATGATAAACAAAATCATCAAGAGCAAGTGTATAACCCAGCTCTTTCAACCGGCGGCAAGCCGCGACCACCTCGTCATCAGGTTCGATGGTTTCAAGAATTTCGATTACAGCATGATGCTTTGGCAGAGATGTTGCCAGATCATCTACAAGGACCTTACGGGTACAATTTAAAAAAGCACGACGCCCTGAAGTCATCTCATCAATACCGAAGAGAAGGAAGCTGTTTGCAATGACACTGGTTGAGGCGTGGTCAATATCATCACAATCAAAGTAGTTATGCAGACCAGACCGAAACAACAATTCGTAGGCGTAAACCTTCTCTTTAAGATCAAAGATCGGCTGGCGGGCAATAAAATGTTCTACGCTCATAGCTTCAATTTATCCAATAACCAGAATTTATATACTGACTTCTACCTGCCGCGAGATGAATAAATCCTAGTATAACTGGATTATTAGACATTTCCAGTAAATGACCGATTAATGTGACTTGCGTTATTGACGATAGCTGAGTGATCGGCTAGTCTTCCTATTGCTGCACATTCTGGTCAATGTGCAAATAATAGTTTTTATTTATCTTTCTGCTAGAAAGGGTTGTCAGATGAAAAAAATTGTCCTGTTGGTTGTTGCCTGTCTGTTTCTCGTAACCGGGGCAGCCCTTGCGGTCCCCCCTGGAAAAACCTTGGAATTCACCAAGAGCTCGATGGGAAAAGTCTCCTTCGAAGGAGATGAGCACGCTGGAAAGGGGATTAAATGCGCGGAATGCCACAACGCCCAGATGTTCCCTAAGATGAAACAGGGAACGGTCGAGATTAAGATGGACAAGATTTATGCTGGCGAGTTGTGTGGCAAGTGTCACGATGGAAAGCGCGCTTTTGAAGCCAAAAAGAATTGTACCAAGTGCCATAAACGCTAACCGAAAAAATTCACATGGAAAAAATCCGCAAAGGCCTAGGCCTTTGCGGATTTTTTTATGAGTCCAACAACACGTTGTTCTTCATTTAGATCAAGGACAAGATCAGAACGCGAGGGCATCTCTTCCAGCTGGTAACGCGTCAAGCGCTCATAATGCATGACAAATCTCTGCAAAGCAGCCTTATCCATCACACCACTACCACTTCTTTTTAGAGCCAGTCGTTCTTCCTGCTTACTGCGCCAACGTAATACCATCTCCCAACAAGGAATTTTTAACATCAGCAGAAGATCAAGCTGATTAAATAACGGAGGATAATCCTTTTTAAGAGATTCGTTTACGTATGAACGCCAGCTTGAATCAAGATCTTCGGACGCTTCAAGTGAGTTTACTGCGCAGTCTAGACTCGCCGCATCTTGGGCAACAGCTCCGACACACCAGCCTTCAAACAGAATTAAATCAGGCCGACCGTTAAACTCATCCCACAGATATTCGGGAGCTCTATCATCAGTCGCTTTATCAAACCTTGGAATCGGTGTACAGCTATCGGTAGTCGCCTTTCTCAATTGCTCGAAAAGCTGCAAGCCCAGGCCAACATCGTGGGTTCCGGGGACACCTCGAGTTAAAAGAAGGGGATGAACAGAACCTGCCAGTTCCCGACGCTGTGCTTTTGTCAGGTAGAGATCATCGATCGACAAAACAGAGCAGTGCAGCATAAATTCTTTTTCCAGGATCTCTGCTAAAAGAGCACAGAGAGTCGATTTCCCGCTCCCCTGAGAACCGTTGATTCCAACCATCAAAGGCTCTTTACCTGTCACCTGCCCGGCCAACCATGCAGCCAAAGGTAGATACACTCTTGTCAGTTCATCACTCAAAGCGCAGGGCAGATCCTGCTCAATGAGGAACTCACTGAAACGGGGAGCAAGAGCCTCGCCACGAACCAGAAGCTCTTCCTCCGTCAAATAGCAATCAAGATCAGGCCAAAGCATAGACATCCTTTTTGCAGGCTCGGCAAAGCATATAGACAATCAATGATTGATAAAAAAGAGAATTGTACCCTGAACATCCATCATAAAGAGCGTCCCTATCGAATGAAGCCCCCTTTAAGCTTTTCCAGGCTCTCCTCCACCACAGGGAGGATGTTTTCGACGATAATGCTCACACCTTCGGCAGTCGGATGTATCCCATCTCTCTGGTTCAATTCTGAACGACCGGCGACACCTTCAAGGAAAAAAGGGTAGAATGAGACATTATGCTTTTGTGCCAGATCAGGGAAGAGTTGATCGAACTTGATATAATAATCTTGACCGAGGTTACGCGGTGCACGCATACCGGTCAATAGAGGTTGGACATCGGCCACTTTGAGCCGAGTGATAATGGCATCGATATTTTCGCGGGTTTTGGCTGGATCAAGGCCACGCAAAGCATCGTTGGCGCCCAGCTCAACTATCACCAGCTCAGGATCATCGGACAGAAGCCAGTCAAGGCGGGAAAGTCCTCCAGCGCTGGTGTCACCGGAGACGCCGGAATTTTGCACGACAACCGAATGACCGCGCTTCAGCAGAGCGGCTTCAAGTTGCGTCGGAAAAGCTTCATGGCTCGGCAGACCGTAACCGGCCGTCAAGCTATCGCCAAGAACAGCAATACGCACAGCTGAAGTCTTTGCCAGACTGTTCAGTGGTAACAACAGAAAAAAACAGAGCCAGAATATCTTGGGAGACCACATGCCAGAACCGATCGTGAAAATAGAAGACCTGCACTTAAGTCTAGTCGGTGGAGCCGGACCGGTCAATATCCTCTGTGGTATAGACCTGCATATCACCCCCGGCGAAACGATCAGTATCGTTGGGCCATCGGGTGCCGGTAAGACCACCCTGTTGATGGCTCTCTCCGGGCTGGAACGACCTACTTCTGGAAAAGTTATTGTTGACGGCGTAGATCTGGGCGCAACGGATGAAGATGCTCTCGCGCGCTTTCGGCGCACCAACATCGGCATTGTATTCCAATCCTTCCATCTGGTTCCGACTATGACGGCACTGGAAAATGTCGCTCTGCCGCTGGAGTTTTCTGGTCACCCGGAGGCCCTGGAGCTAGCAGCCAAAGCACTCGCCGCGACCGGGCTGACTAAGCGAGTCGCCCACTTTCCTGGTGAACTCTCCGGTGGAGAGCAGCAACGGGTCGCACTGGCTCGTGCCTTTGTGGCACAGCCCTCTCTCATCCTCGCCGATGAACCGACCGGAAATCTGGACCGTGAGACCGGCCTGATGGTGATGGATCTGCTCTTTAACCTGCAGCGGGAACTTGGCACAACCCTGGTCCTTATTACCCATGACGAGCAATTGGCCGCCCGCTGCCAGCGCAGCATCCGCATGGCAGATGGACTGCTTCACGCCACCACCGGAGGCCGTTGATGAAAGACGCCTCCGTCCTTACGCAAGCCATCCGTCTGGCACGCCGTGAATTGCGCAGCGGCCTACGCGGCTTCGGCGTTTTTCTCGCATGCCTCTTCCTTGGCGTTTTCGCCATCAGCGCTATCGGCAGCTTCAGTGCCGCCGCAAAATCAGGCTTGCTCGCCGAAGCCAGCGCTCTCCTCGGAGGTGATCTGGAAGTCCGGCGCATGCACAACCCTTTTTCAGCAGATCAACAGGCGTTCTTCGCAAATCGTGGTACGGCCTCGGAAGTGATTGAATTGCGCACCATGGCTGGCAACCCTAAAACGGATCAGCGCGCCCTGGTCGAGTTGAAAGCCGTCGATGAACTATACCCCCTCTACGGCCAACCTCAGATCGAGCCCTCGCAATCTGTTTTCCAGGCACTTCAGCAAGGAGCTCTGGTTGAATCGGCTCTTCTGAAACGCCTGAATATTGAGGTCGGTGAGCAGATTCAGATCGGTGATCTTGAGATTCGGATTGTCGGGGTGTTAAAAACCGAACCAGATCGGAATGTCAGGCCTTTCTACCTCGGACCACGCCTGATGATCAGTCGGGCCAACCTTGCAGCCACCAATCTGATCCGGCCGGGAAGTCTGGTGACCTATCGCACCCGCCTGCGCCTGACCGACCCGGCCAACGCCGAACAGATTATCACCGAGATCCGTGAACAATTCCCCCAAGCCGGCTGGCGGCTGCAGACCTGGCATCAGGCCGCACCCAGGGTCCGCACGGTCCTTGACCGTTTGGGCACAAATTTGACGCTCCTCGGACTCTGCGCGCTGCTGATCGGCGGGCTCGGGGTGTCCGGGGCGGTACGTGGTTATCTCGACGGCAAGGTCATGCACATTGCGACGATGAAATGTCTCGGCGCATCCAGCCAGGTTGTTTTCAGCGCCTACTTGCTTCAGGTTTTATTTCTCGGCAGCATCGGCGCCGGCGCCGGTCTGATTGCGGGGGGAGCACTGCCGTACCTTCTGGCCGTGAGCCTTGGTGACCTCTTGCCGATTCCATTACGACCGGCGGTTTTCCCCACAGTACTGCTGACGGCCGCCCTCTTCGGTCTTTTAATTGCGCTGCTTTTTTCCCTCAAGGAACTCGGCATCGCGCGGCGTGTCTCGCCTGCAGTCCTCTTTCGCGGTTATACCGAATCCGGACGCAAAAACCCCGGCGGGAAAATCTGGGTCGCCATCGGTTTGACGACTGTGTTCCTGGCTGCCCTTGCCTACTTCACCAGTGATGACCGACGCATCGCCGGAGGCTTTATCCTCGGAGTATTCCTCTGTTTTCTGGTGTTCCGGGTATTGGCGAGTTTGGTTATAAGCCTCACTCGTCGACTACCCCGACCAGCAAACCCCTCCCTCCGACTGGGTCTGACCAACATCTACCGACGTGGATCCCCCGCTTCGAGTGTCCTTTTCTCCCTCGGGCTGGGCCTGACTGCGCTGGTAATGATCGCGCTGGTCCAGGCAAACCTCGGTGATCTGGTCAGCGACAGTTTGCCTGAAAAAGCGCCGGCCTTCTTTTTTCTCGACATTCAACCCGATCAGGTCGAAAGCTTTGAGCAGACCCTGATGAAGATCCCTGCCGTCTCGAAGATCGAGCGCTATCCGACCCTGCGCGGGCGCATAACTGAGATCAAGGGGATCCCGGTCGAGCAGGCCGACATTGCGCCGAATGTTCAATGGGCCGTGCGTGGGGATCGTTTTCTCAGCTATGCCGCGCAAATGCCTGCTAACGCCAAGCTAAGCGCAGGAGAATGGTGGCCAGCTGATCATCAGGGTGCACCAGAGATCTCTCTGACTGCCGACCTCGCCAAAGGCTTCAATCTACAGGTCGGAGACAGTCTGACGGTCAACGTGCTTGGCCGCAGCATTAATGCCAAAGTCACCAATCTGCGGACTGTCGACTGGTCAACCCTGGAACTTAATTTTGCTATCCTCTTCTCTCCCGGCGTATTGGAAAACGCGCCCCAGACCCACCTGGCCGCAGCCCATGTAGACTCTGCCGGGGAAGATGAGGTATTCCGCTCAATTTC
>RRYU01022530.1_pt1 | contig 16133 bp, 11 predicted proteins | sample 2162651 | NCBI WGS metagenome assembly RRYU01 (sample SAMN10267283, study PRJNA491782) | microbial mat metagenome | isolation source: biomat in the production well | place: Japan: Minami-Kanto gas field, natural gas well KTG3 | collected 2017-06 | reverse complement strand
GCACGTCAGGGAGACCGAAACGCAGGAGCGAAAGGTCAAGGAGACAAAAGTGCAGTAGCAACACGTCAGGGAGACGGGTGCGCAGAAGCGGGAAGCAAGGGACTAGGAAGCGGACGGCATGGACGCGAAGGCAAGGAAAATGGCCGATCGGGCGCGATCAAGGACGGCGAGCGCCAAAAGACGGACGACCCATGGCGGCGGCGCGCGACGCGCCGCCGTCAATCCCCTCGAACAGCCCATTCTGAGCATCCACGCAGACATATCTCCGTGTCGGGAACGTACATCCGACCCGTCATGGAGATGGTTCGGCTGGGGGAGAAGGATCGGGATTTCGCCTGGACCGACGACCCGACGGAGCTCGTCGATCAGGCAGCGGCGGTCATTGTGGACCGGCACGACCTGGTCCTTCCGAAAATTGCCTGATGTTTGGGCATCCAGCCGGGTGCGCACAACTCTTTAGGTGATTTTCGGGAAAGGATCTACCGGCGTGTAGGGGCGTCCGGCGTAGGGACTCCGGTTACCCGGAGCCCCCGCCACAGACCCGGACGTGCAGTTTTCCCGCATCCGGTTCCTCGGTTGTACTCGCTTTCGCGCGAGCAAAAGGTTCAAACAAGCACCAGTTCGCGTCGCACCATCGACTGCTCCGTGATGCGAGGACGGGCGGCACCGAGCCGCTTCAGGGCTCGCAGAAACACCGCCCAGGTGAAGCTTGCCCGCTTGCCCCCGCGTCGATTCAGCCATTTGTAAGCCGCGACGACGGCCGCATGGTAGAAGCGCCACAGGTCCGACGCGTTGCCGCGCAGCCCGTAGTCGTTGTAATGTCCAATCAGCCGTCGGTTCAGCTCCTTGACGAACAGCACCTGCCCCCGGCAACGGGGCTTGACCAGGCGCTCGACCCACAGGTCCAAGACGTCGTGCAGGTAGATGTTCGCCAACACGGGGGAGATGATCCCGCCCTGCGGAGTTCCTTCGTCGGGTTCGTACACCGCTCCGTCGGTGTCGAGTATGCCGGCTTTGAGCCATTTGCGGATCAGCCCGAGAAAGGCTCGATCATCGATCCGCTCGCCGAGCATCTTGACCACCCAGTCATGATCCATGTGGTCGAAGGACTCCACGACACAATACCCACCACCACCACGTCGACGGCTACCCCGAGCGGGTAACGGTCCGGCGGACCCGCCATCCCTCTGACGGCCAGACACTTGAGGTCTTCAGTGCGTATTCCGGCGAAAGTGGCCACCCGGTCCGAAGGAAAGTGGCCACGGGTTCTGATTCAATCCGGCCAGTCAGTCCGAAGGAAAGCGGCCGGTGATTCTGGCCAAAGCGGCCGGTCCGAAGTGGCCCCGCGACACGGGATGGGTGTAGTTACGCGAGGGCGGGGTCGTCTGTCAACCCGGAGGAGTGTTTGCGCATTGAGTCTCCGGTCAAATTGATCTTGTAGGCGCAGTGGACGAGGCGATCGAGGATGGCGTCGGCGAGGGTCGGATCGCCGAGGTAGTCATGCCAAAGGGTGACCGGGAGTTGGCTGGTGACCAGGGTGGCGCGCCGCTTGAAGCGGTCGTCGAGGATTTCGAGCAGATCGCGTCGCTGCTCGTCATTCAAAGGGGCCAGCCCCCAGTCGTCCAGGACCAGCAGATCGGTGCGCGCCAGCTCGGCGAGCAGCTTGGTGTAACGCCCCTCGGCGCGGGCCATCGCCAGATCCTGCAGCAGCCGGGGCAGGCGCAGGTAGCGTACGGTGAAGCCGTCGCGACAGGCTTTGTGGGCCAGGGCGCACGCGATCCAAGTCTTCCCCACGCCGGTCGGCCCGGTGAGGATGACGTTGAGGTGCTCGCCGATCCACTGGCCGGTCGCCAGGCGGCTCATCAGGGCTTTGTCCAGGCCGCGGTGAGTGCGGTAGTCGAGGTCTTCGATGGCCGCCGGCTCACGCAGCTTGGCCTGCTTCAGACGGGTCTGCAGGCGTCGATTCGCGCGCGTGCTCAGTTCGCGATCGAGCAGCAGGCCGAGGCGCTCCTCGAAGCTCAGGGTTTGAATCTGCGGCATGTCCAGTTGTTCCTGCAGGGCCTTGAGCATGCCGTCGAGGCGCAGTTGTGCGAGGGTGTCGAGGGTGGGGTGAAGCAACATGGCGATGGTCTCCGTAACGGGTGAGGACCCCGTCGTTCGACGGGGTCATGGTGAGGGTCAGTGGTAGTAGTCGGCGCCGCGCAGATTGGCGTGATCCAGCGGCAAACTCTGCTGATCGGGAGTCGGCAAGGGCCGCTGATCGAGCCCCTTCTCGAGGATCGTGGCGAGGCTTTTGTAGCCGACGGTGCCGAGGGTGAGCGCGCGTGCACAGGCCGCCTCCAGGCGGGCCTCGCTGTAGGCCGTGCTCAGGCGCAGTACCCCGAAACAGGCATTGAAGGCCTGTTGCGGATGACGCCGCGCGCCGAGCAGCTGCGTGGTGACGGCAGCGGTGGCCGGGCCGATGGTGTGCGCCCAGCGCAGCAGGCGTTCCGGGGTCCACTCCAGGGCGCGCTGATGGCGCTCCGGCATGTGGTCGGTCACCGTGGTGTAGCCGCCCCGGCGGGGGCTGCGGACATGGCTGGCGACCCGCTGGCCGTGGTGCAGGACCTCCACCGTGGTGGCGGTCAGACGCACGTCGACCTGGCGTTTGACCAGGGCGTGCGGAACCGAATAGAAGTGCCCGTCGACCTCGATGTGAATGTTCGGCGCCACCCGTGCCTTGCGCCATTCGGCGTACTCATAGGGGGTTGCCGGCAGCGCGCGCAGGGCCGGGCGGTCGATCGCCTCGAATTGGCTCAGGCGCGAGCCTTCGAGCTTTTTGAAGGGACGGGTATTGAGCGCCTGCAGGTGCGTGGCAATGACCCCATTGAGCTCGGCAAGGGAGAAGAACTCCTGATGGCGCAGGCGCGCCAGGATCCAGCGTTCGACCAAGAGCACACCGCCCTCGGCCTTGGCTTTATCCCGAGGCTTGCGCACCCGTGCCGGGATCACCGCCAGCCCGTAATGGGCGGCGAAATCCTGGTAGGTCGGATTCAGATCCGGTTCGTAACGGTGGGCCTTGCTGACGGCGCTTTTCAGATTGTCCGGGACGATAATGTCCGGGCAACCGCCGAGAAAGCTCAGCGCGCGCACCTGTGCGCCGATCCAGTCGGGGAGCGTCTGCGTCCAGGTCGCCTCGGCATAGGTGTAGTTGGAGGCCCCGAGCACCGCCACGAAGATCTGCGCGGTGCGGATCTCCCCGCTGCCGGGGTCGATCACCGCCGCCGTCTGCCCGGCGTAGTCGACGAAGAGCTTCTCCCCGGCCCGGTGGGTCTGGCGCATGACCACATCCACGCGACCCTTCCAGACGCCGTAGCGGGCGCAGAATTGGCTGTAGGAATAGCCCTCGGGATGGCGCTCGCGATACTCCTGCCAGAGCAGGAACAGCGTCATGCCTTTGCGCCGCAACTCCCGGTGAACGACATCGAAGTCGGGCTCGACCAGCCCGCGCTCGGCGGGGCGCCCGCCCGGCTTGAACAGCCGCCGCTCCACCTCGCCCGCACTCAGACCCTCCGGCAACGGCCAGGACAGTCCTGCCGCCTCGGCACGAACCAAGTACTCCGACACCGTTGTTCGCCCGATCCCGAGCGCACGGGCGATCTCCCGCACCGATCGCCCGGAACCCCATTTCAACCGCAACACCTCTTCGACTTTTCGCATGGATAACCTCTCTCTTGGCATCTGAGCACCTCCTGAAAAAAAGGAGGCACCCTACGCAGGGTTATCCCGTGTGGCGAGGCCCCGGCCAGGGTGGCCGGATCAACCGGAATCGGTGGTCGCTTTGCGCCGGAATCGGTGGCCGGATTCAGCCGGAATCGGTGGCCGGCTTGCACCGGAACGACTGGCCGGTTTGAACCAGAATGGGTGGCCGCTTTCAATCAGAATGGGTGGCCGGATTGGGCCGGAATACGCAGTCTTCAGCGCCGTCACCCTCCAAGGTGAGCTCAAGCTCGTCCTGGTGCTCCCGGACGGGACGCGCTTGCGGGTTCCGGCCACCTGGACCGATCTCGACGGCCCGCCCGCGCCGCGTCCGGCGGTGTTGGCCTCGGTGGCGCAGTTGCGTCAGGTCCGCACGGTTGTTAATGGGCTCCTTCGCCGTGCGCAGGCCGCCGAGTCGGCCGCACCAACGTCACCGAAGGAGCCCAGCGATGCCCGAGCAGTTGACCTTCCTGCAGCCACCACCTCCCGCCGGGGCCGTACCGGCGTGGGAGACCCTCCAACCCGAGCAGCAACAGCGCGTTCGCGCGCTGCTCGCGCGCCTGATGCGCCAGATCGTGCTGGCCCGGCGTGCTCCACAGCCGCAGGAGCATCCCGATGACTGAGCTCGGCAAGATCACGCCGTCGCATCGCGCACGTCTCGCGGTGGTCTACATCCGCCAATCCACCAGCGCACAGGTGGAGTCCAACCGCGAGTCCACGGCGCGGCAATATCAGTTGCAGGCTTTCGCTGCAGAGCTCGGCTGGCCGGCGGCGCAGATCCGGGTGATCGATCAGGATCTCGGGCTCTCCGGGTCGGGCCTGAACACCCGCTCGGGCTTCGCCGAGCTTGCCGCCGAGGTGGCGCTCGGTCATGTCGGAATCGTGCTCGCCTTGGAGGTCTCGCGCCTCGCCCGCAACAATGCCGATTGGTACCGCCTGCTGGATCTGTGCGGGACGACCGATACGCTGATCGGCGATGCCGACGGCCTCTACCACCCGGGGCTGTTCAACGATCGACTCGTGCTCGGCCTCAAGGGCACCATGTCCGAGGCGGAATGGCATGTCCTGCGTGCCCGCCTCAATGGCGGCATCCGCAACAAGGCGGCGCGCGGGGAGCTGCGCCGGGGTCTGCCCATCGGGCTGGTGTGGGGCGAGGCCGACGGGGAGGTGCGTTTTCACCCCGATGCGGCGGTCACCGGGGCGATCCGCGCCGTCTTCGAGCGCTTCGCCGAGATGGGCTCGGCACGGCGGGTCTGGCTGTGGTTTCGCAGCGAGACGCTGCCGTTCCCCACGCACGCGCCTGGCCAACGTGAGATTCAATGGGTCTCGCCCAGTTACACGAAAATCCACCAGGTGCTGACCAATCCGGTCTATGCCGGCGCCTACGTCTACGGTAAAACCTGCCAGGAGCGCTATATTGACGAGCATGGCGAGGTGCGCAAACGCCTCAAGCGCTGACCACGTGCGGACTGGAGTGTCGTGCTGCATGATCACCATCGGGGCTTCATCGACTGGGCGACCTTCGAGGACAATCAGGTGCGCCTAGCCGCCAATACCCGCCCGATCCGCCACGACGGCGGCGGCGCCCTGCGCGAGGGAGCGGCCCTGCTGCAGGGCCTCGCCCTCTGCGGCCATTGCGGGCGCAAGCTGGTGGTGGCCTACAGCGGTCGCAACGCCGCCCCGTCCTATGCCTGCCCCGGCGACAACCTCGCCAACGGGCGTGGCGAGGCGTGCCTGCGTGTCGGCGGGCAACGCCTCCATCAGGCGGTGACCGCCGCCGTCCTCGCAGCGGTCCAGCCCGCCGCCCTGCAGGCGGCCTTGGATGCGGCCGAGGCCGGCGACAGCGCCGCGCAGGCCGCCCGCGTGCAATGGCAGCATCAGCTCGAGCAGGCGCGCTATCAGGCGCAGCTGGCGCAGCGCCGCTATCAGAGCGTCGACCCCGACAATCGCCTGGTCGCCCGCGGCTTGGAAGCGGCCTGGGAGACCGCCTTACACGCCGTGCAGGCCGCCGAGCAGCAGTTGCTGCGTGCCGAGCAGCAACATCCGCAGGCGCTCTGCGCGGCGGAGCGCGACGCCCTGCTCGACCTGGCCGAGGATTTGGAGGCGGTCTGGTCGGCGCCTTCGACCAACGATCGCGACCGCAAGGAGCTATTGCGTGCCCTCCTCGAAGAGGTTCTCGTCACGCACGACAAGGACGCGCACGCGGTGCACGTCACCCTGCGGTGGAACGGCGGCTTGATCAGCGATCTCGCCGTCGCGTTGCCGCGCACCCGCGCGGCCACGGTCCGCACCGACGAGGACACCGTGGCGCTCATTCGCCGCTTGGCCGCGTTTTATCCGGACGCCGTCATCGCCGGCGTGCTCAATCGCCAGCAGCGCACCACGGCCACCGGCTTACCCTTCACCATCAACCGCGTCAGCAGCCTGCGCACCCACTGGGGCATTCCCTGCGTCGTGCCGCCGGCACAGCCCGTCTCCGGTGAGCCCCTGACCATCCGCGATGCTGCCGCCGTCCTCGGGGTCGCGCCCTCGACCCTACACCGTCAGCTCAATGACGGACTCATCGCCGGTGAGCAGGTCACGCCGGGCGCGCCTTGGCGCATCGTGATCACCGCGGCGTTGCGCGCGCACTTCGCCGGCGAGGCGCCCGAAGGCTTTGTCCCCATCGTCGAGGCCATGCGCCGGCTCGGCGTGTCGCGCCAAACCGTGTTGCAGCGTGTCAAGCGCGGCGAGCTCAAGGCCATCCATGTCTCGCAAGGCAACCGTAAGGGCTTGAGAATCAAGGTTCCAGAACCAACACCGGATCTTTTCAACGACCGCAAAACAGCCAGGGGGTAGTATGAACAGCGATCCAAGAAGCCCCGGATGTCGGCCTCGACCACGTGGCGGTCGAGACCGCGCTCCAGCTCGCGCGCCAGTTCGATCACCGCCTGCCTGGCGCTGCGGCCCGGCCGATAGCCGTAACTGCAGGCAAGGAAGTCCTGTTCGTAGATCGCGCTCAACAGCTTCGCGCAGGCCAGCTGCACGAGCTTGTCTTCCAGTGCCGGGATGCCCAGCGGTCGCTGTTGTCCATTCTCTTTGGGTATCAACACGCGCCGGACCAGCTTGGCCCGGTAGCGTTTCGCCTTCACGCGCTCGGCCAGATCGGTGATGTTCGCTTCCAGGTTGCGTGCGTAGGTCTCTGCCGTCAGCCCGTCGACACCACTGGCCGCGTCCTTGTTCAAGTCGTGCCAGCAGGACATCAACTGCTCGACATTCACCTCTCTGTAAAGGTTGCGAAAGCGATGGTACTTGCTTTCCCTCGCTCGATTGGCTATTCCCCGCAGTGAGGTTGGCACGTGGTGACCCGGTCCTGCTCGTCCGGCACGTGTTTCCTGTGCGGGCTGCGTACTCCCGTCGGGTCCTTCGCCGTGTCATGGGCTTTCCCCATCGCAGACTACTCTGCCCGATAAGACACCCCGTCGGCTTGCGGCGTTCTCCCGCCTGCCTGTGCCATCCGTGTTCGACGCATCCACCCGAACGCACGCCGTTGCAGGGCTCTTCACCCGTTCGTGTCCCAGCTCAGTCGGTTTCATCGCGTCACCTCGTCACAGGAGCCTTCGGGGCTTCCCGAGTTCTCCGGCGCCTCTCTTCCTGCATGCCACGGCCTGTCGACTCCGGCGGACATCCACACACTCGCCCTCACGCGTGCTTCATATCGGCTTCCGGGTTAACTACCCCGTCGCCATCCGCGGGTTTGCGATCTCGAAGCTGTACCAGCACTTCAGGGAGCGCGACCTCCCCTACGGCCTACAGGATTCTCTGTGTAGGCTTGCCCTGTCTCTTGTTCACGACTTACGCCGCTCCGCAACAGGACCAACACTCGATACGGGTGGGTGGCTAGCCCTTACCCGACCGGGACTTCCACCCGGCAAGAGACGCCGAGCTTTGCTCGGCGCTAAATTAATTAGCCCCTACAGTCCCAGCAGGTCTTCCATGTCTTCCGGGCATGCGGAGTCGGGATGACTATTAACGGAGATCGTCTTAACTCCTGGTGTGCGCCCCCGGGCGGGGGCCTGGAACGAGTGCGATGGCCGGGCCGGGCTTGGTTGCAGCACAGATTCAGTCACTCGACTGACGGTGGATCCCCGATGCTTTCGTCGATGCGTTCCAGCAGATACGGGAAGAAGGGATTCGACGACAGGCGGACCAGCGAATCCAGGCTCATGACCAGGACCCCGCGCTCGCCCCGAATCGCCAATGCGCCGAACTGGGCGCCGAAGTCCTCGCTGTCATCCGGGTACATGCCGTAAAGGGGATCCGTGATCGGGAACGGGAGGGCGACATGCGAGAGCGAGAAGACATCGCGCGGATAGGTCAACCCCAGGTCTCGGACGCGCTCGGTCGTCTCGCCCAGCTCGGTGACCCGCTCGACGACCTCGGCGCTGTCCGGGCTCGCGTTGGTGATGATGGTCGTTTTGAAGGATCGCGGTGCTGGAGGGAGAAGTCGCTCGACGACGGTCTCGGTGCCGGGGCGCAGGAGGGGGCCGAATTTGGTATTGCGGTTGATGTCGAACAGCACCAGCTCGCTGCCGTTGGGGGGGAGCTGCGCATAGAGACCCGTGACGATCGCACGGGTGCTCACGGTGAAATCGACCACCGATTGAAAGGTGACGATCGGCGGCAGCTCGTCGAGACGCCCCTGGCGGGCATAGCGGGCGATGCGCGGTTGAAGGGCCCGCGTCAGGAGCGACGACTGGCGTGCGCCATTGACCGGAAACGAATTGTATTTGAAGGGATTGAACTCGGGGATGATGCCGAGCCAAGCGGCGCTCGCAAACGCCGGGAAGATCGCGGGCAGGCCGGCGAACCCGGCGAATCGGGCCATCTCGGTGATCCCGATCATGGGCGTGATCAGGAAGAGTCGGTCCGCCTGTCGTCGGGTGGGATCCTCGACGGCGTCGAGTGCATATTTCATGGCAAGCGCGCCGCCGTTGGAGTACCCGACCAGATGCAGTGGCGCCGAAGGACTGATGCGGCGCAGTGCCTCGCGAACGGCCAGGTCGGTTGCCGCCGACCAGTCGTCCCAGTGCAGGGTCGTCAGACCGGCCGGGACGGTGCCGTGTCCCGGCAGACGGATGCCGACCACGACATAGCCCGAGGCGCGATACTGTTGGCCGATGTGACGCAGGCTGTAGGGCGAATCCGTCAACCCGTGCAGCAGCACGACGGCGCCGCGGGGCTCGCCGTCCGGCTCGAGCAGAAAGGAGCGGTTCCAGTCCTGCACGAAGCCTCCGGGGTAGAGTGGGCTCCCCTCGAAATAGCGATTGGACAGGATCTGATCCCGAGGATCGAGCTTCTCGGTGACCTCGGAGCGCACCGCATCAAAGAGCGCCTGCTCGCGCTCCAGATACTGGGCCCAATCGGATCGTTCGAGCTCATCGGCAACGAGCTCCTTGGGGACATAGGTATGCCAGGGCGCGAGCGGCGGGCCGCGAAGTGCGTCATAGGCCCTTACGGCCAGGAAGGTGATTGCACTCACGGCCAGGATCTGCCCGATCAGCTTCAAGAGTCTGGCGGTCTTGGCAACCATCTAAAACGTCCTCATTCGGCTCGATGCTCGGCATCGCGCGCGGCCTATGGCCGTCATCGCGGCTGAAACAATTTAGACTTCGGTGGCGTCGCGGACGCTCTCGAACAGGTCGATATCCCAGGCGACCAGATCCCGACGGATCGCGTCGGCACGTGAGCGCGGCAGCAGGCGGGCAAGGTCTTCCCCGGTCACGACACCGACGAGCGCACCGGGTGACTCGCGGATCTGCTCGAGCGCATGCCAGGCCAGGATCGCGGCCCCGACAGCGGTCGGATAGGAGATATAGGTTGCCCCGGCGTAGGCTGTATTCAGGAGGCCCTGGTAGCGCAGGTAGCTCAGCCCGACTGTTTCGATCGCGGTCTGTCGATCATTGCGGACCACCTCCGAGACGCGGATCTCGGCGGCCGCGGCAAAGTGTGCGCGGCGAATGGTTCCGCTGCGCAGGTATTCCTCGATCCGTCGCGGTTTGTTCATGCCGGGCAGGATGGCGCGCACCATCGCCTCGACGGTCAGCTCAGGCTGATGCGGGAGGGTTCGCTTGGAGAGGAGGTTGAGCTGGAACAGCGCCTTGACCAGCTCCACCTCGGATCCGCCGGTGTAGACCGCGATCGACGCCACATCGGGAAAGGATCGCCGGAGCGAAAGGAGCTCTTCCTGGTAGAGCGGGTATTGACGAATCGGCCGCGGCTCATAGGGAAAGGCATAGTCGCGTGCCGCGCTGAAGGGCTCGAGGACCTGAATCCGGCCCTTACTCATGATGCGCGGCTGCTGCGCCAGCTCTTCCAGGGCGACGATCGGGGACCAGGAGAAGACGATCGAGTCCGAGTCGATGTCTTCGAGCAGATACAGATCGATGCTCTCGATCTCCAGCTCTTTGCGATCGCCGGCCAACAGATCATGCATCCGGCGCCCGATCAGAAAATTGGTGACGCCGGGCGAGATCCCCATGTTGATCAGGGCGGCGATCCCGCGCTCGCGCAAGGCTTGATCGAACCGGTATTGCGGGAAGGTGAGGGTGCGCTCGGTGGCCGCGTCATACATGTCCGAGGCGAGATCGACCGTGTGCGCACCGATGCGCAAGGCCAGCTCGATCATGGACCCGTTGAATTCGGGCAGCGCGGCATTCACCAAGAGCGAAGCCGTTGCCAATTCCGCCTCATGCTCGGGCGCCAGCGCAAAGACCGGCGCGAAGTCGGGAACGCCAACGAAGTCGATGTGATCGAACAGACGTTCGGCATGAAAGAGCGCATCACGCGCCGCATCCGGATTCAGCACATAGACGACGAAGCGGATCGGCACCTCGTCGCGCTCGGCGAGCTCCGATAAACAGATCAAGAGCGCGGACCCGACCGCACCCAGGCCGAAGAAGACGATGGTCGTCGGGTTCGGTGTGCCTGAGCCACTCGAGCCCCTTGGGTTGTCTGCCGGCATCGCCCCCCCTTGTCGTCCATCTGGGATATCATCGTGAAGGCGGACCCGCGCTCGAACGGATCGGAGACGCGACCCGGGAGAGCAGGGGGCCAACGGCCGGAAGATACGCCGAAGCCATTCGGTGGACAAGCGGTCCGGATTGCCCAAGCGCTGATCAGCGCGACCCAATCGGCCAATTCGCGGCCTTCTGACCTCAAGACGGGAGACACCAATATGAAATCAATCGCCATCCCACTGATCGTCGTCGCATACGCCGCACTTGCCGGTTGCGGCAACACCACTGGAGCCCGGGTCGGCACCGGAACCGCCATGGGCCTCGCAACCGGCGCCGCCATCGGGTCATTCAGCGCACAGGCCGGGGCGGGCGCACTGATCGGTGCCGGCGTCGGCGCGTTGGGAGGCTTCCTCGTTGACGAGCATCGGCGGGGCAACTTCAACTAAACCGCGCCCCGACAGCGGTCGTACGCTCGTGCCAGGCGGAGTCCAGATCAAGACCCCCGCATCTCATGCAGGACGCGGTTTAATGCTCGAAGCTCCAGAAGATGTCTGCGCTCGGCGTCCCACCGCTTTGAACCTCGATCTGTAACCGATCCGTCAGGTCGCGGCGCAGCCTGAAGCTGCTGAGCGCATTGCCGAGCCCGGCCTGGTATTCCAAGAAGGTGTTGAGCGTCAACCAGACGCCCATCGCGAGCGCCGGGCTGGCGTCTTGCTCACCGGTGCGGGGCGGGATGCCGGTCAAGAGAAAGGTGATCACCTCGCTTTGGGTCATTCCCGGGTCCCGGTCGGAGAAGAAGGCCAACTGGGGATCCGCGAGGGTGCCGACGACCCGGACGTTGGCCATTGTTCGGCCGCGGCCTCGCTGGGCCAGAAAGAGGATGCCGGGGTTGCGGATGGGTGTCCTCACCCAAATCAGCTCGCCGCGGGTGATGGTCAAGGGGGTCAGCAGCTCGGTCGCGAGACCGAATCCGGTCGAGACCCGATACTCGCCGTCGTTGATCTGCAACCGGCCGTCGCCCACCATCGTTCGACCGGGCGGCTGGATCACTGTCAGGCTCCCCCCGAGCCGCCCGCGCAACCCGAAGGCATCGATGTTGAATGCTTCTCCTGCCCTCAGCTCGACCGCGATGTCCACCGGATAGGCGGGGGGACGATCCGCGCCCTTGATGACGACGTCGCGCGACGGCCTCACGACACCGGCCGGGAGCGATCTGGGGCTGATCCGCGCCTCCGGGACTAGAATCTCGCCGCGAACCACGCCACCGGTTGAGGTCAGCTCCAGATCGAGCCGGGGTGAGACGATCAGGAGATACTCGCGCGTATCGGCCACCTTGAGGCGCTCGCCCGTGGCGCGAATCCGCGCGCTCGCACCGGTTGGACCCAAGGTCCCGTCACCATTGATCGACAGTCGTCCACCGCCGACGTCGGCGCCGCCCGACACTTGCACGCGATCGGGGGTCGGTGCGGTCAGGCTCAGGGTCAGATCAGTCACCTCCAGGCCGATCAAGGGGGCATCGAACCCGCCTCCATGGAGTCGTGCATTGCCGCGCAGGGCTGGTGCACCCAGGGTCCCGGCGAGACCCAGATCGGCATCCAGATCGCCCCGCATCCGCGAGAGCTGGGGGATCAGGTCACCGATTTGCGCGAGCCCGTCGAGACGGGCACGCACTGTCCCTTCCAGCGACTGACCGGGACGCAGGGGGTCATCCAATCGCCAGCCGGCCAAGGCGAGATCGGCATCGACCCGGCCGATTCCCTTGAGCGGCGCGACGAGCCGTGCGCTCAACCCGGTCTCGGCCGACTCGATGTCGAGTCGCGTCCCCGAGATCTCGATGAGCTGTCCGCCCCCAGCCGCCGGACCGATCCTCCCCGACGCGAGGGTCGCTGTGCCGCTGCCGCTCAAGACCGGCCCGACGGCGGTGAAGCGGCCCACGACCCGGGCTTGGCCTTCGAGTGCCAGGTTCTCCGGCAACAGAGGCGCCGCCAGAGCCAGGTCGAGCGGGTCGAGCTCGATCCCGAACGTCCATTCCTCACTTGAGAGCCGGGCGATCTCGAGACAGGCATTCGACCCGCGGCTGTGACGGAGACAGACCGGGCCAGCCGCGATCTCGGGCCATTCCAGCTCGATCGGACTCGGTGCCTGCAGCGTCCAGACACCGAAATCGGGGCTGTCCAGGCGCAAGAGGTCGAGACGACCTCGATAGGCGCCCGTCCCGGCCAGGCTGCCTGCAAGGTCCATCTCTGCGGTGAGCGGATCGCCCGACAGCCTCAGGCCCAGACGATGATCCTGCCGGCTCCCCTCACCTCGCATCGAGACGCGAGTCCAGCGCCCGCCCTCGAGGCGCAGGTCTTGGCCATCCACCTGGATCTCGAAGCGACCTTCAGGCGCGAGGTCCAGGTCGACGGCTGCCGACAGATTCTCGACAGCCTGTCCGGCGATCTCGAGCGCCCGGGCGCCGAGCTCGAATCGGACCCGCGGCATCGTAAGTGTCCCGGAGACAGCGCCATTCGCTTGGACTCGACCCGCCGCACCTGGATACAGGCTCGCAAGATCTGGCGAGTCCAGACTGAAGCGCAGATCCAGGGCCTGATCGGGCCGGGAATCGAGCCCAGTCGTCAATGCCGTATGCAGCAGACCGTCAAGCGCCAGGATGCTCGGCCCGGATTGCGCGCGGAGTGTCTCGATGGCCAGCAGACCCTCGGAGAGGGCGAAGCTTCCGGCAGCGCTGACGGGATAACCACGCAGCTCGCCGTGCAGATCATCCAGGATTGCGGTCAGCTCCAGACCTGTCTCGGCGAGTCGGCCACGACTCATGAGCTGAAGGTCGATGCGGCCCGCCCAACGGGCAGGGTCGGTCTCTGCGACGACTGCGGCCATCAGGTCGCCCGGATCCAAGGCCCGGCCGACCAGGGCCAGATCCCAAGCAGGGACCGGTTGCCAGCTCAGATCACCGGCTCCCAAGACCCGACCGCCGGCCGTCGCGATCTCGAGCCCAGCCAATCGGGTCCCTTGCCGATCGACACGGCCCAGTCCGCTGATCCGGACAGCCGGCCAGCCCGGCCCTTCTGCATCCGCGTAAACGAGATAGTCGATTGCGTCCGGCGTCCCGGAGAGCACCAGCCGACCCCGTCGCGATGTCAGGATCGGATCACCGACCAACGGCCATCGGAGGCCATCCCAGTCTGATTCGAGATCGAGACGCAGGAGGGTGGACTCGGCGCTGCGACCAGGGTCCAACTCGATGCGACCCTTCGCGAAGAGCCGGGCGCCCGCCTCGAAATGACTCAGATCCAGGGACCGGATCTGGAGGGATTCCGGCTCCCAGAGCAGATCAAATGCCGTTCTGAGGCGTCCGACGGCAGGCAGGCCGAGCGGTTCGACCTCAAGGATGCCGGTCACCTCGGCCACGGCCTGACCACCGCGGATCGCGAGCGAGCCGATGAGCGAGATCTCGGGAAGATCGGGGGCGAACGCTGGCAGATCCAGGCCGAAGATCCTGATCTCTGCATCCCATGTCAGTCCGCTGAGCAGGTCGCTCATCTCGAGGTCGAGATCCAGGTTGGCGTCGCCGGTCAGGGTGCTCCTGACCTCGAGACGCGCGAGATCACCAGTCAGACGGGTATGACCCAAGAGCTTCGCATCGGGAGATGGCCTCAGCTCCCAGTCCAAGGCGAGGTCGAGCGGATACCCATCGATCAGGGTTGCCTGACCGCTTCCCTGCACCTCGAGCGCCGGTTCGCTCAGAACGACGAGGATGCGCTCTAGGCCAAGCCCGGGGCCCTCCAGATCCCCCGCGAGCTCTACCCGATCGACCACCCGCAGGGGCTTATCGTCACCAGCGTGAAAGACCCGTAAAGGCTCGATCAGTGCGCGACCAAGCTCCAGACGCAGCGGTAGCAGGATCTTCGGTAGGACCAGGGCTTCGTCGGATGGACGCTCCGAATCCTTCAGGACAAGATCGACATCCTCTGCGCGGATCTCGGCGATCGACAAGGTCCCGGAAAGGATCCCGAACGGCGACCAGTCCAAATCGATGTGCCCGATCCGGAGCGCGACCGCAGGCAGGTGAATGGAGAGATCGGTGACGAGGAACCGGCCGAGAAGTCGCCCCTCGACACGTCCGACCTGGATCTGCTCGGGAGCCAGCTCGACGACCAGGCCCAGCAGCGTGCGCAGGCCGGATTGGGTGCCGGACAGCCAGAGCAGGAGAAGCAGTAAGAACAGCGGAAACCCGCCGAAAAGGCTGGGACCGACGAATCGGCGACGACGGTGTCGCCTGACCGACGCCGCGCGCTGGTCGTAGCCTGGCGCTGTGTCGGTCCGGGTTGGCGTTGATGCGTCAGCGGTGACCGGTCCGTTCGTATCAGCGGGTGCGCGCGAGCGATGTCCGCCGGGCAGGTCGGCCATCAGCGATCGAAAAGCGGTGCGACGGCGACCGCTGCGCCGTCAGTACCGCACAAGATGCGCCGCGGGCTGAGCGGCCGGGTCGGAAGGCATTAAGACGGTCTCTGCGAAATGAGGTGCCGGATCGCCCAAAGACGCGCGATCCGGCACCTGTTCTTTCGACAATGGCCTAAACGACGACTTTGCCTCCGCCGTATTCGGGCGAGCCTTCGGTCACCCGGAAGAGCAGCCACAGACTGAACACCAGGACCACGAGCTCAGCCAACAGCGTGAGGACCATGGACATCAGGCTGAGCATGTCGACAGCCGAGACCCAGCTCGCCGGCCCAGCGCCCGTCGTTTGAAAGACAGGCACACCCCCCTGAGGGGTCTGCAGGAAGTAGAACAGCAGGTGCGCGACCTCGATGAACATGACCAGGATGGTGAAGAGGATCGCCACGCTGCTCGCGACGAGCCCGGTCCAGACGGTCCTGGCAAGGTGCAGCTCCGTGGGACGCTGCGCTGCTTCGGCGATTCGCGGCGCAAGACGCGTGTAGCGATAGAACCAGATCGTCGTGAAGACGAGCATCGCCAGACTCCCCATCGTTAGATATTCAACGATCGGGAGACCGGCGCGCGGTCCGGTGGGTGATTGCGCGAAAACGAAGCTGTAGCCCATCAGGATGACCGGGATCGCACCGACGACGATCTGGACCCAAAATCCGGTCCACCCGAGACGCAAGAATGTGGATGCCAGACTGACGCGCGGCAACTTGCGACCCTTCTCAATCATTTCTTTCAACATGGACGATTCATCCTTTTCGGAGTTGGCGATCGAAAACCCGTAAGCGGGCGGTTCTTGGATCTGGGCTGACAACCATCCTCGACGCCTCCGTAGACCGACTGGAAGGCGCTCATACCGAGAGATTCCCGGCGCGTCGCCGACCGCGGCGCATCCCTGATCCATCTCAGGAAACGCACCTCGAAGCGCTCGCGAAAGCCTTAAAAAAA
>RRYU01003513.1_pt1 | contig 16133 bp, 11 predicted proteins | sample 2162651 | NCBI WGS metagenome assembly RRYU01 (sample SAMN10267283, study PRJNA491782) | microbial mat metagenome | isolation source: biomat in the production well | place: Japan: Minami-Kanto gas field, natural gas well KTG3 | collected 2017-06 | reverse complement strand
TTTTTTTTTGCATTCGGAACGATTGCATGAGGAAGCATCGTTAGTGAGGCAATGATTATAAGGCATAAAAGCGTGATTTGCTGATCGTTTACAGATTGCGGATTTGTATTTTAGGATGCTTTTATAGTAATTTTTATAAATGGGAATAATAGCGTAATTTAAGGAGTGCATGTTGTTCTTGACCTGTCGTTGCCTGATCACGTCATATCTCGCGCTCTCAGATGGTTATACATTCTGTCTCCCGTACATATCCGTTGAAGCTGGAGTCTTTGATTGTACGATGAAGCATAGCTGCTGACTGGAACGATTCTACACGAATCGAATGGTGTTTTTTCATTCTTAAACCGGTTTTACTATGGGACTTTCTGATATGAGCTTTTCCCGTCTGATGAACATGGATACCGGTATTGACGTCGGTATCGATCTGGGGACGGCCAATACACTGATTTACATCAAAGGGAAAGGGCTGGTTGCTAACGAGCCATCGATAGTCGCTTCTGAAAGAAGTACGGGGAAAATTCTGGCTATCGGCAACGAGGCTCTTGTTATCCATGAGAAAATTCATCCCGGAATTATCACCATCAGGCCGCTGGCCAATGGAGTGATTGCCGATTACGAGGCAACAGTGAAGCTGATCAAGGGGTTGATCAGCAATATGAAAAACCGTTTTCTTTTCGGTATTCACCGCATGCTGATCAGCATACCTCTGGGCACGACGGAAGTTGAGATCAGGGCAGTCTATGATGCGGCCCATCATATCGGCGCAAAAGAGGTTTATCTTGTCTATGAGCCGATTGCCGCGGCGATCGGTATCGGTATTGATCCGTTCGAGGCCAAGGGCAATATGGTTGTCAATATCGGATGCGGTACGACCGATATTGCTGTTATCTCTCTCGGCGGCATTGCTTCGGGAGAATCGCTTCGTGTCGCCGGATGCGAGATTAACAGCAGAATTCTCCGTTTTTTCCGTGAAGAACACAATATGGCGATCAGTGACCGGGCAGCCGAGGAGATCAAATTGCGCATTGCCTCTGTCTACAAACTCGAACAGGAAATTGCCATGACCGTTCGCGGTGTCAATTTCGAGTCAGGACTGCCGGTGACGGCCGAGCTCGATTCAGTGACGCTTCGCGATGTGATTTCCACGCCGATCAACCAGATCGTCATGTCGATCAAGAAAACGATTGAAGCGCTTATCGTGAAACCTGAACTGGCGATCGACATTCTCGATCACGGAGTCTGGCTTACCGGAGGAGGCGTGCTGCTCAAAGGACTTGACAAGAAAATTACTGAGGAGACGAAACTCAAGGTGCAGCTCTGCGACGATCCTCTGACGGTTGTCGCTACAGGGGTCGGCCGGATTCTTGAAGACCTCGAGTCCTATGAATCGATTATCAGTTCAAGTAAAAACCATAGAAAGAGGGTCAGCAAAAGCCCTGATTACTCTGCCCAGAACCCGGAAAACCAGCAGTGACAGCAAAGAGACAGATTGAGAGTGATTCACAGAAAAAGGCGCCGTTGCGGCGCCTTTTTCTGTGGATATCTGTGTTCTCCAGTCCATCAGATCTCGATCCCTTCGAGCCTGTCTTCAAGATCGGAATAGATCTCCTGCAGTTTATCGATGGTATCGGCATCGGCAGTCCACATGCCGCGGCCGTTGGCTTCAAGCATACGGCCTACGATATTCTTGAACGCCTGCGGGTTTGCTTTCATGAGGCGGTCGCGCATTTTCGGATCGAAAGCATAGGTCTCGGCTGCTTTTTTGTAGACCCAGTCGTCAACTCCTTTGGTGACGGCATCCCATCCGAGCATATAGGTGAAACGGTTGCTGATTTCTGTTGCGCCGCTGTGACCCTGCTCGAGCAACCCCTCAAACCATTTCGGGTTGAGAAGCTTGGTACGGAACTCGACTTTGAGCGCCTTGTCGGCGTCGTCAACCTTGACATCGGCAGTGAACGTTTCAACGTAATTGAGCTTGACGTTGCCGCCTTTCTGGTTTCTCCTGCGTGCCGAGAGCTGCAGCGCTCCGGATGAGGAAAAGTAGCGATCGATATCGGAAATGCCGTACTCTGCGGAGTCAACCTGCTGAACGACACGGTCGACCGTTCCGAGCAGACTTTCGAGAACCTGCGGCTGCTGGTCGCCGTAGCGGTTGCCGCCGTACGCGTAACTGGTTCGCTTGACGAACATGTTGTCGAGATCCTCTTCGGATTCCCAGGCAGAGTCTTCGATCAGCTCTTCAACCATGGAACCGTAGCTTCCCGGTGCCTGGGTAAAGAGACGCGCAGTAGCGGCTTCGAAATCCTGGCCCTTGGCAATTGATTCATCGACATGTTTTTTGATCATGTTCATCTCTGTCGGCTCGATGGCTTTGGCTGCATCCTTGACAAGCTTGTCGAGCAGATCGACCAGCACGCCGAAGGTGTCGCGGAAGATCGAGCTGATCTGGATGAGCACGTCAATTCTTGGCCTTCCGAGTTTTTCGAGCGGCACGAGGCTGTAATGGCTGATTTTGCCCTGGGCGTCGTATGCCGGTTCGGCACCGATCAGATGAATGATGACGGCAACCGCTTCACCCTTGCTCTTGATGGTGTCGAGTCCCCAGAGTACCTGGGCGATGGTTTCCGGATAGTTTCCGTCGTTTTCTTCAAGATGACGTTTGATGATCGTCTCGGCGATGAGCTTGCCTCGCTTGAAGGCGAGTTCCGAAGGAATTCTCCACGGATCGATGGCGTGCATGTTGCGGCCTGTTGGCAGAACGCTCGCTCCGTCACGGATGATGTCGCCTCCCGGTCCGGATGGAATGTATTCTCCATTCAGGGCTCTGAGGAGTGCGGTCATTTCGCCGCTGTTGTCCTGCAGGGCCTGTTTGAGCGCATAGCCCTCTTTCAGGGAGGTATTGAGCGCTTCAGCCATCTCTTCATTGATTTTCGCTTCGCCGGTCAGCACCTTGAAGACGGCGCTCGGATTTGCGTTGTCAGTGAAAATAGTCTGTTCGATGAAATCCCTGGTGTGTTCATCGACCTTTTCGCGAACTTTCATGGCTGCCGCTTCACCTTTTCTTGCGCGGGTGGCAAGGGCGGAGTAATCGCCCCATGCGGGAGCTTCGCCAATAGCCTGAAGGATGATCGACGGCAGCGAACGCTCGTTGCCGCGTACCTTGAGGTACTCGGTGATCGTTGTGACCTGGGTTTCAAGCTCGGGGGTTTCTCCGAAGATGTGCAGCGCATTGGAAATGAGACGGCCTTCAAGTTCCATCAGATAGGTATAGAGCCTGCTGATATAATCGGTAAACGATTCGCCTTCGATTCTCGGGCAGTCATCGGTAAGATTGAGCTGGGCCGCTTTTTCGATGATGGCCTCCTCGGTTTCGATATCGACGATCTTTTCCAGTCCGCGTTCACGGTAATCATTGAGCATATCCTTGAATGCCGGCAGTTCCTTGTAGAGGCCTGCGCGGGCAAGCGGAGGGATATTGTGCGAGATCATGATCGCATAACCGCGTCGTTTGGCGATGTTTGCCTCGCTCGGGTTATTGACCGGGTAGATGTAGAAGTGCGGGATTTCGCCAAGCAGTGCGTCGGACCAGCACTCGCCGGTAACACCAAGCTGAAGTCCGGGCATCCATTCGACAGTGCCGTGCATGCCGACATGAACAAGCGCATTTGCGTTGAACTTGCGGCTTAGCCAGCGGTAGAAGGCGATATACTGATGGTGTGGTGTATTGGCTTTGTCGAAGAGCAGTCTCATCGGATCGCCCTGCACGCCCAGACGGGGCTGGACGCCGATGAAGATGTTGCCGAGCGTGATGCCGCCGATGAAGAGCCTGTCGGTGCCGAGCGGCGCGATGTCGCCCGGAAAACCGCCCCAGCGTTCTTCGATCCGTTCGCGTTCACGTACCGAGGTGATCGCATTGAAGGTTTCGCGGTCGAGGCCGAACGCATTGGCTTCATGAGCCTGAATTTCATAATCGGTTGCTTTGTCGAGCATTTCGAGCAATGCTTCGGGAGACTCGGGAAGCGTTCCGACATTGTAGCCTTCTGACTGGAGTTTCTGCAGCATCCTGTATATGCTCTTTGGCACGTCGAGGAGCGCTGCGCTGGCTTTGCGTCCCATTCCCGGAGGATAGTCGTAGACGACGAAAGCGACTTTCTTGCTGGCGTTGTCGGTCGCCCGCAGGTCGGAAAACTTCTTTGCAAGCCCTGAAAGGCGCTCCAGCCTGTCGGGAACGGTCTGAAGCCGCCCGTCCTTGACCGCTCCGAGAACGACGGGACAGACGGCGCCGTCCATTTCCGGAAGCGAGTAGGTCATTGCCGACTGCAGCGGGACGACACCTTCTTTTTTCCAGGAGGTGAAGTCCTGAATGAAAAGAGGCTGCGAAACGACATATGGCGCGTTGATGCCCGAAAGGATTTCGTCTCTTGCGCTTGACGATGCGCCGGGGGTGGTGGCGCCGGCAGGGCCGCCGACAAAACCGAATCCCATCATGTTGACGAGCATGTCAAGTTCGGCATTGACGAACCATTCACGTGCGGCGACATGGCCCTCGACGCCCATGACAAAGACAGGGAGGACGTTGAGGCCGCGGGCCTCGATAGCCCTGATGGTATTGTCGATGTACTCTTTTTCCTGCAGCAGGTGCTTACGGAAAAAGATCAGGCCGATGTTGCGTTTTTTCGCTGCGTTTTTGTCACGTTTCTTATTCCACTTGCTGTAGTGGCCGAGATCCTTGAAATAGTCCGGTGCTTCAGGATGGTAGAAGCCCATCGTGGGAATTTCGATAACCTTGGCTGCTTTGACGGGAACCTCAAAGTATTCGCTGATCACGTAGTTGAACATGCTGGCAAGGTTCTCTGCCGTCGGATGCATCCAGTAGGTATAGACCTGCATCCAGTTTTTGAAATCCTTTGCTTTTTTGGGGATCAGCGGCAGCATGGTGCGCATGATCTTGAGAAGCTTCATGTAGCCGTAGAGCGCATCCTCGTCGCGTCCTTTGACCAGCATTTTTGCGACTTTCTTGACGATATCCGGCATGCCGCTGCCGTCTCCGGAGACGACATAATTACCAACCCTGGTCATCTGCATGACTTCAGGCATTGATTCGTATGCAAAAATGGTCCTGACGTTGGATTGATCTATCTGTTCCTGCAGCCAGTCCGCCTGACCCTTGAACTGGATCAGCGTGATGAAAAGACAGTCGGCATTCTGAATGGCTTCAGCTGCTTCGGGGTTCTGATGCTCCAGGTCCTGATCGGTCCATTGCGTCAGTTCAGCGTGTTTGCTTATTTGCTCGGAAACTTCCCGCCATACCCGCAGATTGCACTGTTCCATCCCGACGATGGCTGCAATTTTGATTTTATCATGCATAGGAAAACGTAAGATCAGCGTTGGAAAATGTAAATTCGCGAATACGAAATGTAATAATACTTTGGCGAATACTAAAGGAGACCTCCAAAATTGTCCGGTGCCGTTGGGCAGAATGCTGTTCTGTTTCGGGCGGTGCTGCCTCGATACCCCGACAAATCCGGAAAAAACCAAAAACACAAAAGCCCCTGAATATACGGGGCTCTTGTGTAAACAGAAGGAAATATTTCCAGGGTTCCCTAATAGACGAAATTAAATCCGAGTATGAAGCTTCTTCCCGGAGCGCGGAACCATTCGGCTTCCTCATACTGTTCGTTGGTGATGTTCTTGCAGAGGAACGAGACGTCGATGTTATCCGTAGCCTGGTACTTCGCCCCGGCGTTAAAGACGATGAAGTCGCCGGGGTAGTTTTCGCGTTCGAGGTTAGGATAGGTACTGACGGATTTATACTTGCTCACATATCGGCCATTCGTGTTCAGCGCAAGGCGGCTTGTCGCGTGCCATGTGGCGCTGAGCGATGCGGTGTGTTCCGGACGATAGGCCAGCCAATCCGGTTCGGGGTTCTGCGACCCAGCCAGTGCTCCGCCGTCCGAGCTCTTGTCCTTGGCGTTCATGTAGGAATAGCCGAGTCCGAAATTGAGTGCGGTGGTCGGGCGGACGTTCAGGCTGGTCTCAATACCCCAGATGCGTGCCTTTGCAATGTTGTCGTACATGAAAATAATCGGAAACCCTGATGAATTAAGGTTTCTTGACTCGATCAGGTTATCGTAGTCGTTGATGTAGCCGGCGACGTCAAGCGATACCTTGTCCCCGAAGTTCTTGAAGAAGCCGACCTCGTATCCGGTCATGGTCTCTTTATCCAGGGCGGGATTCGGGTTGCCGACAAACAGACCGGCATCGCGTACGAATCGTTCTGACAGGGTTGGAGCTCTGAAACTCTTACCAACGGATGCCCGGAAAGAAAGATCATCGGCAGCCTTGAAATTCAGCGCAAGACGCGGGCTGATCGCATCGACTGATTGGTTTTCTATTGCATCAGTCTGCTCACTACTAACTACGATGAGCTGATCAGGATCGAATTCATACTTGTCATAGGTGACTTCATCCGCATCAATACCGCTCCAGTCATACCGCAGAGAGAGCAGGGCAGTTAGACGATCTGTCATTTTGAATTCATCCTGAACAAATAAGGCAATATTTTTTTCTTTTACATCTCCAAATTCGCCATCTACAGGTAGGTCAGGGCGATACTGAGTAGATGCTAAGTCGATTATATTGCCATCAATTCCGAAAAGGAGACGGTGTTTATCACTGGCTCTCCAGTCAAGCTTCATACTTGCACCAAGTCGGTCTGTCTTGTTTGCGTTGAATTCACCCGGTTTTCTTTCATATGGAAAACCTGTGAGATTCTCATTAAAGCTATTTACAAACGTAGGTACGAAGCCTGGATTGATTAAGCCTCCAGGCATTAGGAAGTCAGCCGTATAGGCATCTATATCGGGCCAAAAGGACTGATCAAACCCAGGGGTATACCAATTCTCTGCTGCTTTTCCAGTTCCAATTCCAAAACCAGCTCCTGTTGCAGCGCCTTGTAATGTTGGATTGCTTGTTAGCATTTCCTCAGTAAGATACTGCTGTAGCGTATCACTGGGATTATAGTTAATACGATATTCGTTTCTTGTATAGTAAACCCTTGTGTCAAGACTCAAATTATCATTCAGAAGATTAACATAGTTAAGACCGACGAGTATGTTTTTTCTTTTGACGATGTCATCGGTATAGACATCATCAGCAAGGTCATAGGCTCTTTCCGGGTGTGGTTCGTATACCGCCCCGGTTTGAGAAAGAGTAACTAAATCGTAAGGCCATGTACTTACATAACCGGCTTCGGTTTCATTGTAATACGAGGTCAGCTGCAGGTACTGTTTTGCGTCGATATCGTACCTGGCTTTGAACTTGATGTCATTCAGCAGGGTCTGTGAGTTGTCGCGGTAGCCGTCGTCTTCACTGTGGGTGTAGAGGAGGCTGTAGTTGAACTTATCCGTCTTGTCGCCGATGCCGATGTAGGTGTTCCAGAGCCAGGGCGTGTAGCCGTCGCGGTAGATGCTCTGGTCGCTGTCGGGAGGAGCATCGTAGAACCCGAGGCTGGCTCCGCCTTTTACTTCGAACTTGTCTGGCAGGCTGCCGAAAACGTTGACGACGCCGCCCATTGCTGCCGAACCGTAGAGGGTAGATGCGGCACCCTTGACGACCTCGACCTTGTCTGCGGCATTCATATTGACGTTGGTCCAGACTATGCCGCCGGTTTCAGGGGAGTTGATAGGGAATCCATCATAAAATGCGTTGACACGGGTCCCGATGCCTCCGCCCTGGAAGGTGTTTGAGCCTCGAATCTGTACCGTTGCCGCACTGTAGCCGGCTGAACGGGTGACGTTGACGCCGGGAACGTTTTCAATGACCTGGTCGAGCGACGGGCTTGGCTCTTCGCGGATCTCTTCGGTCGTGACAACCGAGGTGGTGACCGGGACATCGAGCCTGTCCTGTTCGTAGAGCGCTGCGCCTACGATGACTTCTGAAGCCATGACGGTCGTTTGGCCGAGCTGCAGGTTCAGGGTTGCTGTCTGACCGTCGGCGATGGTGACGCTTTTCGTCTGGGGGGCGTAGCCGACGCCGGTGATTTTCAGATTGTAGGTGCCGGCGGGGATGTTCTGGATGGCATAGTTGCCGTCAAAGTCCGATGCTGCGCCGAGCGTGGTGTTTTCGAGCATGACCGATGCCCCGATAATCGGTTCTCCGTCTGTCTTGTCGGTTACCGAACCGTTCAGTCCGCCTGCGGCATGGGCCTGCAACGGCAGAAACAGAATGGTCAGAAGGAATGCTGTAAGGAGAGAACGCACAGGGGGGAACGCGAGAGAGTGTCTGCTTTCCATGGACGTCAGTGAGTTAGGTGAGTGTAAGGATCCTTCCGCAACTGATCGTTTGGAAGGATTTGTGTTGCTGTAAGAGAAAATCTATCAGAATTTTCGAATAACTGCAATAATTGCGGTAATTCTGATAGATTTTTTGTCTCTGATTCCTGAGCAAACGATCCTCACCCCTCTGATGCTGTGCTCAGATGACGCCGAGCTCTTTGCCGATGGTGCAGAATTCGGTGATCACCTTGTCGAGATGCTCTGTTTCGTGGGTGGCCATGAAACTCGTTCGAAGCGCTTCGTGGCCGGGCATGACGCCGGGACGGATAAATGCGTTGACATAGACGCCCGCGTCGAAGAGCTTTTTCCAGAAAACCAGCGTTTTCATCTGGTCGCCGATGATGACCGAGACGATCGCGGTGCGCGATGGCATGAGCTTGAAGCCGGCATTTTTGAGACCCTGACGGACATAGTCGGTATTGCGGATGAGGCGGTCCATCAGTTCAGGCTCGTTTTTGAGGATTTCAAGCGATGCGAGGACTGCAGCGACACTGGCAGGGGTCGGCGAGGCGCTGAAGATGAGCGATGATGCGTTGTGCTTGATATAGTTGATGACCGTTCGTTCGCCGACAACGTAGCCTCCCAGCGAACCGAATGTTTTCGAGAAGGTGCCCATGATAAGGTCGACATCGTCGACAAGATCGAACTCCGACGGGGTGCCTCTTCCGTCGCGACCGATAACGCCTACCGCATGGGCATCGTCGATGAGAATTCTCGCATGATATTTTTTTGCGAGCGCGACAAGCTGCGGCAGATCGACAATTTCACCGGAAACGGAAAAAACGCCGTCTGAAACGATCAGCTTCCCGGCGCCGTCGGGGATTGTTTGCAGGACCCTTTCGAGGTCTTCCATCGAGTTATGCGCGTAGCGAACGAATTTTGCAGACTGTCCGACGGCCATGATCGATGCTGCGACGAGGCTTGCATGATTGTCCTTGTCCGACACGACATATTCGCCCCGCTGCACCAGGGTAGGAATGACTCCCTGTCCTGTCTGATAGCCTGTGCTGAAGAGAAGGCAGCGTTCTTTTTCAAAATAGTCGGCCAGCTTTTCTTCCAGTTCGATATGCAGGTTGACCGTTCCTGTCATATAGCGGGAACCCGAACAGCTGGTCCCGTATTTTTTAATGGCTTTGATTGATGCTTCCTTGACCCGGTTGTCGGATGTCAGGCCAAGGTAGTTATTCGATCCGGCCATGATCAGCTTTTTGCCGTCGAATGATACAACCGGTCCTTCTGTCTCGTCTATGGGATGAAAAAACGGATAAATGCCCTGTGCTTTCACCTCATCTGCCAGAGTGAAATCGTAGCACTTTTTAAAGAGATCTTTCGGTGTGTTCACGGATTGGAAATGTTTACTTCAGCTTCTGCTATTGAGCCGGAAAACGTTATACTCTTTGCTGCGTTAATTCAGGAACGGCGTCTCAAGGATGACGTATGCCTTTTTGCCTGGCTTAAGCAACTTAAAAGATGAATGTATTAAAAATTTAGTTTTTTTTTGAACAGGCTTTGCTTTTTTTCATTACGGGACGACCGCTTTTCAGGTCCGGTTCGACTGCGGTTCAGGAGTGTTTTCCGGGATACAAGAACGCCGTTGCTATCAACGGTTTAACCATCAATAGAGTGTTATGAGCAAGACCGTCCTTGTGACAGGCGCAACTGGCTTCATCGGCTCAGTGCTTGTGGCATATCTCCGCAGTGCCGGCTATGAGGTCAGGATTTTCCTGAGACCGGAAAGCGACTCGCGCAGAGCCTCCGACCTGCATGCCCGGATTTTCCGCGGCAGATACAATGACCGGGCTTCGCTGCGCAATGCATTGGATGGCGCCGATATGGTGATCCATCTTGCCGGCGTGACGAAGTCAGTTGATAAAGAGGGCTTTCATCGCGGCAATGTGATGCCGGTTGAGCGGATGCTGGAAGAAATTGTGAAAGTAAATCCGGGTCTGGAGCGTTTTGTCCTTGTGTCATCCCAGGCTGCTGCAGGTCCTGCCCGGAGCGCTGATGCCGGGGTTGCCGAATCTGACGCCCCCGGACCGGTCAGTGCGTACGGCCGGAGCAAACTTGCAGGGGAGGCGGCCTGCCTCCGCTGGAAGGACCAGGTGCCGGTTACCATTGTCAGGCCTCCCGCAGTCTACGGTCCGGGTGACAGGGATGTGCTGCAGTTTTTTCAGCTCATGAAATTGCGACTGATGCTTGCGGCGGGAGACGGCAGGAAGCAGCGTTTCAGCCTGATTCATGTCGACGATCTCGTCGAGGGTATTATGAAAGCTGCGCTTTCTCCGTCAGCAGCAGGAGAGACCTTTTTTCTGACTTCTCCCCGCGGCTACTCCTGGGATGAATTTGCCCTTGCCGTTCAAGAGGAGCTTGGTGTGAAGCGGTATCTTAAAATCGCTCTCCCGAAAATCCTTATCAGGACCCTAGGCGCGGGAATGGGAGCCGTCGGACGCCTTGCCGGTCGTCCTTTTCTGCTGAATGCGGATAAAGCTGCTGAAATGGTTCAGGACTATTGGGTATGTTCTCCCGCAAAGGCAGAAAAGCTTCTCGGTTTTACGGCATCGACTACGCTCGAAAAAGGGGTACGGAATACCATTGCCTGGTATAAGATGAAGGGGTGGCTGTGAGCTCGGTTTTTATTGTTGGCCTGATAATTCCTGCATCAGGCGGAGGATGAGGTATTTTTCGTCAGGGTAGGGGTGGAGCCCTTTGATGGATGCGTCTGCGTGCTGCAGGGAGACGATAGCCTGTTCGATCTCCTGAAGGGTGAATCGCGAGGCGTAGTCGAGATAGTTTTTTGCAAAAAATTCCTGTCTGCCGTACATGCCCAGCATTTTAGCTGTTTCCGACAGCGGCTGCTGGCGAACCCCGGGGGTATGCATTTTCCATATCCGGCTGTAGAAAACGGTCAGATAGCGGAGGATATTCATGAGGCCCTCTTTCTGTCCTTCCTGTTCCATAATCATCAGCGAGATGCCGCTGCAGAGCCGGATGTTTTTCGATGCAAGCGCTTTTTCAAGTTCAAACACATTGTACTGCTTTGAAATGCCGACGCATTCATACACATCGTCGGGTGTGATTTTCCGTGTTTTTCGTTTTGATGAGGCATACATCACAAGTTTTTCCACCTCCCTGCAAATGTCGCGTGCCGAAGGTTCGATATAGGCACTGAAGGCTTTTATCGCATCCGGCTCGAATTCCCATCCGCAGGCAGCTGCGCGTTCGGTTGCGAAAACATCGGGGTTTTTCACCTGTGCAAATTCATGGCGGAACGATTCCAGTTCGCTGTAGGGCGGTTTCCTGAGATCTTTTTTGTCGATCTGTGCGGCATCCAGAATAAGGATGGTTGTTTCGGCGGGGTTCCGGCAGTAGCGTCTGAACTGCTCGATATGCTGTTTCTGCTGGGCGGCCGATCCGGCTTTTCTGCATTTTTCAAAATGTTTGACGACAAGAAGCTTCCGGTTGGTAAACATCGGAAACTCCGAGGCTCTCGACACCAGATCGCCAAGGGTGATATCCTGGCCGTAGATGACCGATGTATTGAGTGCGGCTTCGTCTTCAGATGCAAATGCTCTCGTTTTAATCAGATCGGTGAGCTCCTCTTTGAGGAAGCTTTCAGGGCCATGAAGAAAGTAGAGCGGCTGAAGTTTTCCGGATGAGATGTTTTTGTGCAGTTGTTTCATGGTAGAGCGTAGGAGGCATCGCCGAAAGCCTTGTGTTTCCGGCGATGGTTGATCCGGTCGGTCACTGATCAGAACGGCAGATCGTCCTTGTCGGGTTCCCTGTTTTCCATGCCTGATCCGCCGGTCCCCTGGTAGCCGCCGCTCTGTTGGGGCTGCGAAGACGAGGAGCCGTATCCGCTGCTGTTCTGGCCATACTGCGGCGTGTTGCCTCCGCCCTGTGAAAAACCGCCTTCACGTGCCGAACCGAGCATCTGCATGTCGCTGCAGACGATCTCTGTCGCATAGCGTTTTTCACCGGTTTTGGTGTCGTCCCAGCTGCGGGTTTGCAGTTTCCCTTCGATATAGACCTGTCGTCCTTTTTTCAGGTACTGCTGGCAGATTTCAGCAAGTCTTCCCCAGACGACGATGCGATGCCATTCAGTTCGTTCCTGAAGGTTTCCGGAACTGTCCTTATAGCTTTCATTGGTTGCCAGCGTGAAATTTGCAACCGACTGTCCTGAGGGAATAACCCGGAGTTCAGGGTCGTTTCCGAGGTGTCCGATAAGCATTACTTTATTGAGTCCGCGTGCCATATATCGTCGATGATCTTGATGTGGATAAAAAAAGTGAGCCGGCCGGGCTGTTACCCGATGATCAGCCTCGAAGCATCGACAACCGGTCCATCCTGGCAGAGCAGTATGGTCGATGTTCCCTCGCCGGATTCGTTTTTCAGTTCGACAAGACAGCCGTAGCAGATGCCTATGCCGCAACCCATGACAGTTTCAAGCGAGACTTCGCACGGAATGTCCCTTTCGCCGCAAAATCCTGCAAGAGCATGAAGCATCGGGTTCGGACCGCACGCAAACACCTTGACCGGTCCCTGCTGCATGATTTCGTCGATCCTGCTGCCGAGCAGTTGGATCACGTTGCCTTTGAACCCTTCGGAACCGTCTTCGGTTGCAAGGCGGCAGTTGCTCAATCCTCTTGTATGGATATCTTCCATGCTTCTTCCTCCGATGAGGTGGACGACCTCTTTGCCTTCCGCTTTCAGGTGCTTTTCGAGCAGCATCATCGGAGCGGTCCCTATGCCGCCGGAAACAAGGATTGCTGTGCTGAACGACGGCGTTTCGAGATTGAACGCATTGCCGAGCGGTCCGATAACCTCGATGCCGTTTCCTGCGGGAGTGCTGCAGAGCAGAGCTGTGCCGGAGCCGATATTTTTTGCCATGATCTCGACACTGTCGCCTTCAATGTTGTGGATTGAAAACGGTCTGCGCAGGAGGGGCTGGTTCGATGCGTTGATCTTGATGTTGACAAAGTTACCGGGAAGGGCGCTGCGTGCGATATCCGGGCAGGTAAAGGTGATCAGCGATACTCCTCCGCCAAGATTGCGTGTCGAGGTGATTGTCGCTTTACTGTCGGTTATCTCAGGTTGATGGTGCATGTGATGAATACTCATTCGAGGAAACGGGTCTGTCTGTGGTAGCCAAATTAACGTTCTGCCCCTCTCTTTTGCAAATAATTTGGCGGTGCAGGGGGTGTTTCGATCCTGTTCCTGGGCTTCCCGGGTGTTCTGAAGCTATTGCATTGTTGTAGCTTGCCGGTCTTTTCCCGGCAGGGCGATGCGGGAGAGCGGAAAAAGGATTGTGAAAAACTGATAGAAAATTTATAAACATTCCCTGTTGTGAACAGGTTTCATCTTTTGTAGAGTCGGTGGAGAGTTATATCTTGTATTTTTTCTCTACCGCAGATTGATCTCATAAATCCAATGCTTGGTTCATGCGTATTTTAACTTTCACAGGTAAAGGCGGGGTTGGAAAAACCAGTGTTTCCGCAGCGACAGCTGTCCGGTTATCCCAGCTTGGGCTCCGTACTCTGGTTCTGTCAACGGATCCTGCCCACAGTCTCTCGGATTCCTTTAACCTTTCTCTGGGGGCTGAACCTACCAAGATCAAGGAGAATTTGCATGCTATTGAAGTGAATCCCTATGTGGATTTGAAAGAAAACTGGCAGGCTGTTCAGAAATATTATACCAGAGTGTTTGCCGCCCAGGGGGTTTCGGGGGTCGTGGCTGATGAAATGACGATCCTTCCGGGCATGGAAGAGCTTTTTTCCCTGTTGAGAATTAAACGTTATAAATCTGCAGGTCTTTACGACGCGCTTGTGCTTGATACCGCTCCGACGGGTGAAACGCTTCGCCTTCTTTCTCTTCCCGACACGCTCTCCTGGGGGATGAAAGCGGTCAAGAATGTCAATAAGTATATTATGAAGCCGCTGAGCAAGCCGCTTTCAAAAATGTCTGACAAGATTGCCTATTATATCCCTCCTGAAGATGCGATCGATTCGGTGGACCAGGTGTTTGACGAACTCGAGGATATCCGCGACATTCTCACCGATAATCTCAATTCCACCGTCAGGCTCGTGATGAATGCCGAAAAGATGTCCATCAAGGAGACGATGCGGGCGCTGACCTACCTGAACCTCTATGGTTTCAACGTCGATATGGTGCTGGTAAACAAGATGCTCGATACCAAGGAAGACAGCGGCTATCTTGAAAAATGGAAGAGTATTCAGCAGAAATATCTCGGAGAGATCGAAGAGGGATTCGCTCCGCTTCCGGTCAAGAAGCTGAAAATGTATGATCAGGAAATAGTCGGCCTGAAGGCTCTCGAGCGTTTTGCGATGGATATGTATGGAGATGACGATCCTTCGGAAGTCGTCTACGACGAGCCGCCGATCAAATTCGAGCGCAGCGGCGATATTTATGAGGTGCAGCTGAAGCTGATGTTTGCCAACCCGGTTGATATCGATGTCTGGGTAACCGGCGATGAGCTGTTTGTACAGATCGGCAGCCAGCGAAAAATCATCACGCTTCCTATCAGCCTTACCGGCCTCGATCCGGGCGATGCGGTTTTCAAGGACAAGTGGCTTCACATTCCTTTTGACCTGAACCGTCAGGGGCAGCATCAGAACAGGAAAGAGTATAACAAGGTCTGAGGTCGTATCTGCCGGTATCCGGCAGGTTTGACTTGATTGCGAATTTTGTTACTTTCATGGAGCGTTTTATTGTCGTTACCATAACAACCAAAACCGGCTCCTCGAGAGCCTGTAATAATCAAGGAGAAAAACATGTCTGAATCTTATCAGAAACTCCGCAAGGACTTTAAAGACCTTGAATTGACCGATCGTGTGGCTTTTCTTGCAGAAGGCGCGCTGCTGACCGGTCAGAGCGCTGTTGTCGGTGGTCTTGAACTGGCCGGCAGTCTTGTCGAAACCGTTACCGGTACTGTGGGTTCGCTGGTTGACGCAACCGGTATCGGCAGGCTTCTCGGCAACACCGGCGGTGTTGTAGGCGAAACTCTCGACAGGGTGGCGATTACCGTCAAAGACGTTTCTCGTTCAGCTGGCGATCTGTACAGCGATGCGGTCAAAAACGTTGAGAATGTGACGGATAATGCCGCGAAAGCAATCGGTGACGCTGGTGTTTCAGCTTCCGAGGCGGTCAAGGGTGTTGCCAGCACATTTCAGAAATCAGTCGGCAAGAAGTAACGGTTTGCCCTCCACGGGGGGCGGTCGCTGATTTTGTTTGCGTTTTTTTGTTATTTAACGTAAATTAGTTCAAAGTTTCTATTTCCTATATCCTGGTAAATTTCCTATTAATTAAATTCCAAAAGGAGGAATTATGAGTGGAGGTGGCGTATTTACCGATATCCTGGCAGCTGCAGGCCGTATTTTCGAAGTTATGGTTGAAGGTCACTGGGAAACCGTCGGTATGCTTTTTGATTCACTTGGCAAAGGCACAATGAGAATCAATCGTAATGCTTATGGCAACCTTGGTGGCGGCGGCAGTCTTCGCGGTTCTTCACCTGAGGTTTCCGGATTTGCTGTACCAACAAAAGCTGTTGAGTCCAAATTCGCAAAGTAAGCATCGCAAGCATGCAAACTCTCAAGGCAGTGATAGTGTAAACTATCAGCTGCCTTTTTTGTTTTCAGAATGTGAATTCGTGGAATCTGCACAAAGATCCCTGAGTGTCATGCCCGCCCTTCTTCGTTTCCTTCTGCATTTCCGTGCTTTGCTGTTTTGTTTACGTGGCATATAATTGTATAATTTCTTATTGTTTTCATATTTTTATCATTT
>RRYU01016972.1_pt1 | contig 16164 bp, 10 predicted proteins | sample 2162651 | NCBI WGS metagenome assembly RRYU01 (sample SAMN10267283, study PRJNA491782) | microbial mat metagenome | isolation source: biomat in the production well | place: Japan: Minami-Kanto gas field, natural gas well KTG3 | collected 2017-06 | reverse complement strand
ATTCGCGAACCTCGGCTGGGGTTATAGGGATAGGCGGCAACTTAGGGATATATGCTAGAGGGACTGTCACAGGTTTATTTTCCGAGGGGCGCACGTTTGGGGTTAGGGGGGTATCCAACGTTAATGGCTGGGGTGTCGAGGGGGTAGGGAACGTTGCTGGAGTGATCGGAGACGGTATTATCTACGGAATATACGCATCTGCAGCGCAGGTTGGAGGTCGACTCACTGGTGACGGGGGGCACGGTGTCCAAGCCCAATCCACCAGCACCACAAGCGGTCATTACGGAGTCCACGCGACAGGCGTAACGGGCGGCGTGTACGGCACAGCCAGTAACGGCCACGGAGTGGTGGGGGTTAACACCCACGCCACCACCAACGTCCAGTACGGGGGTTACTTTTCTGGAAGAAGAGGTCTGTATACCACCTCCAGCGCCGGTAACGGTATATATGCTTACTCAACCTACACAGTCGGCACTCCCTACGGAGGTCGTTTCCAAGGGGTTCGCGGCGTCGCGGCTGTCGGTGATACAGATATGGGGATCTGGGCACAGGGCGGTACTTACGCAGTCTACGCAACAGGTGAAGGCAACCACGGTATATCCTCTGCTGGAGCAGCCGGTTATAATGCATTTTACGCTCGCATCGGCGGCGGCGGCTTTGCTGCCGGAGGTGGCGGTTATGCTCCATTCACGGGGAGTCACGACGGAGTCATGCCGGACAATGTCACACCGGAAGTCGGTGACATCATGGTTGATGCCGCCATATTGAATCTGGCCACCGTTTCTGATGCCATCGGTCTGAACGTTGTGTCCACGATGCCGAAGCAAAAGACGGTGTTCGGTGTATTCACCTCCAAGCGCAAACCCGTATTCAGCGTAACGCCGCAGATACCGGAAGAACCTCAACCAGAGATCCCAATAGCGGACTCGCCTGAACCACCGTCGTTTGAGCTGTATGGCTCGTCAGATAATCCAGCACTACAAGAAGAACCAATACTGGTGGAAGAACCAGTTCAACAAGAAGAGCCTGTGGTTGAAGAACCTGTGGTGGAAGAACCACTTCCAGTGAAAGAAACCCCGACAACACAACTCCTCATCGACCACCTCAACTCAGCTGTGGACTTCGAGGATTTCTATAAGAAACTCAAAGAGATAGACGATCTACCCACGGCGTTGACAGAAAGGGTGTTAGCACCTTTGACGGATGCCACCTTTGCGGCTGAGCGCGATTACCTCGTCCAGATGATCCAAACGCACAGTCTCATCACAGTCAACTCCCTCGGTGAAGGTGGTGTTAACGTAGTAGCTGAAGGTGGCAACATCGAAGCCGGTGACTATATCTGCTCATCATCAACGCCAGGCAAGGGGATGAGACAAAATGTTAGCGATGGAACTCCTGATGATCTTATGCGAAACTACACTGTAGCAAAATCAAGGGAGTCGGTGACTTGGACGCAGGAAGAAATAGATAACAATGCGGTAAAAATGATTGCGTGTAGTTACCACTGTGGCTGATTTTTATCTGTACTTTTTGGCAATGTTTCGCTAGTGCTGTTCATTATGATAGTGAAAGGAGCTGAATGTGACCGTTGAAGAGATTTTTTCACGGATAATTGGGCGGGTGCAACATCCCAGCTGTTCGATCATTGAGGCAGCGCAGGTGATGCAGGAGATTGTTGTTAACCTGCTGTTTGTGCGGCGGTCGGATGTGTTGATGGCTGAAGCGCCGGTGCGGTTGCGTTTTTTGGCGGGGCAGCAGCATAAGATATTGCCGGAGGAGGTGATTGGTGTTGCTGGGCGGCCTGTGTTGGCCAGTGGGTTGCGGTTACGGTTGCTGGCTGGGCGTGAAGATCCGGTGACGGATCCGGGGGAGCCGACACATTATCGGGTGTTGGGTCGCCAGTTACGGATTTACCCACAGCCGGTGGCTGATGTTGATGTGACGATTCCGGTTTATGAGCGGCCTGAACGATTACAGGAACTGACGGATGAGTTGCCGTTTTATGGTTTGTTTGATGCGGTGTTTGCTGATGGGTGCGTGACGGTGCTGCAGGTGGGTTCGGCGGCGATGGCAGACAAGGCGTTTGTTGGCATGTTGGGGTCACAAATTGATGCGGTATTGCAGGCGCGGGAGATGGGGGCCGAACAGCTGATGGCGGACACCATTAACCAGGAGGCGGCGCAGTGGGGATAGTGTGGCTGAGTTGATGCTGGGGGATATTCGGGAGCTCTGGGGGCGTATCAGGCCGGCGCTGGAAGAAATTCAACATAGTCAACGGGCAGACTGGATACCGGAGGATATTTATCATTGGGTGATGGACGGCGAGGCGACGCTGTACGCTACGGATGATGGTTTTGCTGTGGTGCAGCGTGGACAGAATGATTTAACGGGTGAGATTTATCTGTACATTTTGATTTCCTATTCATGGTCGAAAGAGAAAAACATCGGCGCGTATCTGCCCGCGTTTGAGGATTTAGCCAGGCGTGTCGGAGCATCATACATTGAGACGCGCACCACCAGGCGGGGCCTTGAACGATGTGGGTTTGAGCTCGATCAGGTGACATATCGAAGGAGAGTGTGATGGGCAAGGGCGGCAGTGCAAACGTTGAGGAAACGGCGCAGGAGAAGGCGGCGGCTGAGATAGCAATGAAGCGGTACCAGCGCTATCAGGAGGTGTATCGTCCGAATGTGGAGGATGTTGCGTTTGCCGATGTGACGGGAGATGCGGCAGCGGCGGCGCTGGAACGCAGGGCGGGGGGGATGGCGAGCGCGGACAATGCTAAAGCGCTGGACATGGCCATGAAGAATATGCCGTCGTCGGGGAAACCGTCGGTGATGGGGCTAGAGGATCAGGTGGAGCAATCAAAGGCGGCGGCGGAAACGTCCGGGCGGGTTGCCGGGTTGGGGGATCGGCAGAAGATGGCCGGGTTGCAGATAGCGACCAGTATCGGGACCGGGCAGGCGAATGATACGCAAGTGTCGTTTGATGCGTTGGCGGGGGATGCGTTGAAGGAAAATATCAGCAAGCAGGAGGCGACCTTTAACCGCCGGGCGGCGAGAACGAATGCGACAATGACCGGTGTTGGTGCGGTTGCGCGGGCGGGGATGGGGATGGATTGGGGGAAACAGAAGCCGGTACCTGATACCTACGACCTGGATGCAGGGAACCCGCTACATCAGCGGTCAACGTGGTAGGAGACTGATCATGACAACGTGGGCAGAACAGCAGGAGGCCGAACAGCAATATCGGCAAAATGCGCTAGAGTTTGGGCATACGATGAGCCGAGAGGAGTTTGATAAATCACTCAAGGCGGATGCGCGATACTATGACAATTCGGTTGATAGCGAGTATGCAGCGGGCGACCGACGTGGTGGCTACCGTGGTGCAAACAACCGGCCTGTCTCTGTGTGGGCGCAGGAACAGTCCAGAATATATGACACGGTGGTTCCTGTTGGGCTGCAATATCCAACAGGGCGTGATCCTGCATCGAAAACGTTTGCTTCTGATACCTGGGCGGATATCTCCCGGCTGCAGTGGGAGGATTATGATAAGCGCTTTATCCCGCAAGAGGATCAGTTGATCGGGATGATGACATACAATAATCCGGAACTGGTGGGTGAGTCGGTGGCTAAGTCGTCGTCTGCGGCGGGGAAGGGGTTTGATATGGCCAGTCGTATGACGGATCAACACCGGGCGAGGTATGGCATGGCGATGTCTCGCGGGGAGGCGCAGCATCGGCAGCGGACTAACCAGGGGCAACGGACGGCGGCGGTTGTTGGGGCGGAGAATCAGGCGCGGCAACGGTTGCAGGAGAGAAACCGGGAGATTGCGTTGGGGATGAGCAATGGGGCGACGATGGCAGCGGAGGCGTATCGATGAGCGGTGGAATGATTGGCATGGGGCGTCAGCAGTTGCATGGTGCGTTGCAAGGGGGGAACAATGCGGCGGCCAGGGAAAAAGAGCGCAATGCGGCCAATGAGCAGATTGATGCTGCTGAAAAGGCGCAAAAGACCAATGCACAAATGACGGGTATGGGAACCGGTGCGATGGTCGGAGCGCAGTACGGATCAGTCGGGGGTGTTCCAGGCATGGCTATCGGAGCCATTGTTGGTTTTCTGGCCGGGTCGTTATTTGGATAAGGAGTTGGGCAATGGGTTACAGGGGTATGAATCTGCAGGTGGCGAATCCGGTGATGGCGGCGGTTCAGGGGTATAAGGCGGTTGATGATATTTTTGAAACGAATCGTCAACGTCAGGTGGCTGATGAGGATCGTCAGCGCCGCATCGACCGGGAGGCACAGGTGCAGCGGCAGAATGATACGCTCTTTGCGCAGCAACAGGAAGAGTTTGGCAGGCGTCAGCAGCAATGGCTGGATGAGGATATTTTGAAGGAGCTGCAGCCGGTACAGATGGGGCTGGAACAGCTGAAAACAACAAATAAACCGGGGACTCAAGGGGATATTGATGCGCTGACGGCGCATCTTTCTCCCAAGGCGCTGGAACGGTTTCGGCAGGAGATGGCGGATGGAAAAGGGAGTTTGTCTCCGTATCGGCAGGCATCGTCATTGTTGCATCAGGCCATGCAGAAGGTGGCCGAGGGGGATGGTGCTCTGGGCAAGAAGATGGCGATTGATGCATTCAATATGGGTTATGGAGATGAACTGAATGCTGGTAGTGCCAAGGATGGGATGGAGGTTGTTTCCAAAAGGGTGGTGGATCTGCGCTTTTATGGTCAAGGGGGGGTTGTGCCGATTCTGGAAGTGACGGCGCGTGATAACACAGGAAAAGAAATGACGTATCGGGCTCCTTCGACGAAGGGACAGGGGGCCGGCGCGGAAGATAAAATTAATGTGATTATGCCGGAAGATGCGGCGCGTAACTTTGACTTGCGGGCCATGGTGGCGGATTCGCTTGACAGGCTGCTGGTGCGTCACGGCGATAAAACACCATTGGAGCAGGCACAAAAGAGGCGGCAAGGCATGGATATGGCCGGGGCCATGGGAGGAATTGTCGGCTTAACGGAAGCGGAACAAGCGCAGGTGAACAAGATTGCTGAGGGTGGCGGTGATTGGAAAGCGGCGATTGAGTTGTTGTTGGAAAAGAAAAAAGGACAGAAGGTCGATCTGGAATGGCGCGATAACGTGAATGTCGGTGGGGTGCCGTATCAGATTGCTTATGACAAGAAGACCGGCAAAGAGGTTCACCGATTGCCGATGTTGAATGATAAGGTGCATGGGAAGAAGGGTGCGGGCAGTGGCGCTGGTGGTGGTGGCGGCGAACTGAAGTCGCATGTGTATAGCGAGTTCAATAAGGCGCTGATGCAGGCGATGGTATCAAAACACGGCATTCCGATCCCTGAAGAGGCGATGGGGTTTGATATGTCGGGTAACGAGCGGGTGGATGTGAATCGCTATATGGCGCAATTACCGCCGGACGCTCAGCGGGAGTTTTTAGCAGCGATGTCGCAGGGCGAGGCGCTGATGGTGGAAGGGGGCTTGTCTCCGATTCGGGCGGCACAGCAGGCGCTGCTGGCTCCGATGAAGGATCGGGTGCCGCTGATGAGTACCCATGAGGGAATGCCGGACGCCTACCTTTACCCGCGTGACCAGGCGATTGCGGCGGCTCAACAGGCGATTGCGGCGGGTAAGGATAAAAAAGCGGTAACCGAGCGGCTGGAAAAGCTCTATCCTGGGGCGGGCGCTGAGCTTGGCAAGCAGCAACAGGCCACACCTGGAGCGAGTGCGGCAGGAAGAACTCCTGCACAGGTAGAAGTGCCCAAACCAGCGGCCAGACCGGGGATGGCAATGAGCAATCGGGGATCGTTGCGGGAGATTCAGGGGAATATCAACCGTAGCGGGTTGGGGGATAACCTGATCAATCGGGCAGGCGCGAAGCATCTTGAAATGACAACGCGGGCAGGCAAGGAGGTTATTAACGCGGCACTGGTTGTTCCTCGTCTGGTTGCGCGGGGGGCTGAATCTGCGTGGGTGAATTTTGTTAACTTTTCTAAAAGCCGTTATCCGAGCCTTGATGAGCTGGTGGCGTTTGCAAAGGAAAACCCGGAAGAAGCACAGAAGATATACGAGGCGGCTGCAGCTAAAAAATAATCGCGGAGGTTATGCGTGACGACTGAAATAAAATCGAGAGGTAGCGCGGCGGATTTGTTTGCTGATATTGGTCCGGCGGATGAGAGTAAAGAACTTAATCCGGCGGACTCGCTTTTTGAAGATATCGGGGTAGCCAACGCTTCCACCAGCTTTGCCGGTGATATGGGTCGCCTGTTTGGTGTGGGATTAAACCGGACGATGGGCGCTTTGGGTGGCGCGGTGGAGATGGCCGGCGAGGCGACCGGGCTGGATGTGATTGACCGGGCGGGTGAGTGGATTCAGGAAAAAACCGACACCCGCGCTGGCGAGCTGATGAACCAGCTCAGCCCGGAACAGCAGCAGGCGATGCAGAAGAAGTACACCGAAAAAGCCGATGGAACAAAAGGCTTTGGTGAGGCGTGGACGGATCCACGGACAACCATGGGGCATGTGGTGACCTCGGCTCCGGGCATGGTTGTTGGTATGGGGATGGGCGGACTAGCGACCAAAGGCTTGTCGGTGTTGCCGTGGCTTGCGAAGCTGGGTACCAAGGGACGAACGATCGCGGCAGCGGCTGGTTATGGTGCCGGTGAGGGCGCAATAGCCGGAACGATGGCCGGTAAGGATATCGCTGATGAAATTCGGCAGGCTGATTTTGCGCAGCTGGCAGAGATGGAGCCGTTTCAGGTGGCGTATCATTCCATCACTGATGAAAACATGAGCCATGCTGATAAGTTGGAGATGGCCAGAGAAAAGATAGCTGCAGCGGCCTGGGCGGAAGTGACCGGCAAGGTGGCGGCGGTTACCGGGATCTTGTCGAGCCCGACAGGTATTGTGTTTGATCGGATGGCGCGAGGAATCGGTTTCAGCTTTGGTGCGAAATCGCGTCCGAAATTGACGGATATTCCCAAGTATGCGGCGGGAGAGTTTGCACAGGAGATGCCGCAGGAGGGCAGTGAAAGCTATCTGGGCGACAGCGCGATTAAAAAGTATATTGATCCGACGGTGAACCCTTGGGAAAACGTGCCGGAAAGCGCGGTGGCTGGTGGTGTTGCGGGTGGCGTGACGGGCGGGATCATGGGGACCGGTGCGCATGGTGTGGGGCGGTCTGAGTTTAATCGGGTTCAGCGGCGGTTGGCTGCGTTGGACGATGAATTGTTTGATGAGCAGGGGAAGATTAAGGACGGTGCTGACAGTGCCAAGGTGGTTGAGTACCTGGATCTGGCAGGGGCAGCGCGGGAGCAGTGGGGCGATGAGGGTGGCGTCAAGGGCAATGATGCCGCCGCCGCGCCAGATGTTCAGGCTGAGAATCAACAGAAGACAGGCGTGGATATGTCTGCCAGGCAGCAGGCACCGAAGGGGCCGCTGGAAAGGGCTGTCACGGTACCGGAGGTTGTGGCCGGGTCGCCGGATGAGGCGCCGCCGGTGATTGATCAGAATCCGGAACCAGCCCCGCTGCGATCTGCACCGCCTCTGGATGACGCGGACGTACCGCAACACCAGCCGAAGTTGGGACAGGTGTTCCCTGGGGAGAAAGTACCGAGTCCGGTACAGCAGCCGAAGGTGGATATTTACAAGGCGACCTCGACAGTGGGAACGCCACAGGGAACAACTACACAACAGGAGCAGACTAATGATTTGTCCGAAATGTCAGACGCTGGGATTGAAACGGAAGAAACGCTGCAAGGTTTGCGGTCACCGGGATCAGGGGTAAGTAATGGAGGAAACGCTGGCGACAAGAAAGAGGGGTCAAAAGGAGCTTCACGGACTGTCAAAGCATCCACTGTACCAAACCTGGAGCAATATGATGGACCGAACGCACAACAAGAAGAGCCCATACTGGCACAACTACGGGGGCAGGGGAATCAAGGTTCACCAGAAGCTGGTAGGGTTCAAGGGGTTTCTGGAGGTAGTCGGGGAGCGCCCGAGTCCTCAGCATCAACTGGACAGGATCAACAACGACGGGAATTACGAGCCAGGGAATCTTCGGTGGGCAACGAAAAAAAGGCAGGCTCGCAATATGCGGAAGAATCACCTTTTGGAGGCGAGGGGGGAGGTCAGACCGTTGGCGGAGTGGGCAGAAATAGTCGGCTTGGCTCCGAGTACAATCCATTATCGGCTATCGACGGGGATGTCTCCAGAGGAGGCGATATTTACTCCGGGAAGGGTGAACTCGAGGCAGCAACAAAGACTGATGAAAGCAAAGACCTGACAAGCAAAGAGGTGTTTTCGCAGCAGAAGAAAGTTCAGCAGGATAATGAACAGAAAGGCCCTGTGCGTATAAAGGTCCATCATCCTTTCGGGGTGCCTCCTTATGGTGGTGGGATCATCGAGATTACGGGAAAGCCGGTTGTTGTGGAGGGCGCTCCTGCTGAGGTGTCTTTTGTTGGGTACCGGCAGGAGGATGGGGTTTGGCGCGTTGTTGAACGATCAACCGGGTTGTCGATTGGGGACTCAACCGGCAAGTCGCTTAAGGAAGCGATAGCCAATGCCAGCAAAGCCGCCAGCGCAGTTGATCCTGATGCGTGGGGAAAGGCTTTGGCTGGGGTAGAAAAAATCAATGAGCCTGAGACGGTGGCAGGTGCTGAGAAAGACAACACGAAGGCCGAAAGGTTCCAAGCTGATGCGTTGACGGACGTTGTGGCGGTCCCGCTGAATGACGGGGCAACGGCTTACGTGCGTCAGGCGGATCTGGATAACGCAGAAAAGAAACGGCTGGCGCTCTATACAAAGGGAGGAAAGCGCAAAGAGGGGGAGTTGTTGCACCGGGACAATATTGATTGGGACGGTTCGCAACGCACAAAGCGTAATGCTGAGGTGATGGAAAACCCGTTGTTTGACGTGGTGACAACTACCAGCGGCCAGGCATTTAAGACGCAAGCGCGGGCAATGTCGTCGGATAATCCTCTGGTGTTGGAGAAGGCCGGGGTAGAAAACGATATTAACCGCCTGGAGGCGCTGTATCGTGCGCACATGGATGATCAGAGTCGACTGGCCCGGAGCAAGGCATCGGCTGAGAAGAACATTGTTTACTATAAGAAAATGATATCGAAGCTGGAAGCGGCACAAAAAATCAAGCAGGACACCAGTGGTAAAAACTTTGTGATGGAGTTTAACAAGGTCCGGCATGACGAAAGAGCTAAGGCCGGTGAGGGTGTGCTGGCATTTTTGAAGGATGTGGCGAAAAAGCGCAAAGTGATTGCTGCCTCGGTGCTTGGTAAGCTGGGTGGCTTTGATGTGGTGGTGGATGCGACGGTCATTGCAGGCAAGCCGAACATTCAACTATCAATTGATGGGGCGGGGCAGGTTCTGGGGCAGCTGACCTTTAGCGAGACGGGGTTGATGGAGGCTGACGAGGTTGGCTTGATCATGCGCCTTGAAAACATGCTGAGGGAAATTGACAAGGGAATCGACAATAACAAGAAATATATTTTACGGGATGAGCGGACCATTGAGAGGCCAACAACCGGATTGGCCGCAAGTTTGAGCATGCGGATGCTTTAGATGGCAAGAGGCAGCGCCTTGATGAAATTAACAGGGAGTTGGCCAAGGAATCAAAGGACGAGGATTCGAAGGCAGATGATGATTCTGAAGCGGCGCAGACTGATGAGACTCCGAGGTTTTCAGTGCGGGGGAGCCGGGACTCTGATCCAGCATTTGACCTTGATGAACAGGTTGATGTTGTTCGGTTGCGTGGCGATGAAATTGAAGGGATGACGCCTGCTGAGGCACGACGGAACGCGAAGCTTTATATTAAGCGGATGATCGAGAAGCTGGTGGCAGAGACAGGGACTGATCGGGTGATCAACAAGCGCACCGATGAACGGATTCGTTTAACGGTGAAGGGTGTTGAGCATGGGTTTGTTCATCGCGGCCCTGAGCAGGTTCGGGCGGTTGCCGGGATGCGTGAAATGTTGGAGCGAGCGGTAAAGATTGCGATAAACCCTCATGAACCTCAATCTGACGCAGTAAGCATGGTGCATACCTATATTGCCCCAGTGATGATTGCCGATGAGATGTTTGCTGTGAAGTTGACGGTTAAGGATACTGCCCTTAGTGGGATGCGGCTGTATGACCATGAGGTGATGAAAATAGAAAAGTCAGCTGGTATCTCCCGGTCCTCGGCTACCTCTATGGGTGCGTTGGTTGGCGGGCCTGCAGCTGACTCTTATAGTGTAAGTATAGCTGAAATGCTGGCAGGCTTCAAGGGGAAGAACGCCAAGTATCTTCCGGGTAGCCGTTTTTCTGCGGCTATCCGCTCAACTGAATCAATCCCGCTTACGGACGTGGAATTCGAAGCGGTCTTTGCTCGGATCACTGCCCGGAGTAAAAACCGGGAAGGATTCGTAATAGCGCCGACGGCTCGCGAGCTTCCGGCGGCGATACGAACGGAGATAGAAAAGCAGGGCCACGGCTATGGCGATATAGATGGCGTATTTCATAGGGGCAAAGTTTATATCGTTCGGGAGCATATTGCAAGCGCGGCGCAGTTGGAAGAGGTGTTGTTTCACGAATGGCATGGCCATGCCGGGCTGATGGCGATGATGGGCAACGATGGCAAGCGGGTACAAGAGTACATGCTTGAACTGTACGACATGATTCCGCCGGGGGACATGCTGAAGATGGCCCGGAAACATGACTTTAACCTGACTAAATACGCGCAGGGGTTGCGGAAGGCGGGACACCCTGCAGAAGTGCGTCATGCGATGCTGATGGAAGAGATGCTGGCGCATCTGACGCGGGAGTTCAGCAGCGGCAAGATTGCTGTAAAAATTAAAGAGATTATCGGCATGGTTCGCGCCTGGTTGCGCCGTAACGGGTTTATGGATCTGGCCGAATTGAGCGAGAGCGATATCGCCCTGCTGCTGAAGAAGGCGCGGGCGTTTGCCGAGGCGGGTACCTGGGCAAAGGATACAGGGTTTATCCAACTGCAGGGGCAGGAGCTGCTGAATGTGTTGAAAAAGAACGGCGTGACGGAAGAGATGTTGCGCGGGGCGTTAAGTAGCCTTTACAATACTGGACAACTGGCGACTGCCGGGGTAGAATCACGGTGGGTGCTGAATCCGCACGATGATCCTGCTGTTATGGAGAGGATGAAAGGGGAGCTGTATGTTCCTGAACAATTATCTGAAAGAGCATATGAAGGCTATGCGGGAGCTGGCCGCGAAGCCGCAGCCGAAAGTGTCGCGAGAGGAAGCCTACGCGCAGTACGACAGGTTCGAGAAATTAGCAAATCAACTTGGCCGGAAGGAGAGTACCGACAAGTAGCAAATCAAGTCTTGCGTCCGGCAGAGACGCAGGATCTCAAAACATGGGCCGAGAGGGAAGGGCTCATGCTCGACAACGATCAATTCAACTCATCATGGCAGGCGGGCGGGAAAAAGGGCGGCACTGAGCATGATGTCTATTTCAATGAATCGGACAAGCGTTGGTATAAGCGGCAGCGCTTTACCATGTCTGATACCTTCACTGATTATTTCCAGCGCATTATTCTGACCAACTATCTCAACCAGGGAATAGGTGACTATCGCCTGGAAGGGTTTGTGGAGAACAACGGGGAATTGCAGCCGGTGGTATCTCAGGCCCACATAAGGGAGGCTGGCGATCATCCAACTGTTGAGGAAATTAATGCCTTTATGAAAAAGGCAGGCTTTGAGCGGGCAGACAAGGGTGGACCGGACTTTATGGGCCAGTTCCGCATACCGGGGGAGGATTATATTGTCTCTGATCACTATAAGGGGAACGCTGTTCGTGTTGCCAATGGTCGAATTGCCCTGCTTGATCCGCTGATTAAGCCGGATATTGAGTCGAAGCTGGATCGGATTGAGGCTGCTGTTCTGGCAGATAAATATGGTATCGATGCCCGTTTTATGCTGCGCGAAAAGACCGAAGCGGCTCAGACGATGATGCGCAAGATGACGCCTGATACCAAGGGTATCCCCTGGGAAGCATTGGCGGACTTTATGCCGGAGCGGATGCGGGACGGAATTGCCAAGGTGTTGTCGAATCCACATTGGAGCAGCAAGAAATCAAAGCACCGGGAGGCGGTTTACAAGCTGGCCCTGGAGCGTGGGGCGCGGGCGAACGAAATCAAGCATGAAATCATGGCGACGAAGCCGGTTGGGTACCGGGGCCTTGAGGGGTTCCGTGAGGATTATCGCAAGGCGAACAAAGAGCAGCGGCAACAGATTAATCGGCTGCTGGAGATGGGGGACATTAACCGGGTTGAGTATTCGGATGCTGATTTGAGCGGCAAGGACAATCCCCTGGGTGAGCCGGTTAATGCGTTGGTGCGTCAGGCGTACCGGACATTCCGTGATACGTTGAACTATTCGACTCAGGTGATGTTTGATGAAATGGGCCGGTTACGGCTGATCCCTTATGAGGGGACTCCTTATTATGATGAGCTGGTGGCGTTGCTGGATGATAAAACGCTTACCAAGGATGATGTGGCGCGGCGGTTTGGTCTGAACATGAAGGCGATTGAGGCGTATCGAAAGGTTCAGGCGGGGCAATCGAGGCTTGATGCTTTGACGGCTGAATACAAGGGTGAGCCGTTTTATGAGGGTTTGCGCGAGGTGTTGGTTAAGGGGTGGAACAAAAACAAGGTACTGGCTGAATACGGGGTGGTGGCTCCGTACCTGGTGGCAGCTTACGATAAGATCATGGCCGGCGGAAAAATTGAGGTTGTGACGGCGGCTAATTATAAGAATCAGTCGTATTACAAGGAGCTGATCGGGCTGATCAACCATGGGGAAGATCATCCGATGCTTAAAAAGCTGGAAATCTTTAGTGCTTATGAAGGGGTAATTGAATATGACAGTCAGTTGGCAAAGCTGAAAAACGAATGGCGGCAGGCCAAGGGGTATGTGCCGCGGTTGCGCAAGGATGGTGAGCAGCATGTGAAGATCTTGGAAATGAATGGCGACGGGACATACTCGGTGGTGTGGATGCAGCCGACCAAAACCAAGGGGATTTTGTTTGATATCAGTGGGAAGAATGTCGGCACTGGAGCAAAAAGGCTGAAGGCGGCTATTGAAAAGGACATAAAGAAATACATACCGCACAGCTATGACCCGGAGACTGAGGCGATGGGCGGCTATGTGGTGGAAATTGAGACGAATCTGGCAACTCCTGAAGAGGTGTTTATGGGGATTGGGTCGCACCGAGCGATTGAGGCGCTGCTGTCAAAGGCGTTGGACCGGGCGGTTGATTCCGGCGCGATTGAGGATAAGCTGGCGGTACAGCGGCAGGTATTGAAGGTGCTGGCTGATGATATTTCGTCGCGTGGGTTTGGCAGGCATCGACTGGCCCGGTCGGAGCATTTGATTGAAGGGTATGAGAAGGATAATTTCAAGGATGTGCTGACGCAGTATATCGGCAGCATGGCCGGGTGGCTCAGCAAAAGTGAATTTGCGTTGCGGGCTAACAAGGTGATGGGTGATATCCCGGCGGATCGACCGGCAGATAAGCGTTGGGCGATCAGTTATATTGATGATGCTTTGCGCAACGGTACCTATGTTGATCAGTGGTTTGGTACGGCTAGGAGTTTTGCGGCGCTGTGGTATCTGGGATTCAAGGCGTCGTCAGCTGCGCTGAACGCGACTCAGAACTATGTGTGGGGGCAGGCTAAGTTGTCCAGCTATACCAAGGGGGCATTGAGCAAGATCATAAAGGCACAGAAGGATGTGCTGGAAGATCACATGCTTCGGAAAGCAGGCAAAGACAGCAAGCTAACCGAGGAAGAACGCTGGGTGCTGGAAGAGGGTTTCCGGCGTGGGCGTTCCCACGCGAACTATGTGCGGGCGCTGAGCGGGTTGGATGATAACGGGGGAATCCTGGGCAAAGGGCAGGCCGGATTGCGCTGGTTGACGGACAAGGCAATGATCCCGTTTCAAGCGGTGGAAACCTACTTTAACCGTGAACCGGCGCTGTTGGCAGCGTATCGGGTGTTTCGCAATGAACACAAGCTAAGCAAAGAGCAGGCACTGGCCAGGGCGGAAGAGTTTGTTGACGATGTACATTTTCAGGTGAGCAAAGAGAATGTGCCGGAGCTGCTGCGCAAGATGGGGCCGGCAGGGCGGACGCTGTATACGTTCCAGAGCTTTACTCATAATTACATTCTGGGGATGCTCTACAGTTTGAAGCGGAATGAGTTTGGCGTGGTGATGCGGTCGTTAACGGCGCTGATGCTGCTTGGTGGTTTGGCGGCGATGCCGTTTGGTGGGGATCTGGACAAGTGGTACCGAAAGTATTTTGGCGAACGCCCATTACGGATGCTGGATAAGTGGTTGCGTGAGACAGCCCACGAATATACCGATTTTGGTGATCAGATTGCTGATTTTGTGATGAACGGGACTCCAGCGCTGGCCGGGGTGAATTTCAGTAATTCGCTGGCAGTCAATTTGCCATGGTTTTCGCCGGAAGATGAAAGTATGGCGGAGCGGGTGACGGGTGTTTGGGGAGGCTTGGCAAAGAAGCTGTATTTTGCCGGGCAGTCGGTCAGTAAAGGCGATCCGGCAAGGGCAGCGGAATATGTGACGCCTGAGTTTATTGCAACGGTGCTGCGGGGTTATCGCATGTATAGCCGTGGGGTTACTACTCTGAGCGGTAGCCCGGTGTTTGGTGACGATGGCAAGCAGCAGCGTTACACGATGACGCATTCTATCATTCGCTCGTTTGGCTTTATGCCGCTGGAGCCGTCACGGGATACGCAGGCGCGGTGGGATACGCGACTGGCGAAGGAATATTGGTCGAATCGTAAGAGTGAGGTGTTAGCACGGATCAGGATTGCAAAGGATCGATCTGAGGCGATAAGGATGATTCGTGCATTTAATCGTGAGCTGAAGCAGGCACCAGGGCGCGTATTGATCAGCCCGATTGACGGGGCGACGTTGCGGCGGGCGCTGGTTTCAAGACCCAACAGGCGGGAGATGATGTATCAGCGCGGAATGTACTAAGAATTTCTTGATTTTATTTTTATGTTTTGGCATGTCTGTTCATTATGATAATGAACTTACGGAGCAGGGTCGCATGAGTGAGCTGGATGAAATCAAGGAGTCGGTACACGGTTTAAAGGTTGAAATTGCCGGTTTGCGCCCGGTAGTGTCTGAAATTCATTCGCACATGCCAAGAATTACCGTGGCACTTGAAACGCTGGCGCGTGTTGAGGAAAAGCAATCATCAGATAAGGAAGACCACCAGCGGATTCATTATCGGATTGAGGGTGTTGAAGATAGTTGTGAAAAGCTGGCAGAGATATCAAAGCAAACAAGCAGGAGGGTTGATGAATTATGGATGGCGCATATTGAGTGCCAAGCAGACCGTAAGATTGAGGGTGTAGCGGGAAAACTAAGGACAGGCGCGAACTGGTGGGATAAGACTCGTGAGCTGATTGCGCGTGACGTTGTGCGCTGGGTGGCGTTTGGGGTGCTATTTTTTTTGTTGTGGCTGGTAACTGTCAATTTACCGGAGTATCCGCCGGTTAAGGCGATGCTGGAAGCGAGAGATGGCTATGATTCCGGGAAACATGGAAAAAATTCATCAGATCATTGACTTGGTTATTTGTAAAGAGGATGGGTTTGTTGATCATCCTGACGATCGGGGCGGGCCAACGCGCTGGGGGGTAACTGAGTTTGTTGCCAGGGAAAATGGCTGGCGTGGGGAAATGAAAGAGTTCCCATTGTCGTTGGCGAGAAAAATTTATTATCGACGTTATGTTGCTGAGCCCAAGTTTGATGCGGTGGTTGAACTGAATGCCGCAGTTGGAACTGAGCTGATTGACACGGGGGTTAATATGGGTCCGGCAGTTGCGGCGCTATCTTTGCAGCGCTGGCTTAATGGTTTTAATTTTGCCGGAAAGTATCAGGAGCTGTTTGTTGATGGGCGCGTTGGGCCAGCAACTCTGGACGCATTGCAGCGCTTTTTGACATGGCGAGGTAAAGACTCGGAGCTGGTGTTGCTGCGGGGGTTGAACAGTGTTCAGGGCGCAGGATACTTGTCGATTGCGGAAAAAGACCAAACACAACGTAAATTTCTTTACGGATGGATGATGCATCGGGTAGAGATTGCATAATAT
>RRYU01004211.1_pt1 | contig 16167 bp, 15 predicted proteins | sample 2162651 | NCBI WGS metagenome assembly RRYU01 (sample SAMN10267283, study PRJNA491782) | microbial mat metagenome | isolation source: biomat in the production well | place: Japan: Minami-Kanto gas field, natural gas well KTG3 | collected 2017-06 | reverse complement strand
GAGGATACTGATGGTGTGTTCGAGTAGGGTTGCCCCCGCTGCACCCCACAACCGCGCCCGTCGCTTGTCCCAGCCCATGCGCTGCGCTCTGCCCCCGGCAATGATGATGCCAGTTACTGCTGTCATCCATCCTCCGACCTATACGTTCTCAGCCTAAAGGCTGAGAATGAGTAGCGCCTTTCTTCTGATGCTGCACGTGAGGGATGTTGTTAGGATGGTAGCATAGGCAATGTCGCCTGATCGCACTGCTGCCAAAGGATCTCCTATGTATTCCCAACACCCTAGTCTGCACCCCCATCATCAGGAGAGCCACGCATGTCATCAGGCATGGAAGGTTCACACGCGCCTCGTTGCGCAACGCCTCTTTGATCATGCCCTACGCCAAGGGTGGATGGCACGTCTCTTCGATGCCCTCTGCCGCCGCAGTTCAACCTTGGCTCTGCTTACGGATCTGCCCGTTACTGGTACGAATAGCACCAATCTACCAGAAGTGCAGTCCATTCCATTGCACCAGATTATTGGTAGCGAGGGACGTAGCCACGATTTCGACCGCCACTTTGCCCCGTTGCACGAACATATTCGCGAGCGATGGATCAGTCTGGCAACGCTACGTAGTGAGGGACACCCACTCCCACCGGTTGAGTTGGTACAGGTGGGGGCGTCCTACTACGTTCTCGATGGTCACCACCGTATTTCGGTGGCGCGTGCCTTCGGGGATGAAACGATAGAGGCATATGTGACAGTCTGGGATCTGGGGTCGCAGGCAGTAGGTGGGGCGTGGCCAGCGACAATGCTGCACACCCACTGAATCCGTTACGAGACCTGTGCCAATCTCCGGGTCTTTTCTTCCACCAACTCGTGGTAGAGCGCATTGATGCGGTGCGCAATGCTTGGCCAGCCATACTCGTTGGCGCGCTGGCGTGCCCCGGTGCGTAACATCTGAGCCAGATCGGGATCGTCTAGGACGCGACGGATCTGGGTGGCGAGAGCGACGTGATCATCGGCGGGGAAGAGTAGCCCACTCCGTCCATCCTCAATCGTCAAGGCCAACCCGCCAACATTCGAGGCGATGACCAGCGCACCGGAGGCGAGGGCTTCGAGGGCCACCATGCCGAACGATTCGTAGTGGGAAGGCACCGCGACTACACTCGCAGCGGCGAAGTAGTCGGGGAGTAGCTCTTGGGGTTGGGAACCCAGGAAGGTGACGCGGTCGGCGATGCCCAACTGATGGCGGAGGGCATTGAGGCGGCGCTGTTCACTATTCCATGCCCCTGGATGATCCTCGGTTTCCCCACCCACCAACAGCACGCGCCGCCTAGCCCGCTGAGCCGGTTCTTGCTGGGCAAGGAGAGCCAGCGCACGGATGAGGGCGTCCATCCCCTTGAGTGGCTCCATACGCCCCACACAGAGCAGAATCTCTTCATCGAGTGGCAACCCAAGGCGGGCACGGGCATCGGCCTGGGCTTGGGGTTGAAACCGGTGCAGATCTACCCCACAGGGCACGATACGTATCCGCTCTGCCTCGGACGCATAGTTCCAGACCATCTGGGCACGATCAAGGCTTGTCGCGGCCACTATCGTGTCCGCCTCGTGCATGAGCTTGCGCTCAATCGCAATGCGCTGGCTGGTTTCGGTCTCTTCGTGGCTACGGGCGATACTATTCTTCATCGCGCCGAGGGTATGGAACATGTGCAGCACCGGCACACCCCAACTACGCCGCAGACGCAGCGCCGCTTCCCCAGAGAGCCAGTAGTGGCTGTGGATGAGATCGTAGGTAAGATCTTCGCCCTCGGCAAAACAGCGCACCCGGCTGACAAATTCGGGCAGGTAGGTGAGTACCCAGTCCTTTTCGTAGGGCGCAGCGGGGCCGGTGCGCAGATTGATCACCCGCACCCCACATGCCAGCGGCTCAATCGTGGGGATATGGCGATCCTGGCTGCGGGTGAAGATGTCTACGGGGATGCCGCGCCGCCCCAACTCACGCGCCAACTCGCGCACATAGACATTCATCCCACCCGCCTCTTTGCCACCCAGGCGGGCGAGTGGGCTACTGTGGACACTGAGCATTGCGATGCGCACAGAGAATTCCTTTAGGGTAGCAACCGGTACTTGAAGAGCGCCAGAATGGCATAGAATCCCTGGCTCGGCTTCATCTTCTTACCCTCTTCATAGGTGCGCCCCAGGTAGCTCACTGGCACCTCGTAGATGCGGTGGCCGCGCTTGAGAACCTTGGCGGTAATCTCCGGTTCTAAGCGAAAGTCGTTACTCTCTAGGTTCAAGCTGCGGATAATATCGGTACGCATGACTTTGTAGCATGTCTCCATATCCGAGATCCAGCAGTTGAAGAGGAAGTTGGTCAGGAAGGTGAGGGCTTTGTTGCCAATCGCATTCCAGAAGTACATACCGGTATGTCGGCCTGCAAAGCGGCTCCCAAAGACGACATCAATTCGACCCTCCACAATTGGCTGGACGAGATCATAGTAGTCGTTGGGGTCATACTCCAGGTCAGCATCCTGAATGATCGTAATCTGGCCGCGTGCATGGGCAATGCCACTACGCACCGCAGCACCCTTACCCCGATTGGTGGGATGGCTTACCACCTTGAAGCGGGGGTTACGGGCGGCCTCGGCATGGAGCAGTTGGAGGGTATTGTCGGATGAGTGATCATCAACTGCAATGATCTCTTTGTCGAGATCAACCGCTTTGACCTTTTCGAGGATGAGTGGCAGGGTTGTTTCTTCGTTGTAGCAGGGCATGATCACCGAAATGAGCGGGCGATCTGTTGTCATAGGTTTTTCAGGGTAGGTTCAGGGTATCGGTTCAAAAGACGCCACGGGATTGTAGCAGAGGGGTAGGGTGGAGTCAATACTGATACACTCCACCATACTGCTGCACCATCGTCTCAAGGTCAAAGCCACATACCGTAGGTGCTAGGTACTTGCGGTGGGCGAGTACCCATGCAATACCGTTGGCCAGATCGCTTGGATTGCCGGGTTGGGCGAGGTAGCCGCTCTGCTGGTGCTGGATCATATCGATCAGGCCACCGACTCCAAAAGCAACCACGGGCGTACCGCAGGCGAGGGCTTCGAGTACCGTGTTGGGGAAGTTGTCCTGCACGGAGGGCGCGATGAAGAGATCGGCGGCAGCATAGAGGGTAGCAAGGCGCTCTTCATCGTTGATGTAGCCCATGGAGTGAGTGGGCAGACCGGCAAAGCGCGCCGGTGCCGCAGCCCCAAAGATGACCGCCGCCGCATGATCGAGGCTCCCATCCTCCCTGGCTTGGTGCAGCGCAGCCTCAAGCAGCACCGCACCCTTACGAGGGTCGGTGAGGCTGTTGTTGGCGCCGAAGAGGAGCAGATCGCGATCCAGCGGCAAGCCCAAGGCAGCCCGCGCCGTCGCTTTGGGTTGGGGGCGAAAGCGTTGCAGATCGAGGCCATTGGGTATGACCACGCAGCGGTATTGGGCCAGTACCGAACTGCGACGGGCGCAGGTGGACATCCATTGGCTGGGCGCAACCAGAGTCAGAGGGAGATCGTCCCAGGCCGCCCGTTTCTGCTGCACACACCACGCGCTCAGGTCGTGGGGGTGGTGCGAACCGAGTTGGGGGCAAGCGCCACAGCCCTGCGCATAACGGCCACACCCGGCATCATAGTGGCAGCCGCCGGTGAATGGCCCCATGTCGTGTAGTGTCCAGACGAGTGGGCGACCAAAGGCAGCCAGAGCGCGGATGGGCAGGTAGCCATTGCCCATCCAGTGTAGATGGATGATGTCGGGGTTATGCGCAGCCACCAACCGGGGGAGGTGGTTCATACGCCAACCGACACTCCACCCGGCGAAGATGCGGCGCTGCGGGTAGACGAGTAGGGGCAGATGATCGAGGTAGGTGGGTAGGTATCGCTGCAAACGCCCGTGTGGTGCGGCATGCACACTGGGATCGTTCAGGTGGCGGTGCTGCACGAGCATGCGCGAGTCGTAGCCGTAGCTACACAGGCCAGTATGCAGGCGATAGGCAGCCCGACCAGCGCCGTCGTAGGTATCGGAGAAACTGAGGTGGAGGATGCGCGGAGTCACCAATGGTCACGTAACCCTAGGCGGACATGCAACAAGAAGCGACGAATGATTCGCAATACTTCATACTTCCAGCGTAGTGGGGTGACAAGAAGTGGAAAGGCTTGCAGAAGACGAATAATCAAGAAGAGCGCATGTTCTTGGAAGCGCGACGTTGTATAGCGCGTCATCAGATCCACACTCCGCAAGGCATCCTCAAACTGCCAACGCAGAGTCGCCACAATACTAATAAACATGAGCGATCTGTGTATCCAAGCATCCAGAAGACGTTCTGCTTCGGCCCGTACTTCAGGGGTCAGATGCTCATGACGCAATATATTCGCACGAACATGTTCACAGGCTGGCCAGACCCGTTGATGTTTAGCAAACTCGACCTGAGAGAGCGATGAGGGGTGCATATAGAAGACCGCACCTGGCTCTTCATTAAACACAAAAGCATGGTGAGCTGCTACACGCAATTCAAAATCAAGATCGGAAATAATCCCTGTTGCAAGATTAAACTCATTTACGGTTGCTAACACCTCACGGCGAAACAGAATACCCGTCCATGTCGGATGCTCACACCGTAACATGGTCAACATACTCTCCGGTGAAGGATAGAAACCTGTTTTAAGCCGACTCATTGAGAGCAAGCGATCTTGAAAATCCCTACACAACACATTGGTTGCAGAAAAAATCGCCTCAGGATGCGCATGAAAACCGGCAAGTGCGGTCTGATAAAAATTCGGCAAAAGGATGTCATCATCAGAGAGGAAGGAGAAGAAGGGGGTGGCAACGCGATTCAAACCAAACTGAAAATTGGGCATCGAACCAATATTGATTGAATGGCAATAGTAATGAACACGAGAATCACGCGCAGCGATCTCCGCAACCACATCTGCGGTCTCATCACCTGAGGCATTATCATAGACCCAGACATGGACATAGGGGTAGGTCTGATCGAGCACACTCTGAATAGCACGGCGAAGTAACTGTGGGCGACAATAGGTTGGGATGATCGTAGTGATGTAGGGATAATCAGCGTGGGTCATGGCGAAAACCTGCTAATGTAGGATACAACTTTGTCCAAAGCCATTGGCGTAGCGATGCAACGGAGAGTGCGGTAGCCAAAAATGTAGTTAGCGCAATAGCGGCTAAGGGTACAAGGTTAGAGAGCGGACTGACAGATACTGGGAGCCACCAACGGCCCAAACCAGCGATCAGCAACGCAACGAGTAATGGTTGGGCAACATCCTGAAGATACCAACGCCACTGTTCACCGGGTAATAGTCGCTGGTGCATGATTTGGATCTGAATCAACACATAGGCAAGATTTACACTACACCAAAGCATTGCTGCGCCAACGGAACCATAGAGGGAAGTCAGCACAAACATCAGCGGCATAAAAAGGAGGAGGGCAACGATGTTAAACCAAAAAGTGAGCCCCGTCCATCCATGGGCTAACTGAAGCGCATAGGGAAGATTCATAAGCCCATTGAGCGCGGTTCCAACAACGAGCAGGGAGACAAGAAGATGAGCCTGCGCTACCGTGGTAGGGTTACGTGTCCAGAGTAAGAGAATTTCAGGAGCAAACCAGGCTAATATGACTGTCACGGGGATAATAATGACGGCCATGATCTGGCAACTACGATGGTAGGTTTCACGAAGCTGAGCTTGATCGCCCACCACCACAAGTTGTGAAAAGCGGGGAAAAAGCGCATTAAATACAGGAGTAGTCAGCAAGGCTATTCCATTTGCCAACACCCCAGCGAGGCTATAGTAGCCAAATTGATCCAGCGGCAACAGCTTACTGAGGACAATTTTGTCCATCTGTGTTAGCAGAATTGCCGTAGCTGAGATAGCGAACATCCCGGCAGCAAAGCGCCACACTGCTCGCAGCAGGGTCGGATCAAAACGCGCCGCTCGCGTTGCGTGGGGCATGACGCGCCAGAGAAGTGTCGCGGTAAGGAGTGTACTCAGCATACTCATCGCTGCTTGCCAACCAAAAAAGACCAACAGGGTAGGTTGGATGAGCCAGAGAGCAATAACAACACCCCCAAAGCGCAAGGTCGCATCGGTTGCTTGGAGGAAGCTATTGAGCACCTGGTGTTGCAAACCAAGTAAGCCACCAGCATAGAAGCCCAGCGGAAACTGGAAGGCCAACACCAAGCCCATCAAACGGATAGATTGAATGACCAATTCAGGCGCAAGCGATGATGTATTGAGCCAATCCTGGGCGATAAACGGTGCAATGAGAAAAACGGTCAGGCCAATAAGGAGTGCCAAGCCCCAATAGATCACTTCAAAGGTACGTAAAAAATCACGCATCTCCTGGGTTTTATCCGACAAGGCAGAATAGCGCGCCAATGTGCGATTGAGGGTCGTGGTGATGCCCAAATCCAGCAGGCTAAATATCACTTGAAGCGTGGCAAAGAGGCCAATCAGGCCATACGCCTCTATACCCAAAAACGTGATATACACCGGCACAAAGGTTAGCCCTATGAGGGCAGACCAGCCTTTGCTGAAGAGATTCGCGAGGATGTTACGGCTAACAGATTTCATGCGATGCGGCGTAACCAGGCATCAGGCCAATGGGTAATCTGGTTATCGAGTTCACTCTCATTGAAGGGCCAAGCCGGTTGCTCAATCACGAAGTTTGGATGGTGGTGCGCAAAGGTGTGCGCTGCTTGGGTCGGGTTATCATGCTCCCAATGCGGCTGGCCGCGTGGTACATCATGCAGGATGCCCATACTGCCATCGGTTGCGACAATATACGATCCCGGTGTCACCAGATCATGGTAGGCTTCAAGTTCGGCCAAAACATGCTGGTAGGTATGATTGGAATCGAGAATGACTAGCACCTTCTCATGGGGTTTGATCAGTGCATGGACATGGGCAACAATTTTCGGATCAACTGAACTCCCCTCAATAAGCGTAATCATACTCGCCAACTCATGAGCTTCAATGGCTGCACGATTATGCGGGCGAATCTCAATATCCACCCCAATAATGCGCCCGCACCCCATGGCTTTACACAAACTGGCATAAAAGATCAGCGAGCCTCCATGGGCGACACCCGTCTCGATAATCACATCAGGCTTCACCTGATAGATTACCTCTTGCACGCGGATAATATCTTCAGGGATTTGAATGATTGGGCGACCCATCCAACTAAAGGTGTAGGGGTATTTTTGATTCCAACCGACTTTAAGCCAATGATGCGAAAGCAATTCAAAGGCTTGTTTGGAGTAGAGATTGATGTATTCGGATGAATCCTGTTCCTCAACGAGCAATGTTTTGGCCTCAGTATCAATGATCAAACGCATAACTACTCCTCTCATCCTCCAGAACGCCACCAATCAATCGTAGTCTCTATGCCTTGAGCGAGACTATACGTAGGTTGCCAACCCACCTCGTGTTGAAGACGCTGAACCGACGCCACCAGAAAGGGCGGATCATCAGCCGGGGTCGGACGTGCGCCTAAGCGTATCAGATCGGGACGCCCGATCATCTGGCCGATCTGTACGGCAACTTCTCCTAACGAAATTGGTTCTCCCGAAGCAATATTCACTGGCCCCTGGACATCACTGGCAAGCAGGGCAACAAACGCATCTGCCACATCGTGAACCGCGAGCAGATCGCGGACTTGACGCCCATGCGAGCATGCCGCAGGCTGACCTTGGAGCAACGCCTGGATGATCGAGGCCACAAAACGGGTTGGTGGTTCATGTGGGCCATAGAGAAAGAAGATCCGCCCCCACGCAAAACTTAACTGTTGTTGGGTGGCATAGGTACTGAGTATGGTTTGCAGGGCATGCTTACAGGTTCCATAGAGTAACTGGGGTACAGTCGGTGTTACGTGTTCGACACAATACCCATGACGCCAATCATACTCAGCGCAGGTACCTGCACAGACAACCCGTTGGCCACCCACAGCCCAAAATTGTTGGATCAGGTGCAGGCTCGCCTGCACCCATGCCAGATTTTCAGGTGCGCACCAGTAGCTTCCGTGGGCCACATACCATGCCATGTGGAGGAGCGCGTGGGGTTGAACCTGAAGCATCAGGTTTGTCACCGCTATTGGATCGAGCAGGTCAACCTGATGCCACGTCACCCCTGGAATAGACCGTGCTGGGATCTGGCGTACCGGCGCATGGATCGCATAGCCGCGTGCCAGCAGCGGGGTGATCATCTGTTGGCCAATAAAGCCACTCGCGCCGGTAAGGATGACCCGTTTCATACAACATACTCAAAAGTCGCATCACGCCCAGAAATGATCCGCTCCGCAATCGGCCAGATCACCCCAAAGGCCGGATCATCCCACCGTACCCCACGGGCAAGTTCAGGGTAGTAGAAGTCCGACATCTGGTAGAAGACCTCGCTCGCATCCTCAAGGGTCTGAAATCCGTGTGCAAACCCAGCCGGAATGTAGAGCATGCGATGGTTGGTAGCCGTCAACTCCACTCCTACCCACTGATAGCGGGTGGGTGAAGCGGGACGAAGATCAACGATGACATCATAGATCGCCCCATGGGTACAGCGTACCAACTTGATTTCGGGATGCGGATCGGCTTGGTAGTGCATCCCCCGTAGCGTACCACGCCGTGCATTCGACGAGATATTACACTGGACAAAATCGGAACATAAGCCGCGTTCACGAAACTCGCGACGACACCATGTACGCGCAAAGAAGCCGCGTTCATCACTGATAGGCTCTGGCTCGATGATGTAGGCCCCGCTGAGTTTGGTCTCGGTATAGATCATGGCTTCAAACAATGACCGGTTCAGGGATTGGGATAATAAACTTGCCACCCTGCTCGCGATAGAGCGCCTGTTGCGCCAGAATCTCATCCGCAAAGTTCCAGGTGAGCAAGAGCACATAGTCAGGCCGATCAGCGAGCAAGCGATCAGGCGGCGCAATCAGCAGATGTGTACCGGGCGTATAGCACCCCTGTTTCACCGTACTGCGATCCACCACATACTCCAACGTCTCTTGGCCAATCCCAAAGAAGTTGAGCAGCGTGCTCCCTTTAGCCGAGGCACCATAGACCGCAATGCGATTCCCCTGCACCTTCAGGTCGTGCAACATGCGCAGCAACTTGTGGCGCAGATCGTCTACCCGACGGCCAAAATCGGTATAGAAGTCGGCCTGATGAACCCCCCAGGCCGCCTCTTCGGCGAGCAGATCTCGCACCTGATCCGTTGTGGGTTGCGTACTCGCGTGATGGGTTGCAAAAACCCGTAACGATCCGCCATGCATGGGAATACGCTCAACATCAATGATACGTAGCCCCAGTGAAGTAAAGAGATGATCGAGGGTGGTAAGTGAGAAGTAGCAGAGATGTTCGTGGTAAATCGTATCAAATTCGGTATGATCGATCAGATCTTTTACATACGGGGCTTCAATCACCACAACCCCATCGGGTTTGAGCATGCGGCGAAGCCCTTCCACAAACCCTTTGAGATCGGCGACATGTGCTAAGACATTATTCGCATGGATGACATCGGCATAGGAAGCCCGCGCCGCCAAGGTTGCCGCAAGATCGACCCCAAAGAAGTCGCAGATGGTGGGTATGCCGTGTTCTTCAGCCACCCGCGCAATATTGATTGCTGGCTCGATGCCGAGTACCGGCACGCCTGCCTGTTGGTAGAACTGAAGTAAGTAGCCATCATTACTGGCGACCTCAACCACCAAGCTAGTTGTATCGAGGTGACGTTGGCGAATCAATCGCTCGGCCAGATGATGCATACTCTTCAGCATTGCATCCGAAAAAGAGGAAAAATAGACATATTCCCGGAAGAGTAACTCCGGGGCAACCGTCTCTGTAATCTGCACCAGCGCACACTGTGGGCAGAAGACAACAGTAAGTGGGTAGGTCGGTTCTGGCTGATCAAGCTGATCAGCATGCAAGAGTGCATTGGCTAACGGTGTTGCACCTAAATCCAAGATGGTGATGAGATTATGGTGGCCACATGCGCGGCAAATGTTGGCTATTGATGTCATGAATCGGTTTCCAAAAAGTGGGTATACCAAGCAATTGTTTGTGTGAGACCAGCATCAAGGGTATAGAGTGGCGACCAACCGAGGAGTCTCCGCGCCTTGGCCGCGCTGAGGTATTGATGCCGAATCTCGTTGCTGGCTTGGTTACGAATATCTGGCACAAGATCGGAATTCATCATCTGAATGATACGTTGAACAAGATCTAAGACCGTAACTTGGATCTCATTCGAAAAGTTGAAGGCTTCACCACACAGTTCGGGGCGCTGTGCCAACTGTTCCGCGAGGGTCATATAGACATGAGCCCCATCTTCGACATAGAAATAGTCACGGATATAGCTACCATCGGAACGAATGATCGGACGTTCTCCCCGCAGGATGGAACGGATCGTACCCGGTACAACACGGTTCCAATTGAGATCTCCCCCACCATAAAAGTTGCCACAGCGGGTAATCACCACGGGCAGTTGGTAACTCTTGGCATAGGTTGAGGCGATCAGATCGGCACACGACTTGCTCACATCGTAGGGGTGTTGGCCTTGGAGTGGGGTTGATTCATGGTAAGGCAGAATCTCTTGATCCCCATAGGCTTTATCAGAAGAGGCAACGACGATCTGCGCTACACTGGGGGTGCGTCGGCATGCCTCAAGCAAGGCCCAGGTACCCTGGATATTGGTCTCGAAGGTGGAGATTGGGTTGCGATTGGCAATACCAACGATTGTTTGCGCCGCCAAGTGAATGACGGTCGCGATCTCATATTCGCCCATCGCTCGCTCCAACAATGCCTGATCGCACACATCACCACGCACAACTTTGACCCGCCCCAGATCGCTGGAGCGTACCAACTCGGATTGAGGTACCCAGTCACGCACCAGACAGACCACATCCGCACCTGCGGCAAGCAACCGCCGCACCAGCCAATTCCCGACTAAACCCGTTGCACCGGTAACAAACGTTGGACGATCACGCCAAAATGGTTGCAACGAACTGTGTGTATTACTCATTGGGGGTATTCCATACAGCCCATGGTGCTTGGCCACTATGCCATAACTCATTTAGATAGACATATTCACGATAGGTGTCCATTGCATAGAAGAAACCATCATGACGGTATGCCATCAATTCTCCCTGCCGTGCAAGTTGTTCTAACGGAGTGCGCTCAAGTATACACCCAGAATCAGGAACGAGGTAGTCAAGAAAGCGTCGGTCAAAAATAAAAAACCCTGCACTAATCCATCCTTCCACCTGCGGTTTCTCAGCAAAACTGTGTACGCGAGACTCATCATCAAGTTCGAGGACACCAAAACGTGATGTCGGGCGTACCGTGGTGACGGTGGCAATCCGGCCATGTTGTTTATGAAAGGCGATCAGGTCTTGGAGATTGACATCGCTTACGCCATCACCATAGGTGACACAAAAAAGGTCGCTGTCAATATAGCGTTCAACGCGCTTTACTCGCGCACCGGTCATTGATTCTAAGCCCGTATCGGCAAGAGTGACTCGAAAATCTTGTTCTTGGTGGGTTTGGTGGTAGGTAATAGTTTGTTTTTGACCTAATCTAATCGTAAAGTCATTATTCATTGCTTCATAATTAAGGAAATACTCTTTAATCATAGTACCACGATAGCCTAAACAGAGAATAAAGTCACGAATCTCATAGTGCGCAAAGAGCTTCATGATGTGCCAGAGAATAGGTCGCCCACCAATATCAACCAGGGGTTTGGGACGATATTCAGTCTCTTCGCGTAGACGGGTACCCTGTCCTCCACACAGAATGATGACTTTCACAGAAGTAGTCTCCGATTTTCTTTCAATCGTGTGCTACACCATTGGTAGTATCAGACTACACTATCCACTCTACGAGTATATTACCTAGAACTTTCACGATCCATTCTCCAACGCCGCCACTGGCGCGTGAGCCACCAGCCGATGCGCCAGCGCAGATCGGGGGCGTAGAGGCTGCGCTGGATAGCCCGATCCACCCGGCTATCCGCAGCCACCTGCGGGGGATGCTGGAGCGGCCAGACTAGATCGTCCACGGGTAGCTCGGCAAAGGGGCCATCAGCCGCAGTGGTGTGGGTGGCTCCGGCTCCAAAGCCGATGTTGCGTACCAGATTGCGGGTGGGCGAGATCGAAAGCCCTTCCTGCCGCCAACAACTATAGAGCCAGCGATAGGCCCAGGAGTCGATCTTCCCGGCATAAGTGCGGTCGAAGGTGCGCCGCCATGCCAGAGCCGCCCGCCGATCCCCCAGCATAGTTTCGAGCCAGCCGCTGGTGCGCAACGTCGGCCATTCATGCATCGGCCCGTCATAGATCTGCCATGCGCGCCGCCATGTAGCCCAACCCCAACAGTGCGGGTAGATCGAAAAACGGTAGCTCTGGGTAGAAGAAGAACGGGCATAAAAATCATTGCCCGCAATACTCAGGATACGCGGATCATCAGCATAGCGATCCAGCAACTCGGCACAGAAGGGGAAGAAACTCGGCCCCGGAACACAATCCTCCTCCAGAATGATCGCCCGTTCGACCAATTCAAAAGCAATACTGATCCCACTCTCCACCCGGTTACGCAGACCCATATTGGTCTCAGCATAGATATGGGTAGTCGTACAGGGCCAATCCACCGTCTCGGCCAGCCTGCGGGTCGCCGCAACCGCAGCGGGGTCGGTGGGGCGTTCCGGGTGTGGCCCATCCGCGACGATGAGCATGCGGCTAGGTTGGAGGTTGCGCAGCACCGCCATCAGTTGGGCGAGTGTGTTGGGGCGGCGGTAGATGAGTAGGATGATCGGGATCGGGAAACTCATGGGTTACGTATGTAGATTGTTGTTTGCGAGAAGGAGGCCAGAAACGGGATCGCCCCGCGCAACACAAGCGGCTGAAAATCATGCAGGAATACCTGGGCCGCAGGGAGGTAACGCGGACGATCCGAGTTGTCGAGGATCAGGATACCACCATGACGCACTTTTGGGGCAGCGTGCATGAGGCAAGACGGGCGGGCGCGGCCATCAACCAGCACCAGATCGAAACTGGCATCGGCACAGGCATCTATCTGGGTAGCATAGCGCCGGTAGGAACTGCCATCCTGGGGGTAGTGGGAAGAGATGTAGGCATACGGATCGGAGGGATCGGGATTGGGTAGCAGGAGTGGCTCTGGCGGCACCAGCCGATAATCGAGGGGCGCAGAGGCGGGCAGGTGGGTGCGTACCATCTGGTACCAGGCGCGGTCATGCTCGACGGAGATGAGGTGCGCCCCGCGCCGGAGCCAGTAGAGGGTGGAACTGCCACTCCCATACTCAAAGATGCGCCAGTTGGTGAGATCGATCTGGTTCAGGTAGGTGATAGCATCAAAGACCAACCAGGGACGCGGGGAGCGCCAGCGCACTGTGGGGAGAAGCGAGGCGATCCAGGGCAGAACGTAGCGCCGCTGGCCGGGTTGGGTCAGCATCAGCGTGGGGAAGCGCAGGTAGCGGAGGGTGGTACGGAGCATAGATCACCAGAACTTAGGCCAGAGCATGGCCCGCGTCATCATACGCCCAGCGGGGCGCAATTGGGGCAGCAAGAAACATGTACCGTGGGCCGCCAGCCAGTAGGTAATCAGCGAAGCCAGCGCCGCCCCCACCCCACCCCAGTGGGGAATGAGCACCCAATTCAGCCCGACATTCACCACTGCCCCGATCAGCACCGTAATGGTATGCAGGTGGGTCAGATTCTCGGCATTCATATAACTCGTGCGTGCGACCCCCAAGGCACTAAACATACCCGCCCAGGTGAGCAAGATCAGCATAGGCGCAGCGGCAAGATAGCTCGGCCCAGCGAGGAGATGGAGCAACCAGGGTGCAGTGAGGGTGACTGCGAGGCTAGAAGCGTAGCCCAGGGCAGCCAGCAACGCATAGAGGCGCTGGAGCTGCACACTAAAGCGATCCGGGTCAGTTTGGCGCAACGCCACCAGTGTCGGGTAGGCAGAGGTGACAATAGCGATAGGCAGGAGTGGGAATGCCTCGGCGATACGCGCCGCCGCCGCATAGAGGCCCACCTCGGCATCACCAACCATTTGGCCAAGCATAATCTGATCAATACGCAGGTAGAGCGTGACAAGCAGACCAGAGAAGATGAGCGGCCAACTAGCGGAGAGGAGGCTGCGTGATTGGGCGATGGTGAAACGCCAGAGGTGCAGCATCTGCGTGCGGCGTTGGTAAGTGAAGAGGGCTGCGACTGCCCCCAACAGGGCTTCGAGGGCGAATGTGGCGGCAAAGGCCAAGATTGGCGCGTGAACCAGTAACAACCAGAGCTTGAGCAGCGTTGCAAGAAAGAACGCAACAGTACGTGCCGTCACAATCGGGCGCACATCAACCTGGGACTGAAACCAGAGATCTATCGTGCTGAAAGCTTGGAGCGGCGCGGCCAAAGAGAAGAGCAGAGTCAGAAGGAGAATAACCGGCTCAGCGGGGCGCAAGAGGGCAGCCGCGAGGGCTGCGAGTCCCACAGCAACCAAGCCCGCGCAGCAGCGCAAGAGCGCGGCACTAGCGAGGATGGTGTGGGCGGCGGAGGGATCGCGCACCAACTCACGCACCACAATCGTATCAAGACCCAAGGTGGCTACGGAACCCACAAACATAGAGAGCGCAAGGGCATAGTTATAGCTACCAAAGGCGCTAGGGCCAAGGTAACGTGCCAGCCAAAAACTAACCAGCATCCCGGCCATAAGGCGCAGGATGCGGTCGAACATGAGCCAGCCAGTATTGTGCGCCAGTCGACGGAGGATCATGGGCTACAAGGTGCAATCTGGGGCTGATGCCAGATAGCCCAATCGTAGGCACTATTGTTACGCATCTGGGTCTGGAGGCTAATGCTAAAGGGCTGCTGAGCGGGCAGATCCATGCGCATTGCAGAGGGCTGACCAACCGCAGCCGTGGTCTGAGTCTGCATCACCACCTGATTACCAACGAACACCTGCGCCACAAACTGCACCCCATCGTGTTCAGGCACGAGGGGTGCAGAGGGATCAATCTGGGCTTGGGCAGTAAAGCAAAGCGCATTTTGAGCCTCAAACGGCCCCAAAACCAGACCAGCATTAGGGTGCATAAAAAGGCCATCGGGCACACGCTTGACAGCCGACGTATCCACAAAACTGAGTGGCAGTGCTCGAAGCAAGGCGAAGGGTTCTTGGGCAAGACGCTGGGGTTGAAGCGAGAAGAGCGTCTGCGAAGCGGGTGGAGTCTGGGCGCAATAGATAATCAGGCTCACAATGGCCAGCAGCGTGATAGCAACCACCGGGCGGGAGCGCAGATCGGGTGGAGTCTGGGACACCACAAAGGCAGCGGTCATAATCAGAATGAACGTACCGCCCAGCAGCCACTCCAAATTACCGATAAGGGCATCCAGAGTACGCACAATAGGAGAGACAAAGCGAACACTACCAAAGCCCAACCAACCCTGGGCATCGGTACTATTATCAATCGCCACAATACGCACATAGCGCCCCATGAACGCGGAGGCATCCACATGCCATTCATGCCATGTCAGGCCAGGATTGGCATCGTTATAGCGCAGCCAATCGCCTGAGCCATCCATGGTTTCGAGAATCAAACGATTGCCTGAACGATTGGGATAGCCGGTGAGATTAACAATTAAATAGGGTTGGGTAATCAGAAAGGGTGCAGACTCGATACGTCCAGTAGCTAAGAGATCATCAGACCAGGAACCCCAACTCGCACGATCATCGGTTACGGCACGCACACCCCGAAAACTCCAGGCATCACCGAAAGAGGTAGCGGGCAGCACCACTGAGCGATTCAGTATCCAGGCTGGTAAGAGGATGCGTTGGGCAGGATCGTTCAACACCTCATCAAACAAGGGTTTAATCGTGGGCAAAGGGCCTTGGATGGGAGCAGCAGGGTCTACGAGATAGTTAATGAGGGTGGTTGCCTGGGCTATACGTTCTGCGCGTCGTGCAGGAAGATCGGCAAATGCGCGAGAATAGGCAAGGCTATGGATGGAAATAACCCCAATAAATGTCAATGCCACCAGCATCAAGATCAGATTAGCCAGCCAGCCACGGCGTTGAGCCACAACGCGCACAACATCAGAAGTGGCCTGAGGTGTTGAACGATCCTGCCCAACGC
>RRYU01009848.1_pt1 | contig 16168 bp, 14 predicted proteins | sample 2162651 | NCBI WGS metagenome assembly RRYU01 (sample SAMN10267283, study PRJNA491782) | microbial mat metagenome | isolation source: biomat in the production well | place: Japan: Minami-Kanto gas field, natural gas well KTG3 | collected 2017-06 | reverse complement strand
TGGTTGAGTACGCGCTCATCCTCGTGCTGATTGCAATTGTTGTTATCGCCGTCCTGACTGTCCTGGGTCGCCAGGTCAGCAGCACCTTCAGCACCATCAGCAGTGGCCTGAACCCGTAAGCCTTTCGCTCCTACGAACTTCCAAACAGCCCCGCCAGTATTGGCGGGGCTGTTTGGTGTTTCACGTCTCTATGCTCAGACCGGAATAGGCCATAGGTCGCTTTGGTACTCTCTGATCTCAGGACTTTGGGGCTATTGAAGCCGGTGCTGGACTTTGCTACACTGGTTCCTGTAGGGAATGCCTACGCAATAATTTTTCTGATGGAGGTTCCCAATGCTTCGTAGTTTCTTCGCCAAGGAAGAGGGTCAGGGTTTGGTTGAGTACGCGCTCATCCTCGTGCTGATTGCAATTGTTGTTATCGCCGTTCTGACCGTCCTCGGACGCCAGGTCAGCACCACCTTCAGCACCATCAGCAGTGGCCTAAACCCATAAGCCTTTCGCTCCTACGAACTACCAAACAGCCCCGCCAATACTGGCGGGGCTGTTTGGTATTTGCTGCTCTTAAGCAGTGCTACAATACTCCCGGTTTCTTCCCAACAATCTAGGAGTTCTTGTGGCTGATGATACGCGCAAGTGGTGGGCACTTACCGCAATTGGCAGTGGGGTGCTGCTCTCCACGATTGATGGCTCGATTGTTAATATTGCCCTCAATACCCTCGTTACTGCCTTTGAGACCGATCTGAATAGTGCGGAGTGGGTGGTTCTGGGCTACCTGCTCACTCTCACATGTCTGCTCTTGCTTATGGGGCGTTTAGGCGATATGTTTGGCAAGCGGCGGGTCTATGTGGCCGGGTTTGTCATCTTTACGCTCGCCTCGGCGCTGTGTGGCGTGGCTCCCACGATTGGGCTGCTCATCGCCTTTCGGGTCGTGCAGGCGGTGGGTGCGGCGATGATCCAGGCGGTGGGGCCAGCACTCCTCGTTACGGCATTTCCCCCCAACCAGCGCGGTTTGGCCATGGGGGCTACTGGCTCCTTTGTGGCCTTGGGTATCCTCTTGGGGCCGGCACTGGGCGGGATTCTGCTGCGCTATGTCGGCTGGGAATCGATCTTCTATGTGAATGTGCCGGTGGGGATTGTGGGAACGTGGCTGGCGCTGCGCTATATTGCCCGCGATACCCAAACGAAACCGGGGCAGGTCTTTGATGTGCTCGGGGCGTTGCTCCTTATGGCCTCGATCTTTAGCCTCTTGTTCGCGCTTACCGAAGGCCCGATCTGGGGCTGGGGTGATGTGCGTATCTTGGGGTTGTTGCTCCTCTTCGTTCTGGCTGGGGTGGCCTTCTTGGTCTGGGAGAACCGGGTCGCTCAGCCGATGATCAATCTGCGCATCTTCCGTACTCCGGCCTTCTCGCTCAACCTCCTGGCTGGTTTCATCGTCTTTATTGGCATGTCCTTCAATCTGCTGCTCACGCCCCTCTTTCTGCAACTCGTCTACCAGTTGGAGTTGCAGCAGACGGGCTTCTTCCTCATGGCTATGCCCCTCACCCTCTCGCTCGTCTCGCCACTGAGTGGGCGGCTCTCGGATCAGGTCGGTTCGCGGTTGCTGACGGTAGCGGGCTTGATCACGATTGCGGTGGGGTTGTTGGGGATCAGTGCGACGGGGGTGGAGACGCCGATGTACCAACTCATCCTCTTTCTGATGCTGATGGGGGTGGGGATCGGGTTGTTCCAAAGCCCCAACAATAGCACGGTCATGGGCAATGCGCCCCCGGAGGCGCTGGGGGTGGCGGGTGGCCTGTTGGCGGTGATGCGTACCCTCGGCCAGACGGCGGGGATCGCGGTGGCCGGGGCGATCTGGGCGTCGCAGGTGTTGGCGATTGGTGGGCCGGTTGAGCCGATTACTGCCGCCCAGCCCCACGTCTTGGCCGAGGCGTTTGCGGTTGCGATGCGTATTGCGGCTGGGGTGGCGCTGTTGGCGGTGTTGCCCTCCTTGGCCGGTGGACGCAAGTGATTTGCACCTAGTTCTATCTCCTGGTAGCATGCCGCTGTTATGCACACAAATTCTTCTCCATTCACCCTGATAACCCGTGCGCTGCTCTTCTGTGTGGCGCTCTTGACGACGGCTATGCTCCTTACTGCCTGTACCAGCGGCCCGCTGCTGGGTCTGGTTGAGGTGAGTGCAACTCGCTACGCCCCGGCTGAGACTGAGCAGGCGTTGACGCTCAGTTATATGATCGGGCGTGATGCGACAGTGGATATTTATCTGTTGGATGCTGCGGGTACACGCTACGATCTGCGCCGTAGCCAACCACGTAGCGCCAGCCCTGATCCCTATCTCCTCCGCTTTGATGGGACGGTACCGACAACTGACCCGGTGCTGTTACGGCGGCTCTTGCCCTCTGGTGACTATACGCTGGTGGTGGTGGCGCAGGCAGCCAATGGGGATAGCGATGAGCGCCGGTTGCCGTTGGCTATCACGGGGAGTGATCTGCCCATCCCCGATGTGCAGAATCTGCTCGTCTCTCCAGCGACCATCTCGCCCAATGCGGATGCGATAGAGGATGTTACCGAGATCACCTACCGCCTGCCAGTGAGTGCGACGGTGGATATTTCGATCACGGCTCCTGATGGCGAGGTGATCCCGGTGGTGACCCGTGAGGAAGAAGGCCCCTATGAGCAGCACCATGTCTGGAATGGCAAGCGCCCAAATGGCTCGCTCCTCGCCTCTGGCATCTACACCTACACGGTGCAGGCCGAGGATCAGTATGGCAATCTGGTGCGGCGCAGTGGCCAGATCGAGCTAGAGAATGTGGGGCAGCCTGAAGCGCGTATCGTCTACTCCAATATCGCGCCGCAACGGGTGATGCTGGGCGAGGTCATGACCGTAACGGTGCGCGTGCGCAACACCGGCACGGTACCCATCCGTACCTACGGGCCACCCACTGGCTACCGCTACACCACCGATGAGGTCTTCTCCTCGGTGGCAGAGGGTCGCTATACCGCCCAGGCAGGTGGGTTTTGGCGCGTGGGCCTCGATTGGGACGCGAATAGTGGCGGTGGCCCCAAACGCTACCCCTTCCGCTGGGCGCTCTCGGAGAAGCCGCCAGAGGAGTGGACGGTGCCGGGGGTGGAAGATTGGCTCATGCCGGGTGATGAGGTCGAGATTACCGGCCAGGTGGTCTTGCTCCAACGCGAGACGAAGATGGGCTTCTATGTGGGGCTGATTCAGGATGGAGTCGGTTTCTTCCAGGATCGTTCGGGGCGCACGATTGTGGAGGTGGGGTTCTAGGACAGGGCATGTGCAAAGTCTTTGGGGCTGCGCCCCAAGCCCCATTTTTGTTGTTTTTTGGCGGCGTAGCCGCCAAAAAACAACAAAAAATATCTTCGGGGGCGGCGAAGCCGCCCCCGAACCCCCACCGGAGGTGACTTTGCACATGCCCTGGGTTCTAGGAGCGAAGATATTGCGCCGCTACTATGGTCTGCTACAATGGTGGTGTGTGGTAATCCCACAGCGCAAACCTGCACCGTAGATCGGAGGTCCAGCGTGCCACTCCAAATCGTTGCCCTCAGCGGCCCCTTAGCTGGCCGTACCTTTCCGCTTGGTAGTGGATCGCTCTCGTTTGGGCGCACGTCTGACAATACGGTCGTGATCAGTAGCCCCCTGGCCTCGCGCCGCCATGCCGAGCTGCGCTTTGAGGCTGGGGGCTATGTGCTCTATGACCTGAACAGTTCTAACGGTACGCTGCTGAATGGTCAGCGTGTACAGGTGCAGCGCATGAACCCCGGTGATGTGATCACAATTGGGGATGAGTCGTTCCGCTTCGATGCTCCGGTGGCGGCGGTAGATAAGACCTTGGTGGCCACGCCGCAGGCTCCACCGACCCAGCCAGTAGCGGGGGGGTATGCTGCTCCACCGCCACTGCCTCCACCTCCCGTAGGAGGCGCAGGCTTTCAGGTTCCGCCCGCATCTGCGGCTCCGCCACCCCGTAAACGCTCGCGTTGGCCGCTCTGCCTCGCACTGAGTATGCTCTTCCTCTGTGTGGCTGTGGCTAGTGTGGGCGGTGGTGTCTACTGGTATACCCGTGGTGGTGGGGGCGGAACAACGGGTGGTGGCGGGTTTACCACGGGCGGCGGGGGTGTCAGTAGCAATCCGACCCGCGTGCCGAATAGTACGGGCAACAGTGGTAATTCTGCACCCACCCGTGAACCTGCTCAGGGTAGTGATGCCGCGTGGACCATTATGGTCTACTTGGATGGCGACAACAATCTGGAATCGGACGCGCTGATTGACTTTGCCGAGATGGCGCGAGTTGGCTCGGATGACCAGATCAATATTGTGGTGCAACTCGACCGTATCGCTTCGCGGGAGATGTGGGACGATACGAGTGCAGGTGATTGGGACGGGACAAAACGATTCCTGGTTGAAGCAGGAATGCGCCCGACTGAGGAGAATGCGCTGGAGGATTTGGGTGAATTGAACATGGGCGACCCGGAGGTGCTGGCCGATTTTATTGCCTGGGGGGTGGAGAACTACCCCGCGCAGCGGTATGCGCTGATCCTCTGGGACCATGGGGCCTCGTGGCTGGGTATTGCCAGCGACGACACCTCCGGGGATGTGCTCAATCTCCCAGAAGTGAGCGCAGCACTTGAAACGGCACGCCAACGCAGTGGCTATGGTACCCTCGATCTGATCGGCTTTGATGCCTGCCTCATGGCCCAACTCGATGTCTTCCTCGCCGTGCAGCCCTATGCCCAAGTCGTGGTTGCCTCGGCAGAGTTGGAGCCGAATACGGGCTGGGCGTGGGATGCATGGCTAGAGGTGCTGTCCCAAGATCCGCAACAGGATGCCCACGCGGTCGCCTCGGCAATCGTAGAGACCTACATGGACTCCTTCTCCTTGGGGATGGCCGATGAAGTAACCCTCTCGGCCTTCGATCTGGAACGACTCGATCCGTTGACATCCGAGGTTGATCAACTTGCACAGGCGATGATCGCCGATATGCGTGGCTCGTATACAGCGATTGGTCAGGCACGCTCGTTTGTGGATGTCTATGCACCCTCCTACTCCGAAGAGTTCAACGCGATAGACCTGGGCCATTTTGTGGAACTGCTCCCCGAACATGGGGCACGCGGCCAGGTGGCTGATGTGGCGGCGCGTGTGAATGCCGCGCTGCAAGATGCCCGCATCGCCAATGCTGCTGGCAGTTACCATCGTGGCGCGAGCGGGGTCTCCATCTATTTCCCCCAACTGGCCGAACTCTATGTGGACGATTATGAGCGTGGCTCGCCCTTACCACGCGCCACCAACTGGGATGATTTCCTCAAGACCTACCACGGTACGGCTGATGTCGCCATTACCCAGCCGACCATCAGTGGCTTAGATCTGGATACTTCGGTAGTGAGTATGAATCGTGCCGCGACCCTCAATGGGACACTCAGCGGCACGGATATTGCCTATGTCTTTGCCTTTATTGGTATCCCCAATGATCGCCGTGACAGTGTCGATCTGATCTATGTGGACTTCATCTACCCGCCGGGGGCGACCGCAGACGATACCGAGCCAAGTTGGCCAGATGGCGACTTTACGCTCAGCCTGACATGGGATGCCACCAACTGGTATCTGAGCAACGGGCGTAATCAGATCGAAGCACTGGTGGGGCCGATCAAGTATGGAACCCGCTACTATGGAGTCGAGGGCGTCTTTACCTCCAAAGCCACTGGTGAGGAGATAGATGCTGGCCTGATCTTCGATGTAGAAGGTGGCCAGGGCACGCTCGTGCGTATCTGGGGCTTCCCCAAGGGCAAGGACAAGCAGGAATCGCAGCCCTACGAGTTGACCCCCGCACCGGGCGACACCTTCACCGCCTATACGCGCAACTATACCGATACTGGCAGTAGCCTTGATACAGATCGGGTTGCAGGGCAGACGATTACCTTTGGGGATCGTCCGCTCAGTGCCACATTCGGCCCGACGCTCAATGGCGACTATGTGATGGGCTTCCTGGTGCGGGATATTGCCGGGAATTTCAGTTATGACTATGTGGATGTTCGGGTAGAGAATCCCTAAAAAGGAAACCCATCAATGACCCTACGCGACATCTTCGTCACTGCGCTCGAAAATCTTGGCCGGCGCAAGGTGCGCACCATTCTCACCTCCACCGGCGTCATCGTGGGCATTCTGACGATTGTCACCATGGTCTCGTTAGGGGTAGGGGTACAGAGCGAAGTACGGGCACAATTTGCCGCCTTGGGCCTAGAGAACCTCTATGTCTCGCCCAAGGAAGGTGGAGAGAGCGACTTCTTCACCCGCTACAGCAGCCCAGAGCGTAGTAACCCGATCACCCCGGCGGTAATAGCCGAGTGGGAGCGTCTACCGGGGGTAGCCGGAGTCGTGCCGTCTATCAGCCTCTTGGGGGTGAATAGTGCCATCGAGTGGCCCGACGGGAAGATCCGCACAGTGACGGTGCGCGGGCCACAGGTCTTTATGACCAACCCCTTCCAGCGGCCCGCCAGCGTCGTTGAGGGACGGATCGTGGTTGAACAGCCGGGTGAAGTGGTGATGGCGCAGGGAGCCATTCCAGAGGGGGTAGAGGCAGAAGATCTGGTGGGTAGCGACATCACCATCATCCTGCGCAGCCCACGCGGCGAGAGCGAGCGATTCGTATTGCGCGTGGTGGGCGTGAGTAATGACCAGCGCACCTCGGTGGAGACAAGCGCCACAGATATGGCGGCGATGAAAGCGTGGTGGTTCAACACCCCCAACTACCTAGAGAGCCAGGGCTATGACACCGTGATGATCCGCACCAATGATGTGCGGGTCGCCTCACAATTAGTGCCCCAGTTCCGTGATGCGGGCTTCGAGGTACAGTCGTTGGAACTGATCCTCGACACAGCCAATCGGGTCTTTGCGCTGATCAATGTAATGCTTTCATCCATTGGCGGATTGGCACTCTTTGTTGCCAGTTTGGGCATCATCAACACCATGATCATGGCCATCTACGAACGCACCCGCGAGATCGGCACGCTCAAGGCGATTGGCGCTTCACGCAGCGACATCCGCAACCTATTCATGATCGAGGCGGGCATGATCGGAGCGTTAGGGGGGGTAGTGGGCATCATCGGGGGCTGGTTACTCGGCATCTTGCTCAACCATGCCATCAACTGGTACATTGCGTATGAAGATCTACCCATTGAGGCAACCTTCTTTGTCACTCCATGGTGGCTAGCATTAGCGGCACTCATCTTTGCGGCACTGATCGGCATTGTGGCAGGGCTATACCCAGCGGCGCGAGCAGCACGGCTTGATCCGCTGATTGCATTGCGCTACGAGTAGCGGTGAGGAAGGCGGGATGTATGGCCCATCCGGTCACTGAAGTGATGGAACATCTTCGGCATACGGGGATCAATGGCAGCTACACCGCCACCGTACTGGCACACCTTGGATATAGCCTCGCCCGGATGACGGAGATTGCGGGCAACCAGGCGCTCTGGGTGTGTGGAGATGCGCCCCAACCGACATGGCTAGATCATGTGTTGGAGACGATTGCCCTTCCGGTACAGCGGGTAGAATGGCTAGGAGGCGAGGACTCTGCACCGAGTTGGTGTCTCGTAGGGATTGGGGCGCAGAGTGGCTTTGTGCTGGTTGCCACCCCAGAGAGTAACGCGAGTATGGATCGTTACGCAGTGGCATGGAGCTGTAGCCCGCAGGCATTAGCGGGTGTAGCGGATAGCTTACGGGGGGTGATCGCGGATACGGCGCTTGAAGTACTGCCCCACCTGCGCATGCCCGAAGCAGCGGCACTCCTGCAACTGAGTAGCGAACTCCTGACCCTGAGTACACACCACCACCAGAGCCTGAGTCAGGCCAACCAAGCCCTCGTAGAGCGGCTACGCAGCCATGAAGATCAGACCCATATGATCATCCACGATATGCGCACGCCGCTGCACACACTCCAGATCAGCCTCAAGACGCTGAGACGCTTTGCGAGCGAGGTACAACAGGAGTTGTTGGAAGTCGCGTGTGAGAGCAGCACCTACCTGCTACACATGACCGAGACACTCCTTGATGTAACGCGCATAGAGACGAGCCACTGGCAGATCAACCTGCAACCGGCCAGCATGCATGACCTGATTGACTCGATTTGTGCGCCATTTGAACGTGCCACGCGCCCTGATCAGGCCCATATTGAGCACCATGTTGATCCCGATCTGCCACTCATCTGGATCGATCATATGCTGATCCAGCGCATGGTATCCAACCTAATCAGCAACGCACTACGCTACACCCCAGCGGGGGGCACGGTTCGCATCAGCGTGAAGCGCCAGAATGGTGGAGAGATCGCGATCAGTGTGGAGGACACGGGGCAGGGCATTCCACCCGAAGCGTTGCCACATATCTTCGAGCGATTCTACCAAGCCAAACAGCGCGAGGCAGAGCGGGGAAATGGATTGGGACTCTACTTCTGCCACTTAGCAGCCGAAGCGCATGGGGGGCGCATCAGCGTAGAAAGCGAGTTGAACGTTGGCAGCCGGTTCGTGATCCACCTACCGCTGCGGATTGAGCCAGAATAGGACTAGCCCCGCCCCGCCCGTAGAGCAGCCTCAGCGATCCACGCCTCAGCATTGATGGGCAGTTTCGTGGGGCCAATAATGGCTCGAATCTGATCGACACTCGTCTCGGCGAGTTGGGCAAAGGTAGTAATCCCTGCATCCCCCAGACGACGGGCGTAGGTTGAACCAATGCCGTTGATCAGGCTCAGATCTTCGCCTTTGTGGGAGGAAGATGGGGAGCGTATTGCTGCTACCGGATGCCCAATCATCGTGCTCCAGACATACTCTTTTGGCTGGTAGCGCCCTGCGAGCGCCATGCCGATGGACACATCGGCCATCGTCTTTACCACCCAATCGAAGTAGTAGGGTGTGAGGGTATTGACATCGAAATTGGGGGCAGGATTGGTAATATCAATCGCAAATGGAACACCATCTTTGATGGCAAATTCCACCGTATTCATGTCATAGCCTAAGGCACGATTAATTTTGAGGGCTGCTTCGATCACCAGATGGGCTTCTTCAGCACTGAGATAGTGGTCATCACGGAAATAGCGATTGGGCCATGCGGCATTGGCATCGAACTTAATCGCCATCACATGCTCTTGGCCGATGACGATGCAGCGTACATACTTCTCCCAGGCGATATACTCCTGGAGCATCATACACTCAGAACCCGTATCGTTATAGGCACGCCATAGTTCGTCGAAATTGTTAACTTTGTAGATGCGTTTGAAATCGTTATTGATAGTCGGTTTGAGGATAGCAGGAAATCCGCCGACATACTCAACATGATCCTGCCAAGGAATGGGGTAGCGCAGATTACGCAACGACTCTTCGCTCACGCCCTCGGCGTAGGAGTGGGAAGGGAGAGCGACCGTTTTGGGGTGTGGAATACCGAGATGGGAACAGAGGCTAGCGCCGAAGAACTTATCATCGGCACTCCACCAGAAGGGATTATTGATCACCCGTGTGCCGCAGAGCGCGACCGTCTTGAGGAAGGTACGGTAGTAGGGAATCTCGTGGCTAATACGGTCAATAACGACATCATATTCGCACACCTCGGCCATGCGGGTACCACCGAGCTTCATGAACTCCGCGATAACCCCTGCATTACGGCGGTTGACCTCTTCGATAAACGCTGGGGGCCACGACCACTCACGACCAACCAACACGCCGATCTTTCTGGTGCTCACAGGCATTCCCAAGGTCTGCTCCGGCCCGTCTGCCCCGTCGCATACGCAGGTGGGCGAATGGCCCACATCAGCATGGATTGTACCATACCGACCGTACTATCTGTGCTATACTTTCCTTTAACGGTCTGGACATGTGCAACGTCTTTGGGGCTACGCCTCAAACCCCAATGTTTGTTGTTTTTTGGCGGCGTAGCCGCCAAAAAACAACAAACAAAAGATCTGCGGGGGCGGCCTAGCCGCCCCCGCCCCCCCACCGGAGGTGAGTGTGTACATGTCCTGCTTTAACTGTCTAGGGTAGGGTTGCGGGTGCCGTGCGCCCGTGGAGGATCATGTATCATGGATAGCTCCCGCATGCGGGATGTGATACCCGAAATAGACCCATTCGCGGGAGAAGACAAGCCCGCGCATGAGTGCGGTGTCTTTGGGGTTGTCGCGCCTGACGCAGATGTTGCCCGTTTGACCTTCTTTGGCCTCTACGCACTCCAACATCGTGGCCAGGAGAGTGCTGGTATTGCTGTCTCGAACGGACGAGGGCTACGCTACTTCAAGGAGATGGGCCTGGTTTCGCAGGTCTTTAATGAGGAGAAGATGCGTCCACTGGTGGGCCACATGGCGATTGGGCACACCCGTTACTCCACCACCGGCTCCTCCAAACTTGAGAATGCACAGCCATTTGTGGTCGAGAGTGTCCTTGGCCCGTTAGCGGTTGGTCATAACGGGAACCTGACCAATGCGGCTGCGTTACGGCATGAACTCCTCCATCGTGGGGTGGGATTGACGGGAACCAGCGACTCGGAGGTGATCACCCAGATGCTTGCCGGTGGGGACGGGCGCACCTGGGAGGAGAAGCTGAAGGTCTTTATGGTGCGTGCCCAGGGAGCCTACTGTCTGACGGTGTTGACGCGCAATGCGCTCTTTGCGCTGCGTGATCCGTGGGGGTTGCACCCGCTCTGCTTAGGGCGACTAGGCGATACGGGGTGGGTGGTTGCCTCGGAGAGTTGCGCACTGGGCACAATTGGAGCCGAGTTTGTGCGTGAGATTGAGCCGGGTGAAATTCTGATGATCACTGAGGAGGATGGGCCGCAGACAGTGGCGCACATGCCTGCCACACGCCAAGCGGGGTGTCTCTTCGAGTATATCTATTTTGCCCGCCCGGACAGTGTATTGTACGGAGCCACCCTGCATGCGGTACGGGTTGCCCAGGGGCGCGAGTTGGCCCGCGAGGCGCCCTGCGATGCGGATGTGGTTATTCCGGTGCCGGATAGCGCCGTGCCTGCTGCGATTGGCTATGCTCAGGAGTCGGGGATTCCCTACTCCGAGGGCTTGATCAAGAATCGCTACATTGGGCGTACCTTCATTCAGCCCGATGATCGGCTGCGTAAGCTGGGTATTTCGCTCAAGTTTAATGCCCTCGCCGAGAATCTGGCCAACAAGCGGGTGGTGCTGATTGATGATAGCATTGTGCGTGGCAACACCTCTGGGCCGATCCTACGCTTACTGCGCGATGCCGGAGCGACCGAAGTGCATGTGCGGGTCTCATCGCCTCCGATCCGTCACCCCTGTTTCTTGGGCGTGGACATGGCCACCTACCCCGAATTGATCGCTCACCGCCTCACTATTCCAGAGATCCAAGCCCACCTCGGCGCGGATAGCCTGGCCTACCTGAGCCTAGAGGGGTTGATCCGTTCTACTCGCCGCAAACCTGACCAGTTCTGCTGTGGGTGTTTTACCGGCGAGTACCCGGTGGATGTTGAGGTGGTGGATAAAGAGGTCTTTGAGATGCGGTAGGATGGTTGTTATCTATAACTGTAATCTGCACATATATTTTGTGTGCAGATTACTTTTAATTTAAAGTAATTTAATTTAAATACATGCTCTACCCTTTGTTAAAAAATATGATGTACGGGGTATTAAAAGTTTTTGTCATCTCTATTTTATTTATTTTTTGGATTATCATATTTTTTAGCCCGACTGATAATTGGATTTGGGATCCTTCTTTTTATTATGGCCAGATGCGATCACCAATTGTTGATCATGATCTCGATTTACGAAATGAAACACTAACTGGAAGATACGTATTAGCGCATACCAAAACTGGATTACAAGAGAGTCCTTGGCCGATTGGCCCTAGTATTCTATGGTCTCCATCGTTTTTGATAACCCATACAATAGTATATTGGCTCAATCCTTCTCAAGCAAATGGTTTTGACCCTCTCTCCTTAGTCGGTGTTGCGTTTAGTTCTATTGGTTATGGATGTGCAGGTTTGATACTCATCTATTCAGTATGTCGCAAATTAACCGATCAATACACAGCTTTATTTATTATTATTTTGAGTTTTTTAGCAACACCACTTTTTTATTATATGTTTCGCCAGCCAATAATGGCTCATACTGCTAGTTTATTTGCCTTTTCATTAGTAGTATGGGTATACTTTCATCTTAATCAATATGATAGTGTTGATTCATTGAGTGGATTACTTTTTGGAATCGCATTGGGGTTATGCTTTCTTACGCGCTGGACTGGCATTGTGATGGTTATCATTCCGGGGGTCTATTTTATTCCAAGGATCTTCTATGTGCTAAAAAATCACTCTTATTTACGTGTCAAACAAGTAATTCTTCAAATTACAATCTTGTTCTTAGTGTTTTTTGCAGTAATAACACCACAATTATCTTTATGGTATCGTTTACATCTTAGTTTTTTTGTCATACCTCAAAGTGGAGATGCGTTTATTGATGGTTTTTTACCTGTAAATACCTTGAACGTGTTTTTTCATTCTAATCGAGGATTGTTATTTTGGGCGCCATTTGTTATGATAGGAATTTTAGGGATTTGGTTTATTCCTGACATTCCGATTCGATTTGCTACTATTTCAATTATTCTGATTCAGGTTATTTTAATTGGTTATCGGGTTGATTGGTATAGTGGTGGTGGTTTTGGTGCTCGCTATATGATTGAGAATTTGCCATTATTAGTTTTGGGTGTGATTGCTGTTATTAAGAAGATGAGGCAAAGTGTCTCTTTTCTCTCCAAAATGGGTTTAGAATTTCTCTTCTTGTTCTTTGGGTTTATATTGATTGTACACCAATCCATGCTTCTTGTTTCTTACGAAAATATAGGCATTGGGTGGATCAATCCTGGTTATGGCAGCGGTGCTGATATAGGTATTACTTGGCTGTGGGAGAATTTTCTTCGTTTATGGTACGATCCAAGCCTCTGGATGGCATTACATCCATTTGTTGGTCAGGATCGTCAAGCTGCAATTGTTAATTATCTTACAGGTATTCGTGAATTACAAATGTATATGATACCATATATAAGTACAATTATCACTCCGTTATTAATTAGCACTCTTTTACTCTTTACACACTTACTCAATAAACACAGGTTGGCAGTTTTACTCAGTATAATAGCTTGTTATTGTGTTATTTGGGCTGGTTTTTTACTACTTATATAAACATGTTATGTCTCACTTGGCATATTCAAGTTTATCAAGTACTATGATCTATTATGGAAGAACTACTCCTGGAGATCCACGGCATCGCCCAGGGCGGTGACGGGGTTGGCCGATTGGATGGGATGGTGGTGTTTGTGACCGGGGCGTTGCCGGGTGAGGTGGTGCGCATCCGGGTGAGTGAGCATCGCCAGACCTATATACGGGGCACGGTGCTGGAGGTGGTGACGCCTTCGCCGGATCGGATCGCGCCAATCACCAGCGATGATGGGCACGCGGCATGGCAGCATGTGGCCTACCCGGCTCAGTTGCGGCTGAAGGAACAGATCGTGCGTGAGCAGTTGGCGAAGTTGGCGGGGTTGGATGATCCGCCACTGGCGCCGATCATTGCTGCGCCGCAGCCCTGGGGCTACCGCAATACAGCGCGGTTGCACGTCTCTGGGGCGAAGATCGGCTACCACTATGCGGGTAGTCGTCAGGTTGTGGATCTGGAGTACGATCCGCTGCTCTTGCCGGTGTTGAATACGGCACTTGCCGGGTTGCGAGCCGTTCTGCCGCCCTTCAAAGAGGCGATAGAGGGGGTAACACTGCGGGCGAGTGCGAGCCATGGCTATGCGGTTGGGTTGTTGCATGGCCATGCCAAAACATCTCCGGCAGATCTGGCCGATCTAGGGGCGGCATGGGCGGCGTATAGCCCGAATCTGGCTGGGGTGGCGGCACAAGCTCCGGGCTATGTGCAGCCCACTCCGGTACACCTGCATGATGATCTGGGTGGTGTCACCTTCATGCTTAGCCCGGAGAGTTTCTTCCAGGTGAATACGCCGCAAGCGGAGCGTATGCTCGATCTGATCCGCCAGGAGTTGGATCTGCAACCGGGTGAGCGCCTTCTTGATGCCTATAGCGGGGTAGGGACTTTTGCCCTGCCGTTGGCTAAGGGGCTGGATGCGGTTGTGGCAGTAGAAGAGAACCCAACTGCCGTGGCCGATGGGCAGGCTTGCTTACCCTATAACGGGATTGCCAATGTCGAGTTTGTGCGCGGCGCTGCCGAACGGGTCTTGTCTGGCCTAGAGGGGCAGTTTGATGCGGTGATCCTCGATCCCCCCCGGCGTGGCTGCCACCCCGCCGTGATTGAGGAGCTGGCTCGTCTGGCTCCATCACGGTTGGTGTATATCTCGTGTCACCCCGGTATCCTGGCTCGCGATCTGGGGGCGATGTTGCGCATTGGCTACCGGTTAGATCTGGTGCAGCCGATAGATCTCTTCCCCCAAACGCCGCATATTGAGTCGGTGGTGGTGTTGCGCAAGTAGAGGCGCAAGATCTTGCGCCTCTACCACCAGGGCATGTGCAACGTCCTTGGGGCTGCGCCCCAAGCCCCATATTTTGGGGGCGGCGCAGCCGCATAGGCGTTCGGTTAAGGAATTGTGCGTAGGGGCGCGTTGTGACGCGCCCCATACGATCCCGAAGGTAGCACCGGCTTCCAGCCGGTCACGATGCACCACCGACCGGCTAGAAGCCGGTGCTACCTTCGGGCGTAACCGAATGCCTATGCGGCGCAGCCACCCCCGAAGATCTTTTTTGTTGTTGTTTTGCGGCGAAGCCGCAAAACACCACAAAAATTGAGGTTTGGGGCGTAGCCCCAAGGACTTGCACATGCCCTGGCACACCCCGACGGGCATGTTGACAATTCCCAACAAGACGTGCTACCTTATACACTGTATGAGGATTATTCAGGTGTTCTGGCAAGAACACGCTTGGAGCATGTATGCAGATCGGCAATGCTATGAAATCGGGGCAACATGCAAAGCTCGTGGATGGGTCGTGCCCCTCCCACGACACGCGCATAGGAGGTGCTACCCCCGGTAGCGGCCTCACCCGTTCAGCCGTGATGCACATCCTACGCACGGCGAAAACCGCTGGGCGGATCAAAAACCTAACTCGTTAGGCGGGGAGTCCGAACCTCCCCGCAGAGAGCGTTTGTTGTGGAAGCAAACGGTTCTGAGAGGGGGGTGGATACCTTGAGTCAGCGAGTCCTCGTCCTCAACGCCAGCTATGAACCGCTGCAACTCATCTCTGTACGTCGCGCAATCATCCTGCTGTTGCAGGAGAAGGCCGAGCTGATCGAGGCAGCTCAACAGCAACTACGAGCACTCCAGGTCACGCTCGCGGTACCGCTAGTGATTCGTCTCGTGCGCTATATCCGTATCCCACGCAGGCTCAAGCTCCCCTGTTCACGGCGCGGTATCTTCGCCCGTGATCGCGAGACGTGCCAGTACTGTGGGCAGCAGCCGGGGCGACACCAACTGACGATGGATCACGTGGTTCCCCGCTCGCAGGGTGGCGCAACCACCTGGGAGAATGTGGTCACGGCATGCCGTGACTGCAACCACCGTAAGGGTGGGCGTACCCCTGAACAGGCTGGGATGCACCTGCTGAGTACACCACGTCAGCCGCAGTACTTGGCCTTTGCGCTGCTCGGTGAGATGGAACGCCACGATGTCTGGCGCAAGTATGCCTTCATCTAGGCGCAGGCTCGGCGATTTTGGCGAGGCTGCTGCCCACGCCTATTTGCTGCGCCAGGGCTATCGCATCCTGGCGCGTAATTGGCGCTGTAATCGGGGTGAACTCGATCTGGTCGCCCAAGATGGCGACCAGATCGTCTTTGTGGAAGTACGTACCCGCCGCTCCACTGGGCCGATTCGCCCCGAAGAGAGTATCACCCCTACCAAGCACCAACGCCTCTTGCGCCTTGCCACGCTCTTCCTCGATCATGCCGGTCTGCCTCCCTCCTCCGCATGTCGCATCGATCTCGTCGCCGTTGAGGTTGATCACCAAGGGCGGGTGGTGCGCCTCGATCACTTGCTCAGTGCGGTGGAGGAGTAGGTGTTGTGCAAAAAACGTGGGGCTTCGGCAGGCTCAGCTATCGCCAACCGCTGGCGAATCCGGGAGCGAGGGCATCTTGCCCTCGTATCCACG
>RRYU01022909.1_pt1 | contig 16176 bp, 16 predicted proteins | sample 2162651 | NCBI WGS metagenome assembly RRYU01 (sample SAMN10267283, study PRJNA491782) | microbial mat metagenome | isolation source: biomat in the production well | place: Japan: Minami-Kanto gas field, natural gas well KTG3 | collected 2017-06 | reverse complement strand
TCTCGGGAAGTTTTTCCAGGATTTGGATCAAAGTCTGATCGCGCACCGTCGCCGAAGCTGCGGAAGCATGCCCGCCGCCGCCAAACTCTGAAATAATTTCGCCGACATGCACCTCGGCGCGCCTTGAGCGTGCCACCAAAAACACCCGGCTCTCCATGCGTACGGCCATGATCAGGACGTCGAGATTTTCCATGTCTTTGAGTTTGTGGGCCAGATTGGCAATGTCGCCCACGAAGTGATCCACGGAAGCATGGGCGATACTGATGTCGATACCGTGAATATTGAGAATGCTGCGGTTGGCGATCAGATCGTTCAGCAGCCGCACCTGGTCTGGGGTCAGTTCCTGAACCAGGAAATCTGCAACGGTATTCAGGTTGGCACCATGAGAGAGCAGATAAGCCGCCGCCTGGTAGTCACGAACCGTCGTTGTATGAAATGTCAGGTTGCCGGTATCCTCGTACAGGCCGAGCATCATCATGGTTGCCTCGTCGGCGGTCGGCACGATCTCCTTTTCCATAAAAATGTGAGTCAGAACCGTTACGGTTGAACCGACCGGCTCGATTCTTTCCAGGCAGCCCTTGAGGCTGCCTTTCGTAGAGAGGTGATGATCGTAGATATGCAGTTCGATCTTTGGCTTTTGCGCTATCTTGGCAAAGATGCCGATGCGGGTTTTCTGCCGGACATCCACCAGGATCAGCCGCCTGACTTCTTCCAGATCGATCTCCTTAGCGCGACGAAACCCGTAAGCGTACTGGACGCTTTTCACAAAAAATTCGCGCAGGCTCCGCTCCTGCCCGCCGGGGAACACCATCACAGCATCGGGATACAGCCGCTTTGCCGCAATCATCGAGCCCAGACAGTCGAAATCGGCATTCAAATGAGTTGTGATGACATCCATGCGTTGCGATCCGGAAAGAGGCCAGCCGTCTTTTCATGTTCATGCAGAAACGCGGAAACGCGGAGAAAAACCAAGGCTGCACGGGTCTTTGCGACGACTTTCCCCCTGCCTTGGACCGCTTAATTCCGCAAACTCCCGATCAGTTGGTTGATGTCGTCGATACCTTCCTCGATGCAGAACTCTTCAATGCCATTGATGATCGTGATCATGGCTGCCGGATCGACGAAATTGGCAGTTCCGACCTGTACCGCAGTCGCACCGGCAATCAGGAACTCCAGGGCGTCCATTGCGCGGATGATGCCGCCGACGCCGATCACCGGCAAAGAAACGGCCTGCACGACCTGGTGGACCATGCGCACGGCAATCGGCCGGATAGCCGGTCCCGACAGGCCGCCGGTGCGGTTTGCCAGACGCGGCTTGCGGGTCCTGATGTCGATCGACATGCCGGTCAGCGTGTTGATGCAACAGATGGCGTCCGCACCAGCCTCTTCCACTGCCCTGGCGACAACCGTGATGTCGGTCACGTTCGGTGTCAGCTTGACGATCAGCGGTTTGCTGAACTTGCTGCGCACCAGCCTGACCACTTCACTGGCCGCAAGCGGGTCGGTGCCGAACACGATACCACCCTGCTTGACATTGGGGCACGATATGTTCAATTCCCCGGCAGCGATCTCCGGGATGTCTTGAAGACGCTCGGCAATGGCCCCGTACTCTTCCAGGGTATTGCCGAAGAAATTGGCGATAATCGGCGTATTCAGGGTACGCAAAAATGGCACCTTGTGCTTTTTAAAAGCCTCGATGCCCACATTCTGCAGCCCGATGGCATTGAGCATACCGCTGATCGTCTCGGCGATACGGGGTGTCGGATTGCCAGCTTTCGGCTTAAGCGATAAGCCCTTGGTGACGATCGCACCAATCTCTTCAAGGTCCAGAAACGGCGCATATTCCTCACCATAACCAAAGGTTCCGGACGCCGGCATCACCGGATTGCGCAGGCGGATACCGGCAATTTCAACGGCAAGGTTCGGACGTTTGACTGGGTTCACCTGGTCGGATCGCATCAGACACATCCTCCGCATGTACTGTCATTAAGTCCCAGAGTGGCCCAGTCGAGGTACTCCGCCTTGAAAACCGGCCCGGCCGTGCATGTACACAGGTAACTGGGAGTTTCTTCCGTATGCGAGGCCCCCTTCACAACGCAACCGAGGCAGGCGCCGACACCGCAGGCCATGAATTCCTCCAGGGAGACCTGCAGGGGAACTTTGTAGGCGAGGCACTTTTCACGCACCGCTCTCAACATCGGCATCGGCCCGCAGGCAAAAACCCTGGCCTCCGGATACTTCTGCAGTTTGCGTTCGAGAACCCTGGTGACCACTCCTTCCTCGCCGAGGCTGCCGTCATCGGTAGACACATAGGTTTCAACTCCGAGGCGCTCAAATTCGGTCACGGCCAGGATATCGTCGCGCGTCCTGCCGCCCATCAGCAGACGAACGCTGTTGTTTTCAACCAGCTCGCTGGCAAGCATGAACAGTGGGACCAGGCCGATTCCGCCGCCGACCAGGATTTTTTCCCCACCGGCAGAGGTCAGATCAAAGCCGTTACCAAGCGGCCCGAGCATTTCGACCCGGTCACCTTCGTGCAGTTCGGCCATGATTGTGGTCCCCCGGCCAACCACTTTATAAAGGATCTCCACATACTCCATGGGGGGCATATCATCACAGTCCGGAGGCAAAAAACCGGTACGAAAAATACCGAAAGGCCGCCGCAACAACGGCGGCAGGGAGCGCTGCACTCTGAACATGACAAATTGCCCGGCACGGGCTTTCTGCCCGAAACCCGGCGCAAGAATCCGCATCCGGAAGTATCCGGGGGAAATCTCCTGGTTGGAAATAATCTTGGTCCTGTAATTCTTCATTGCTACTGATCTCCGGAAACAGGCGAGCAGCGCAGGAAGCGGGGAAGCGACCCCTCGCTTTCTTCACCGGGACAAAGCTTCATGACCAGGGCATCCTCGCCGTCATGGTAGTAATGCGGTCGACGCGCCTCCTCCAGAAAACCGAAATCCCGGTAGAGCGCAATGGCCGGCAGGTTGCTGAGCCGAACCTCCAGCCAGGCCTCTTGCAGACCGGCCGAACTGGCCCGGCGGAGAACATGCTCCAGCAGCAGCCGTGCGACTCCCTTGCGGCGGCAGTTCGGGGCGGTCGCGAGATTCTGGATCTGCAGTTCCCCGGCAATCAGCCAGGAGCAGAGAAACCCGGCAAGCGCATGACCCCGTTGGTAAACGTCAAGAGACGAATACGGATTATCCTGTTCTGCCTTGAAGTGAGCTGCGGTCCAGGGCTGGCCCTGACAGAAACGTTCAATCTCCAAAACTGCCGGCAGGTCAGCCGGTTGAAAACGACGGATGAGGTGTCCGTCGGGCAAAAGCACAAGATTCCTCATCGTTGCTTAATCACCACATGGCAAGCTGGACGCAGTTGCTGCAACCCGGTACAGAAATAACCGCAACCTGTGACTATTCGGTTCCCTACTCAATGGCACAGCCTGTGGGCTGGGGCTGTGGCATGCGGGAAGTTAAGTGACAACGCTGGACACAGGCCACAGCCCCAGCCCACAGGCCCTCGCTTGTGTGCAGAAGTTACCGAAAACTTCACCAATCGTTTTTTCTTGGGTATAATAAGACAGCAGTCAAACCGAGTAAAGTAAAGATGTCGGCAGCTCTCCAGGTTTGCGATTGACAATCCTCGGTCTGTTGATTTATTTAGTGAACCCACTTTGCAAGGAGAACCCTCTTGTCCGAGAATACACGCATGACCTACAAGGAAGCCGGCGTCGACATAGAAGCGGGCAACCGCTTTGTCGACCTGATCAAGCCCCTGGTCAGAGCAACCAACCGACCGGAAGTTCTGACCGACATCGGCGGTTTCGGCGGTTTGTTTGCGCTCAACCCGGATAAATACCGGGATCCTGTCCTGGTTTCCTCCACGGATGGCGTCGGCACCAAGCTCAAGCTGGCTTTCCAACTCGACCGGCATGACACGATCGGTATCGATCTGGTTGCCATGTGCGTCAATGACATCGTCGTACAGGGAGCTGAACCCCTCTTCTTCCTTGACTATCTCGGCACCGGGCAACTCTCCCCGGAAAAGGCCGCCGAAATCGTTAAAGGCATTGCGACTGGCTGCCAGCAGGCGGGTTGTGCCCTGATTGGTGGGGAAACCGCGGAAATGCCTGGTTTTTATTCGTCGGGAGAATACGACCTGGCGGGCTTCACTGTCGGTGTCGTGAGTCGGCATAACATCATCGACGGCTCCTCCATACAGGTCGGTGACAGCCTGATCGGCATCGCTTCGAACGGCCTGCACTCAAATGGCTATTCACTGGCCCGCAAAATCGTCGAAGAGCGTATCGAAGGTGGCCTGAGTGCCTACCTGCCGGATTATGACGCCTCGCTGGGAGAGGTTCTGCTGCAACCGACCCGCATCTATGTCAGGACGATTCTCAATGTACTGCGGGATTTCGAAATCCGCGGCATGGCTCACATTACCGGCGGCGGCATTCTCGAGAACCTGCCGCGCATTTTGCCTCACCACTGCCGCGCTGTAGTCGAGAAGGCCGCATGGCCAAAACCGGCGATTTTCGAACTCTTGCGCGAACACGGCAATCTTGAGGAGCGTGAACTTTACAGGACATTCAACTACGGTATCGGCATGGTGATGGTTGTCCCCAGCGCAAGTGTCGATGACGTCCTGACCCGTCTGAACGGTCTCAAGGAAGAAGCTTACCTGATCGGCAAAATCGCACACTGCCATGAAGATGGGCCCCTGCTGGACCTGGTCTGAACCGATCAGGCCGGATCGACGGACATCTCACCAGGAGAACAACTATGCCAAGCAAACTGCGCCTGGGCGTTCTGGCTTCCGGAGGCGGAACCAACCTGCAGGCCATCATCGACCATTGCCGGGATGACCTGCTTGATGCCGAGATTGTCCTGGTCCTGACTAACAATCCGGGGGCTGGCGCGCTCGAACGAGCCCGGCAGGCTGGCATAAAGACGGCATACATCGACCATCGTGATTATGCAGCCCGTGAGGATTTCGACAGCGCAATGGTCGAAACGCTTCGGGCGGCCGAGGTGGAACTGGTTGTACTGGCTGGCTTCATGCGGATCATTACCCGGACCTTTCTTGACGCCTTCCCGCTGCGCGTCATTAACATCCACCCGGCTCTGTTGCCCGCCTTCCCCGGCCTGCACGTGCAACAGCAGGCCATCGATTACGGGGCACGCTTTTCGGGATGTACCGTTCATTTCGTCGACAGCGGTGTGGATACCGGTCCGATCATTATCCAGGCCGTAGTCCCCATTGAAGCGGGTGACACGGCCGAGAGTCTGGCAGAACGGATTCTGGAACAGGAACATCGGGTTTATCCCCGCGCCATTCAATTAATCGCCGAGGGTCGGGTTCACGTCAACGGCAGGCAAGTAACCATCGCACCACCCTCACCCGCAACGGGTAAGGCACTGATAAACCCGGGCCTCGATGACGGGATAAAAATCTGATTTTTTGCCTGCTTACCACTTCCTGGCGGTTACCATTGACCGATCAACTGGGGCCATGACTGATCGACAATTCGACATCGCCATTATCGGCAATTCGCTTTCGGCCGGAATTGCCGCCGCACTACTGGCAAAAAACGGTCGGAAGGTCCTCCGGGTCGGCTTAGGTAATGCCGCCGACTCCGCCTGGTTTTTTTCTTCGATCTTCCTGGAAAAACTGCTTGGCTCCCTCGGCGGTCGCGCCTGCTTCACAAGCCCTCAACCTTTTCAGGTCCTGTCATCCCGATCCCGGCTGACTGTTCACGGGGAAATCCCCCTCGAAGACGAACTTGTCAGGGAATTTAACGAAGACGCCGCTCAATTGATTGCACTGCTGAATTACCTGCGGGACCTCGGCGGCAGCATCAATCAATTATTATGGGATAACCACGGTTTACCCTGGCCGGGCCTCAAAGGTTCTGCCCGATTCCGTTATCTTTGCCTGCGCCGCAAGATCTCCCCTGCAGAGTTGGCCCGGCCGCTGCGAACGTCTTTTCTGAAGTTGGACACTGCCGGGCGGGAATTTCTAACCAATCTTTTCCAGGGGCTCGCCCTTTTGCCTCTCGACTCGTTACGGCTTGCCGAGGGGGCCCTGCTCTGGAATCACGCCTGTCATGAAGAAAATCTGGCCGGTTCAGCATTCAACGATCTGCTTGAAAGACGTTACCGGCAATTCCACGGTGTCATTGCAGACCTTGCAGACCTGGACAAGCTAGACTTCAGCGGCAGTACGTTCAGGGGGGGGATTATCAAGGGCCAGGGGCCCTTTCAGGCGGAGTCGCTGATCATCGGCAACCGTATGGCCGGCCAGTTGTTTCTACCGGCCACCCTCAAAAACAAGCTTTCCCCATCACCTTCCATCGACCAATTCGTCACCACCGATCTTCAAGGGCAACTTTCGCCCTTGTTGGAGAAACAGGTTATCGTTGGCGGAGAACGTCCCATGCGCATCAGTCTCGAGGCCAATGAATCCGGAGTCACCTGCGAAATTTCCGCTTTTGCTCTGGCTTCTGAACATCTGACAAGACAACAGCTCGCACCGGTTCTCCCTTTCGCGACCTATGAGATGACCCGACACCCGACAACCGACCGCGACACGCTCACCGACCAAATGGATCCGATAGCAGGCCTCTTTGCAAAACCTCTAAAAATAGGAAGTAACATCTTCTGCGCAGACAGTTCTATCCTAACGCCGGGACTGGGCCCTCCCGGTGCGGCATTACTCGGCTGGACGCTGGCCAACCGGCTGGGAAACTACAGCACCGGAAAGAAATAACCACATAAAATCTCTTGCAAAAGAACCGGTTTCATGTTAGAAAGCTGCGTTCTGAATGAATTGGAGGTACGAAAGATGGCAAAAGTATGCGAAGTTTGTGGCAAGGGTCCGATGACCGGTTGTAATGTCAGTCATGCACACAACAAAACCAAAAAAGTCTTTAACCCGAATCTGCAAAAGGTCAGAGCCGAGCAGAACGGTTCGGTGAAATCGATCAAAGTCTGCACCCGCTGCATCAGGTCCGGCGCAGTCCGCAAGGCGAGTTGATCGGGATCATGTCTGATCCAGCAAGGGGCGGCCTGGTCCGCCCCTTCTGTTTTCCTGGTCATCCCTGTGCAGACTAGGCCTGGGAGCCGCCTGCCTCTTTGCTGTAAAACCACTCGATCTCTTTTTAGCGCTGAAGCATAACCATCTTTGCCTGTGCACTGGCCAGCACCTGACCCTCCAGGGAAAGCTGCGCTTCGACCGTCACAGTGCGGCGCAGAGGTTCGCCGGCTTTGGCGCTGACCCTCACCAGACGCTCCACCGGCACCGGCTTATGGTAGCGGGTCTTCAACTCTCCGGTCACAATCTGTTGCGCAATGGTCATGCCGGCATAAGCACACACCTCGTCGAGCAGAGCGGCAATCACACCGCCATGGACCATGCCTTCCCATCCCTGGTATTCCGCCGGAATCACCAATTGACAGGAGGCCGAGTGTGCATCAGTATCGACCTCCAGACTGGCTTTCAGACCGAGCGGGTTGTGCTTGCCACAGACGAAACAATACTGGTTGTCCGAAACTTCCATTTCAAGGCCTCTGGTCCGCAGCGCTAACCACCGCTGCCAGACCCGTTACCCGCTAGCAGGCGTCCCATCAATCGTCGGCCGGAACTCCGCGTAGCAGGAGCGCTTTGCGCTTCTTTAGAATCTCCGCATGCCGGACTTCTTCAGCGGCGAGCCAACTGAACGCATCCCTGCCATCGGCTGCACGGGCATTATCTGCAGCAGTCTGAAAGTAGGCGGCGAATTTTTCTTCCGCTTCAATGGCAAGATCAAGCGCCTTCATATCGAGCCCAGGGCCATTGATGACCCCGGCCAGGCTTTCCTTGCTGGGGAATATTTCGCCATCCCGAAAGCGTTGCAGATAGGGCAGGAATTCTGCCTCGTTATCGAAGAAAGAACCGTCGACGTATTTGCCCTCGAGGTCTTTCAGACGGCGCAGATGCTCGACTTCATCCTGGGCCAGCATTGCAAAGAGTTCCTTGACGGTCTGGTTCACGGCGCGTTGTGCCATCTCCGAATAAAAACGGTGGCCGTTCTTCTCGACTTCCATAGCCGCACGAATAACTTCAAAACCGCTGAAATGTTGTAGACTCATTATTCGACTCCATTATTAAAAAGCGACAAGATGACTTAAAGGCTTACTGTCCAAACAGGCCTTTAAGCAGGGTGTTTGCCGGGTCGGCCTTCTGCTGCTGGCCACTGTCAGGCTTGTCTCCAGTCTTGGGCGTGCCGAGCAGCCTCTCGCCGAGTTGCTTTTCGATCTCCTGCTGGATGGCCTTGCCAGCCCCCTGCTGCAGCCCTTTGGCATCAAGGCTGAATTTCGGGGCGGTAATGCTGCCGCCAAGTTTGAGGGGCAGCTGGCTCCAGCCCTGGTCGTCCTTGAGGTACCGGCTGATGTTCCCGCTGCTGTCGATCCGGGTGGAAAGCTCAGGGCTGAGCCGGGCATCAAGGCTCAGGTCCATACCACCGTCCAAGCCGACACTGCCTTTCGGATAAAGCCTTATCTGGCTGGTGTTGATTTTGCTGTCCAGCAGCAGCTTACCCTCCTTGACGCGGATGTTGCCGGTAAAGGTCTCAAAGACGAATTCATTGCGTTCCGGCAGTTGCAGTATGGCGGCCAGGCCCTGAACGAGACCCGGGCTGACCAATCTACCGTTGCCGATGGACATTTCGCCGGTGCCGGTCAATTGCTTGCTGGCAATCGGCCATTCGGTACCGGCACCGGCCAGGCTCAGGTTCAAATCGAGTTGACCGAATAGAGATCCGGTGGCCGCCGGAGCAAAAGCACCCATCAGAGGATCGACCTGGATGGCCGACAGGTCGAGGTCGGCGCTGTAGGCAAGCCCTTCCCGACCGAGGTCAACCCGGGCCTTGTTTTTGAATGCACCGCCGGCGACCTGGCCATCCATACGGCTGACGGTCAGGACATTGTCACGCAAGACATAGTCGGCGGCAAAATCCCTGATCACCAGGCCTTTCCAGAGGGTCTCCCCGATTCGCACTTCCCCTTCGGCCCTGACCGGCAGGTCAAAAGGCCCAAGATGCGTGTCTGAAGGTTCCCCTCCGTCAGCGGGCTTCCCGGCCGCAGCCGAGGCAGCCCCTCCATGTAACAGCGGGTCAAGCGCAAAACGTTTGGACGTCAGATCGGCGCGGACCACGAATGGTGTATCAAAGAGGTTGCTGGCGGCCAGTTGCAGCTCGGCCGTGTTGTCTCCCAGCCCGAGGATCAGCTGTTCGGAACGCAGTCGGTCACCGGTCAGCAAGATTCGCCCATCGAGGGAAGGCCGCTGACCGCCTGCCGTCGCCTGCAGTTTGCCGAGGGTCAGGCTCGCCTCCTTGAGCAGAGATTGTGGCTGATCAAAGGTCCCGACCAGAGTCGCCTCTCCCTTCAAAATGCCGGCTGGGTCAAGATCGGCAACTGCCGGGCCGAGCAGACCGGCCGGAAGGGCCTTGACCGCCTGGCGAAGGTCCAGGTCGGGGATACTCACTTTCAGATCAGCCCGTGGAGTCGCCGCCAGGCCGTCGATCTGGCCGGCGGCTTCGATGACGATCCCGTTGAAATCAACCTGCAACCGGGTGACGCCGAGCACGTTGGCAATCCTGTCCAGTTTCAAATCGTAATCAATCCCGAGTCGAGCGTTTTCCAGTGGCGCTTCCGGCAGGGCGTCCAGCGTCAGGTCGAGATCGGCGGCCGACAGCCGCCCAACGGCCGACAGGTTCTCAAGGCCACCTTCAATACTGGTTTCCAGATTGAGCATGAGAGCATTCAAAGTTCCCGGCAGCAGTTCCTCAAAATAATGCTTGAACTGCAAAGCATCCAGGCCGGCGAGCGCGATATCGGCCCTGACGGACAACGGCTTAAGGTGGACCTTGCCATTCAGGTCGAGCGTTGCGCCGTTGAGACGACCACTGAGTTTCATGGGTACGGCACCTTCGAGAGTGATCCCGGTGGCACCAAACTGGAAATCGTTGATTTCATGGCGGTAAGGGGCTCGATCTTTAACGAGATGATCAAAGAACAAGAGCTGGCCATTTTCGATCCGCACTTCGGTCACCAAAAGACTGAGCGGCGTTGCCCCGCTGCTTGACCCTGCTTCGCGGGGCACTGCTGGCGATTCAGACGGTTTACCCAACAGATCACTGAAATTGAAACTTCTGTCGTGGTAACGCTCCACCCGGATCTGTGGCCGTTCGATTCTGACCTCGTCGATCACAACCTGCATGGCGAGCAAGGGCAACAGCTGGTAGCGCAACCGCACGAGGTCGCTGGCAATGAACAGCTCCCCGCCCTGGGCGTCGTTTATCGCCAGGTCATGCAGTTCAATCCCCGAAAAGAGGCTGACCTTGATCTCACCCAGACTGACGTCGCGCTCCAGCGCTTTTTCGGCAAGCGGGATTACCGTGTCCCGCACCCGCTCCGGAGTGATCAAGACCTTGGCGAGCAGGACCAGTCCAACCAGCACAATAGCCAGAACAACAACCACCGAAAGAATAATTTTTAGCGCTTTTTTCATGACAGACCCTTTTTCGTTTTCCCGAAAATCAATACTCCTGGACAATCGCCTGCCATTGTTCTGCCGTAACCGGCATGACGGAAAGCCGATTGCCCTTCTTGAGGACCCCCATGCCGGACAGGACCGGATGCCGGCGCAGATCGTCACGGGTCAGCGGCTGTCCGAGATGGCGAATATATTTGACATCGACCATGTACCAGATCGGTTGTTCGTCGCGGGCTTTGGGATCAAAATGCTTTGCGCGCGGATCGAGTGCGGTGTGATCAGGATATCCCTCGCGAACCACCTCGGCAATACCGACGATTGCCGGATTTTTGCAATTGCTGTGGTAAAATAAAACGCCATCGCCTATCTTGATCTGGTCCCGCAACATGTTGCGCGCCTGGTAGTTGCGCACGCCATCCCAGGCTTCAATGCCCACCGCTTGCAAATCATCGATGGAAAAGCAATCAGGCTCCGATTTCATCAACCAGTAGCCGCACATGACAATTTCTCCCTCCGCTCGTCTTCAAAATCGCCTAAATTGCTTTTCATTATAGCAAATCATGAATGATTTCGGGGTAAAAAGCACTAATCAGAAGGGTTTTCCGTCGACCGGGTCCCGGAAGCCTTATCCAAATTGACGGATCAAGGGCAAAGATGGGCAAAGCACTGCCCTTGACCGGAGCCTGCCGTTTGACCGGGATTCGTTGTTTATTGAGGCAACCGCATCAAGGGCGGCCTGTTCGGCTACCCTTGATGCGTCTGAGGAGGGAGCTGTGGGGGCTAAATGCCGAGGCTATCAGCTTTGTCGCTGTTGACCAGGCGCAAACGCGGCTGGTCCGGAACCGGCGGCGAAACATTCGCATAGCGAAAAATATCACCAAGGTAGTTCTTCAATACCACCTCATCACCAATACTTTGCAGGTAATCGGGGAGAATGGGGATTTTGCCGCCCCCACCGGGAGCATCAATGACGTAAGCAGGCACGCCGAGACCTGAGGTATGCCCGCGCAGGGCACGGATAATCTCGATGCCTTCTTCGACACTGGTACGGAAGTGATCGGTCCCCTGCACCATGTCAGCCTGGTAGAGGTAGTAAGGTCGGACGCGAATCGCCAGCAGCTTCTGCATCAGACGCTTCATGACCACAGGATCGTCGTTGACACCGCGCAGCAGCACCGTCTGGTTGCCGAGCGGGATGCCGGCATCGGCCAGACGCGCACAAGCCTTGGTCGAGAGCTCGGTGATCTCGTCCGGATGGTTGAAATGCGTATTGAGATAGATCGGCGGGTACTTGCGCAGCACACGCAGCAACCCCATGGTGACACGCTGTGGCAAAACGACCGGGACACGACTGCCGATGCGGATGATTTCAAGGTGTTTGATGCCACGCAGCTCGCCAAGCAGCCAGTCGAGTTTTTCATCACCAAGCAGCAGAGGATCACCGCCGGAGACGATGACATCGCGGATTTCGGAATGCGCCCGCAGATAGTCGAGACCGCGCTCAATGGTCTCGCGATTGACCAGCATGTTCTCGCCGCCGACTTTGCGCTTGCGGGTGCAGAAACGGCAATACATGGCGCACTCCGAACAGACCAGGAACAGGGCCCGGTCAGGATAGCGATGCACCAGGTTCGGTACCGGGCTCTGATTTTCCTCTTCAAGGGGGTCGACAAAACACACGGATGACTGCAGCTCAGGCGCGGAAGGGACCGCCTGGCGCCAGATCGGGTCGTCGACCGCCTTAATCAGGCTGAGGTAATAGGGGTTGACGCGCATCGGATACTGCGCGACGACCGCTTCGAGAGGCTGTGGATCAATTCCGTACTTGCGCGTCAGCTCGCCCGGTCTGGTGATGCTCGCTTGCAGCAATCTCTGCCATGTCTCCATCGCTGATGTTCTCCTTGGCGTGCGTTCAGAAGCGCTTGACGTAGGTCAGGCGGTCATCGCCGGGCTTGTAGAAGTCGCGGATGCGCGATTCTTCGACATAGCCGGCCTGCTCGTAGAATTCCCGGGTCCGCAGGTAACCGCCCTGAGAAGATGTCTCCAGGCAGAGCAACCGGCCGCCCTGCGCACGGACCCGGTCTTCGACATGCTTCATCAGCCGCCTGCCGAGCCCACCGCCCTGGTGGCCGGGGTCGACCGCGATCCAGTAGAGATCGTAGGTGCCGTCGGTCAGCGGCACCGGGCCAAACAGCACATAGCCGGCGACCTGCTCACCGGCTTCGGCCACGGCCACTTCGTAATCCTGCTGGCCGGGGTCGTTGACGACCATTTCCAGCAGTTCAAGGGCAACGCTGATTTCCGCGTCGGAAAACGCAGCGGTCGCCGCAAGAATATCCTCGAGCCTGGGGATGTCGTCGTGTCTCAGTCTGCGCATAATCAAAACCTCATTTTCTTCGTTTATCGGCAAAGGCCAGAATGCGTCCGATCAGCTGCGGATAACTGACCCTGGCCACCCCGGCGCTGCGGGCCAGTCCGGCAGCTGGGCTGATGTCCGGGTTGGCATTAACTTCCAGGATGTAGGGAATACCGTCCCGCAAACGGATATCCACTCGCGCGTAATCCCGGCATTCGAGCAGCTTGTAGGCACGCAGGGCAACATCCCGCACGAGCATCTCGTTACGGGCTTTGAGCGGCGCCGGGCAAACCGGTTCGGTCATCCGGTACTGCTGCGACTGCTCGAGCCATTTCCCCTCGAAGCTGACGATCGGCCGGGCCAGGTCGGGGTGAAAAGTGATTTCGGAGAGCGGCAGGACCTCATGCGGGCCGTTGCCGAGAATCGCCGCGTTGATTTCCCGTCCTTCGATGAATTCTTCGACCAGCGCCCCCTGACGATAGGTGCGATGGACATAGTCGATGCGCGCCCGTAACTCTTTCTGGTTCTCGACCACGCTTTCATTGGAGATCCCCTGGGAAGCATCTTCCCACCGCGGCTTGACGATCATCGGGTAAACCATGTCCTTGACCCGGGGTTGTGATTCCCCCGGTCTGGCCAGACAGTATTTGGGTGTCGGCAGCTGATGTCTGGTTAACAGGTCCTTGGTGCGGGCCTTGTCCTGGGTCAGGCCGAGGGCCAGGGGAGGTGCCCCCGTGTAGACGAACCCGAGCAGATCATAAAGAGCTGCAACATGCATCTCCTTGCGGCTTTCACCCCAGAAGGCCTCGCAGAGGTTGAACACCAGATCGGGGCGCAGTCCGCGCAGTTCGCCGGCAAAGCTGATGATATCTTCGCCCAGTGGCAACAGCACGGGCTGATGGCCGAGCCCAGTCAGGGCATCGGCAACGGCCCGCGCTTCATGCGCGGCTCCCAGTTCGGCGATGCGATCGAAGGCCTCGCCGTGCTGCAGGGCATGCGGAACGAGGTTATAGCAGACAGCGACGTGCATCATTTACCCCCAAAGGCAGGTCAAGCCGGGCAACGGCAGCATCGACCACAGCCAGGATCATCTCGTCGTAGGAAAGTCCGGATGCCCTGGCCGCCTTCGGAAAACAACTGTTCTGTTCCGGACGGGGCAGAATGCCGGGCAGGGGGTTCAGCTCGATGATGTGCGGCCGCCCCTGGGCGTCGAGCCGGACATCAATGCGGCACCAGTCGCGACAACCGAGGGCAAGGAAAGCGGACTTGCAGAGTTCCTCGATCTGCCTGCCCAGAAACGGCTCGAGCTCGGCGGGGCAGGCAAAGATCCGTAACGGGTCCTGTTCCTGGTCCCAGAGCCACTTGGCTTCGTAGGAGTAGATGGGATTGACGCCCGCCGGCAGGGTGGAAAAATCGATTTCGACAATCGGCAGTACGCGCAGGTCGCTGCCGTTGCCGATCAGGGCCACGGTGAATTCGCGACCGGGCAGGAACTCCTCGATCAATGCCGGTTGACGATACGTATCGAGCAGCCATTCCAGTTGGCGGACCAGCTCGCGACGGCTCTTGACAAGGGCCTGGTCGGTGACACCCTTACTCGAACCTTCGAGGGTCGGCTTGACCATCAGCGGATAGCGCAGTCGGGCCGGGATCTCCGCCAATGAGCCAGCCACGGCGAAACGCGGTGTGGCAATGGCATGATGCGTCAGGATTTCCTTGGTGCGTCGCTTGTCGAGACAGAGGCCGAGGGTCAGCGGGTCGCTGCCGGTGTAAGGGATGGCGAGCAGATCGAGCATGGCCGGAATCTGCGCTTCACGGCTGACGCCGTGCAGCCCCTCGGCGATATTGAACACCAGGTCGGGGCGCAGCTTGCGATACTTCTCGAAAGCGTCCAGGTCAGCTTCGACCAGCGAGACCCGATGCCGTGTCGCCAGGGCGGATTCCACCGCCCGGATGGTATGAATATCGTCCCATTCGGCGTAAAGATCGCCGGCTGGTAAACCAGGAGGTTCCGAGGGAGGTTCGGCCGGTTCTTCCATGAGAACGGGCGCATCTCCCCTCAAATTGAAGGAAAGCGCGATATGCATGTGTCAACCCCTTAAAAATACCCAGCTGCGTGAAAAAGACCTTCCGAAAGGAAGGGGCGATGGCGTCTTCAGGGCCGGTTAGCCTTGCGGCTTGCGGCTGGTCAAAGGGGTTAACTTTATCAGCGGGCACGTCTTTGGGTCCCGACCCCTGAACGCCAATCTATTTGTTGCTCGTATACGCCTGCCGGAGGGGCTTGTCAATAAAATAATGCAAGGTCAGGTTACGGGGCATTACGACTAGAATAAGTATTTGAAATCACATTGATAAAAACCTGGAATAGGGTCGACCTAAGGAGTCTGCTGACCAGTGTGTCGGGGGGGGGGCGAAGAACGAGTGCCTGGCTGGCCGCCCTGCCCGCGTAACATCATTGCTGAGCAGCGACAGCCCGAAGGCAGGTTGCAGCCGTCCGGAGGGAGGATCGCAGTTCGAACTCTGACTGGATCCGTATATAGTGGCAGTCGCTAATTCACATAGCCGCTGCCGATAGCCGACCAGGGCAGTTCCAGGCCGAGTTCAGGCACACTTTTACCAACCCAGGCGGTGAACGTGTTGCTGTTGGGCCCGGGAAAGACCTGGTAGGTCGATTTCCAGGGGTAATCGCGGGCCGCCCGGTCAACAGCCTCGATCAGTTCATCAACACCCTCGCCCCGGTGTTCCTTGAGGATGACCGGTTTCTCGCCGTACCAGAAGCGGTCCGGAACATCCGGACCGATCCTGAGGACCGGCTGGCCACGCTTCCCGCGCCAGCCAACCACGTCATATACGGTGTAGGAGCTATCGCCACTGCGTTTGGCCGCGATCCAGGTGTGAATCGCAAACCAGCCGCGCCAACCCCAGGCTGATGCCCCATAAACCTGCAGGACCGCCTCTTCGGTGACACGGGGATCAGGGGCTATTCCCGCCGGCTCACGACTGGCGGTACGCCAGTCCTGGTCAGGGGAACAACTTACCACGGCAAGCCCCATCAGTATAGTCAGCAGCAGAAGCATACCCCGCTTCATGGAAATCCGCTTCAAAATTTTCACCATACCATCTCGAAAGAATTTTCTACTATGTTAGCTCATCAGGCAGCATCTTGGGAAGTCCGCTGCAGGAAGAGCGCCGCACCGCCGGGTGTTGCTGGATGCCGGCTTCCGCGCTTCAGACAGAGGCGTCGCAAGTCATCATCGGACCGGGCTCCTCGATGCGTTCCACGC
>RRYU01016578.1_pt1 | contig 16191 bp, 11 predicted proteins | sample 2162651 | NCBI WGS metagenome assembly RRYU01 (sample SAMN10267283, study PRJNA491782) | microbial mat metagenome | isolation source: biomat in the production well | place: Japan: Minami-Kanto gas field, natural gas well KTG3 | collected 2017-06 | reverse complement strand
GGGGGGCTCGATCTGGCCGCGACCTTGAGCGCCGGCCGCCCGGTCGCCGAGCGTGGTCTCCTCGTCGAGGCCAACGGCGGGGTTGTGGAGCTGGCGATGGCCGAGCGGATCGCAGCGGGGACGGCGGCACGCCTCACCATGGCCTTCGACTCGGGCGAAGTGGTGTTGGAGCGTGACGGTCTGGCGATGCGCTCGCCTGCACGTTTCGCCGTGGTTGCCCTGGACGAAGGGGTCGGCGACGACGAGGGATTGCTGAACGCGCTCCTCGACCGGCTCGCATTCCACCTGGATCTCACCCACATCCGCGTTCACGAGGCCATCGCCTGTGACTACGACGTCGATGAGATCCTGGCCGCCCGCGCCCTTCTGCCCCAGGTCCGGGTGACCGAGGCCCAGATCGAAGCCATCTGCGGCACGGCCCTGGCGCTGGGCATCCCGTCCCTGCGGGCCTCGATCTTCGCCTCGCGTGCGGCGAGCGCCTCCGCGGCCTTGGAAGGCCGCACCGAGGTGACCGAAGAGGATCTGGCCGTCGCCGGTCGCCTGGTCCTGGCGCCGCGCGCGACCATGCTGCCGCCCATGGAGCAGCCGCCGGACGAGCCGCCGCCGCCCGAGCCGGAGGAACCCGACCAGGAGCAGGACAAGGGCGAGGATCAACAGGAGCCCAAGGAGCTGGAGGACCAGGTCCTCGAGGCCGCCAAGGCGGCGATCCCCGCGGATCTGCTCGCGCAACTGCAGCTCGGCAAGCTTCGGCGCTCGCGTGCCCGGGCGACCGGAAAGGCCGGCGCCGTCCAGAATGCGCCTCTGCGGGGGCGACCGGCAGGGGTTTTGCGCGGCGAGCCACGTGCCGGACTGCGTCTGAATGTGGTCGAGACCCTGCGTGCAGCCGCGCCCTGGCAGCGACTTCGCCGGGAAGAGATCGCGCGTTTCGGTGGTGAGTCGACCCGGATCGAGATCCGCCAGGACGACTTCCGGATCACCCGTTTCAAGCATCGCTCGGAGACCACGACCATCTTCGTCGTCGATGCCTCGGGCTCCTCCGCACTGCACCGTCTGGCCGAGGCCAAGGGCGCGGTCGAGTTGCTCCTGGCCGACTGCTATGTCCGTCGCGATCGCGTCGCCCTGGTCGCCTTTCGCGGCCAGTTCGCAGAGGTGCTGTTGCCGCCGACGCGCTCGCTGGTCAGGGCCAAGCGCTCGCTGGCCAGTCTGCCGGGTGGTGGCGGCACGCCGCTCGCTTCCGGAATCGACCTCGGCATGATGCTGGCGGATTCGGTCAAGCGCCGGGGCGGCACGCCGATCCTCATCCTCATGACCGACGGTCGCGCCAACGTGGCGCGGGACGGCACAGGCGGCCGCGCACGGGCCAACGATGATGCACTCTCCGCGGCCCGGCTGGTTCGGTCGGTCGAGATCACCTCCTTGGTGATCGACACCTCCCCGCGCCCGCAACAGCAGGGGCGGGATCTGGCGGTGGAGATGGGTGCACGCTATCTCCCTTTGCCGCATGCGGATGCGACCTCCCTCTCCCACGCCGTGCGTGCGGCGGGTTGACTCCCCGGAAGAGCAGTTGAACCGAAAGGCGCAACGCCCGGGATCGCCGAGTTGCTCTCGGTCCGCCGGCCGTCAGGCTCGCGCAGCATCCCGAGTCCAGCTCGAGGAGCCCTGCGGTGGCTCGATGCTCGGGGATTCGCATCATGGGTGATGCTCCGAGCTGGGAGGTCGACGGTCGCGACTGGCCGAATCGTGTGGCCAGTCGCTTCGTGAACGCAGGCGGCCTGCGTTGGCATGTCCAGCAGATGGGCGCCGGGCCGACGCTGCTGCTGCTCCATGGCACAGGTGCTGCGACCCATTCATGGCGTGCCTTTGCTCCGGCACTCGCCGAGCATTTCACCGTCATCGCGCCGGATCTCCCCGGTCACGGATTCACGAGCGCCTTGCCGTCGAAACGCATGTCCCTGCCCGGGATGGCCGGTGCAGTCCAGGGGTTGATCCGTGAGATCGAGTGCGTACCCGACCTGGTGCTCGGGCACTCGGCGGGTGCCGCGATCCTGATTCGGATGTCCCTGGATGGGTTCATCCAGCCGCGCGGACTGGTAAGCCTGAACGGCGCACTCATGCCCTGGCGCGGGCTCCCGGCGCACATCTTTTCCCCGGCCGCCAAGTTGATGGCTGCCAATGTCCTGGTGGCGCGCCTTTTCGCCCGGCGGGCCGCCGATCGGCGCGTGGTCGAGCGCCTGGTCAGCAGCACGGGCTCGACCCTGGAGCCGGCCGGGGTCGACCTCTATCAGCAGCTCATCCGACATCCCTCGCACGTCCGCGCCAGCCTGGCCATGATGGCCCACTGGGATCTGGCCGGGCTCGCGCGTGACCTGAGCCGTCTCGAGCCACCACTCTTCCTGGTCGTGGGGGAGCAGGACATGACGGTGTCTCCCTCGGAGGCTCGCCGGGTGCGCGAGCGACTCCCGAGCGCCGAGGTCATCCCGATTGCGGGTCTTGGGCACCTGGCCCATGAGGAGCGCCCACTTGAGGTGGCAGACCTGGTCACGGGTTTGGCGGAGCGGCTTGGGCTCGAACCCCCTGACAGAGTTTGTCTTTGATTTGATCCAGAAGGGGCTGACAAAACGTCAATCCTGCTATAATGTCAACTGGCATTGACATAACAGAAGGTAACGCGGACTTGACACTTGCTGCGCCAAAGGTCTCTGAGGATATCTCAGGTCGCACCAAACCCCATGCCGTCATCATCGGCAGCGGTTTCGGTGGTCTGGCCGCGGCGATTCGTCTCGGCGCGCGCGGTTTCCGCGTCACCGTGCTGGAGCGCCTGGACGCGCCCGGTGGTCGAGCCTACGTCCACAAGGTCGATGGCTTCACCTTCGACGCCGGCCCCACGATCATTACCGCCCCCTTCTTGCTCGATGAGCTGTGGGGGCTCTGTGGTCGCAGGTTCGCCGACGAGATCGAGATCAAGCTGATGGATCCCTTCTACCGGATCCGCTTCCATGACGGGAAGATCTTCGACTACAACGGGGACGCGGATGCGGTGAAGGCGCAGATCGCCAAGATCTCGCCCCGGGATGTCGAGGGCTACGATCTTTTCATGGCCCACAGTGAGGCGATCTTCAAGATCGGTTTCGAGCAGCTCGGCCATGTACCCTTCAACGCCTGGACCGATATGCTCAAGATCGTCCCCGAGATGGTCAAGCTCGGGAGCTATCGCAGCGTCTATGCGATGGTCTCCAAGTACATCAAGGATCCCTACATCCGGCAGGTCCTCTCCTTCCATCCCTTGCTGATCGGTGGAAATCCTTTCTCGGTGACCTCGATCTACACCCTGATCTCCTTTCTGGAGCGCAAATGGGGTGTGCATTCGGCCATGGGCGGCACGGGTGCTCTCGTCAACGGCATGGTCAGTCTCATCGAGGGCCAGGGCGGCACGATTCGCTACCGTGAAGAGGTCGAGCAGATCCTGGTCAAGGATGGGACGGCGACGGGGGTTCGGCTCAAGTCCGGCGAGGCGATTCCGGCACATGTGGTCGTCTCCAATGCCGATGCGGCCTGGACCTATCGCTATCTTTTGCCTGCCGAGCATCGCAGCCATTGGACGGATCAGAAGATCGATCGCGCCCAGTACTCCAATGGCCTCTTCGTCTGGTATTTCGGCACCAAACGTCGGTATCCGGACGTTGCCCACCACACGATCCTGCTCGGTCCTCGCTATGAGGGTCTCCTCAAGGACATCTTCAAGCACAAGCGTTTGGCAGAGGATTTCAGTCTGTATCTCCATCGCCCGACGGCGACGGATCCGGCCCTCGCTCCGGAGGGCTGCGACACCTTCTATGTCTTGGCTCCGGTCCCGCACCTCGAGGGCGAGACCGACTGGGCGACGGAGGCTGAGCCATACAGGGCCCGGATTGCCCGTTATCTGAGTGAAACCGTCCTGCCGGGGTTGGAGGACGAGGTCGTCGCCTCGCTCGTGACGACTCCGCAGGATTTCCAGGACAGGCTTCTGTCCTACCACGGGGCCGGGTTCAGTCTTGAGCCCATCCTCTTGCAGAGTGCATGGTTCAGACCGCACAACGCGAGCGAAGAGGTGAAAGGCCTTTACTTGGTCGGTGCGGGGACGCATCCGGGAGCAGGTGTTCCCGGTGTCCTATCGTCGGCCCGTGTCCTTGATACGGTGGTGCCCGATGCCTCAACCTATGCTTAAGACCGATCACGCGAGCGCGGCGGACCTCGCCGCCTGTCGCCAATTGCTGCGAACCGGATCGCGATCCTTCTACGCGGCATCCTTCCTCCTGCCGCAGCGCATCCGTGATCCGGCCATTGCACTCTATGCGTTCTGTCGTATCGCCGACGATGCGATCGACTGCGCGGCCGACATTCCGGGCGAGCAGGCGCGGGCGCTCGACGAGCTTCGTGAGCGCTTGGACCTCGTCTATCAGGGTCGGCCGATCGACGCCTACACGGACCGCGCACTCGCCGACGTCGTCGAGTGTTTCGGCATCCCAAAGGCATTGCTCGAGGCGCTGCTGGAAGGGTTCGAGTGGGATTCGGAAGGCCGACGCTTCGAAGACCTCTCCGGCGTCTATGATTACTCAGCCCGCGTCGCAGGGACCGTCGGTGCCATGATGGCCGCCCTGATGGGCGCCCGGACCTCGCAATTGGTGGCGCGTGCCTGTGACCTGGGTGTCGCCATGCAGTTGACCAACATCGCCCGCGATGTCGGAGAAGACGCCCGAAACGGCCGCCTCTACCTCCCGATGCAGTGGATGCGCGAGGCCGGCATCGACCCCGAGGAATGGCTTGCGAAGCCCGTCTTCAACGAGGCCCTTGCGAGCGTGATCGAGCGCCTGCTGCGTGCCGCCGATACCCTCTACATGCGTTCCGATTCGGGGATCGCCGGGCTTCCCATGGGCTGTCGCGCCGGCATCAATGCAGCACGTTACCTCTATGCCGAGATCGGGCGCCAGGTCGAGCGTCAGGGCCTCGACTCCATCTCTCGCCGCGCCATCGTGCCGGGGAGCCGCAAGGTCCAGCTCTTAGCCCCGATCCTCGGGACCGCGGTGCTGTCGCCGCGCTATGTCTCGGCGCCCGCTTTGGAAGAGACGCGCTTCCTGGTCGACGCCGTGGTCTACTCGGGCCATCGCTCACTGGAAGAGACGTCGGCGGCTCCGGCGGGTATCGGAAATCGCGTGATCTGGGTGCTGGAGCTCTTCGAGCAGCTCGAAGAGCGCGAGCGTGCCCTCAACAACTGATCCGCGTCTCCGGTGAGCAGCCAAGGCTCGTTGAGCCGCGACGTTTGCTCGACACCGATGGATCCGTGCTGGGCACGGTTTTGGATCTAAGGAGAAGCTGATGATTTGTCATCCTCGGCAAACATCAGCACATGAATCGAAAACGCGGTTACCGAGTCGCTCCATTTTTGGTTGCTCAGGCGACTCGGCATGACGACACATCCGTGTGTCCTCGTGCCCTAGGGGTGTCCGCCGCCCGGAGGCGGGGCCTCCATACCCATCTCCCGAATGCTGTAGCCTTCCGGGATCTCGAAGATGTCGGCAGGGATCGCCTCCTTGCGGATCACCGTGACCTCGGTCTCGGTCTCCATCCTGGTGCCCATCATCTCCATCTTGGCCTTGGTGAGGATGGGATAGCCCTTGATCTTGCTCATCTCCGCGCGTTGGGCCTCGCCTGCAGGTGAGTTTGCAAGGACGCCGCCGGGTCCGGACATGCTCATCATGTCGGTGTATCGGGTCACGTCGATGTCGACGTCTTCAGTGGCCCAGATCTCTTGCTCGATGCCCACCATCCCGGTCTTGGTCACCCGGTACTGCTTGGTGTTCCACTCGCCGATCTGTTTGGTCTCTCCGGTGGCCTCGACCTTGATCGTCATATCCCCCATCATGGCGCGCATCTGCTCTGCGGCCGGTCCGGACATGCTCTCCATGACCGACTTGACGTCGATCGGGAGATACTCCTTCGCGTCATGATTGATGAAGGTGATGGTCCCGGCGCTCAGGTCCATGATCATGTCGGTGGCATCGGGCCCTTCGTTGACCACCTTCATCTTTTCATACGCCAGATAGGTCCTGGATCGATCCTCGGTCGGTCCTTCTCCCATCATTCCAGAGCCGCGGTTGATCGTCTCGATATAGAAACCCTCGGCATCCGCGATCGCGCCTGACACCGGGAGCAGGGCTCCCAGCAGCAGGGGCAGCGCGAAGCGCCGGGTCCGGCCTGGTGGACGCTCGATGCTCGAGCCTTGCGGATTCATCATGCTCATTCCTCTCGGTGATGGGGTTGTGGTTGATTCTCGAATCGACTGGACCCTCGCTCGGGCTATTCGCCGAGATTGCGCCGGTCGAGCACCCGCTTGGCCTTGCCGACGAAGCGTTCGATGCTCCTCGGCTCGACCAGATCGACATGGGCGCGGATGCCGGCGACCGTCTGGATCTCGCGACTGATCCGCTCGCAGAGTGCCTGCATGCGGTCCATACGGTCCGAGAAGAGCTCGGGGCGGATCTCGACCTTGACATGGACCTCGTCGAGTGTGCCGGGGCGGGCGACCTCGATGAGATAGTGCGGCGTGGTGCCCTCGACCCGCAGGAGGGCCTCCTCGATCTGTGACGGGAAGACGTTGACCCCGCGGATGATGAGCATGTCGTCGGTCCGTCCGGTCACTCGGCTCATGCGCGTCGTGCGTCGCCCACAGGCGCAGGGCCCACGGAACAGACGCGCGATGTCGCGTGTGCGATAGCGGATCAGCGGCATGGCTTCGCGGGTGAGTGTGGTGATCACCAGCTCGCCCGGCTCGCCCTCCTGGACCGGCTCGAGCGTCTCCGGGTCAAGACACTCGACCAGAAAGTGATCCTCCTGGATGTGCATCCCGGTGCGCTCGGGGCACTCCCCGCTGACACCGGGTCCAATGACCTCGGACAGACCGTAGTTGTTGAAGGCGGCGATGTCGAGTTGGTCCTCGATCTCGCGCCGCATGTCCTCGGTCCAGGGCTCTCCGCCGAAATGTCCGTAGCCGATCGGCAGGGAGCGCGGATCGATCCCCAGCTCACGCGCCGAATCAGCGATGGTCAGGGCATAGCTCGGGGTGCAGATGAGGACCTCCGGGTCCAGGTCGCGCATGATCTCGATCTGGCGACGCGTGTTGCCCGCCGCCGCCGGGATGATGGCGGCACCGACCCGCTCGATCCCGTAGTGCAGGCCGAACCCCCCGGTGAAGAGCCCGTAGCCGAAGGCGACCTGTGCCGTGTGCTCGGGTCTGAGCCCCCCAGCGACCAGGAAGCGTGCGCAGAGGTTCGACCAGGTCTCCAGGTCGCGCGCCGTATAGGCGACGAATGTGGGTCGACCTGTCGTGCCTGAGGAGCCGTGGATGCGCGCGACCTCCTTCCGGGGCACGGCCAGGAACCCGAGCGGATGTTGACGGCGCAGGTCGTCCTTCGTGGTCAGAGGCAGACGACGCACGTCGGCGAGCGAGCGGATACTCTGCGGGCCGATCTCGCGATGGGCGAGCTGATCGCGGTAGAAAGGCACCCGCGCGACCCGCGCGACCAGATCACGCAGGCGCTCGACCTGCAACGCCTCGATGCTGTCGCGTGGCAGGGTCTCGGCATCCGGATCCCAGATGCGGTGCTCGGTCTGCCGGTTGGCCTCGTGAGTCTGTCCTGGCATGGTCCTCGATCCGTTGGTGTGTCGTATCGGCGCGAACACTTCCGCGTCGAGGCCTGATGCCGACGTCTGAATTCAGGCTGGCCCATCGAAAATCCTGAACCGCGTCCACAACTGCGGCCGCAGACTCACGCCAGCGCGGCGCCAACCGACAACAGCGCATCTCCGGCGTAACACGGTTCAGCCGGAGACGAAGCTCATCAGCTCATCGCCGTCGACCACGTGCAGTCCTCTCTCCAGAAGCACCTGGATGGCCCGGTCAGGGTCCTCGAAGCGGAAGATCAGGATCGCCTTGTCGCCGCGTCTGAGCGAGAAGGCGTACATGTACTCGATGTTGAGGCCGGCGCCCTCCAGCACGGCCAACGCCTCGGCCAAACCGCCGGGGCGATCGAGCACGTCGACTGCGACCACCTCGGTGAGATTCACCACCCAGCCAGCCTCTTCCAAGACTTGTTTGGCCTTGTCCCATTCGCGCACGATCAGGCGCAGGATCCCGAACTGGGCGGTGTCCGCGAGCGAGAGCGTGAGGATGTTGATCCCCGCCTCGGCGATCGCCTCCAGAGGTGCACCCAGGCGCCCCGGACGGTTTTCCAGAAAGAGAGAGACCTGTTGTAGCTTCATGCTTCGCGTCCCCTTGGTCTTTAAATCGATTGAGTAGTCTTGTCGGAGGCTGGCTCAGCGCCGATCCAGGACCCGCTTCGCCTTCCCCTCGCTGCGCGCGATGCTGCGCGGCTCGACGAGACGCAGTTGGACACGGATCCCGAGGATATGCTCGATCGCCTTGGCCAGGCGCGCGCGGACGTCCTCGAGTGCCCGGATCTTGTCGCTGAAGACCTCGGGTGTGACCTCCACCTCGACGGCCATCTGATCCAGCCCCTGGTCGCGGGTCAGGATGATCTGATAATGCGGGAGCGTTCCCTCGACAGCCAGAAGTGCGGCCTCGACCTGAGAGGGATACACGTTCACTCCACGGATGATGAACATGTCGTCCGAACGGCGACCGATGCGGCGCATGCGCCTGATCGTGCGCCCGCAATCGCAGGGCTCGCTGATCAGCGAGGTGATGTCGCGGGTGCGATAACGGATCATCGGCATCGCCTTCTTGCTCAGTGTCGTGAGCACCAGCTCGCCCTCCTCGCCGTCCGGCAGGACCTCGCCCGTCTCGGGGTCGATGATCTCGGGGTAGAAGTGATCCTCGAAGATGTGCAGTCCCTCCTGGACCGAGCATTCACTGGCGACCCCGGGGCCGATGATCTCCGAGAGACCATAGATGTCGTAGGCATTGATCCCGGCAGCTGCCTCGATGTGATCGCGCATCCCATCGGTCCATGGCTCCGCCCCGAAGATGCCGACGCGCAGCGGCAGCTCGCGCAGGTCAACGCCCAGCTCACCGGCACGCTCGATCAGATAGGTGAAATAGCTCGGCGTGCAGCAGAGTGCCGAGACGCCGAAGTCACGGATCAGCATGATCTGGCGGTCCGTATTCCCACCCGAGATGGGGACGACGGTCGCGCCGAGCGCCTCCGCGCCATAGTGGGCCCCGAGACCACCCGTGAAGAGCCCGTAACCAAAGGCATTTTGCAGGATGTCGCCCCGATGCAGACCACAACAGGCCAGAGTGCGCGCCATTACCTCGGACCAGACCCCGACGTCCTCCTGCGTGTAGGCGACCACGATCGGCTTGCCGGTCGTCCCGGAGGAGGCATGCAGCCGGACGACCTCGCTCATGGGGCTGGCGAAGAGGCCGAATGGGTAGGTGTCACGCAGGTCGGTCTTGACCGTGAAGGGGAGCTGCTGGATGTCTTCGAGACGCCGGATCGAATCCGGGGTCAGACCACGCTCCTCCATCCGGGCGCGAAACAGGGTCACGTTCCGGTAGGCGCGAGTCACGACGGCGCGGAGCCGCTGCAGTTGGACCTGTCTGAGAGCCGTTTCAGGCAGGAAGTCGGAGGCGCTGGCAGGGTGGAAACCGCCCTCCGCGTCGTTCCAGAGCTCTTTCAGCATGGTCATCCTCTCAATGGTGTTGGGAGATCGAGCGCTGGCGCGCGGCCTCGCGACCCAGCGCGAAGGCCTGATCATTGATCTTGTGAAGCTTTTCCGCGAGATGCGCGTAGATCGCCGCCATCCAGTGCTCCTGCGGGATGTCCAGTACCGTCGACACGGCGCCGAGCAACGCGACATTGAGGCTCTTCTTGTTCTTGAGTGTCCCGGCCGCGATCAGATCCGGGCCGATCAGGACACCGCCGGGGCGCAGCACGGGTCGGTTGATCTCCACCTGGGTCTCTTCGAGAACCAGGAGGACGTCCGCCTCACCGCGCGGAACCATCGGACTCAGGACCTGCGTGCCGTAGCGCACGTCACTGCTGACCGAGCCGCCGCGTTGGCTCATGCCATGCAGCTCGCTCTTCTTGACGTCGAATCCCGCCCGAAATGCGGCATCGGCCAGCATGTCGGAGGCCGTCAGGACCCCCTGGCCACCGAGTCCGGCGATGACGATGTTCTTGACCTCTTGCATCAGGCTCTCCAGCTGGAACGCGTCCCGAGCGAAACCGATGTGTCTTTCGGAAATGTCACCTGAGGTGGTGGACACCAAAGACCCCGTGATGGACGTGCTCGGGACATCGAAAATGATGAAATCTCTGCACCCTGTCGAGGGTGCAGATCCTTGGCTCGCGGCACTGTCCGTGCCCATTCTGACCCATGCATCCGCGTCGAGGCTTGGTCTGAGCTAGGCGTCTGCCAGCGCTGCGGCACAGGCGTGCTGACGCGCCGACTCGGCCGCCGCCTTGTCGTAGAACCGGATCTTGGGCGCTGCCAGGACGCAGGGCTGACGGGTCACGATCAGCGACAACTCGGGCTTGGCGAGCAGGTCTGCGATGAGATCCTTGAGTGAGAGAGTCTTGTCCGTCGTCTCGACGACGTGGACGTTTTGGACGCCCATGGCGTGCGCCAGCGCCTCGAAGCTCATCTTGCTGGAGGGTGAATGATCGAGAGAGCGCCCGGTGCCCGGATGCTCCTGAAGCCCGGTCATGGCGGTGGTGCCGTTGTCGAGGATCATCACCAGATGGCCCGTGGGCGGCGGGTTGTAGACCATCTCCGCGATCCCGGTCAGGCCTGAGTGGACGAAGGTCGAGTCGCCGATCACGCTGACGACTCGCCGCGCCTGCTCTTCGGGCAGCACATGACGCAGACCCAGGCCGACGCCGATGCTGGCACCCATGCAGACACAGGTGTCCATGGCTGAGAAGGGCGGCAGCACCCCGAGCGTATAACAGCCGATGTCGCCGGAGACGATGCAGTCGAGCTCTTTGAGCGCCTGAAACACCTCGCGGTGCGCGCAGCCCTGACAGAGCTCCGGCGGCTTGCCTTTGGGGGCGATGGGCTCGGGGCTGGTGTCGCCGGCCAGGATGCGCCGCACACGCGCCACGTCCAACTCGCCGAAGCGATACATCTCCGCTTTGCCCTCGGCCTGGATGCCGGCTGCGCGGAGGTCGTGAACCAATACCGGGTCGCCCTCTTCGACGACGACGAGACGCTCCACTCCCGACGCGAAGACACGGATGCGATCCATCGGCAGCGGATAGGTCATGCCGATCGTCAGGTGGCTCGCCTCGGGGGCTGCCTCGCGCGCGTGGACCGCGCTGATTCCGGTGGTGATGATCCCGAGACGCGAATCACCGGCATCGATCCGGATCGGTCCTTCGGACTCGTTCCAGGCTGCGATCTCGACAAGCTTCGCGCGCAGACGATGATGCGCCGGCTTGGCATAGGCCGGGATCATGACGCGCACGGGGATGTTTCGATTGAAGTTCGGCTCGCTCACGCCAGAAACCGGCGGGCGCGGCTGCACGACCGTCTTGGAATGACAGACGCGCGTGGTGAGACGCAGCAGCACCGGGATCTTCCAACGCTCCGAGATCTCGAAGGCGAGCAGCGTGAAGTCATACGCCTGTTGGGAATCGATGGGCTCGAGCGTCGGCACCACAGCTGCGCGTGAATAGTGCCTGTTGTCCTGCTCATTCTGGCTGGAGGCCATGCCCGGGTCGTCGGCCGAGACCACCACCAGGCCGCCGTCGACATCCGTATAGGTGGCGGTGAAGAGTGGGTCGGCCGCCACGTTGAGCCCGACGTGCTTCATGGTGACCAGGGTGCGCGCGCCGGCGAAGGCGGCGCCGAGCGCGACCTCCAGCGCTACCTTCTCGTTCGGTGACCACTGTGCATGCCCGCCGAGGCGGTCGAAGGTCTCCAGGATCTCGGTCGACGGCGTCCCGGGGTACCCGGTCCCGAGACGAACCCCGGCATGCAGGGCGGCCAGTGCCACCGCGTCATCACCGCTCAGTAACTGCCGTTCTCCGCTTGTCATCGTCGACTCACTCTCCGTCAAGGCGTCAGGGGGCTGCCATTATCCTCATCAATGCTGTCATGCAGCAAGCCGGCCCGGATCCGGGGACAGGGCGCAACAGGCTTTTGCGCGCCGTCGAGCTTCAAGCCCCGGGTCCTGGTCTCAGTGCCTCCGGCCCTTGGGCCCCGGCGACACTGGGCCAAACCTACAATCGTGTCAATCAAACCGCCAACCCGGCATCGTCCCGTAGCAAGGCACCCTGTGTCGCCTCCGGAATCACCTTGGAATCCCCATGAGCCACCTCACGCCCCTGGTCCAGGACGAGGACGCGGTCGACCCAATCCAGCCCTGCGGGTCGGTGTGTGATGAGCAGAACGGTACGACCGGCCATGAGTCGATCCAGCGCCTGCATGAGGCTGCGCTCGGTCTCGGCGTCGAGTCCCTCGGTGGGCTCGTCGAGGAGCAGGATGGGGGCGTCCTTCAACAGCGCGCGTGCGACGGCGATGCGGCGGGCCTGACCGCCGGAGAGACGCACGCCGGTCTCGCCGACCCAGGTGTTGTAGCCCTCGGGGAGCTCGCTGATGAAGTCGTGGATCTGGGCGACGCGGCAGGCGGCCTCGATCGCCTCCTGCGACGAATCCGGTGCGGCGATCATGAGGTTTTCGCGGATCGTGGTATCGAAGAGATGAGTCTGCTGGCTGACCACGGCGATATGGCTGCGCAGATCATCGCCGTGGAAGGCGGTGATGGAGTGCCCGCCGATCTGGATGTCGCCCCTATCCGGCTCCCAGAAGCGCAGCAGCAGATTGAACAGAGTGCTCTTGCCCGACCCGGTGGCGCCGACGACTGCGGCGCGGGTGCCTTCGGGGATCTCGAGATGGATGTCGGCCAGCGCAGGGGAGGCCGCATCCGGGTAGCTGAAACCGACGCCGCTGAACCGAATGTCGAAACGGTCCGGGCGCGGCGACGGCGTGGTCGGCTCGATGACTGCAGGCTCGGTGTCGACGATGGCGAAGAGCCGCCGGGCGGAGGCCAGGGTGCGCCCGAGCAGCTGGAAGGCGTGTGGAAGGGGGGCGACGGCCTCGAAGCTGGCGAGCGTGAAGAGCGCGAGCATGGCCAACTGCGGCGGCATGAGTGTGCCGCTGTGAACCATGGGAATCCCCAGCCAGAGCACCACCCAGAGACTCAGGTTGGCACTCAAGCCCACTGCGGCTTGGGTCAGGCCATGGTCGCTGCTGAGTGTGGACTGGTCGGCGATCAGGCGTCGACCGATGCCGTCGATGCGCCGGGCTTGTCGCTCGTTGGAGCCATAGATGGTCAGCTCCGCCATGCCCTGGACCCCGTCGATGACGGCCGCGCGCAGCTCGGCCTCGTCCTCGGCCAGACGCCGTCCGGGTGCCTGTCCGCGCGCCTGTGACCAGATGGGCAAGATGACTCCGGCGAGCAGGAGGAAGCCGAGTCCGGAGAGCGCGAGCAGCGGGTCGTGCAGCAGGAGGAAGATGAAGAAGAGCAGGGCGCTGATGGCGGCGACCGCCACCGGTACCAGGACGCGCACATAGAGGTTGTCCAGCGCATCGATGTCGGCACGGATGCGGCTCAACAGGTCGCCGCTGTGATACTGCTGCAGCCGCGCGGGTGCCAGCGGCTCGAGGTGCCGATAGAACCAGACCCGCAGCCCGGCGATCAGCCGGAAGGTGGCCTCGTGATTGACGATCCGTTCGCTGTAACGCCCGGCCGTCCGCACGACGGCGCTGAGCCGGATCAAGGCTGCCGGGGCGAAATAGTTGATGGCGATCCCGGTCGCACCGGCGACGGCCATGGCCGTGATGAACCAGCCTGCCAGGGCCATCAGGGTCACGTTGGCCAGGACGGTGAGCAGGGCGATCAGGGTGCCGGCAACCATCCAAGTCCGATAGGGCCGGAACAGGGTCCATAGACGCAACAGCTCCTTCATCGATCGTCGTCCTTCATTCTGTTTCCGAGTGATTGATTAGCGGATGTGCCTTCGCCGCCCTGGCCGTAGGCCGCGATCATGCGTGCATAGATCCCGTTCGTCGCGGCGAGCCTCTCATGCGTCCCGGACTCGGCGATCCGGCCCCTGTCCATCACCAGGATCCGATGTGCACGGCGCACCGTCGCCAGTCGATGGGCGACCACCAGCAGCGTCCGGCCTTGGGCCAGCTCTTCGATCCCCTCCTGGACCAGACGCTCGCTCTCGGGGTCCAGGTTGGCCGTCGCCTCGTCCAGGATGACCAGAGGTGCGTCGCGCAGGAAGGCGCGGGCGAGTGCGATGCGCTGGATCTGACCGCCCGAGAGACCGGCACCGCGTTCGCCCACCAGGCTGTCGTAGCCAGCGGGCATGGCCTCGATGAAGTCTGCAGCACGGGCGCGCAGTGCCGCCGCCCGGACGGCGTCGAGATCCGCATCCGGGCGACCCAGGCGGATGTTGTCGCCGATGGTCCCTTGAAAGAGACGGGGCTGCTGCGGGACCCAGGCGAGGTGTCGGCGCCAATCCTCGAGGTCGAGATCGGCGAGGGCCTGATCGCCGATCAGGATCCGCCCGGAGGTCGGCGACAGGAACCCGAGCAGAAGATTGATGACTGTGGTCTTGCCCGCCCCGCTGGTTCCCACCAGCGCGACCCGGTCACCGGCAGGAACCTCGAGATCGACTCCGCGCAGCGCGTCGCGTCCCTCTTCATAGCTGAAATGGACGTCCTCGAAACGCAGTCCGAACGGTCGCGGGGCCTGTAGCCGCTCGCGGCCGGGCGATGCCTGCCCGGGTTCCGCGTCGAGCACGCGGATCATCTGCTCGGCGGCCGCGGCTGCGGCCATCCGGGCGTGATACTGAGTCCCCATGTTGCGCAGCGGTGCATAAAACTCAGGGGCCAGCATCAGAATGAAAAGACCCTGGAAATAGGTGATCTCCGGGAGGGCCATCAGCCACTCCGGCATCGGCATCACGAGTCCGTAGAGCCGAAATCCGACGAAGACCGCGATGATGGCGATGCCGATCGCGGCGAAGAACTCCAGGACGGCCGAGGAGAGAAAGGCGACCCGCAAGACCTGCATGGTGCTGCTGCGATAAGCGTTGGAGATCCGCTCGACCTCGTCGGCCTCGTGGCGGCTCGCCCCGAACAGCTTCAGCGTCGTCAGACCCTGAATGACATCCAGGAAGTGCGCGCTCATGCGAGTGAGCTCCTTCCACTGGCGCTGGTTCTTGCTCTGGGCGCTCGAGCCGATGATGATCATGAAGAGCGGGATCAGGGGCGCGGTCACCAGCATGATCAGACCGGCCACCCAGTCCGCCGGGAACACCATGACCAGGATGGCCGCGGGCAGGATCATGGTCAGGGTCATGGCGGGCAGGAAGCGGGCGTAGTAGCCCTCCAGGTCATCGATCCCCTTGGTGAGCATCTCGACCAGGGCGCCGCTGCGCTCGTTGGCCAGATAGCGCGGACCGAGACGCTGCAATTGGCGGTAGATCTGGTCGCGAAGGCCGGCTCGGATCTGTGCGGCGGCCTCGAAGGCGGAGCGCTCGCCCAGCCAGACCGTCAGGCCACGCAGCATGAAGAGACACAGCAGAACCGCCATCCAGGGACCGATGTCCGTGAGGCCTGCCCCTTCGAAGATTACGGCGTTGAGGACGAAAGCCAGGAGCCACGCCTGTGCGATGGCGAGGAGGCCGTGACCCGCGCCGAGCCCGATCGTGCGTGAAAGCGCATTGCCGGCGAGCGGACGGTGGGACTTGAGCCAGACGTTGACAGACATGGTGCGGTATGCCGAGAGGCGGGTCGGTTGACCCTGAGCAGGGGAGCATAAGGAACCGAGTGCCGGACGGGCAATGAAAAACACGCGTTCGAGGCCGAGCGCGACCTGACAACCGATCTGCTCCAGGCCATCGGCGTAATGAAGTCTGGAGATGGACGGCTGGTATGGCCCCCGGTACTTATGGGCCCGGCACTGGCCGCGAGACAGGAGATTGGGCTCTCCAAGCGCAGCTCGCGGAGCTTCTCGGGGTCTCGGTTCGCACCCTGCAAGGTTGGGAGCAGGGGCGCAAGCGACCCAGCGGCGCCGCACGGACCCTACTCGCGATCGCTCGTCGTAACCCTATAAGGCCCTGCGCGATGTCGCCGAAGACTTTTGCACCGCCGACTGATATTTTGAGGTTTGGGGGG
>RRYU01003667.1_pt1 | contig 16198 bp, 9 predicted proteins | sample 2162651 | NCBI WGS metagenome assembly RRYU01 (sample SAMN10267283, study PRJNA491782) | microbial mat metagenome | isolation source: biomat in the production well | place: Japan: Minami-Kanto gas field, natural gas well KTG3 | collected 2017-06 | reverse complement strand
TTTCATTTCCCTGATTAATTAAGCACTGCGTGGCGGTGGATGAGCAATTTCCTTCTAGCTAAATTCGATTACGCAACTCTAACCTGATTACGCCCTTCCCTTTTTGCAGTGTACATGGCGCTATCGGAGTTATGGATCAGCATTTCCCATGTGTCGGCGCTGTCCGGATAGGATGAGACCCCGATACTGATAGTGAACTTCAGGTTTTCTATCTCTTCAGTGGAGAAGTGATGGTTACTGACTTTCTTTTGCAGGCGCTCTGCTAACTCTTTTGCAACACTATTGTCTGTTTCAGGGAGTAGTACGATAAACTCCTCTCCTCCATATCTGGCAGCATGATCGGTGCTTCTAATGGATTCGACCAGTAGTTTGGAGAAGCTCTTGAGTGTTCTGTCTCCGACACGATGTCCATAGGTGTCATTAATCTGTTTAAAATGATCAATGTCGATCAAAAACAATGATACAGAATGCTTGTATCTCTGTGCGCGCTTGATCTCCTGTTTGATTAGCTGTTCAAAACGCATTCGATTATATAAGCCTGTCAACGCATCATGGCTGGCAAGATAGTCGAGCTCTTTTTCTGAAGTTTTACGCAGATTGATCTCTCTTTTTAATCTGCGGTTCCAGATAAAGATCCAGATCATAATGAAAAGCATACCGGTTATAACTTCGATCATGAGTCGATAGTCTGTGGTTTCGACATATTCACGTTTTATCCAACGCTGGAGTATCTGATGCGATTGAGCGCTTGAGATGTCTTTAAATGCCTTGTTAATGATTGAGTGTAAGATTGGCTCAGTTTTTACAATAAACAGGGTTAAATCCATAATAATTGGCGTTTTTCCAACAACGCGTATGTTATGTAAACCCATTTCTGCAATGTGATAGCTTGCCAGTGCCATGGTTGCGAGCATTGCATCAAATTTTCCATTAGCAACCCCCTCCAGACCCTGTTGAATATTTTCTACCTCTATGAAGCGATGCTCTGGAAAATGTTTGAATATATCTGAGGTATATCCATAGTCCTTTATGATTGCGATCTTTTTATCTTTAATCTCATCAAGACTATCTACATAGTTACTCCTGTAATCCATAATAATCACAATAGGATTTTGGCTGTAGGTATCAATAGGCTTGAATAACCCATTTAAGATGGTGTCCGCAGCATCACCTGATATCACAGGCACTTCTCTCTGGCTCGCCAAATGTAGTGCTTCTGTCCATTTTTTTACCGGAACAGGCTTAAATTTAAGGCCTGTTTTTTTCTCTACCAGTTTTAAATGATCTGCAACAATACCGATATAGTTACCATCGTCTGTAAACGCTTCGTAGGGCAGCCAATTTGGGTCGCCTGTAAACAGTACCTGCTGGTTGCGCTTAATCCAGTCTATCTCACGGGTTGTTAGAAGATTCTGTTTGCGTTGGTGTTGAACGTAGAAGAAAGCAGCGTCGACTTTTGTATGATCTATGAACCCCAGCTGTGCATAGGTCTCCCCCATTTTGATGTAACGACTCTCCTCATAGACACCAATATCTACAAACTCTGCCAGCATCATTTCAGATATTTTTTTCGCTTCATAACGCAAATGATCGCGAGTCTGTTTCTGGGTATGGTACTTTTCCATAATCATATCGATGATCTCTTCTGGATGTTTTAACGCAAACTCCCAGCCACGGGTAACAGCTCGAATAACCTTTTCGACCCGATCCGGATGTTGCTCTATTTCGGCTTCGCTGGTAAAAAGGTTATCGCCATAAAAGTCGATCCCATAATCTCTTGGATCAATTAATATGATCTCTTTTTGATGCTGCTCAAACCAGTAGGGTTGGCTTGAGATATAACCACTGATGGCTTCAACACTTTTCTCAACCAGAACCTCCTTTTTAAAGTTTTGTGGTATGGAGATAATCTGTTCAATCGAGCCTAATGTTTTTTGTATCATGGCCAGTAACGATGCATTACCGTCACTCCCCAGATCAGACATAACCCGTTTATTTTTCAAATCATAAGCGGTTTTAATTCCAGATTCCCTGAGTGCGATTAGTACCAAAGGAGAGTGTTGGAAATACTGCGCGAGCAATACTACTGGCTTACCTTTCATCCGTGATAAGACCAGACCGGCATCTGAAACTCCATATTCAGCCCTACCTTCGATCACATCATCGATTTGGCTTCTTTTAACATTGCGTTGATTTAAGGTGACATCCAGGCCTTCCTCAGCAAAATACCCTTTCTCTTTAGCAGCATAGTAGCCGGCAAACTGGAACTGATGTAGCCATTTAAGTTGTATGGTGATCTCATCCATAGCTTGTGCGGGTATTGCAATGAGGAGAAATACCAGGCTGGTAATAAAATATCGATACATCAATATACCCTGTGGTCTTGTCTTTTTTTTATTGATTATAATCAAACCTAGTCTAGGCATGAACCGGTTTTAATGCCATTGATTCTTATATTTCATGCTGTGGTAATGATGGAATAATCAGGCTATTTCCCCTGAGAAAAAAAATAAATTTTTCCGATAGTTATATCACATCACAGTTTTTGAACATCTGACCAAAGTATATTCAAGTCAGATTGTCTGAGTTAGATGGCATCAGTATAAAATAAATGTACGTATCTTCAGTTAACATGCCTTATGTAATGCCGTTTGAACATTAACATAATAGACCATTTCACTAAGTCTTTTAATCCTGTATATTAGCACAAACGAATATTGTCTAATTAGACATACGTTTACTTATATAAACCTGATTATAAAAAAACGAAACATCGGTGATGGGTAATGCTTCTTAAAAAGATATGTATGATTGGTGCAATAGGTGTCGGCAAAACCAGTTTGATACGCAAATATGTACATAATGAGTTTTCTGAAAAATATCTGACCACTATTGGTATCAAAATTGATACCAAGATCCTCAATCTTGAAGCAGACACTCAAATAAAGCTAATCCTGTGGGATATTGAGGGTTCAAATGAACTCTCCAGTATTCAAAAAGATTACTTAAGAGGTGCCGATGCTTATATCACTGTTGCTGATTGCACCCGTAAACAGAGTGTTGATGCTGTGGTGAAGCTTCAGGCTCAGGTAGAAGAAGTTCTTGGAAAGAAGCCATTCTTGTTTTTATTAAACAAGATCGATTTAAAAAATGACTGGGAAGTCACAAAAGAGTCATTACTTGAATTACAGTCCCGCGGATTTATAATCATTCAAACCAGCGCAAAAAATGGCACCGGTGTTGAAAATGCCTTTAATACAATGGGTAAATTACTTCTGAAGTAAGTACTTTTCACCATTGTAATTCTCGTTTAAAAAACAATATTCATCATCATAATCATCACCACAAGAAACAGAATGGTCATAATACCACCAGCTTTCATAAAATCAGCCACACGATATCCTGCTGGTCCCATAATCAGAGCATTTACCTGATGGGTAGGAATCAAAAAGGAGTTTGAGGTTGCTATAGCAACCGTTAAGGCAAAGACAGCTGGATCAGCACCAGCTCCTATCGCAATGTTAACGGCTAAAGGCACCAGTAATACCGTTGCTCCCACATTGGACATCACCAGGGTGAAGAATGTCGCCAATACTGCAACAGCTGTTTGAATAATCCATACTGGCATATCACCCACTACCATTAATACCTGCTCTGCAATCCATTTGGCAGTACCTGTAGTCTCTACAGCCAATCCCAGAGGAATCAGTGATGCCAGAAGAAAGACCGTTTTCCAGCTAACCGCATCATATGCCTCTTCTATTTTAAGTACACCGGATAACACCATCCCCATCGCTCCGGTTAGCAGTGCCACAGACAGGCGAATATCAGTAAACAGCACCATAAACAATGCAACACCAAAGAAAACAAGCGCAGGAATCAGCTTGTTTGGACGTAATTCCTCCTCATGCGGATATTCCGTTGTGACGACGACAAAATCCTTGTCATCTTCTATCCGCTCCAGCGCATTCCAGGCTGTATGTACCACCAGCGTATCACCAGGCATATAGGGAATGCTTCGGATATCATCGCCTTCACGCATGGTTTCACCATTACGATGCAGACCAATCATTGCCAGTCCGTAGGTTTTGCGCATCCACACGTCACGCGCACTTTTTCCAATTAATCCCGAGCCAGGTGGTATAACCACTTCTGCAATACCGGCTTTGGTTGCTGAAAGCGCTTCGGCAAATGTTCTTAATTCATCACGCTGTTTCAACCCATATTTTTCAACAAAATGTTCTAAATCATGCGGATCTGCGACCATACCGAGTACCATCCCTTCCGTGAACTCGGTATCTCTGGCAACCGTGCCCGGGCCAACCCTGACATCACCACCCGACATTTTCGTTCCAATAATACGAACCCGATAGATGGTTTCAACGTCATCAAGTTTTTTGCCAATTAGCTCACTACTCCGGGTAACCACAACTTCATTCACACAGTAGTCCACACCATAAACATCATGAAAATACTTCATAGGATCAGAGCCGACAGTACTGCTTTCACTTTTAGTTTTAGGTAATACATAGCGCCCGGCAATCACAAAATAGAGAATACCGGTAGTGATTAAGGCTATCCCTACCGGCGTGACAGAAAACAGCCCCCAGGTCTCCATCTGTTGATCCGCTGCCAGTGCCTTGTTTGAGGTCAGGATTAAATCATTTAATAAAATTAGTGGACTCGAACCAACCATGGTCATGGTGCCACCGAGTATCGCTGTAAAGCCCATCGGCATTAACAGGCGGGACATTGGTAAGCCGGATCGGGCAGAGATTCTGGAAACGACAGGTAAAAAAAGTGCCGCAGCACCCACGTTTTGCATAAAGGATGAGATAAAACCAACGGTCGCAGAGATAATAGGAATGATGCGGCGCTCGGTTGTACCACCAATTTTTAGAATAAAGGCAGCAACCTTGCTCATCAGGCCGGTCTTATCAAGTCCAGAACCGATGATCATCACTGCAATAATTGACATTACCGCATTGGATGAAAAACCATCAAACAGGTTTTTATTATCAACCAGACCTTGCTGCAAACCCATGACTGGTGCAAAGAGTGTTGTCAGCCCAAGTAGAACCATCACTGTTGCAGCCGCGACATCAACGCTCACCAGCTCAAAGGCAAACAGATAGATAGTTAATATCAATATGCCACAAACCCATGCGATCTCTATCGTTGGCACGATAGCCGCCATATAGATAGCTAATATGAAAAAAATAACAGCCGCAATAATTTGTTTAGGTGACAGACGTAATTTTTTTGGTTTGCTCTGCTCTGTTTCAGTTAGCTGATTCATTATGTTAGTTCAGTTTAAATCATATCATTTGTGTTATGGATCAACTCTTACAGGAACTGTATGGCGATATCAAAATCAGCCGAAACATATGTAAGACATTGATTTATTTAGAGCATAAACAATAACATTGCATCCTGCTAAAGTCTATTGCAAGACTTAATAATGAGAACGACTTCATACCTTGTGATATTCACAAACCAAAAAAAGGGGTGTCAATGACACCCCAGTGGATCTTTTGCTAAAGCAGACTGATTAAATTAGTGATCGCGTTATTCTGCGCAGATCTTATCTACCTTTTTGTACATAAAGGCATAGTACATCACCGGAATCACAACCAGGGTTAACAGGGTCGAGACCAGAATTCCGGAGATTAACGATACAGCAAGCCCACTAAAGATAGGATCATCCAGAATAAAGAATGCACCCAGCATTGCTGCCACACCGGTTAAGACAATCGGCTTTGCACGCACTGCCCCTGAGTTGATTACCGCCACTTCAAAGTTAGTACCTTCACGTACCTGCTGATTAATAAAATCAACCAGTAATATGGAGTTACGTACAATAATACCAGCCAGTGCGATCATACCAATCATCGATGTTGCAGTGAACTGTTTATCCGCAAAGGCATGTCCAGGCATCACCCCGATAATGGTTAATGGTATCGGCGCCATAATAATCAGAGGCACCAGATAAGAACGGAACTGTGCTACCACCAGCAGATAGATCATGATAAGCCCAATGGAATAGGCAATCCCCATATCACGGAAGGTTTCATAGGTTACCTGCCATTCACCATCCCATTTGATACTGTAGTCGTAGGGATTCTCTGGCGGACTAATAAAGTATTGCTCCAGATGATCTTTACTGGATGAGGCGATTTGTGAGACGACATCAAACATACCATACAAAGGGCTATCCAGCTCACCTGCCATATCACCGGTGACAAACACCACACGCTGTAAGTCTTTGTGATAAATCGCATTTTCACGTTTACTGGTGACAACCTTTACTACCTCTGATAGAGGCACCAGATTTCCCTGCTGACTACGCACATGCAGTTGTAGTACTGACTCAATATCTGCCTTATTGGCAACGTTATATTCAAGTCGAATTGGCAATGGATACTTAACCTCTGCTCCATGGAGATAAGATGCATCCTCACCACCAAGAACTGCGGCAATCGCGGCAACAATTGATTGCTGCGGTACACCTAGCAATGCCGCTTTTTGCTGATCGATTTTCATAATCAGCTTAGGTGCATTTGCCTCAACGCTATCGTCAACATCGATAATATCTGCAGTGTTTTCCAGGGTATGCCTGACCTTCTTTGCAACGGCTATCTGGCCGTCATAATCAATACCATAGATCTCAGCAACCAAAGGTGATTGCACTGGAGGGCCTGGTGGAACCTCTACAATTTTGACATTGGCATTATATTTTTTACCAATCGCCTGTAAGGGTTCACGAACCGACAAGGCGATCTCGTGACTTTGGCGTTCACGATGAGATTTATCTACCAGATTGATCTGAATATCTCCAACATGGGCCGCTTCTCGCAGATAATACTGGCGTACCAGACCATTAAAGTTGATTGGCGCTGCATTTCCAGCGTAGACCTGATAGTCAGTCACCTCTTCAACGGTTGCGAGATAGCCTGTTAGTTCATTTAAGACACGTGCAGTTTGTTCCACACTGGTGCCTTCAGGCATATCAACCACTACCTGAAACTCTGATTTGTTATCAAACGGCAGCATCTTTAACACCACCAGTTTCATCCCGGCTAATCCCACGGATAATACGATCAGCACCACAATTAAGATCCCTAACAACCAGCGTTTACCACGCCCCTTGCCTTCACGCAGGAAGGGGCCAACACCTTTGGCAAATAACTTGTAAAGTTTGCTGTTAGTACCCTCTTCTGCTTCGTGATGATGATGAGCGCCCTGTTTCAGAAACTTGTTTGCCATCCACGGAGTGACTACAAAGGCCACCGCCAGTGAGATCAACATACCTATGCTGGCGTTTATGGGGATTGGACTCATGTAAGGACCCATTAATCCTGTCACAAAGGCCATTGGCAACAGTGCAGCAATAACGGTAAAGGTTGCCAGAATCGTTGGGCCACCGACTTCATCAACCGCAAGCGGGATCGCCTCTGTCAATGATTTATTACCCATCTGCATATGACGGTGGATATTCTCCACTACCACAATGGCATCATCGACCAGAATGCCAATAGAGAAGATCAACGCAAATAGTGACACCCGGTTCAAAGTAAAGCCCCACGCCCACGATGCAAACAGTGTGATTGCCAACGTGATCACAACCGCCATACCGACAATAAAGGCTTCACGATAACCCAGGAAAAACAGTACCAGAGCAACGACTGATGCGGTGGCGAATATCAGTTTAGTGATCAGCTTTTTCGCTTTGGCATCGGCAGTTGCACCATAGTCACGGGTAACGGTCGCTTCGACATCATCAGGAATAAAGGTACCCTTGAGCTGCTTAAAACGTGAAATCACCTGATTGGCAATATCAACCGCATTCGTTCCCGGCTGTTTGGCAATAGCAATCGTCACAGCCGGATATTCACCCTGTACATCAATGCCTTTGTGTTGTGCTGAAGGACCGGTACCAAACCAGACATACTGCTCAGGCTGGTCGGCATATTTGCTGACAGTCGCGACATCTTCGAGATAGATAGGCCGCCCCTCATGAACACCAACAACCAGTGTTTTAACCTCTTGCAACGATGAGAGGAAATCACCTGCCTGTACCAGCACTTCACGATTATTATTAACCAGTGCACCGGCTGGTTGAGTGCTATTACTTAACTGTAGCGCCTGACGCAAGTCGCCCAGTGCAATGTTATAGCCCGCAAGACGAGACGGATCAAGCTCAACATGAACCACATGCTCAGGTCCACCAATGGTATAAATATCACGTGTGCCTTTAACCCGTTTTAATTCAGCTTCCAGTGCATGTGCAACCTGCTGTAACTCAAACGAGCCTACTTCTTCATTTTTACTCCACAGTGTCATAGTGACAATGGGTACATCATCAATGCCTTTAGGCTTTATGATTGGCTGGAGTACACCCATGTTTTGAGGTAACCAGTCCTGTTTGGAGAAGATTGCATTATACAAGCGCACAATCGCAGCAGTTCGGTCTTCACCTACCTTATATTGAACGGTTAGCACAGACATGCCAGGACGAGAGGTGGAGTAGACATGTTTGACCCCTTCGATCTCAGATAAAATCTGTTCCGCTGGAGAACTAACCAGACTCTCTACCTCAACAGCTGAAGCACCAGGGAATGGGATAAATACATTGGCAAAGGTGACATTGATCTGAGGCTCTTCCTCGCGCGGGGTAATCATCACCGCAAACATACCGAGTAACAGACCAACCAGCGCCAACAATGGGGTTATTTCTGTCAACAGGAATTTCTTCGCTGTTGCACCAGAGATTCCTAATGGCGTAGACATTACTGATCTCCCTGACGTTGTTGTTTCAACAACACACCGGCTTTAATCGGATCAACGGCCACCTGTTCACCGTTATCAAGACCTGCCAATACCGCTACTGAGCCATCTGCAAATTTTTGTCCGGTTCTGATATGACGGAAGCCGACAAGACCATCACTCACCACATAGATACCGGTAACTTCACTGCGTTGCACAACTGAGGCTTGAGGTACAACTAACCAGTGCTGTTCGCCAGTGGCAAATGCTACTTTGGTATAGACACCGGGGTAGAGCCCATGACTACCCGGAGGAAGATCCACTCTGACTTTAAAGGTGTGTGTTGCAGCATCAGCATAGGGAGTAAAGGTAATTTTATCGCCATTAATCGAGCGAGACCCATCCTCTTCATCAATGATGACTCTGGCTGATGAGAGCTTGCGTACATGATTAATACGGTTTTGCGGCACACTGGCGATGGCTCGGAGCTTTTCCAGTGAAATACCGGTCATTAACGGCGTACCGGGGTTAACGGTTTCGCCAGGCTGAATCAAGCGCTTCACCACAATCCCGCTATAAGGTGCGCGTACCTTGGTGTTATCCAATTGTTCCTGTGCCTGTTCCTGTGCTGCGGCAGCAGATTTTGTTGCGGATTCAGCCTTGTCATAATCCGACTTTGATACCAGCTTCTTTTTTAACAGATCACGAACACGCTCAAAGTTAGCCCTGGCCTCACTGGCTGCAGCTGTTGCTGCTTTTAATGCCGCACGCTGGTCGTTATCACGAATACTTAATAACACCGCGCCTTTTTCAACATAATCATCCACATCAACATTCACTGTTTCGACTCGACCTGAGGTCTGGGCTGACACGGTGGTTTGATTAACGGCTTCAATCACAGCATCAACTATCTGTTCACGAACCATTAACTTTTCATGTGCGTTCGTCAGCTGTAACTCCTGTGCATTAATCACAGCGGATAGAGCCAGTAAGCCGGTTCCAGCGATTAATGGTGCAAAAATTCTTAAAAACATGTGACACGTCCTCATTAGAATAATTTATCAATACGCTAAGGATAATTCATCCCTCTTATATTAGCAATATCTTATATTCGACAGATAATAAGGGATAAATAATTGATTTCAAGGTTGTACTTATAAGCCGGCAGAGCATCATCTATCCCCTGGTTAAATGGCTAGTCAGATTATCCATGTCCAAACAGTGCCCTGTTGCCAGAGCGGATAGTATTGTCTGAGACAGTTGGATGATATATGTAAAGAATAGCTGGTTCAGCCAGATATTCCTGTTACAACCAGGCGTTTGTATGAATCTATATCAATAGCGTGTTACATCTTCAGTGTGACAGTTTTTACCGTTAGCAAGATGCATTATCTGATGGGTCACTATTGGAGATTTGACTGTAGTAGTAGATATGCAAACCCTCTTTACCATACAGATTACCCAGTGCCTGTTTCGCATGCAGCAGCAGTTGCTCTGCACCACCACCATCACCAGGGTAGATACTAATACCAATTTTTGGAACCAGATATAGTTCATACCCATCAATCTTGAACGGTGCTTTTAACTGTTTGAGAATTTGATCGGCTGATTGTTGTATCAGAGAGAGATCTTCTACCTGCGGCAGCATTACCACAAACTCTTCATCGCCTATACGTGCGACCGTCGCACGCATATCATTGACCTGTTCCAGTCTGCGTGCCGCCTCATAAATAAATCTTTCAAACAGAGAAAACGCATCCAGACCATCCAATAATTCAGACAGAAAGATTTTTAACCGTAAAACACCCACCTGAAGATCGAGTGCACGCGCATGAATCAAGGCCTGTTCAAGACGCTCGGTGAGCAATATTCGATTCGCCAGACCTGTTGCGGCATCGTAGTGAATGATCTTTTGCAAACGCTCTTTAGTCTTCATTCGCTCGGTGATATCTTTTCCACTAGAGACAAAGTGGGTTACATCGCCATGCTCATCACGAACCGGAGCAATTGTTTTTGCTTCGTAATAGAGGGTTCCATCCTTTTTACGGTTTATAAAGATATCTGAATATGGGAGGCCTTCATTCAAATTACGCCATACCTTTTCATAAAAGGCAGGCCCCTGAAATCCGGACTTTAAAATCCGTACCGATTCACCTATCGCCTCCTCCTTACTAAACCCGGTCACTTCCACAAATGCCTCATTGACATATTCAATAATGCCATCGGGTGTGGTGACCATCACCGCATCTGCTGACTGTTCCAGTGCTCTGGAGAGAATAGTGGTCTTCTCCTCGAGTAAACGGCGCCGGGTAATGTCACTGGAAATAGAAGCTACCTGTAGCGGTTGTCCTTCGTACTCCCCCATCGGAAATGAGCGCGTATTGATCCAGCGCGTACGACCATCCGGAGTTTGAATCCGGTATTCAGCAATAAACCCTACCCAGCCATTTTGTTCCAGTTTCGCTTTCACATCAGCATAGTCATCCGGATGGATGGTTGTGAGAAACTGCTTGATATTCGGGGTAAAATGTTTGCTTGGGCGCTCCCAAATATCCTCATATGCCGGGCTAAGATAGATAACCTCATCACGGTTACAGTCAATTAACCAGAATACTTCCTGAAGCTTTTCGGTGACCTGCTGAATATTACGCTGACTGGCCAACAGTGCACGCTCAGCACGACTACGTTCCTTATGTATCGCAATTCCGTGTAGCTCCCGTTCAATGGCTGGGTTAAGGCGTAACAGATTACTTTTTACAATATAATCATGTGCACCTGCATGAAGTGATGTCACCACATCTTCATCTGCAATCGGACTTGATACAATAATCACAGGCAGATCCATTTCCAGCCTTTTAACCTCATCCAGCAGGGTTAAGATATTATGTCCATCGATCATATAGTCACTAATAATCACATCCCAGTGACGATCCTGTAATGCCTTGTAAAGATGATTCCAGCTGGAGATCCGGTAATAATTGGGCGCAAAATCACCTGCCTCCAACTCCTTTAATACAGCCTGGGCATCAGTGACGGATGATTCAAAGTGCAGAACATTTATTTGCAACATAAAATTTTAAACCGTTACATACTGATATCAGCGATGATGTTAAAATAACGCATATTGTAAAATTTAGACAATATCTGATAAAAAAATCAGGTTATCACTTTAAGCAAATAAATAGAGTCAAATATCCATGGCCCAATATATCTACACAATGAATCGGGTAGGAAAAATTGTTCCTCCGAAACGTGAAATTTTAAAAGACATCTCATTATCATTCTTTCCCGGCGCAAAAATCGGCGTCCTGGGATTAAATGGTGCAGGTAAATCAACCCTGTTACGCATCATGGCAGGCATTGATACCGACATTGAAGGTGAAGCCCGACCCCAGGCAGGTATTAATGTAGGGTACCTGCCACAGGAACCACAGCTTGATCCTGACAAGGACGTGCGTGGCAATGTCGAAGAGGCTTTAGGTGTGGTGAAAGAGGCATTGGCAAAACTGGATGGGGTCTATGCAGCCTATGCTGAGCCTGATGCCGATTTTGATGCGCTGGCAGCAGAACAGGCACGACTTGAGAATATCATTCAAAGCTCTGACGGACATAATCTGGAGCGCACGCTTGAAATTGCTGCCGATGCATTACGCCTGCCACCCTGGGATGCTGATGTCACCAAACTTTCCGGTGGTGAGCGTCGCCGGGTTGCGCTATGCAAATTACTCCTATCCAGCCCGGACATGTTACTGCTCGATGAGCCCACCAACCATCTCGATGCTGAATCTGTAGCCTGGCTGGAACAATTCCTCCACAAGTTTAACGGCACTGTGGTAGCCATTACCCATGATCGCTACTTCCTCGATAATGTTGCCGGCTGGATTCTGGAGCTGGATCGCGGTTACGGTATCCCCTGGGAAGGAAACTACAGCTCATGGCTGGAGCAAAAAGAGCAACGTCTGGAACAGGAACAGAAATCTGAGCATGCCCGAATTAAGGCGATGAAGCAGGAGCTGGAATGGGTACGCACCAACCCCAAAGGACGCCATGCCAAATCAAAGGCACGACTGGCACGCTTTGAAGAGCTGCAATCCGTCGACTACCAAAAACGTAATGAAACCAATGAGCTTTATATTCCACCAGGCCCGCGTCTGGGTGATTTGGTGGTTGAAGCTAACGCAATCAAAAAATCATTTGGTGATCGCCTGCTGGTTGAGAACTTAAGCTTTAACCTGCCACGTGGTGGCATTGTGGGTGTTATCGGCCCTAATGGAGCCGGTAAAACCACCCTGTTTAAAATGCTCGCACAGCAGGAGCAACCGGACAGTGGTGAGTTACGTATTGGTGAAACCGTTGAACTGGCCTATGTGGATCAGAGCCGTGATGCCCTTGATGGAAGTAAAACTGTCTGGGAAGAGGTATCAGATGGACTCGATAATATTACCGTTGGCAGTTATGAGATCAACTCACGTGCCTATTTAAGCCGCTTTAACTTTAAAGGCACGGAGCAGCAAAAACGGGTAAAAGATCTCTCCGGTGGTGAACGCAATCGCCTCCATCTGGCAAAGTTACTGCGAAAAGGTGGCAACCTGATACTGCTTGACGAGCCTACCAATGATCTGGATGTGGAAACTTTACGTGCCCTTGAAGATGCCATTCTGGAATTTCCGGGTTGCGCGGTGGTTATTTCACACGATCGCTGGTTTCTTGATCGTATCGCGACCCACATTCTCGCTTTTGAAGGAGAATCAAAAGTCACCTGGTTTGAAGGCAACTACGCAGATTATGAAGAGGATAGAAAACGCCGCCTCGGTGATGCCGCAGATCAGCCTCATCGTATCCGCTACAAACCGTTAGCCTGATATTGGAGTGAAAAGGGAATCAACCGATTCCCTTTTTTTATGCCTTACCCTGCAAGAGGGAGAAGTAGCGCAAAAGAGGGGTAGATATATGCGTAATCTTTTTACGCATCAGTGAGCCAACGGCGTCGGTCATGGAGAATACCGGGATCACAATCGCATCATCAAAATGGCCCAAAAAGAGTACCGCCCGAAGCTCCTGCTCCCGTTCAGGTAATAGAGAAAGGATCTCTTTTACCTGTTCGGTTTCCATTGCCGCTGCAACAGCCTGCTCAATACCTTCAAGCATACGAAACTCACCCGTTATTACTCTGGCACCACTGAAATAGTCACCAATGGCGCTAAACAGTGCTGAAATCACATCCTGATCAGCCGGACGACGCATCGCATCATGAACAACCTGACTAAAGGTTTGGCCATTGGCAGCGAGCGCTTTATCCAGAGTCTGTGCAACGGTATTGCCAGTGGCAATCAATGGTGTCAGTAGTGTACTGATTTGCACATAATCAGTATGGGGCGGTAGCTGTTCAGGGATCTCATCCGGACCAGATTGCAGAAAACCAACTTTGTAGGTTGCTTTGGTCTGACCACTACGCCACAGTTTAAGGCGTTGCTCATCATTTATCAGACCAGGCTGCAAAACCAGCCGTACTGTCTCAAGCATAATATGGTGCTCGGTTTCAAACGGGAGATGATCGACCAGATGCTCTGCAAGGATTGAGCCCATGGCACCATTAACAATGGTCGGGTTCATTAACATTTGTCGCGCATACTCTGAATAGGGAGCGATCCACCAGGCACGCCGCGCGAGTTCATTGGTTAGACCTTGCGCACAGACCACAGCCATTACCGCTTCGGTTTCACCAATCTTCAACAGACGATCAAGCTGGTCGCTTTCAAACTGACCCATGCGTGTCCACCGACGCAAGAATACCGGATACCCACCGGGTGAATCGAGAATCACCGATGCCAGCAACTCACGTACGACCGTCAGATATTTATCCGCACGACCTGTCGGATTTAGCGGGATTTTCATCTCCTGCTCACCTTGCAATCCGTACACAGCAACTTCGTTTTCATCAATCTTGATGGCATCTGCCTGCATCATTAATACATTCAGACGCAGTGAATCTTCGGGGCTTAATTCAAGTACAGTTTTTCTCAACAATCCAACTCCATAAAAGGTTTATTCACCACGGAGACACCGAGAACACGGAGAAATAACATTGTTTACTCTGTCTCCTCCGTGGTTATATTTTTTTAATTCAACTGTATCCGCTGTCCCCACGGCACCTGTGTCTTTCCTTTTACCAACCACAACACCGGATAACCAGGTTCAATTCCAGGGAATTTACCGTTGGCATCAGTAAAATAGACAGCCAGATCAGGACGGATCGTTTGATCGTCGATCCAGTTAAACACCGGAGTAAAATCAGTACTACCGCCACCAGGAAACTCTTTCGGTAGTTTAAACTCTTCCCACTGCTCATACTCCCAAGGGCCATCGTTGTCGACTTCACTATCGCAGGCAAGCAAGGTAATACGAGCATTAGCTTGTGATTTGATTGCATTAACCTCGGAGATAAACTGTTCGAGTTCAGCATCACTAATCGAGCCACTGGTATCAATCGCTACAACCACCTTTAGTTCGTGACTTTTCAGTGAAGGCATAATGGCATCACCATCTCGGCGTGAGGGACGGGAGTAGTTATAGTCATTACGTGCGGTAGCGTTCATATAGCGTGCGAGTAACATGCGCCAGGGCAATTGCGGTTGCAACAGGTGCTCAATCATTCGCGCCAGAATGCCACTCATTTTACCTGCCTGCATCGCAGATTGTGCTGCACCAGCCATGCGTTGTGACCACTGTATTGATAGCTGATCCTGTTCCTCAGGCGTTAGTGGTGGAGGTTTATTGCCATTTTCACCCTGTTGCGGTTGTGATCCGCTTTCCTGACCGCCTTTTGAACTCTCCTGCTGTTCCCCATCACCCTGTCCACGCTGTCCGCCTTGTGACTCATCCGAATCATAAACATGATCATCCTGTGGTTCGAGATGTTCGTGTTCATCAAGCATGGGATAGATCTCTTCAGCAGTCATGCCTTCAAATTCAGTCAGGAATATCGCATTAGGCGTCGGTGACAAACCTTCTGCTAGTAGCAAAGGATTCACGGCCAGATCACATGCAATATCCCACCGCGCCCGATCCCGATGTTGACGTCGTGCAAAATGGGAAAGTGCACAATGGAGTGCCTCATGTGCCAATAAAAACTGGGTCTGCCCCAGAGAGAGTTCATTCACAAACTCATCATTGTAGAAAATGGATTTAGCATCGGTTGCACTGGTTTTACACCATTGCCCTTCTGCCGCCACCATTGGCATGCGCAATACCAGAGCTCCAAGGAACGGATTCTCCAATATCAGCCGGGTACGGGCTGCAGCCAGTTTTGTCTCTACATTTTTCAATGGTGTCAGACTCGATTGATTTACTTTGCGTTCTTTGCGCCTTGGCGAGATATTATTTCAACTAAATAAAAGTTCCGAAATAGTATCCAGTTAATTGAACTTAAGCA